>Ga0078972_1010941_pt1 | contig 16567 bp, 8 predicted proteins | sample YelNatPaOPGAMG01_FD_67568 | JGI IMG/M metagenome (GOLD analysis project Ga0078972, IMG submission 67568) | Hot spring thermophilic microbial communities from Obsidian Pool, Yellowstone National Park, USA - OP-RAMG-01 (SPADES assembly) (version 2) | ecosystem: Environmental > Aquatic > Thermal...
AGGGGCAACGTGGCATACCAGTCATCTCAGCTAAACATCGCGGTCAAGGGCTGCAGGGCGGTCAGGGCCTCCAGCATAGGTCTCCCCGCAACCTTCACGAGCCTCAACAACAGCTACCCCAGGCTGATAATACACTCGACGGACGGCGTCGTAGTGGAGGCGGAATACAGGAAGCCGCTGCCGGAGGAGGTTTACCCGTGCCAGGTCGAGCCGCCCCAAGGAGCAGTATACCCCGTGAACATAAAGGTCTGGCTCAGGGGCTGCGACGGTAAGGAGAACGCCTGCGGCCAGGGGCTATGCGATAACGCCGTCGAGATGAAGAAGACGTGCGCGAAACCCCTCTGCAACCCGGGCCCGCCTCCCGGCGGAGGCCAGGGAGATCAAGGCGTCCCCGTGGAGCCATACTCGGTGCTAACACTCAAGGCCAAGCCGACGATAACAGTCCAGGGCAGGGACTACATGTTCTACGGCTGGCTCGTCGAGCTCACCCCGCCCAAGCAGGGCTCTGAGCTCTACAGGGACAACCCGCTCCAGCTATTCGTGGACGACAACATGCAGGTCAAGGCAATCTACGTGGAGGTGAACTGTGGGAAGTAGCGCGCCCCCGCACGGCCCTGGGCCCGCGTCCCGGGCCGGCGGAGAGGGCTGGTGGGAGGAGTGGTTGGGGGAAGATCCTCCCGGGTCAGGCGGGATGGAGGGCCCGCGATCTCGAACGCGATAGCGATAGCCGTGGCGATAATAATAGTCCTGGCCGGGCTGGCCACGTTCGCGTATATGGGTAACGTGAGCACGGAGTATCTCGGGAAGGCCCTCCCGGAGAAGCTTAGGCAGGAGGGTGAGAGGGGCTCGGAGCTCCTCAGGATCTACATCTGGAGCAGGAACCATACACTCGAGGGAGAGCCGGTCATAACGATACTCAACGCCTGGGGCAAGGATAGCGAGATAGACGTCCTAATGGTCGCGAACAGGACCGGGCACGTGGTCAACGTCCTGGCGCTCGGCCCGCCCATGAAGATACCCGCATCAACAGCCGTGGAGATCAGGCCATCGGACCTCGGCCTCCCATACAGGACGTTCGGCGACCTCATACAGAATATTGGCGGAATACTCGCCCACACGGTCCTCGGAAACTCATTCGGATCAACATGGGGCATGCCTAGGGAGGAATACGTGTTCGGCACAATCGCGACCACAGCGATAACAAACGTGACGACCACGGCGTGGGTTGTAACGGGCTTCACCTCCGTGCAGGAGGGGACAACAATCAGCCTATACACGACCCTGAGCTACCCGCCCGAGTGGAACGGCAACGCCCTCATAATAGCGTATGACCACCTAGGGGGCGCCGGATGCGGGGATAAGAGCCCATGCTGGAACCCCGAGTGCATAAATAATGTCTGCAACTATTATGACTACTGCAAGAACATCGGGTCAACGAGGGGCGATGAGAGGCCGAAGGTGTCAAACTACTTCTGCGACGTCTGCGGCCCAGCCGTCGAGGCCGCCCCAAGATTCTCCTGGTACCTGGCCATGAACCCCCTCAGGATAGACAGGTTCTACGGGAGATATGATCGCGACTGCAGCAGCTCCGCGTGTAAGAGCTGTCTATGCACACTTGGCTGCTGCTGGAAACCATTATGGGAGTGCAGCGAGTCATGGGTCCTGAAGAATGTCACGCTCTCAGCCGTGGAGCCCGGCGTCATAAGCTATGTCACGACCTATCAGGTATCCGGGTCCGGGCAGGCGGTAGCCGGATGGGAGCAGCTTGGGGGGAAGATCACGTTCTCAACATACCTAGTGCCCACGGGATACAATACTTTCGCCGGTTGGGGCGCCCAGCCAAGCTATTATTGTGACCCGAAATGGCTAACATACACGACAACATATCTCGCCACGGGGGTATCCCTTCAGCCCGTAACCGTAACCGGCACCACGACTATTACGGTCACGAGGACGCTGAACAGCCCCATAGAGGCCGTGACACACACGGTTACAGGCTGGAAGCCGGTCACCACAACGGCAACCTATGAGGATAAGAATCGCATCTACACATACACGGTAACGGCGTCTGGCGTCTTTTGGAACCCGTGGACAAGGGTATGCGTAACCTCAACCTACGGGAGATATGTTGGCGCGGTATACGATATGCCGCCATACACGTTCACGACAACAACCACGCATACAGCAGTATTGCCCGCCTGGCAGTCGATCACGCAGCCATACGCGCCGCAGAACCCGCAGTACTCGCAGTACGAGGAGGGGGACAGGCCCGGCGCATACGGCCCAGCACCCCACCTATACTTCAAGCTAATCTACCCAGTATACATAATACATAGGTATTATGAGAAGGCGGGATGCAGCTGCCAGTCATACTCGCCGCCGAAGGAGAGTGGGAATAGACCGCCGCCACCACCGCCACCGCCGCCACCGCCACCAGTTAAATGCGATATAGTCGTCCAGAATGTGAACCAGAATGGCTTCATTACAAAGAAGCTCTACTATGTGAATTGTAGGCCTGCGTGAGGGGGTGATGAAGGGGTGAGGTGTCGTAGGGGTGCCTCAACGGCCCTCAGCCTCGCCATCCTAGTCCTGGTGATAGTGTTCGGCGTCGTCGGCCTGCTGGCCAGCCATATGGCGGTCTCATCGGCCCAGGCGGAGGCCCTGAGGGCCGCTGAGATGGCGGCTCAAGCCGGGAGGGAGAAGCTAACAGCATACCTCTGGAAGAACGTGACATCCTCCGGCAACATAACAATGCTAACCTTGGAGAACAGGGGGGACATAGGCCTAACGATAGACAGGGCCATGGCGATAGGCCAGGGCGGCTCGGTCCTCGTCGAGAGGGACCTGAGCAGTAGCCCGATATCACTCGGCGCCGGCGAGCGCAGGACCATGAGGCTCGACTCAATACTCCCCGGATACACGATATACGAGAACGTGAAGAAGAGCGTCAAGAACATCCTCTTCAAGACCCTCCGAGGAAACGTCTTCGGATCAGTATACGCGGCCCCGGAGAGGTTCGAGGCCCAGTACGGCGTGACATTAACCGGGGGCGGCACAACGATAACGCTGACCAAGAGCACCGGAGAGACGTTCACGGCGCCGGGGACGATAACCATAACGACGATAACGAATGCCACGGTGGCGCAGGGGCTACCACAATGGGATGCAGACATATACGTGGTCGTGGCCCTGAACCCGAACGAGTATAAGGGCAGGGAATACATGTTCTTCTCATCAAGCGAGTACAAGGTGCCGGACTGGGCGATCCTCCCGGACCTCACGAAATCGGGTAGGACGACCGTTGTGATCCCGAGGCACGTGGCCTGCAGAATATACCATTATAACACGAATGTTGGCAAGTTTCTCGTGGGCTTCTGGGAGGGCATAAACAATATCTACCCGATGCCGACTTGGGCCATGGGGGAGAGGTTGAGCGCCAGCGGGGATTGCGACGACTATTACTTCCCAAAATACAGTAATGGAATATACTTCTGCACAGTTTATAGTAGCAGCTGCTGGAAGGAATATTTCTATGCGCGGGTAGCGGTCCCCGCGGGCAATATAACGATAAAGGCCCCAAGCCAGATAGCCTTCTCAGAATATATGACCACTTACCAGAACAATCCCTATAGCCTGGACACCAGCCACTACTACAAGACATTCTTCAAGCTACAGTATTACATATTCTATGACGCATGGAACATGTCCAATGTGCTGCTCTCCGGCAACAGCACCCAGGCCACACTACGCGTGGACAGGCCGATAAAAGGGGCCTTCGTATACGTATACTCTAAAACCGAGGTCAAGATGCCGCCACCACCGCCGCCACCATCCGTAAGCGTCTGGCTACCGAACATCTGCTGGAGCGACGACCTCGAGCTCACGGTAGCCGGCATCAAGGGCAACGAGAGGACCAGGACCGTGACCGTGGACTTTGGCAGCTGTAGCACATGCGACGCCTACATAGCGCCGGGGCCGGGGGTATACGACCCAAGCCAGGTCACCAAGTGCCCGAAGAGCGGCAACGTGGCGACATGCAGCAACATCCCGCTGGGCGCCACGGTCATACTCGACGGCAACCCGAACAGGTAGGAGGTGACCGCGACGAGCCGCCCCCTCCTCCTAATCATGCAGGCCATCCTGATGCTATTAGCATTAACGCTCCTCATCCCGGTGATGGCCGAGGGCGTCAAGCCAAGGGAGTATGACAAGTCCGTGATCGAGAACCTGAGGATAGCGATAGAGGTAAGGAGTGAATATGTCGCCGGGGGCCTTGACGATCACGGGAACTGGGTGATAAGCTACGCCGTGAAGAGGGATCCGGATGAGGCGAGGTTCAGGGAGCTCTACAACTCAACCCTCAAGGCCCTCCAGATATGGAACGCCAGCCTCAGATACTACGCCGACAAATACAACTGCAGCCACCTCAGGAAGCTAGTCCTGAGATTCCTAGGCGAGGCGAATGAGACAAGCAAGCCGGACGTGCTGGTGTATCTGGGCATACCGGAATACCAGGCTTCAGGGCTCTACTACTTCTACCGTAGCCCCAAGGAGATCTTAGTATCCAGCTATACCGGTCCCAATTTCTATCTCATGGTTGTCGCGCATGAGATAGGTCACTCGCTTGGGCTGGGGCACTACCAGACCCCCCCGCCAGGACGTACTCTAATAGACTATAGGGGGAACCTCTTTGGGCTTCAGCTAGCATCCACGGGCTTGCCATCACTCATGGAGCTCTACGCCCTATGCAAGCTGTATGAGCCGATAACAAATGGGCGCAAGCCATCCCTGAGCGGCGTGGTTGAGTTGCCGAAGGAGATGAACAAGGACTATTATGTAGGTGTGGGGGTGATCCAGATCTTCATAGCGAGGGGAGGCAGAGTAATAGAGCCTATAATATTCCCCCCAATATACTGGAGTGTCCGGTGGATGGAATTCTCTCCGATAGCCAGCCTCAAGTTCTACGGGCTTGGGCTCTATGGAGGCGATGTAATAGTCTACCCACTACGCGATGTCACGTATGAGATCAATGAGAGTATACACGCAGCATATGTACACGGGTTTATGCCGCCATACGCCGTCCTAGCAGACTACGGGAAAGGCATGCTCGACGCCGTTGTGGGCTTTAACGTGAGTAGGGTTACGTATGGCAAGATATACTCGGTGAACGAGTCTTGGGGCGATGTTGAGATATACTTGTTGGGGGAGTTACGCGACCTAGCAGCCGTAAAGCTTCCAAAGGGCCTCACATGGGATAACGTACAGTATATTGTCACAATTAAGGAGGAGAAATGCGCGCCAGGCGAATGCTACGACTCCATTGAGTGGCTGAAGGATGGTAGGATACTGATCAGGAACGTTAAGGCGGATCTGCTGGTGAACGTTGATGTTGGGAGGGTCTACTCCTTCAGGATAGATGCACCACTCTTCAACTACAATTACACGATAAGGTCCCCGAAGATGCTGAGGGAAATGGTCTACAGGAATCAGACGTATGCGCCCGAGGGCTCCGAGATATACGTCAGGCCCCTGGAGACCCTCCACGACTTCGGGAACGGGACTGGGATTGTGCTGGCGGGCTGGAGCACCGGCTCATGGAACGGGACGCACCTCAAGATCATATTGGATAAGCCGGTTGAGGTTAGGGCCCTCGTGAAAAGAGAATATCTCGTGAGCGTGGAGTCGCCTATCGGGAGCTTCACGAACACCGGCTGGGCGCCCGAGGGGTCGAACATAACCATACGGCCAGAGGAGGAGGTGATCGACTTCGGGAACGGGACTAGGATGGTCTTCAAGGGGTTCGAGGGATATGATGGGAAGAACGTAACATTAACGGTTACGTCGCCCGTCAGGCTCAAGGCATTATGGGCGAGGCAGCACCTGGTCTCGCTTGAGAGCAGGTATGTCAGGAGCCTCGCCAAGTGGTTCGACGAGGGGGACATCTGCTCCGTGACATCGAAGAAGGAGATAGACTTCGGGAACGGGACGATCGTGAGGCTGAGGAGCATCACCGCATACATGGGCAACAAGACGGTTGAGGCCGGGGACTACGGGGACGCCATGAGGCTCATGCTGGAGGTCAGGAGCCCGATAACGATCAGGGCCCAGTGGGACGCATACCACATGGTGAGCCTATCATCCGAGGCGCCCGTGGAGTCGGGCGGCCCCGGCCTATACCCGGAGGGCTCCAAGTGGAATGCCACCGCCGAGGAGAGCATAGTCTACGGGAACGGGACCGTGAGAAAGTTCGTTGGATGGATCGTGGACGGCCAGCTCATAGCAAACAGGACGATATCACTCACGATATCCAGGCCCATGGACGTGAGGGCCCTCTGGAGGACATACGACTACATCACATTCATGCTCGACGCGGGAGGAGGATACATAGTCCAGGCCGATAAAATTGTCCTGGAGGGCGAGCATGGAACAGTAACGGTGAACGGGTCGGGCTTCCTGGAGAGGGGCGTGTGGAGGGTCTCAGGGGCATGGTATAGGGGCGCCGAGGTCTCAGTACCCACGGATGTCTCGGTGAGGGGGTCGGGGGCGGTAACATTGCCGTCAAGGCTCAGGGCCGTGAAGGTGAGGGCTGTGGACATCCTGGGGATGCCGGCGCCCAACACGCTCATCACGACGCCGTTCTCCCAGGCCGCGACGGGCTGGGCCGGGGAGGCGACGCTCCACGCGATCCCGCCGACAACTATTGAGGCGAAGCTGAGACACGTCCTCGGGGAATCCTATGTAGAGATCCCGGGAGACGCCGCCGAGATCGCGGCAAGAATACCCCTCTCAATCTACACACTGATAATCATGGTGGCGATAGTGGCGGTATTCGTCGCGTATCTGGGCCTGAGGAGGTGGGGTGGGCGTGGCGGGGAGGGCTAGGACGATACTACTGGCGATAATCTGCCTGCTGTTATTCACGGCGGGGATATTCGTCGGGAACATGACGGTAACCACGGTCACGAAGACCATGACATTAACAACAACCCTGAGGGAGGAGACGACAGTGTACGCCACGGTTACCGTTGAGCCGCCGCTACTCGTGGTCGCGAGGGCGGAGCTATACCCATCATGTATATATAACATGACGGCTTCCGGCCCCGAGGAGGACCCGAACTGCACGAGGAACATTAAGGCCGTGACACTCCTGCTGGTGGTCAGGAATATTGGAAGGGTGCCCGTAATCGTGAGCCCGCACTCCATCCTCTTACACGCCTTCGGCGTAGACACCTCCCCATACACCACAAACCCGGGCGACGTGATCACCTTGGAGCCCGGCTCATACAGCAGGCAGATACTGGCCGTATACGTTGTAAAAGACCCCGAGAGCTTCGTGAGATTCCAGAACGAGTTCGGCAGCATAGTATCGGTCGCATACAGTGATCGTGAGGGAGAATGTCCCAGCAGGATAGATGAGAAACCCGAGCTGGTGCCGGGGGTATGGTGGCCGGGGGCGGGATCATGAGGGGCTACATGCTCGCGCTGGCGGTCTCGATAGGCGTCTTCGCCGCCGGGCTATTGTCGGGATACCTGTGCATCCACCTGCTCGGCGCGAGTCCGGAGGCCCTGCTAATGGCGGTCATGAGGACGCCGTCAGCCCAAGTGACAATCACGAGGGTTGAGGCGGTCTCGCAGGCCGTCCAGGCGGTGGCCGAGTCCATGGCGAAGGCGGTTACCCCGCAGCCGGGGAGGAGCATCATCCATGAATGGCCCGTGAAGTATCTCTCAACGGCCCTCGGCATATTCTCGACGAACATTCTCACGGCGCTGGGGGCCGCCGTGACGCCAATACTGCCGGTCCTCTGGCATAGGAGGGTTAGCCCGTTCCTCGCGAGGATCTCCGGCAGGAGCTATGACCCCGCCAGGAGCTGGAGGGGTTGCTTCAGGTATATGGTCCCGCTCGCGCCGGTCGCGATACTCGGCTTCAACGGCTTCGTGGCCAGCCTCGTCACGTCCCTGGCCGGCGGCGTGATAGACTTCATGGTACCGGAGCTCGCCGGCATATTATGCCTCTCGGCTGTGGGGATGGGGGCGGCGCTCAACTCCGGGTCCCCCGAGTCCGTTGAGGCCTCATACGCGGGGTTCTGGAGGGTGGCGGGCCTCTCGGCCCTACTCCTCGTGATAGCGGCCCTGATGGAGGCGAGGCTCCTTGTCTGAGGATGAGGTTACGGCGAGGGAGATAAGGGCCAAGCCCATGAGGCTGAGGAAGGGCCTCTCCGCGGAGGAGATATACGAGGCGCTTAAGGAGGTCCTAGCAAGCAGGGCCGCGAGGCCTGTAACCCTCGTGGACACGGGTAGGGGTAGAACCCTGGAGACCTACAGCATCGGGATAGCGGCTGTCAGGATAGGCGTGGACGAGTCCACGGGGGAGGGCCTGTACTACATAAGCGAGCCGCCGATGACCGGGAAGGAGGAGGCGTTATACGCATACGTCCTCAGGAAGCTTACCTACGAGATGAGGCCGGAGGAGGCTCAGAACATCCTCCAGGCGATATCATCGAGGCTTGAGGAGGCGGCTGAGAGCCTCGGGATGATGGGGGATGTCGACCTCGCGAAGGTCGGATACTACCTGAACAGGGAGATAGCTGGATACGGGCCGATACACGCCCTAATCCTGGACGACAACATCGAGGACATAAAATGCGTCGGAGTGAGCCAGCCCGTGATAGTTGTCCACAGGAGGTATGGTAGGCTCGGGTGGCTCACGACAAACATAACATTCATGAACGAGGACGTGCTCGCCGACTTCGTCAGGAGGCTGGCGTACAAGGGCGGGAGGGGGATCTCGACCGCCGTCCCATACGTGGACGCCCAGCTACCGCCGCCCACGCCGCAGCATCACGCCGGGATGAGGCTCGCCGCTACTATAGGCAGGGAGATAACCAGGGGAGGGTCGAGCTTCGTGATAAGGAAGTTCCCGAGGACGCCGCTAAGCCTCTCAGACCTCATACAGAGGAAGGCCCTATCATCGGTTATGGCCGCATACCTCTGGTACGTGGCCGAGCAGAAGAGGATATTCTTCGCAGCCGGGCCGACCGGGAGCGGCAAGACAACGCTCCTAAACGCGATACTCGGGGTCCTGGACCCCCGCCTATCATACATAACGATAGAGGACGTCTTCGAGATACAGCTGCCGACATGGAGGTGGACCGCCATGACCACCAGGAGGTCGTTCACGATAATCGAGTCCAGGTACGAGATTAAGATCGAGGACCTCGTCGCGATGGCGATGAGGATGAGGCCCGACTACCTGATAGTCGGCGAGGTCAGGACGCCGGAGCAGCTGATCGGCCTACTATTCAGCAGCACAACCGGCCACGGGGCCCTGACCAGCATCCACGCACAGGACCCGGACGCCCTCCTCGTCAGGCTATTCACCATGAGGATCGAGAGGTCGGCGCTGGACCTGCTCTGGGGATGCGCGATAACGCAGCCCGTGAAGCTCCCGGGAGGCCTCGGGATAGAGAGGAGGGTCGTGAAGATAGCCGAGTTCGTGCCCGGGGAGGAGGGCGTCATAGTGAACGAGGTATTCAAGTGGAGCCCAGAGACCGACACATTCCACCCATCAAGCCTGGAGGAGCTGTGGGAGAGGAGCCAGAGGCTCCAGATGCTATCGGAGAGCCTCGGCCTCAGCAAGGAGACGATACTAAATGACATAGGGAGGAGGGCCAGGTTCCTGGAGGAGAACAGGCTCGGCTTCTTCGCCCTGGCGGCAAGGGCCGCCGCGGAGTTCTACAAGGCGGAGGTGAAGCCGCCCGAGAGGGTCGGGAGGGAGGTGCTGGGAGGATTAACGAGATGAACGACAGGCTGCTATGGCTCTCCGCGATAATGGCCTCAATCACGTCCTACGTCCTCTACACGGAGCTCTTGGGCCCGGGCCAGATACTATACCTGATGCCCGCCGGGCTCCTCATAGTCGCGCTCCTAATCTGCCTCTCCATGGACCCGGAGGCGCCAAGGAGCCTCGTCAAGGGCCTTGAGAGGAGGGTTGCGGCGAAGGTGGAGGAGGCGGGCCTATACATGGACCCCCTCAGGGCATCATATAGGGTGGCATACCACCTCCAGATGCTAGTGATAGCATGTATCCTCTACGGCCTGGGCCTCGCGGCAACTTTCCTAGCCTCGGGGTGGAGCCCGGGGCCCCTCGCCGCCATGTTCGCGGCGCCCATGGCCATCCCGCCCTTCATCGGCACATACGTCGGGATATATGACAAGGCGAAGGAGAGGCTTCAGAGGACATCGAGGGAGCTGCCGTTCTTCGCGACGCTGGCGAGCATACTCTCCCGCGCCGGCCTAACGCTCTACACTGCGTTCCTAAGGGCCTCCAGCAGGGCCAGGCACGTGATGCCCCAGATGGCGGCGGAGGGAGACCGGCTCCAGAGGGATGTGAGCCTCGGGATAGGCGTCACGGAGGCCCTGATGAGGCTCGCCGAGAAGCATCCCTCAAGGGACTTCAAGGCCATGGTATTCGGGACCGTCAGCGTGTGGAGGAGCGGGGGAGATGTGGCCGTGACCCTCGAGGGCTACGCGAAGACGTTCCTCAAGGCGCTTGAGGAGGCCTGGGACAGGTATAGCCAGACGATAGGAACGCTGGGCGAGGCGCTCGCCATAATATTCCTGATACTCCCCCTCGGGATAGGCGTGATAAGCGTGGCGTTCAGCCAGTATAGCAGCCAGCTGATGCTCCTCTCCGCGGCCGCCCTGGTCCCGGCCCTAACGATCATGATATACGCCCTCGTAAGGTCCTCTGACCCAGTTATACCGGACAGGTATAACATGCCGGGCACGATGCCGGTAGCCTTGCTCCTCGCCATGCTGCCCCCGATAATGATCCAGATGCTCCGCACGCTCCCACAGGCATCGGCATTCCTCGGGGAGACGCCCTACCTGAACAGCATAATGATCTCGGCCGGGATACTCGCCGCGGGCCTGGCGATATACTCCTCGATGAGGCCCCAGATCGTGGAGATAGAGGAGGCTGAGCAGGCGCTCCCAAGGTTCGTCAGGGACGTGACCGAGAACAGGAAGCTCGGGTACACGATAGGCCAGAGCATGGAGAAGTGCCTCTCAAACCCGTATCCAGAGGCGTTCAAGAAGTTCCTGCAGAGGGTCTATGGGAGGATGAGGATGGGCGCGAGCCTGGGAGAGGCGGCCAGGGATCACAGGAGCTGGCTCGTGAGGACGATATTCACGCTGCTCGAGGAGGCTGAGGAGAGCGGCGGGGGAAACCCGGAGCTATTCGAGAAGATAGAGGACCTGCTGAGAACCCACCTCGGCGCCAAGAACAGGGCCAGGGGATCCGTAAAGCTATACATGTACATGGCCATAGGGATACCATTCATAGTCGCGTTCTCAGCCGCCCTCCTGATAAACATAGCATACCTGATAGCGCCGCTGGGGCAGATGGGCGCCATGGGCCTCTCGATATCACTATCCAGGCCAGAGGACATAGCCGCCGCCCTCGACATGGCCATGATACTCGCCGTGGAAGGCGCAGTAGTCACGGCGCTTATAGCCGGGAGGGCAGTGGACCACCACCCCTTTGGCACATGGAGGCTGAGCCTCGGGGCCGCCGCCGCGATACTCGCCATCCTATCACTGCCATACCTGCAGACCCTAACCGCCTCGATGTTCGGCATATCACCCCAAACCATGAGCCCGGTAACGGGGGGCGTGAGGTGATGAGGAGGATCCTCCCGGCGACCATAATCCTCATGCTGCTCATCGGCTTGCTCATCCCATACTGCTCCGCCCAGGAGGGGGAGCGGGTCAAGCTGATACTGGACCTTGAGCCGAGGGGCTGCGGGGAGGTTTACGCGGAGCCCCCAGGCGAGAACTACACATACGCGCCCGGGACAATGGTCCAAGTATACGCCAGGCCGGCTGAGGGCTGCAGGTTTGCCTATTGGGCCTCGGACCTCGCGGGCTTGAACGGCTCGATAAGCAACCCCGTAACCCTGACATTATTCTCCGACACGTATCTCAAGGCGGTTTTCGCGAGGATCGGCGCGCCGAGGCCCGGCGCCGGCGAGGGCGCCAAGCACGTCTTCCTGAGGATAACCGCCAACGTCACGGGATTCCAGGAGGAGGTGAGGCTTGTTCCAGCGGGCGAGGAGGTCACGATAACGGTCCCGAGGGAGATATTCGTGAACGACTCGGCTAGATACGTCTTCGTCGGCTGGGATGGCCTCGACTCAAAGGAGCCCACGATAACAATCAGGGTCACGGAGGATACGGCGGTGAAGGCCCTCTACACGCTATACCTGAAGTTCATGGACCTATGGTATCATTACACGGACTTCACGGAGTTCCACGCCCCCCTCGTCGAGCTCGGGCCAGGCGCCAGGATGAGGCCGACATGCCTCCTGTTAAGGCCTGTGAACATAACGCTCCCAGCCGGCTCAAGGATCCCGAGGGAGCTGGCGGACAGGATCGAGGTGAAGTATCAGAAGGAGTACCTGCTCACGGTCGGGAGCACGATATCCGAGCCCCTGGTGATAAGCCTGAACGGCGAGCCCATAACCCTGGAGAGCACGGTCCAGAGATGGGTGCCGGAGGGCGCCGCCGTCACGCTAACCATATTATGGGAGCCTGAGAGGGCCTGGGTAGCCGGCCCCAGGCAGAGATCCCTCATAATGGACGGGCCCAAGAGCATCCTGATAGAGTTCGAGGAGAAGCCGCACGCGTGGGCCCTAGACTCCCCACTGAAGCCACTCATATACCCGATCCTGGACTCGGTGGCGGCGAGGCTCAGGGGCGGACCCCTATGGCCGCAGGCCAGCCGGATAATCTCCCAGCCAATACTAGTCTACGCGATATTCGCGGCGGTCCCAGCCGCGGTCGGCGGCATAGGATACATGGGCTACAGGATTCTGTCGAGGATCACGGTTGGGGCCGGGAGGGGTAGAAAGGTAATAGAGGAGAGGATCAGGAGGGCCAAGCCCGAGGAGATAATATCGGCGATACCATCCGGCACAGCCACCACGGCCACGGGGATGAGGCGTGAGGAGGAGCTGCCGGAGAGCGCGCCATTCCCCGAGTGGCTACACGTCGAGCCCCAGGGAGGCGTGGAGCCAATCAGCATGGCGACGAGACCCGTGGAGGAGCCCGCCGGGGAGCCGGAGGAGGCCGAGGGACCCAAGATGGACCCGCTACAGCTGATATCCGCGGGCGGGGAGGTGCTGGCCGGCGACCTGGTCGAGGCCATGGCCGGGAGATTGGACGAGGAGGTGTTCAACGCGCTCCGGGACGCGGCCCTATCCGGCCGCCTCACGATAGAGTGCCTCGATGGCGAGGTCTGGAGCCCCCTCTGGGTCAGGAGGGTGGCGGGGGTGCTGGAGAGGGAGGGCACCGCCGCGATAATCGGCGCCGACATATTCGTCAGGGAGAGGGTTGCGAGGTGGCTGGGCCTGGTTGAGAAGGCGGCGACAGGAGGCTCATACAAGCTCCTAGAGAATGTCTATGAGAGGGATGTCGAGGGCGCCGCCGCCAGGATGGGCGGGGCATCCCTGGTGATACTCGGGGAGACGGTTGGCCCGGAGACGGTCATGGTATACAGGTATGCCGCTGGGCTCCTGCGATGCAGGCTTGTCAAGCTCGGCGAGGGCCCCCTGCCGCCCGCGAGGATCCAGCACCCCTCCATGGAGGAACTCGCCGCATACATGGCCGTGAAGGCGGCGGCAATGGGCCTGATAGACAGGATAGGTTTCAACGAGGTCATGGAGGTGGCGGATATAGCCTCCATGTCCAGATCATACACGACGATCGACGATTACCTGAAGATGCTCGCAACCGGGCCAATAGACCTCGAGGAGTTCAAGAGGCTCGAGTCCAGCAGGCTCTTCGACAGGTTCGAGCAGGAAGCCGTGGCAGTCTGGAGGAAGACCGGCAGGATCAACGACGCCATAATACATTACAGCAACATACTGGTCCAGATGGATCCCGCGAACGCGGAGGTCAAGCTCAGGATATTCAGGGAGAAGCTCATGAAGATCGTGGAGCGCCTCCAGCAACAGCTCCAGCAGCTGCGGGGACGGGAGCCCGCGCGCCAGCCACCGGCCCAGCAGGCCCCCAGCCAGGAGCCCGCCCGAGGAGGCCGTCAAGCCCAAGCCCACCCCGGGGAGGGGGAACAGGGAGCTGGACGAGATCGCGAGGAGATATGAGATAATGCTCAGGGGCGTCGGGAGCGATGAGGTCAGGAAGAGGCTCGAGAAACAGCTCCGGGGGCTCAGGGGTGAGCATCGTGAGGAGTAGCATAGTCTTGATCGCCGTCGTGGCGGCCGCCCTGCTGGCCCTCATCCCGGCAGCGCCGGGAGCCGGCCCCGTCAGCGCGAGCATAATATACATCGAGGTCGAGCCGCAGGGCTTGGGCGAGGTCGGATACTTCCCCTCGCCGTCGGGGCCTGCCAGCGAGTGGCCCAGGGCGACGACGCCCATCGGGAGCTTCTTCACCATGTCGTTTCCACAGGGCACCTACATGTATCTCGAGGCTAGGCCCTATGGATGCGCGGAGCTTGACAGGTGGGAGATAACGCCGGAGGACGTGAACTGGAGCTACGCGGGGAGCAGGGAGAGGATAGTGGTGATCATGGATAAGGAGTACATAACGGTGAGGGCCGTCTTCAGGCAGATACCCGGCGAATGCCCTTACATGCCGATATGGAGGTCGATAAGGATCAGGTGGAGCGACCTCGTCACGGGCGCGACCATTTTTGCGGCGGCAGGGGCCGCGGGGGGCATGGCCTACGCCGTCAAGATGGGGGTGGAGGAGAGGAGGCGGAGGGAGGAGAGGGCCAGGAGGAGGGTGGAGGACGTGCGCAGGAAGCTCCTCGACAGGCTGGTGGACTGGAATAGGCCCGCCATGATAGCCCCATGGCAGGTCATACTCTTCACATGCCTGAAGACCCCGGACCTGGCGGGGGCGAGGGATAACCAGCTCAGGGAGTCCCTCATGGACGAGAGGATACTCGAGAGGCTCAGGGACATACAGGCATCCGGCTTGGCGGGGCTGGGCCACTGCTACATAGCTGACGCGCTGGACGGGTATACCGGCAACATACCGCTACTGGGCCTCAAGACGTATCTAGCCCTATACAACCTCGCGCCATCAACAGATGAGATAACCAGGATGTATCTCGCGAGCCTGGACCCCGACAACCTGCCCATGCTCTGGTACGAGCCGGAGGGGGTGGAGGAGCTCAGGAAGATACTGGAGCTGATAAGCGAGAACATGGGCCTCCAGAGGAGGGGGCTCAAGAACGTCCTCCACCTCATGGAGACGGACCCGGAGTATGCTAGGAGGATCAGGGAGCCACATGAATACTACGCGACGCTACTCAGGTTCATACAGGAGTGGACCGCTGAGAGGCTCGGAGTAACATTCACGGGGATAATGCTCGGCGCCGAGGCGCCCATAGCGCCCAAGATAAGGGAAGAGGTTGCGGCGGAGGAGGTCTCCCCCGTAAAGGCCCCCATAAAGAAGGAAGAGGGGATTGAGAGGCCGATAATAGGGGAAGCTAGGAGGCCCGTTGAAGAGGCCGTGGAAAGGGCTACAGGAGAGGAGGTGGAGGGGGCCGCAGGATATGGGAGGATCGAGCTCCCGGACAACGTGCCGATGCCTAAGTGGCTTGCAGACGCCATAGACCAGCTAGAAAAGGAGAGGGAGAAGAGGCCCGTCGAGGAGGAGATAAGAGAGGTTGAAAAAGCCGGCGGGATCGAGGCCAAGAAGGCGGATGCTGTCGAGGAGCCGGAGAGGTTTATCGAGGCGAGGCCGAGGGAGGAGGTTGAGGCGAAGTCCGCGAGGGCTGAGGCAAGGCTCGTGAAGGCCAAGGTCCCCGTGAGCTGGGATGAGCTCCCGGCGCCCCTGCAGAGGCAGATAGAGGGCCTTGGCCTCACGTTCGAGGAGGCGGTCTCGATAGCTCTCAAGACCATGGGGAAGGGCGAGAAGGATGTCTACAGGGAGGTGAACAGGCTACTATCCGAGAAGTATCCCGACATGGGGGAGCAGGACTTGATCTCAACGCTCATGACGGCGGTAAACACGATCGCATGGCTTCAAGCCATACTTGAGGAGAAGAAGGTCGAGGCAGTGGAGCCCGGGGAGGGGGTGGAGGCCGAGGTAGCGGAGGAGGGGGCTGAGGAAAGGGCCCCTGAAAAGCTCGTGGAAAAGGCTGGTATCGTTGAGGAGGCTGGAGGGGGGAGGGTATATGGTGACGTTGAGGTTGATTATGTTGGGAGGCTGAGCCCGCCTATACAAGCCGCTCCAGGGACGCTATACTTGATAGGCTCGCCCGCTCAATGGATACCTACGCCCCTACTGGTGGATCTCTTTAAAGGCCCATCATCCAACATGCCTGTAACGCTTGAGAGGAGGAGACATTATGGTGGGGGCGTCGTGAAGGAGCTATTCAGCATATTGAGGAGGATATGCCTGGTTGAGGGAAAGACCCCCATCATAATTGTTGGGAAGCCTGGTTACACCCTGGTGAAAGGGGAGGACATGTGGATTGTCGTGAAAAATATCAAATATGTTGAGAAGCTGATGGAGCTGCTGAGAAGGCTTAGGGAG
>Ga0078972_1010942_pt1 | contig 16566 bp, 5 predicted proteins | sample YelNatPaOPGAMG01_FD_67568 | JGI IMG/M metagenome (GOLD analysis project Ga0078972, IMG submission 67568) | Hot spring thermophilic microbial communities from Obsidian Pool, Yellowstone National Park, USA - OP-RAMG-01 (SPADES assembly) (version 2) | ecosystem: Environmental > Aquatic > Thermal...
CATATCTTCTAATACAGAAGAAAGGAAAATAGATAATACCTCTTCATCTGCAGTATACAAAATACGAGGTATCGTCTTAGATACCGCCCGTCCTCCAAGCCTGAACCCTTTTACAAACAATTCGTAAATAAGACGCGATTCTATCCTTACCTCATTCTCTGTCATTTCAACTTCAATTCCAAATAAATTCCCAAACAATTCTTTTATCTCAACTAACTTTTCAACTGAACTCCTAAAATGTATCGTAGGATTAGGTTTTAATTTCCCAGACCCGAACGCAAGATAATGCGAAAACAGCCTCATTAAGTCCTTGTCAAATTCTACCCAAACAGGCAAACTTATGCTCTCCCCAGAAAAGGTTATTCTACACTCGCCCGGAAGTTCATCAAAATTAAATAGCCCTTCATTTGCTAAAGTTTCAAGTTCAAGTAAACTAGGCGACTTACTCCAATCTTCTAAACTTCCAAACACTTCTAACCTGCCAGGTAAAATATGCTTCTCTATCCTATCCTTACCATATCTGTGGATTATACTCAAAATATACTTCTCTGCATCTTTTATCTCTATCCTTTGCTTCCTTCTCTCCTCGAGTCTTAACAAGACCCGCGCAATATTTACCCATCCTTCTCTTTCTACTTTCTCAACATTTAATTTCCTGCATAATCCTACCCTGTCTCCCTTCCTCGCATCTTCTGCATACTTATGCTCAAAATGTCTGTAAAAGTGCATGAAATGATGGTCCGGAGTCATTATAAATTCTCTACCTGATTCTGTCAATATCCTTATCCATTTTTTAGGCACCGCCGTGCGTATAAAATGTTTTACTCGCCTCTTAACATACTGCCCTGTCTCAATGTCTAAACTGAACACATACCAATCATACCCTTCAGGCACTGGTATTATCTCTCCTTCAGGTGATATCCCATCTACAAGTTTGCCTATTCTTGGCAGTATCAACTCTTTTCTCCTCTCATCCCAAACAGGTATCCTTGTGCTCGGATGCACACAGTTTCGCCTTTTCGCAGCATGAAAATATGGATGAGCAAATCCTGCAGACGAAGTCGTATATCCTATGATTCTCGTTACCACACCTGCCGAGGTATGAGGTGCCAAGCCGATTGCTAAATGCCCTATTAAATCCTCAGGCGTCTTTGCATTATAAAATGCCGGAAGTTTATAGAATTTTACCAACAGGTCATCAAGATACTGCGCCGCACGCACAAAATATTCACCGCAAGAACGCGAAGGTATAAAGTCCTGAACCTTAAGTTCCAATATCTGGTCATCTCTTTCAAGCGGTTTTCCATATATATCATGAGTGTATCCAAGTTCCTTCGCCTTTTCCACGCTAAGCGATATCTCGTATGGTTTAAAATGCGTAACTGGCACATCTGTCATGTCAAACCTAATAGTCCCATCTTTAAACGTATATACATCGTGTTTTGCACGAAGGATTCCCTTCTCAATAGCTTCCGGAATCTTCTCTCTTGATACCAAGCCCTGCACACCTTTTATTTCAGGTAGACTTGTTTCTCCTAACCTTGCAAGCGCTTTGTGCACAATCTCTGATATATCAATACTTTCCGCGCTAGGTTTGTCTAAAGGTATTGGCTTGGTATGTTCGCCACATTCACAAAACGGCATATACCTCTTTTCACCACAAGATGGACATATCCTATGCCCAACTTCTACTGTTATCTTCTTGTTTTTCATGGCTTCATTTACGAGCCTTTGCAAGCCCCCTGCCTGTCCTAACGGAAACAACACATGCGGAGGTGGTTTCATTTTCCTCTCCCTAGCTTTCTCGGGTCTACCCATCCTCGCACCTATTCTCATCGGCGCCTTATCCCTTAACTTAACACCCGAAAATAACATAACTAACTCGAGCGGTCTCTTATTTTCCAAGCCGTGAATCCCTTTTTTCAGGTCCACTGCAGAAAGTAAACCTTCTTTTTCTGATATCCCACTACACCTAAGTATTGTATATACAAATTCAGATATTGCAATCTTACCATCTTGCTCGGCATGCGGCACGCACAGTTCTATAAGTATCTCTTTTATCTCTTCATTCTTATCAAATAAAAGTTTCCCATTCCTTATTATGCCTTTCTCCACTATATGCTTTCTTAACTTTAGCAATTGTTCTGTCGTTATATCAGACCAAAAAAAGTTGTATTTTGGATGCAGAGGGATTCCATATTTTTCCGAAATCTCAAATGCAAATCTTTCTTCTGGATTTTTCATTTCAGTCGGTAAGTTTCCTTCTCCACAACCCAACGCGCGCTCAAGTTCCTGCTCCCACCATTCTTGACAATATGAACCTTCTGGTAGAACATGGTTATTCTCAGCAAACTCTCCAAACGGAATTAATATCTCGCCTAAATCCAATATCTTCTTTATTCTTCCTTTGTATTTCTTTACCTCTGCTACGCTCTGAATATGCACAACTTCTCCATCTGTCAATAAAACATACGGTCCATCGATAGTATCGCAGGGCGTTATCGCACCTGCTTTCCCAGGTCGCTCTATCTTTATTTGTGTCCCCACTGCAAGAAAATCATCAACTAAATACATTGTCGCAGGATGTATCGCTAACGAAGCCAAGCCGCAGGTCCTTCCTCTCCCATATCTAAGACGAAAACCACCTTTCCGGCTTGGATGTCCAAATACTGGCCTCCCTGCTATCAACTCCTTGATGTATTTTAAATTCGGCGGTATTGAGGGTACACTCGGCTCTACCTTCTTCTCCTCCACTTCTTCTTTTACTCTTACCTCATTCTTTACTTTATCCTTACCTTTCTCGACTTCTTCATCTATTTTTTCTTCTTCCTCTTCTTCATCCTCCTCATCTTCTAATTCATCCTCTTCTTCATCCTCCTCTTTTTCATCTTCGTGTTCTTTTACGGCACCCTGCATGCCTACCATCTTTTCTTTCTCTTCCTTAGGCTCCTTCTTTACTTCCTTCGCTTTGTTCACAAATTGGTCTATAAAATCCCATCCATCTATCCCTAATTTCTTCGTATGTTTTTGCACCTTAGGTGCTTTTAGACATAGCCCCTCGGCAATAACTAAACAAGCACCTCCTCTTAGCGCATTCGTTCCTATTCTAGGCAAGTCTCTATTCCCAGAAACCTCAACTCGCTCGGTCCCTTCGCCGTTTATACATACAGGACAGGAACTTACTATAAGTTCAATCTCTTGGCTAGTAGGTGTATATTGTAAATGCTGCGCTTGCTTATACATCGGAATCTCTTCTTTGTATCTTTCAATCTCCTGTCTCGTCGGAATATATCTGCCTATTCCAAGTTCTCTTCTTACTACATCTGCAATCAGCACTGAAAGTGCCTGCCCTGTTCCACCTGCACTCCTTATCGGCCCTGCATAATATATGTCTGCATAATCACTTCCATCCTCGTTCTTCATTATCTTTACTCCAATCACTCCTTCGATTGGTGCACATAGCACCCCTTCGGTAAGTATAGCCAAGCCAGTTTTTACTGCCTGATATAACGCCTCTTCTTTACTCTTAAACCCGCCCTGTTTCGCAACTTCTTTCGCAATTTTCAAAGATACTGATTCACGATTGTTATCTTCCTTCGAAACTTCTCTTATCCTTTTTGCAATTCCAGGCGGCCCTACTAGGTTCTCAACCCTTGAGGCAAGGTCTTCTGCTAATGGTATCTCAACATCAATATCAGGGTCAAATCCCTTTTTTCTTGCAAGTTTTGCAATCTTCATGCACTTTTCAACTTCTGCATCGAGGCTCGAAAAATATTCTCTCATTTTTTGTGAACATACAGGACCTCTGTATTCTTTTTCAGACAACATATTCACCTCGTGCATTTTTAATTATTTTTATTCATTCTTTTCATTTTTTTACTTATTCTATCGTAATTTAGGAATTCAAATTAGCCTGAGCGCTTATACCAATTTAACATTTGCGAAACCTATGTTAAGAATCTTTGAACGGAATTCTATGCTCAATATATGGCATACTCTTAGCATATGGTAAAAGTAAGGTAGCGCACGAAAGTGCACAAAGGTAAAAGTAACAAAAATAATATCTACACATATAAATATCCTAAAATGATGTTTAAAAAACTCTCAACAGAGCGAATTTCGACAGGATGCACTCCTCTAGATAATCTTATGAACGGAGGAATCGAAGTCGGAGTAATAACTGAAATATACGGCGAAGGAGGTTCTGGAAAAACCAACTTCTGCATTCAATTAGCACGCAATATTGCACGCACAGGTAAAAAGGTAATTTACATAGATACCGAAGGGCTATCTCCAGAAAGATTGGTCCAGATTTTCGGCGAAGACCTCGAAAAAATAATGAACAACATTCTAATTTTCTCATCCTCTACTATGCCCGAACAAGAAGAAGCAGTCGATAAATGCATTAGTATCATAGAAAATGATAAAAACGATAAAGAACCTGCCTTCAAATTGATTATCCTCGATTCCGCAACAAGTTTATACCGCCCCATGCTAGGCACAGAAGATTACACTGATGGTAGAAACTCGCTTGTTTATCAAATCAATAAACTACATACAATCGCACGAAGAAAAGATATCGCAGTAGTTATAACATCTCAGGTCTTTACCAACATCTCAAAAAAGGACGGAGATAAATGTCCTGTTGAACCTCTTGGGGGACATCTTCTTTTTCACTCTGCAAAAGCAATATACCGTTTCGATAGAGGCGAATCAGGCGAAAGATTCGCTACCATTATAAAACATAGAAGCCTCGCAGATGGCTCCTCTGCCTCTTTCCACATTACAAATAGAGGACTCGAATGATTTCCTACCCTTTTACTACTTTTCTTTACAGAAATCCTTTTATCCTATATAGCCAATTACATCTCGGTAATATTATGACAGAACAAACGCAGTTTCAACAATCGCAAGGGCAAAATCAACCGCAGCAAAACCAATCTCCATCTCAAATTCCGCCGCCACCTCCACCACCACCCGCTCAACCACCTCAATATCATCAAGCATATCAAAGCGTTTCACATCTTCCACCACCCCCAAGCCAACCAATACATAAGTCCAATTTCATCGAGACCATCCTAGACTCAAAACTCGTATTTATTCTACTCCTGACAAGTATGCTTCTTGTGGCGGTTGGAGGCGTCCTTGTTCATACCGCACCAAATATGACAAACTATGCTAATGAGAACCCATCAGTCGAAAAACAAAGAGAAGACCTTAAGACTCAAAATTCTATGATATATACAGGCAATGCTCTTGCAGACCTCGGCGCCGCTTTAGTCGCATCTATACTAATAGTTGTGGGGTTGTTTAGAAAAGACCTGACTGATAACGCAAGGTTTGGACTACTATTCGCCGCAGGGTTCGCAATACTCGCACTCGTAATCAGAATTTAATAATATTAATATCATATTCAAGTTGTCAACTTTAAAGTGTAAAGTAAAAAACGAACCTAAAAATGCAAATTAGGTGTCTAATAAGGAAATAAAATAAAGAGAATAAAAGAAAGATAAAGTGAGAAAAATGGAAACAACCAAGGTAGATGGACACCATTCAGCACAATCCAAGCCGTTGCAACTTCCTATTTTTGCATCGATTATAGGTGCATCTCTCGTAATCGCGCTACTTTTTACAGGTGTGATAAATACTCAATCATCCCCACAACCACAAAATCCTCAATCTAACATCAATGCAAATCAGTTCATACGCCAGTTCCAAGATGGTAAGTTGAATAATTCCCAAATCGAAGATACAATTCATACGATTGAAAAGGTTAATTATTACTATTTCGTATATTGGAATGTTACCTTCAAGTCAGCAAAGAATACAGTTTTCGTGTCATACGACGACGAACTCGATAATCTATCCCCAGGTGATAGGGTCTCTTGCTATGTTTATGCTACCACCATCGGAAGCAACGTTATCTACACAGCAAACGGATTTGAAAAAATAGATTAAAATTTTATAAATTAGATTTGGTTTATATTTGGTTTATATTTATCTGATTCATATCTTAGGATTTCAACTTTCGCATATAATTCTCTATTCTATCAAAAGCCTCAGACATCATTTCAATAGGTGGAAGGAACACAGCCCTAAAATGTCCTTTACCATAGGTCTCACAGAATCCAGAACCATGCACAAGGAGAACATGGCAATTCTCAAGTATGTCAAGGACAAACTGCTTATCTGATTTATAGGGCACTTCTATTTTTGGGAATATATAAAATGCACCCCCTGGTTTTTGAGTAGATAAGCCAGGTATCTCATTTATTCTTTTATATGCAAAGTCCCGTCTTTCTTTCAGTTTCGCGCGTAATGCTTCAAGATGACTCTGTGCACCCATCAAGGCTTTATGATACCCATATTGACATATCGAGGAGGCGCACAGTCTTGCACGGGCTTGGCGCATCACTCCTTCTCTTATCTCCGAAAGCGCACCGCTTGGGTCTCTGAATGCCATATAGCCAATACGCCAACCTGGCGCAAGGTATCCCTTTGAAATACCATTGAAAATAACCATAGGAATCTCCTTGTTAATCTTTCCCGGAGACACAAACTCATCATCGTAAACCATCATGTCATATATCTCATCTGAGATAAGATACATCTGTGGATGTTCCGCAACTATATCACATATTTCCTTGAGCACTTTCTCTTTATACAACGCACCAGTAGGATTGTTAGGTGTTATAACTGCAATTGCTTTTGTTTTCGGTGTGATTTTTTTCTTTAAATCATCAATATCAGGCGCCCAGTTCTCTTCTTCTATTGTGCGATAAGGCACCGGTTTCGCACCGTTTAGTTTTATATATGTTACGTAGGGCGGATACGCAGGTCCGGGCACAAGAATTTCATCTCCTTCTTCAAAGGTTGCTGCAAATAAGAGTAAAAGAGACTCTGTAACACCTGTGGTTACTACAATATCTGATTGCTTAATCTCAACCCCATCCCTGCGCTCTTTTTCTACGATTGCGTCTAAAAGTTCTGGTATCCCTTCTGAAGGGGTATAACCATTCTTTCCATGCTCCATCGCCTTCTTTACCGCTGCTTTTATTGGTTCGGGTGTATCAAAATCGTAAGCACAAGGGTCTCCTATGTTTAGTTTCAATATCTTGTGCCCTTTTTTTTCAAGTTCTCTTGCAGGTAGGGTAACATCTCTTATTGCATACTCAATCTCTAATGTCCTCTTAGATGCCTTTATCACATGCTTTACACCATTAACTGGCCCATTAACCAAGCCTATACCTCCATATTCTAATTACTCCCCAAGCCGTAAACTATTAACGGTCGAATAAGGCTTTCGGTTTTTGCGTAAAATTTTTTGCGTAAAAAAATTTGTATGAAACATATCAGTTATCTCAGATGATTAATATCATTTCAATCATCCTAAAACAATAAATATATTTATTCTCCAAAAATCAATATATTTATTCCCTTACTTGATTAATATCTCCCTACTTATTTATATAGACAAAAGCAAAAACCTTTCAGTTACTAGGGGGTCTGATAAAGTGGTTAAAAGCAATGGTAAATCGTTTATATCCGAACGTGTGCAATGGGGCAAGAAAGCAAGAGTGCCTTTCTCGCTCGTCGCAGTTGTTGTTTTGATGTTTTCAGCGGCAAGTGCCGTATATGTCAAAAATATCGACGAACAAAGAACTCAAGAAGTGATTTCATCGCCTGCAGAAGATATCGAGCAGGTTGCTAAAGATGTGGGACTGAGTATTCAAGCTCAGGCTTATTATATTGCACAACAAAGTATTGAGAAGAATTTTAGGAACCTTGGATTCTTCGAAAAGGGGCATATTGAAAAAATCAACCCTGACACACAAAAGGAATTCCAGATTTATCTGAGAGATACTCTCGATGGTTCTAGGGTTGGTAAATCAAATGAATATGTTGTTGATTATATCAATCATGTGATTTTTGTCGTTATGGAAGAACAGAATACCCGAGACTTAACTGTAGTAAGTCCACAAGGGACCATAAATACAAGAGATGGGTATTTTGGTAAAGAAATAGACATGAGAATACCTGCCCAATATGGCGAAACTAGACGCACAGTCTATTTCAGAGTTACGGGCGAAGTTACCTATAAAGTAACCCATATGACAGCAGGTAAATCACTTGAGAAAACAATGTTGTTTGATAAAAATATCTACACCCCCTTACCATTGCTTAAGAGTTCATTTGATGCCTTCCAGGTTAACTGCATTGGCGATGTTACAGACATGGGAAGGCTTGTAAAATATATCGTTCAGACCCTCGCACAATACCGTGTTTTGCTTGGTTATGCTTCAGGCAGATATTCTTCATTATACGCATCTATGGATATCGATGACGTCCTCACTGCAAGAGATGTAGATATTGCAACAAAACTTGCAATCCTCTTAATGGAAGTTAGATATTTCGGAACTTATGACAAGAAATTTGCAGAATCCTTTATCGACTTCTATATTGGTGTTCCACTAGGCACTTATATCGCAGGAGGTTTGTTTGATAAGGCATTAAAGAACCTCATGGAAGATTATGTAATAAATGGATATATCGACGCTGCAGATTTATTTGCACTTTACCATGGTATGGATTTATTCTACTTGAACAAAGTTGACCTCGGTGGAATTTTAGGCGCGGCAATATATGCATTCGGTGATAAAGTCGTTTATGACCTTCTTAACTTGTTCTGGACTGGTCCTTATGCATATTGGGTTGACCCAGTACTCTCTGAACCTTTCGTAAAATGGGACGAATTGCTTGCCATGGATACTGACCATGAATCAAGAGGTGTTAAGAATCCTTTATATCAATTACTATATCAGTGGGTTTGGAATTTTGTAGAATGGCTTGGGCTACCTCATGAACTTGATAGTCACTATATGGACAAATACATAGGTCAAGCAGGGATTGCACCGATAAGACAGTGGGCAATTTCTGGTGGTTCCGAAGGATGCCGTGACTTTGGCATTAATAGATATATTCAAATAATGTGGGGCAGATATGCTTTACTTACAACAGGTGATACACACGACGAACCAATGGAATGGAATGTAAAAATACATAAGACCTCTGTGGAAGATTTAATAATCGGCTTGGACGAAGAGCCAGAGAAAGACCCATCATCAATAGCAGGCTTGGATTCTAGATACAGACCAGAACCGTTTGAGATAAACTACAATGTCGGTAATATTATTGGTCAATATATAACATTAGATAAGGACCCAACACCAGGCTGGTCTGTTCTTCCACCACTGACACATCAGTACTATCTTGTTAAAGAATCTCTGGTTTACAAGCATGTAAAGAACGGATATGATAATCCTTATGGTGGTGGTCCTTATTTCGAAACTTTATACGATATAATAATGGCAATAAACAGGTCTGTTAAACAGGTTTCAGATGACCCGAACGATCGCGGTTACCTTGATACAGTTGCAAAAGACATGGAGAAGCACATAGGCACAAAGATGCTTGAATGGGCAGGAAATGGATATGGTGCGGTTGAAGTAGGTCAAGAACCCTATTATATCGGAGGAGGATACGACAATTGCGACCCCAACGATGCTGAAACTATAATTATAGACGGTACAAATTACATTGTCGAAGATGCTCTAGGTTCGTATTCTGATGCTGTATGTGTATTCCAAATTCTAACTGTGCCTATAAATGGACTTGATAAGACCGAAGAGTGGTTCCTTAATGGTGCATACAAGAAAGGTATGGGTCATGACGATGCAGATTCTGGAACTCCTTTCTTATATGCAATGATAAAAGAGACAATAGCACTTATCGCAGAAGTATTCGAGACCTTAGAGAAGAGTTTGAATGACGACCCAGAACTACAAGATTATAATGTAAATATAATTAACTTCATTCCAGATGTTATCATTCCATATATTAGAAGCGTAATATATTCTGTTTCTACAATCGTGCCATACTATAAAGCGTTGATAAATGCCCTCATCAGCACCCCAGAAATGACTCTCACACGAATTGAAGCGTTTGTAAGTTATCTCATGCTCCTTACAGAACAAATGGGATATGCAATGGACGATATGGCTACTGAATTACAAGGAATCTTTGGCGATTCAGCACAGAATTCAGGTAGTACTTCTGCAGCTAATTCTTTATCTTCTTTAAGTTCTAGCGGATTAGATTCGCTCCAGAATGAATTTAACAGCATAAATACTCAACAACTAAATGATTTGAGTATCAGTTTCAATTCCACTCAGTATAACAATATTAACAATATTGCACATGAATTCCAGAATGAAGGCGGCGCAACGCCGAATAATCCAGAACAGATGAAGAAGGATAAAACAACGATTACAGATGTGGATGTGATAGGCTCAACCTCAGTTACTGGCGATTCAGCAAGCAACCACTACTATACTGTTTCTCAATCGATCTCCACAACAAATATTGAGTATGATTGGGTAGGTAATCAATATCAAACTGTAACATTAACAACTCAAATAAAGGAGCCCTCAAATACAGTTGTTCAGTCTTCAACTGTTATTGGTAAAGAGTTTCGAGAGTTTGTAGGCGACGACCATTCTGAAGTTCACAATTTTACATGGACGATTAATCCATATCAGTCTGGCGTTATTTATCCAAAACCATCGCATACTGAGGTAAGTACGGAGGTTGTGCATAATGAACTTTCTGGTCCAAGCCATGAACATAGGATTACAAAAACAACAAAAACAACTACTGCAACTATGAGAATAGACAACGAAAGACAACATCATGAAGATTATCCTGATTGCAAGAATAACTACGATAAAATTACTGTTACAGTAACTTTGCAAACTCATAAAGTTGTGGAAAAATGTGTGGAGGTGCATAACGATACAACCGATGCTTATGAATATACCTCTACAAATTGGTATACCTATTCTGACAATTGGTATACCACCACTTACACAGGATATATATTAATGAGACCAAGCCAAGCCGCAAAGGATGCAATGGATAGGATGAATCAACCCGTAACAAGAAATGGGCAATCTATGTCAATTTCACAAATTCGACAATTGGTAAATAGAGTACAGGGTCTGGCAAGTGCTATTAGTTCTTTATATAATGCTATAAACAATGTAATTACAAAAGTTAACACCCTTGTATCTAAGATAAGAGGAATGATAGATGCAATGAAAGATTCCTTAAATCAGTTAACTGGCTTACTTGATAAGATAATGGACAACTTCATACGCTCACCTCATGAAAAAGATAGTGTAGATGACCACTTCAAATTCTCAAGACATGCCCTACAAGATGCTTGGTTTAGGGCACTTGTTGTTATGCTTCCAAGACTCGCTTTCAACTATGACTACTTCGGATATAACAATTACAACGATGAAACAGGTACTCCAATTATTTGCCATGGTGACGGCGGCAATATTCCATTCTTAGATGAGTTCCAGATGAACATCTGGTTCCTACACTTCACAATATATACACCATTTGGGAAGATTCACATACATTTCCCAATTTGGGTGGGTATTGAAGCAGGCTTCCCAATCTTACCTGACCTCTGGGGTAGGAGTAGTGGCAAGAACAATGTTGATTGTACAGAAGCAAAGACCTGGTTCCCAGCAATTGCATTCGCGTTCTGGTGGATATTCGAACTTATTAACAGCGCCACCGACGACAAGGAGAATTGTTTGGTAATAGACCCATTTGCGGCACTTTCACATCATGTAAAATCGCATGGTAAACAACTATCTGATTCAAGTAAAGGACGTGGATTGCTATGGAAGATTATCGATAAAGTTCTTGGCGATGAAATTCCAAAGAATAATGCAATAATAAATGCGCTTATTACCCAGATAATTAATGCAATCGCAAATTGGATTGCAGAGAAAATAGCAGACTTCATCGTTGACTTCTTTGATGACCTATTAGATAAAGTTGTAGATTATGTATTGGCTGAAGTTGAAAAGATTCTTGGAGACGGAGGGACAATCGACCAAATTCTAGATAAAATTGTAAAGAAGATTGCAGATATGTGCTCAAAGGTTGTTGAAGATGCAATTGTAGAAATTGTCAAAGGTGTTGTAGGTACGAATAGCGTGTTTGGGCAGGTTGCAACATCTATTGCGACAGACATAGCGGCGGCTGTAAGAGAAGCCGTATATGATTATCTCAAAGATTGGCTCGATACAAAACGAAACGAAATAAAGTCAAAGATAACGGGAAGTATCAATGATACAAGAACTCAAATCAAAGAATATCTGAATACAGTAGTAAAGTCTTTCTTGGTAACCCAAATAGTTAATTTCCTGGCGGGTTCGGGCAAGGGCTTGGGCGATCTTGAATCAGGAGATGAATCGCAATCAGTAAGAGCGATATTAAAGGATACATTTGGAAGATTCTATGATAAAGAAGTTAAACCCTGCCTTGAACATATTAGAGAAAATACTGACAACTATGCATATGGTGATAATTTCGATAAATTTGTAATGAAGGAGGCAACAATCCTTTCAGGAAGCGACGGTTGCGGTATCGGTGAGCAGTTCAAGTATGATACTAGATTACTTGCAAACAAGTGGCTCCCTGATGCAATGTATAGGAACACAGGTAGGTTAAGAGATAACATATTCAGAGCAGCAGATGTTGCGAATTTAGAAATATTCGAAGCCTCCCGAGATAGTTCCACAAAGACATTCTGGAAAGGGGACGAATCAGACGCTATCTTTAACAAAACATTTATGACAGAAACAGTCCATGTTGAGAACGATTTCTTATTCGCGCCTGTTGATGGAGATTTACTTAAAGGGACATACGTCTGGCCTTGGTTAGATGTAAAAATCTCCAAGCCATATGGATATCATCTCTGGGACGCTCAGGATTTCGATTATGGCTCTCTACCTGTAAATAGACCTTCAGATAAAAAAGTTGATTTGGTATATGTTGTGGATACCTCGAAGAGCATGGAAAGAATAGGCGGTTCTTGGAATGATAATATGGTTGATGGAACTTACGATAAAGTAGTTGCTGCACCGGGTGGTGGAGTAAAACTCGGATTTGACTCAGGTCATTTAATAAAATTCCTGCATCTTGAAGATGCAAGTTGGGATGGCGGAGGAACGTCAGGAGTTGATATAACTCCACCTCGTAATATAGTTACAGTAGGTAAATCAAGTAGTGGTTCGGGTAGTGCAACTACTGGTACCATAACATGGTATCACGATGCCCCTGACTTTGATACATATGTTCAAGTAACTGGCGAATGCGCTGCACACCATAAGATCCAGGTAATTCAGAACCCCTCAAGTGCAAATGGATTTACAACAAAGGTAAGGTCTTCGAATGAATGTGCAGGAAACATATATGATATCGATTTGTTCTTCGAGCCATATCAGGCATCAGGAACCTACACTTCCAAGCCGTTCTGCGTAGAGGATGCTGATAATCTCATTTCTTGGGGTACAGTAACATGGAGTGCAGATATGCCTGCAGGCACGTCAATAACTGTGGAGGTAAGAACAGGCAATACACCTACCCCTGATGCATCATGGACAGGTTGGCAGACTATACCAAATGGAGGGTCAATTGACAGAACCGCATCATATATCCAATATAGAGCAATATTATCAACAACAGATAACGAAGCAACGCCAGTTCTTAAGTCGATTAGCATTGCATATGCAATTCCAAACGGAAAGGACCCATTCACTGCAATATCTAATCTTAACATGGCATTACTTGCAAATAAAGTAGATTTCAAATATACAATCTATCTCCTTGGCGCAGGCGCAAAAGCACACGTGCCTTCTTCACTTGCAAGCGACCCGAATTGCAACGAACTTGTCGAAGTTGAGGGAATAGGAATTACATACGATGGAGATGATGATTCTGAAATGTGGGGTCCGGGCGTTACAGAAGTTGCAGAGAACCACCCATGGGAAGAGGGATATGTTAGAGTAGTTGTGCCGATATCAGACGAAGGTCCATATTATGGTTGCAATCCAGGAGGATTGCTTAACGGCGACGATTATGCCTCGATAGACAGAGCCATAGCTGCATGCGATGAAAATGATGTTCAGGCATTCCCATTCTGGTGCGGTCCGAATGAAGCCGTAAAGGGTATCATGGAAGACCTTGCAGCAGGTACCTCGAATGGTAAATTGTTATATAGTTATCCAGGCTGGGAAGAAGACCTAATGGATGCAATTTCTGCACTTACAGACGGGTTTACAATAACAGATACAGAAGGACAAGAGCCATTTACTACAATGTGGGATGTGTCTGTAAAAGGTATGTTCAAACTCCATCTGTGCACTGATAGATTATCATCTGTAACAGCAGATGGACAGCACGATAAGATATGGTATAATGAAACGATAAGAATAGATTTCAACTTTACAGTGGTAGTCTATTCGGCTTGGAATCTCACAGGCGTCGATTATCCGATGTGCAGAGGATTCTTTGGTGAAAAGGATAACGACTACTACTGGTATAATGAAAACAAGATGGTAGGCAAGCCCAAGCCATTCTTTATTTCAGGTCCTCTTGCAAAAGTGATAAGAGACGTAGAGACAGGATACGACATAGTGCTTGATGAACATTATGCAATGACAAATCTATTATCACACATGCCTGAAGAAGTGCTTGAGAAAGACCAATCCTATTCCAGAACAATGAACAGTGTGATAAAGCGCACAAATGAACTGTTGTATGCAGCTTCTACCGATGACAAATATCTCCCTGGACTTAAGACGCATATCGAAGATTTGATGAAATGCGAAAATATACTTGGACATGCGAATGGATATCTGGATGATAACGACCAGAGAATCAAATTGCCGTTCTATGGTGTAGGTAATATCACAATAGATATGGGTGAGGATTCTAAGGTGATTGCCTATCTTGAGAATGATAAAGACTACATGTTTAACTTAACCTTTGTGTATCCAGAGATGGTGCCCGTATTTAATGTAGAGATAACGACGACAACAACTACAACGCCAGATGTGGTAATCCCAGGCGAAACTACGACAGTTACAACATCAGAGCCTATACCTTTAGATGTGGTATTTGTAGTAGATTCCTCAAAGTCAATCAAAGATGAGATGAGGGTTATCAAAGATAACATAGATGCAGTTGTTACCACTTTGAGGAACGAAAAGAATGTTGACCTCAAATATAAGATTGGACTTATTGGGCAGGGAGCAAAATCAAAAGATTACATAGCACCCATATTTGGGTCTGACCCGAATGTAGTTGAACTTACGGTTGGCTATTACAACGGGGCACAGATGAAAGCAAGAGATGGAACATATGTGCTAAAATGCGATGGTGCATATGATTCAGAACATTGGGCACCTGTTACAACTGCAATATGTTCAGGTGCAGAACCTGCAGTAAGTTCGTTCTGGCGCGAAGGCTCAAAGAGAGTGATTGTGGTAATTTCAGATGAATGCGCGTATGGTGGGAACACAGGCTATAATCCAGCTGCAGGAAGCGACCCGACGTTGAACCAGCCTGGAGATGATACTCCTGAGAGAGATAGGATTGCAATCTCAGAAGCAAGACAAGCAGCACAGAGTGCAGGATTTGAACTCTGTGCATTCTGGGGTTCTATGTCTCAGGACATCGCCTTGATAGGTGGTGGAGCATCAAGCAATCCATCGTTAAAAGCAGAAACGATTGCAGAAGTTCAAGAAGAAATGCAGACCTTCGCTACAATCCAAGGTGGTTCAGGGGCTTGGGCAACTTCTCGCGAACAGTTCATTGCAATATTCGAAAACATTGCCACACAGCTATGTCAGATAACAGTAACCACAGAACCAACTGTTATACCTGGCGAGACACAAACAGAAACGACAATAACAGTAACACTTGCAGGATATTCATGCGAGGGATATGCAAACATTACTGCAGAAGGTAGTTTCGAATTCAAGTATTTCAAAGGGACTGTAAGAATAGGCACACCAACGAACTCACAGCCGAATTATACACTCGATGGTAACTATACATTCCCGAAGAAGAATCCCATGCTCTACATCATACCTGATATTCCACTCGACTTTGCGCCGTTTAACTGCCCGCCATTAATTGAAAATGCGAAGTTCAGGTTTAGAATCGAATGTCCTTCAAAGACAGAGGTACCCTACGAGGCAAAGACAAGTTGGGGTGTATGGCTGCTTAAGCAAGCAGAAGACCTCGTTGCAAATATAGATGAGGCAATGCATAACTATATTAGAGATTTGCTTACAAAAGCAGCCAACAAATATGGCGACGAGATAAATGCCACATTGCAGTTCTTAAACAATCTCAAATCAGGTCTTGTAAATACCATGACAAAGGTAAAGGAAAATCTTACTGCAGTTAAGAATTGGATAAATAATCAACTTGATAATATAACGAACATACTTAACTATCCCGATAAATTGCTTGAGAATGCCATGAATCTTGTGAATAACTATACTGCAATGATAGAGGCTTGGATAAATGAAAAAGTGAATAAGATTGAGACTATCGTGCAGGAGAATGTTACGAAGTTCTTTGATAATATGCTCAACAAGACCTTAGACCTCTTGCCAGAAGAAACACAAGTCC
>Ga0078972_1010943_pt1 | contig 16566 bp, 10 predicted proteins | sample YelNatPaOPGAMG01_FD_67568 | JGI IMG/M metagenome (GOLD analysis project Ga0078972, IMG submission 67568) | Hot spring thermophilic microbial communities from Obsidian Pool, Yellowstone National Park, USA - OP-RAMG-01 (SPADES assembly) (version 2) | ecosystem: Environmental > Aquatic > Thermal...
ATAAATACAGAAAGATTTTGGAGCATTATTCTAAGGAATTGAGTGCAAAGTTAGCCGAAAGCGGTTGTTTGAAAACGGAAGAAGTGGATGGGGTAGGCCTTGTCTGCACAATGAATGATCGCGAGCTCATGTTTTTGAACGAACTCAGGAAAGAAAAGGAAGAGGATAGGGAGGCCATTGCTAGGCAGATTGCGGGAGATAAGGGAAGTGAACTATTGAATAGCGTGCGCGAGCTTGAGGATTACATGAAGACGCAGGGCTTCGATGATATATACATAAGGAAGAGGAAAAATGGTACGCCTGAAGCAGTCTTTGTAAAAAAGGAGGCAAAAAGGTCTACCAGAGATGTCAAGGTCTGTGCGCCTGCAGATGCAACAGGCGAGCATGTGCACCTTGGTCTAAAGAGGCTTGTTATTAAAAAAGAAGATGGACGCCCTACACTTATAGATGTGGCGGTAGATGAGAAGGGAAGCGCCAAGCACGAAGTGGAGAATAAGTACAGGGATCCAGACGTTCATGAACTCAATCAGCTGTTTGGTTGGGAGACTGGCCCGCTAAATCAGCACAAAGCGAATCTCATGGGGTATGGATACGAAGGGGTCTGTAGATCAGAGACTGGGCGGGAAAACGAGGCCCTCTTCTTGTATAGATTTGCAGTGCCGAGGGATTGTGATATTGCTAGGTTTACGCCGCTTGCCGTTCATCTCACACAGAAGGAGCTGGAGGCATTGGCAAGTGTAGCCGCTACCCAACTGGGTCCAAGTAGCATCTGTTGGCAGAGTGGTAGCGATGGGGGACTCTCTAGTTCTACCCATGTATATTTCAATGGAAGGTGGCAATTTCCAAACAACCCAGATTTTATAAGAAACCTTGTAGGGGTCCTTAGAGACGAAGGGACTAGCATACCCGGGATAGACCAGAAGAGGCGCGAGGAGATCGCCGGAGACCTAGAAAATATAGTAGGTGCCCAACTTGAGCAGTTGGAGGCAGTGAGTAAGCAATTTGTACACGGGATGATATTGACACTTACAGGTACACTTCCGCTCCTTGCCTTCTTTTATTACCAGTATAGGAAGACGATGAAGGCGTTTGCCGAGGAGAAGTTTGGTGGGGATCCGCTGGAATTGTTTGGTGATGACCTGACGAGGCGGGCGGCTGAAGGAAGGTTGGATAAGATGGATCCCTCCCTGAGGGAAGGGGAGATACGCGAGATAAGACAGGCACTCCTTCAGCTAAGGAGCGCCATCCTGACGGGAGAGGCCGGTGTAGGAAAGACTGCCGTCGTAGAGGCGCTGGCCGAGGAGATAGCCGCCGGCAGGATACGAGAATTGAAAGGTGTAAGGATCATCTCCCTAGATCTAAACAGAATGGAGGCAGGGACAAAGTACAGGGGCACCTTCGAAGAGCGCCTAGATGCCCTAGTGAGGACGGTGATGCAGGCAACAGAAGATGGAAAGAGGGTGGTATTATTTATAGACGAGATACATAGACTTATAGGGACTGGTAGGGCAGAAGGTGCAGTTGGCGCGGCTCAAGTACTAAAACTCTACCTTGCTCGTGGCGATCTTATTGTCATAGGTGCCACTACGGATGACGAATTCCGGTATATAACGAGCGATCCCGCCCTCGAGCAGAGATTTAAGGAGATAAAAGTAAGACCGCTCTCTCAACAAGAGACGTTCCAGGCCCTTAAGGCTAGATTGTCAGGTATCAGCAGCTACAGGTCAGGTGACAAGGAGGTGAATATAGGAGTTGGGGACGATATCTTGGAGAGGATTGTTGAGGTATCGGAGGGGCTAGAGAAGGGGGCACAACCCAGAAAGGCGTGTAATTTCCTCCGGGATATACTTGCATGGAAGGCGCTAGGAGTTTTTGAGGGAGAGAAGGTTCCTCGCACCGTTCAACTCACTGCCGATGATGTAGATAGGTATTTGAGGGATGTAAAGGGGATAGATATTCCAAAGGAGGATAGAATAGATTCAGAGGGTAGAAAAGGTAGGGCCTCAAGAGGTGCCGATTCTGGTGGAGATATTTCAGAGCCGCAGGCTGATAGTAGTGACGGCACATCCGAGACAAGAAAAGGCGGCGACGCGGACAAGGGAAGATTAGGCATTGTTTCAGATTCGGCGCTAGGTTTGCCGAGAGATGCCAGATTACCTGAGACATTTGGTGAACTTGGAAGAGGCCTTGTCTCTGCGGCTGGGAATATTGGGAAACAGGGCGCTGTCTTCTTGGCAGGCGAGTATATATCAGAGGCGCTACTTGCGGCAGCGAATGGCGACTGGTCGAAACTCCAACACATATCGGCCGTTCAGGTAATAAAGGATTTTGGCGCGCTTTCATTGGGTGGTCAGATGGGTGTTGCTGTAGACAACCTGCTTTTTGAAACATTCCCATCTGTTGCAAGGATACCAGGCGCGAGGTCTGCTTCGAGCCGCTTCTTCCCACTCTTTGCGGCTATTATGGTACTCAATATGGCAAGGGGGAATAAGCCAGCATTGTCTAGCACCTTGCTTTCCATGGGTAATATAGCGTTGGCGCAGGGCGTAACCAGAGGGGCCACGAAGCTGTTTAGGGCTATAAGGTATATAAGGGGCGGTGTTTCAGCGGTCGCGAATGGAGCAAAGATGGCTGGTGCAGGTACTGGTGACCTTCCTGCGCTCGTTCTGACAACGGCAGCCGAATTTGTAATTATCAAGCTCCTTGGTGAGGCGGAGGGATATATCTTTGGCAAGATGGCCATTAGGGACGCGAAGAAGGTCTTGGCTCGCCTTGTTTCCAAAAACAACGAATTAATTGCAAGGATGCAGCGGGATCCAGAGGGTGTTGATGCGGCGGAGTTGATCCAAGTTCAACTTGCGCTTGCAGAACTTCAAGAAGAGGTCGCAAAGATGAGGCATATGGAGGCATACCAAGGGGTAGAGGAGGAAATTGCAAGGCTTGAGGAGAGGAAGAAAGGGCTTAGCGTCTACGACTTCTTGAGATTCGGGTGGAGGACAGAGGAGGAAAAGTTAGAGAGGATGCGTGAGGCTAGAGAGAGGTATGATGCCGAGGTTGCAAGAATTGATCGCGAGATTATGCATCTCCGCTTCCGGTCTGAGGGGAGGGCAAATGGAGCAGGCAGCCGCTATATAAAACTTCATATTCCAAATGATGGCGTTGCCACCGAGTCATCAGAGGATTCATTTGCAGACACATGGACGGCGCTCTCGAATCAGCTACAGGACTATATTGAGAGACAAAATTTGGAACTAAACGCCATTGCCGCAAAGCACGCCTCAAATTCAACTGCCATGAGATAAACCCGATTTTGTTATAGTCAGAATAACTTCATAGCTTGTAATAGCTTAAATGATACATCTTTGATTGTAGCTCCTTTTGTTTTTGGATGGAGAAGACTTTAAGTCTGGTTATAATTACTATATAGTATCCTAAGTACATTAATGTCATTAAAAATCTACGCAACTTTTACAATGGCCAGACGAATGACTACATAGCCGACCAAAGGAGAGATGATATATGGCTACATTTAATCCCAGTACTACCATCATGACCCATATCCTTCCACCTTCTACATTTACTACCTCTGCCTTTGGATTACATCTTACACCACCCTCCATAGACACACCTGAAAAGGTCATAGGGGAGCTAGGTGGTGATCTTTATATCCCGCCAGATGCGCAAGGTACCAGGAATATGGACGTGTTCACTGCAGACGGCCCAGTAGGCACCCCTACACTACCTGTCCTATGGAGTGGGTCTCCTTTGAGGCGGGGAGGGGTCAAGGCCTTTCGCCTTGGAGACAAAGATACAGGTAGTGGCCTTGATACTGGTAGTAGCCTTGATATTGGGGCACTTGCTAGACGCATTTTAGATGAGACGCGTAGCATTAAAAGAGAGGCGCATGATCTGGGAACAAGGCCGGCATCCCTTGAACAATTGGGCAATCTGGCAGATAAAGAGGCAACTCTTTTGATTCATGCTCTCACAGATTTTTCTACAGATGAGGGTGTAGATAGGCTCCTCTTTGGGCGCTCGATGAAGTATCTATACGAGGCGATATATAAGGTTGGTAGACCAGAACTTATAGGTGAACTCTTGGTTGATCTGGCCAAGAAGGTGTTGTTTCTTCCTCCTAGGAAGCCTGCGTTTGCCATGGCGCTTGTTGTCTATAATCTTCTCAAGGATATAACCGAATTACCCGATGAATCACTTCGCAGGTCATCATTGGCCAAGATAGCACTTGTGTTTTCCAGTGCCATCCGCACATTTGCAGAAAAGGCAAAGGATATGGGCACGCTTACAGACATCGAAGATTGGACGAGGGATGTACTCTTTCGTCTACCCGTCATCGAGTCTCAAATTTCACTTTCGTTTAACAAAGGAGATATGTCTCCTGTGCTTTCTAAGGATGCAATGGATATATCGTATTTAGCAGCACTTAGAGATTATGTTAAAGGCCCGCTCCTTCAGTGGATTAATATGACGACTACGAGCGAGGCTATTGGTTCAGTCGAGGTGGGCAGGTGGATAAGTGCATCGCTTTCCCTGATTGATGGGCTTCTCGCGGCATTAAGGAGCAAGTTTCAAGAGGTGGGATGGGATTTCGAGGTGGGCTCATCTTCTTCAAAAGATGATTTAGAAAACTGATAGAAATGTTGTTTGAAAGGAATGGAGCGAAACGTGGGTGTATTTGAACCAGCCTTGATACAAAGGCTCTTGCAAGGCCTTACACTTCCGCAGGGCACCTTTACCCCTGCTACACTTGCCTCGAAGGTCCTAGATGAGGCTAGGTATCTCGCAGAGCCAATCCTTGGCGAATGCCATATAACCCCCAATCAACTTCAAGACGCACCAAGGGATGTATTTGTAGCGGATACAACCGGTCATAGTTACACTGTGCCGCAATTTGTTAGGCGCCGGCCCTTATTTTCTCTATCATCCCCAGAGGGTGGTGGTAAGAGTGATAGGACAAGTATAGCCCAAAGGATTATAGATGAGTCGTCTAGGTCTGCGGAGGAATGGTATAGGCGCGGGGTAACGCCGTCGGTCATTCAATCTCTATATACACTAGACAAGGCAAAGTTCGTATCCGTTACTAAAGAGCTTATGGATCTTATGGTGGGTCGTGGTAGATCTGCAGCCATCGCAGTTTGGCGTGTCTACCGTGTTGCGTACGAGAGGGAAGAATATGATCTCATCAAGGAATTCCTTGTGGGTCTTCTAGGTAAAGTGACATCCGGAAGAGAGGCTGCAGTTACATTGCATAAGATTATTTATGACCTCATGGGTGAGACGCAGTTCGGGGAACGCTCCAACTTCTTTGCTTATGTCGTCTTGAAACTTTGTGGCGCCCTTGGGGTCTTTTTCGATGGACTTTATGAACTAGGTTTTTTTCGAGGAGAGGATGAAATTCCAGAGTCTACAAGGGATTTCTTTCTCCGCTTAGTAAAACTTGAGGATGTGTTTTTGGCGTTTGAAGAGAGCGAATTTGAAAGGTCTCGTGTGCCGGCTGCTAGGCATGTCATGTATTTAGAAGCACTCCGCCTGTATTGGTATATGATGGGCGATCTATTTTTGGAAGAGGCTAGCCGTGGCAAACTTTCTGTAAGCGATACAAAGTGGATGGATGTCTTAAAGGGCGTGTTCGATGTACTACCTAGGATAGTTGTAAACAAGGCATTTGAAAGGGGGGTGGTTATTGAGACCTCTCGCTGGTTTGACAAAGATTTGGAAAAGGGTTGGTAATTGGATAGGCATCAATCTATCAAACTCAGCCTATCTGACTCGGCCGCGAAATTCTTTATAGAGCAGGATGACATTGGTGCGCTTTACAGTAGATTTTGACATTAGAGTGGTGCGAATTGTTTAACATGGCTGAAATAGTCTCGGGACTTAAGGCCAACAAGATAGCATTTTTCTATATGTGATATGCATAAATTTTTAGGCAACTTGTTTTTATCGTCGGCGATAATTTAGATCGAAGATGATTGGAAACATCACTGGATCTGTAGTCGGTTTGATAGGGAGATTTTTAAACCTCGCGCGGGTTCAGGCTACCCCTCAACCTCCAAAGATCCCGGATTTTATTATAGACGACATAAAGTATGGGGTGCGTGCAGGGAGGGAGGATGTCTTTGTATATCCTTCAACTCCCTTGCATCATCCAAATCCAATCTTAAGCCTTCTCTCTCCGGCCAAGCCAGGGGAGTCAAAGTTCACAAAAGAGCCAGCATGGTACAGATTTGATGCAGAATATGTCTACTCCAACATGGATCCTAAGTCTAGAGAGGAAGAGTATATAAGGAATGTCTTTGTAAATGGCCTTAGGTCTGCACTTATATTTGAAAAGCGAGAATACGGAATTTTTAGTATAGATAAATATCCCTATAAGTTTGCCATTGCAGGCGCAAAGGTAGAGGGCGATATCAGGAAATTACATCCCATAGAAGTCTTTTTTGTGAGATATGGAGTTTTGGGACATCTTCGAAAGGTATTTGGCAATAACTATGATCCTAATCGCGTATTAGGGTTGCTTGTAGATGCCCTCTTTGCTGGCGCAGACTCTATGTTAGACTCTACCGACATCATTCGCATCTACGCCATTATCATATCACTCATCCGATCCGGTCATTCGGCAAAGATGGCATATCAAAGGACCTCTGCGCTTATGGATCCTTGGGGACATAGGCTTATTCAGTATATAAAACAGGAAGGAAAGGTACGATTCGATAGATTTTTTGAGCTTGCTATGTACGACCCAGAGATTGGTATCTATACGTCCCGAAACCCAAATGATGTGATAGGTGTTGGTGGAGAATTTACCACGTACGCCGAGACAAAGGCGTTTGCCACCCTCATTGCAGAGCACGTCTTTGCAAAATGGGTTGAGATGGGAAGACCAGAGCGCTTTGATATCGTTGAGATGGGTGCGGGAACAGGGAGGTTTGCGAAGAATCTTTTAGATTACATTAGAAGAAAGGGTTGGGATAGCGGTGGGATATGGACTGAGTTTGCGCGCGCTGTCAAATATACCATAGTGGAGAGGAGTCCAAGCTTCGTTGCGGCAGAGAAGGAGTTACTTAGCGGCTACGATGTTATGTTTATCAATGCTTCTGCCGTGGATTTTAGACTTCCGGAACCCATTGTCGGCGTCTTCTTTTCAAACGAACTTTTGGACATGTTTTCCCCGCGGCGGTTTGTATTTAAGGGCGGAAGGTGGTACGAGACATACGTCGGGGTAGGCGAGTTTGGGGAAGTGAAGGAACTCTTGGAACCGGTAGTGGGGAAAGACCTCTTTACAGTCCACGGTCTTCGCCAAAAGGCATCAGAAGGCGCGGTGGTGTACTATCAGCCTGCGGTGAGGTTTTGGCTTCGGAATCTCTCCGCTCAGCTTAAGAAGGGACTTATTTTAACCGTGGATTATGGAAGTTTGGAAGAGGGTGAGAGTAGAAGTTTGATAGTAAATACAGGAAGAGTGAGGCTGAGTGGCTTCGAGACCGATATCAGGCGGTTACTTGAACCGATCAAGTTTTCATGGAAGAGCCTCCTTCTTCCCAAGGATTTTTCTGTGGAGATAGATATAGGATATATCATACGACAGGCAAAATCCCTTGGACTTAAGACACGTTACTCAGGCACACAAATGAAGTTTTTCTATTCTATACTGAAACGCCTTGGCATGGGCGCAATTGACAAAAGGGATAAATACATACTAGATGTTCCGAATACGTTTAAGGTGCTTGAACTTGAAAGGTAGTTTAATCTTCATCTGATACGAGGCCGTCTAGGACAAGGTCTTCTATATATATCTTCGGTTCGCCTAGCTTCCTTGAGAGCACAGGGCCATGACAATCTGAACCGCCGGTGATAAGCAGCCCCCTTGCTTTACAAAACTCTACAAAGTGATGCGAGACAGTTTCCGAATGATAAGGAGAGTAACACTCGAGACCTTCTAATCCAACCTCAACCATTTTCTTGATCTCATCTTCCGTGAGTTGTTTTCCGAGCAGCGTGCTTCCAGGATGCGCCAGCACCGCTCGCCCGCCGCTTGACTTTATGATTGATATTACATCATTCGGAGAAGGGTAGTCTTCTGATATCCATTCCACATTTTTGGCTATGAACCTTAATGCGTCAATAAAGGATGGAAAGAATCCCTTATCCACGAGGAAATTGCTGACCTTGCTTCCGCCCCTCTTTTTGTCGAATGTGTACTGTTCAAATTCATCTAGGTTTATGTCGAACCCCTTTTTTATGAGCGATTCTACCTGCTTTAGGTTTAGCTTTTTCATCGCAAGGGTGTTTTGCTCACAGAGTTTTAAAAGGGATGGATTGTTTTCATCGATGCCATATCCAAGAATATGGCATATCTTGTCTTTTGCTCTAGATGTTATTTCCACTCCTTTTATGTATTTCAAATTGTGCTGCCGGGCTGCTTTCAGCGCGTCTTTTATCCCACTTATGCTGTCGTGGTCTGTAATCGCAAATATGTGGATGCCTGCCCTCAAGACCTCATCTGCAATATCATGCGGCTCCCACGCTCCATCGGAGGCAGTAGTGTGAATGTGAAGGTCTACTCTTTTCATCGCAAATTAAAAAGGCGCTTTAGTAAGCGCCTTTTCCCTGTGGAAAAAAATATGTTTTTGTCATTCGATTGAGATTGCCTCAACTGGGCATGTCTCTTTAGCCTCCTTTACCGAATCTTCTAACTGTGCGGGGATGGAATCTACAACAACCTTTGCCTTGTCGCCGTCCATCTGAAAGACATCCGGACACGTATCCACACACGCCTGACATCCAATACAGAGTTCAGCATCTACTCTTGCCTTCATTTAACCTCCTTTGTTTATGTTTCGATGAGGCTATATTAGATATCCGTCTCCTTGTCAATCTAAAATGCTTTGTGCTTTGTAACTCGGAAATATTGTCCATGTTTGATGATTTGGTAATGCAACTAAAAAGTCCTTGCAGTAGGTCAACTCATAAACCCAAGCCCCGACCTTTGAGATCTAATCTATCCTATATACCGTCACATTGTTGTATCCTGTTTCGTCTTTCCAGAGCATTTTATTTATATACTGATGGTAACGTTGTGGCCATGTCAAATCCCAATAAAGGGCATTGACACCCAGTTCATATGGAGTAAGCCGTCCTTTGAATTGCGCCTTAAAGTCTTCGTCGGTTAGGTACGGAGAGAGATTCATCTCCACATCTCGAAAGATGTACCAACGCGTTCCTTCAAGTGAAGTTATGTAAGGAGGCAAGGGGGATTTTTTTGAGATGAAAAGGTTTTGTGGAAGGATCTTATAACCATATGTCAAATTTGGGAGATAAAACTGCAAAACAAGCTGGTCAAAATTTATATATACAATATCTCCGTCTTTCGCGTACTCACGTAGAAAGTTCACTGTGCTCATTGCCGCATCCTCATAACGACCTCTAAGCTCATTTACATAGGCTGCGTATTCCGCCTTCAGTACCTGGTGAGTCAAAATCCGTCGTAGTGTAAGCATTTTCAACTCCTTATCAAAGCTTCCAAGCCACATGCGCGTCTTCCTTTCGTCTTTTTTAAACTTCTTCACAAACCAGTCTGTTTTTTCCTCTAGCTTTATACCAGAGGCCTTTATGGCAATGTTCACAATGATTCCAGGGAGGTTTGAAGGTATATTTGTCATCAAGATTAAAAGCAGAAATACAACTCCGGCCTTTCTGCTCCATCTGAAAAACCCAACCACAAGCAGTGCTGTAAGGACTGCAAATGCCGGTATTAAGTGTAGGTTATACCGGAATACATCCTGATTGAATAGAGGCAGAAAAAGCCACGCAGGGAAAATTATCCAGAGGAGGAGTTTCAAAAGCCGCATCTCATATTGATTAAAATAACCTTTCTTTGCAAAAAGAAGCAACGGAACGAAGAGAATAAGACCAAAGACCATGTTGTTGAAATACCATATGTGTCTTGCCAACTTGTCTATATATTCAACAGGCGTAGGAAGTCTTGAGATGAGATTTGATGTAACAGTAATGTCGCCAACAAAAAAGAACGGAATGGTAAATGCGAGCGAAATAATACCGGCCAAGACAAAGAGCAAAACATCCTTTTTGTAGCGGCGGACGGCAAATGTATGTATCGTAATGCCAGTAATTGCCAAAAACATCGAAAGGTAATTGGTATAAAAAAGAACGACAATGCAGGTCGTAAACAAGATAAAATACACAACATGTTTATGGATTTTTGTATAGGCAAGATAAAGGAGCGGCGGTACAAAAAATAGAAGCGAATAATATTTACACTGACGCGTATGCAAGATAAATTGCATATTAAGAAGGAGTAGCAGTGAAGAAAGTGCGGCAAGCAAGATGTCCCTACTTGTTTTATAAACAAAGAGATAGAGCGTGAAGAGGGCAAGAATGCCAAAAATGACAAATGGCAATCGCCCTGCAAAATTTGTCTCTCCAAGTAGCCGGAAGGAGCCGGCAACAATGTAAAATGGAAGCCAAGGCGTAAAACTCCAGATGTGTGAAGGGCCAGAATCGTTTCCGGAGAGCTGTGTTATCAAATTTCTACCATCCCACGCCGATGGATAACCATGGTTATTGATACTTCTGGCAAGCAGCGCTGTTTCGGCTTCATCTTGCCAAAAAGATGGCCCGCCCAAATTTGGTAGGAGGATAAATCCTCCTATGAAACATATTGCTATAATGAGTGCGTAACGCAAACGACCCTTCTCCACTATGCACAAAGATTTTAATACACTATTTAAAATACTCGTACTTCTTTATTCCCCATTTGCTGAGCCGAAATTGTATTGAAGTCCTCAAAACCCCCAGCCCATATTTTACAGATCTTCTAAAGTTTATCGAGCTCGCCTCAGGAAAATACCTTGTGGGGCAGCTTACTTCAGCAATATTGAAACCCTTATATATAATCTGTGCTAGCATTTGATTGTCAAAGACAAAATCATCTGAATTTGCACTTAAATTGCAAGATTCTATAACACGGCGGCTAAATGCACGATAGCCGGTATGGTATTCCGTAAGTTTATAACCAAGCATTAAATTTTCAAATGCTGTTAAGAATCTGTTCGCAACGTATTTATAAAGCGGCATCCCTCCTTCCAATGCGCCAACGCCAAGGATTCTAGAAGCAAGCACAACATCGAATAAGCCGTTTCCAATCAACGATACCATGGCTGGAATCAACTTTGGTGTATATTGATAATCGGGGTGTAGCATTACAACGATATCCGCTCCGCGCTCGAGCGCCTCTTTATAACAGGTTTTTTGATTTGCGCCGTATCCCTTGTTTTTAGGGTGGACTATGTGTGGGATTTTGAGTTCTTTTGCTATTTCCACAGTAGCATCGAAAGATGCGTCATCTACGAGTATCACTTCATCTACAATCTCCATCGGGATTTCAGCGTAGGTCTGACGAAGCGTTTTTTCGGCATTATAAGCAGGGAGTACTACCACGACCTTTTTGCCATTCCACATTGTAATATCTCCAAATGTTTTTAACCGTTTGAGATTGCCAAAAAGTATAATACCAAGGTAACGATGTCAATAATAGGGTTATTGTTGTAGAGTGCCTATGAAAAAGCATGAATAACAAATTGGTGATCAGGTGCGACATCTTTTAGTTGCGCCATCTTAGAGTGAGAATTACACAGATTGGCGGTCTGCTTGACATGTGGGATGACAAGTGTTAGATTACAAACAAGCGGGAGTTAGTTATGAACAAATCAGACCTTGTACTCAAGGTGGCGGAAAAGCTCGGTATAACGAAGTCAAAGGCGCAAAGTTTGGTAGAACTCATCTTTGATTCTATGACGGAGAGCCTCGCCAAGGGGGAGAGGATTGAGATAAGGGGGTTTGGCTCTTTCGAGGTAAGGAGCTATGGCGCCTATAGGGGGAGAAACCCGAGGACTGGTGAATCAATCGAGGTAAAGCCCAAGAAGCTCCCATTTTTTAAGGTGGGGAGGGAGCTCAAAAGACGGGTCGACAGAAAAGATACGATTTGAAGGGTGAAGTTTGCCTCTGCTACTCCGCCTCCGTTGGCAAAGACGGAGGTGCTCTATGTCTCCAGAGATATCACTAGGATGTCTCCTTGCGCTCCATAGATTACTCTACCTGCCTCATCCAAAGAGGGATGATATATACAATGGATTTTTAGAGGCTGGCAGTTCACTTGAGTACGAATGTCTAACGCCGCTCTTTAAATATATCGAGCCTTCGGATCTGAAGCGGGCAGAGGAAGATATAAAGGCTGCCCAGAGAGGTGGGATCAAGATTATCACGTTATTTGATGAGGCGTATCCTTTTCGTAGTGTATCGCCTCTGCCGCCGGTCATATTCATGAAGGGTGAGATGAGATTAGATAACACTCATATTGCATTTGTAGGATCGCGCAAGGCAACCCAGTATGGAAGGGAAACGGTAGGCAAACTGATATCGGGGCTGAGTGAATATGGTGTTACTATTGTAAGTGGGCTTGCATATGGGATAGACGCCGCATCGCACCGCGCCGCCATAGCGGAGGGAATGGCCACTGTAGCTGTATTGGGTTGCGGGATAGATGTGATGTACCCAGCCGGCAACAGGGATTTGTTCGAGAAGATACCAAAAAATGGGGCGCTCATCTCCGAATTTCCACTAGGTATGCCTCCATATAAATCCAACTTCCCGCTCCGAAATAGGCTGATAAGCGCGATATCCGCCGGCGTCGTAGTCATAGAGGCCGAACCAAAGAGCGGCTCCCTCATCACTGCAAAATGGGCATTGGATCAGGGAAAGGATCTGTTTGCTGTCCCTGGCAATATAGACAGGGCGATGTCAAAGGGGACCAACTACCTCATCAAAAATGGCGCATATCTAGTAGATGATGCGGCTGATATAGTAGGTGTATTGGGTTTGAAAAGGTCATGTCAGAAAGATCAAAAAAAGAAGGCTGGACAGGATGGAAAGGATAGTGATACTGAACTAGTAGACAAGTTCTTTAATGGAGAGATAACACTTGAAGAACTTGCCTTAAATCTAGATATGGGTGTTCAAGAGACACTCTGTATGTTGACAGAAGCAGAGACAAAAAGGAGGAGATAGGGGTGAAGAAGGATTCGCTTGTAATCGTGGAGTCGCCGGCAAAGGCCAACACCATCAAGAAATACCTAGGGGGCTCCTTTCAGGTAAAGGCGTCTGTAGGGCACATAAAGGACCTGCCGACCTCTTCGATCGGTGTGGACATAGAAGATGGATTCAAACCTCACTATCAAATCATCAAGGGCAAAAAGAAGGTTGTGTCAGAGATTGTAAAGGCCGCAACAGGATCAAAGGAGGTCTTCCTTGCCACAGATCCTGACAGGGAAGGTGAGGCAATAGCGTGGCACATCAAGGAGGAGATAGAGAAGGGTGCAAAGAAGAAAAAGGGCGAGCCTCCGGCTATATACCGAGCCATGTTTCATGAGGTGACGCCGCGCGCAGTGAAGCTCGCCATCCAAAATCCGGTCTCTCTCAGCCAAAACTTGTTCGAGGCACAGCAGGCAAGGCGAATATTAGACAGGCTCGTCGGATATAAGATAAGCCCTATCCTGTGGGAAAAGGTAAGGCGCGGCCTCTCTGCAGGGAGGGTGCAGTCTGTTGCGCTTCGCCTCATCTGCGAGAGAGAGGCTGAGATATCGCGTTTTGTACCTGAAGAATACTGGTCTATTACTGCAAGACTCGAGGGTTCAAATCCGCCCCCATTCGAGGCAAAGCTCATCGAGGTAGACGGAAAGAAGGTAAAGATATCGAACGAGGAGGAGGCAAAAAAGATCCTCGCCGCCATTTCCAATAAGGAATTTGTCCTATCAAAGGTAGAGCGCTCCGAAAAGAAGAGATATGCCGCACCTCCCTTTATCACCTCCACACTGCAACAAGAGGCTGCAAGGAGATTTAGATTTTCCGCGGCAAACACAATGAGGATTGCGCAGAGGCTATACGAGGGGGTGGACATGGGGGAATATGGTACCGTGGGACTCATCACCTATATGCGTACCGATTCGGTGAGGGTCTCAGATGAGGCCATATCCAATGCGCGTGAATTTATAAAGACATCATTTGGACCGGAGTTTCTGCCGGACAAACCCAATATATACAGATCCAAGAAGAGCGCTCAAGAGGCGCATGAGGCGATAAGACCTACATCTATTGAAATAACGCCTGCCTTGGCAAGCCGCTATCTATCAAAAGACGAAGCCGCGCTTTACGAACTCATCTGGAAGAGGTTTGTGGCATCGCAGATGGTGCCGGCCATCTTTGATCAGACGCTCTTTAGGATATCTGCGGGAGAATTTATATTTAAGGCAGTCGGGAGCATCATGAAGTTTCCGGGCTTCACGGCGGTATATATAGAAGATAGAGGCGAAAAAGATGAAAAGGATGAGACTGAAGAAGAGGGCACATCCAAACTCCCAGACCTTTTGGAGGGTGAGTCCTTAAGACTCGATTCGCTTACCCCTTCTAGGCACTTCACCGAGCCGCCGCCCAGATACACAGAGGCATCGCTCATCAAGACGTTGGAAGAGAAGGGGATCGGAAGGCCGTCTACATATGCCACCATCCTGTCCAATATATTAGGGAAAGAGTATGTAAAAAAGGAGAAGGGAAGGCTTGTCCCTACGAGACTCGGTGAGATTACGACAGAGCTCCTTGTCATGCACTTTCCTGAGATTATGGATGTGGGTTTCACTGCAAGCATGGAAGAGGAGCTAGATGAAATAGAAGAGGGCAAACGGAGGTGGCAAGACGTGTTGAATGACTTTTACAGGCCATTTTCAGCGGCATTGGAGCGCGCCAAAAGGGAGATGGAGAATATCAAGAGAAAGGAGATAGAGACAGGGTTTAAGTGCGAACTCTGCGGGGCTACAATGGTGATAAAATGGGGAAAGAGGGGGGAATTCTTGGCGTGCTCTAATTATCCAAGGTGCAAGAACACCAAGGAATTTAAAACGGACGAAGATGGGAATATAAACATTATCCAAAGGAAAGAGACTAGCGAGACATGTCCAAAGTGTGGGGGGCGACTTGTACTAAGGCATGGGAGATTTGGTGAGTTTTGGGCCTGTAGTAACTTCCCGGATTGCAAGTTCACGAAACCTGTCTCTCTGGGCATCAAGTGTCCAAAGTGCGGAGGGGAGATCGTAAAGAGGAGGACAAAGGGGGGGAGGTACTTCTATGGGTGCTCCAACTACCCATCCTGCGACTTTGCCGTGTGGGAGAGACCACATGAAGGGCCATGCCCAGAGTGTGGAAGCCCATACCTAGTAGAGCGAAGGGGTGAGGAGGGGATAGATATAATCTGTCCAAATAAGGGGTGCGGGTTTAAGAAGGGAGGGAGTTAAGGGATCTTAATCTTTGCTAGCCTTCGATTTGGATCATGGATTATTTAGACTGCGTCATTAGTTTGCCGAGCTCATTAGATATCCCAGCATCATTCTTCCCTTCTAACATCATTATATATGCAAGTAAAACGAGTCTCTTAAAGAGTGCTGGATTACTCTCTTTGAGTTTATTGTTCATAATATATGTACCCCAGGTCTGTTTGTATCCACGCATCTTGTCGATCAATGCCGTTTCGCACGAGCCGTCTTCTGCCGTACAACTTTCCCTTTGCAAGGCATTCTTCAATCTCTCAAGTAAATCATTATCACCTAGCATCTCTGCAGCTTTGATGAAATTTGGGTAGCGCTTCTCTAGCCCACCTCCTTGAGTAGCCCGTTTCCCTCCTTGTCCTAGTGCAACCCTTTCTATATCAGCAGAAGCAAGTTGGGGTTCTTTAAATCTTTGTAAACGCAGAGCTATTGCATAGAATTCATCATCCTTACATTTCTCAGACTCTTTCCCCTGTTTCTTAGAACACCACTCAATATCTCCCTTCCAATCGCCTATTTTATCAATCGGCACATCCTTTAGTACATATTCCACGACCCCCATGTCATTGTAAGGTGCACCAGTTGTCTTAAGACCCATTGCCGTTGCAAGCCCGATCATTATATTCTTCGTAACGCCTCTCCATATGGGGATAAGTGAAAGGTTTGATACGAATTTCATTGTGTCTGGGAATGCCTTTCGTACATCTTCGTACGAAACAGACCCATCTGGCACATGCCTCACCCTGAAGAAGACATGGCCATTGCTATCCCGGATAGAAATCGGCCCTCCCTTTTCATCTAACTTAACAGAGGTAATCTTGTTGGGCGCCTGCCCCTTCTTCCCCTTCTTTCCCTTCTTCTCTTCGGTCTCAAACCTGTAATCCTTTGGCACCAAGAATTCCGCCGTTATAATCTTATCATTCACCCTCAGTTGGACCTCGGCGATCTCATCACTACTCCTCCCCTTAATACTTTTATACTCTATCTTCTCCACCTTAAAACTGGAATCAGACGAGGCTGGCATGCATGGCTCTAAGGCATCAAATTTAACGTCGGTATCAGGGAGGAGTGGATTCTTTAGGAGGAGTAGATTCTTTAATTTAGCGGCCCGAGGAATTATGTAAGACGGCGGCTCGCCTTCCTTAAACATTCCTATATC
>Ga0078972_1010944_pt1 | contig 16564 bp, 11 predicted proteins | sample YelNatPaOPGAMG01_FD_67568 | JGI IMG/M metagenome (GOLD analysis project Ga0078972, IMG submission 67568) | Hot spring thermophilic microbial communities from Obsidian Pool, Yellowstone National Park, USA - OP-RAMG-01 (SPADES assembly) (version 2) | ecosystem: Environmental > Aquatic > Thermal...
CCTTTCGGAGCGAGGCACATACCGTAGAACGCCTTACGGAGCAATCGTTCCAGGGATGCGATCTTGCATTCTTCTCCGCAGGCGGGGCCCGCAGCCGTGAGTATGCTCCGGCCGCAGTCCGTTCCGGCACCGTGGTGATTGATAATTCCTCGGCGTTTCGCATGGATCCCCAAACTCCACTCGTGATCCCGGAGATCAATCCCGACGATCTTGCGGAACATCGAGGGATCATTGCGAATCCGAATTGCTCTACGATTATCCTGCTCATGGCCGTGGCGCCCCTGCATTTCAAGTGGCCTGTGCGCAGGATCGTCGTGTCCACCTACCAAGCCGCAAGTGGCGCAGGCGCAGCCGCCATGAGGGAGCTCATTACCCAAACGGAGCAGGTTTTGCGCGGGAATTTACCCGAACCCAGCGTATTCCCCCATCCTATTGCCTTCAACCTCTTTTTGCACAATAGTGCGGTCGGTCCCGACGGATACAACGAGGAAGAGCGCAAGATGATATTGGAGACGCGCAAAATCCTCCATGACGATGCGCTCCAGGTGACGGCTACCTGTGTTCGGGTGCCTGTCCTTCGTGCGCACTCCGAAGCCATCAATATAGAATTCCGGAATGCTGCTCCATCGCCGGATGATGCTCGCCAAGTTTTGGCAGGGTTCCCAGGCGTTCGCATTGTAGAAGATGTGGCGAAGAATCGGTTCCCAATGCCTATAGAGGCGTCTGGCGGCAATGACGTTTTAGTGGGGCGCATTCGACGGGATCTGTCGCATGAGCGCGCCCTGGAGATGTTCGTGTCCGGCGACCAGCTTCTTAAAGGCGCCGCCCTCAACGGTATCCAGATTGCCGAGGAACTCATTCGCCGCGGTTCTTTGTGACGCCACGGGGATCAGCGCCATCCGAATGCCCATTCGGAACAATTTCCAGCCCGCAGGCGCCGTGCAGAGCTATTTTCTCGTGCGGTAGGGCGCTCGCGTAAAGATCATGAAGGTGAACAAACGAGGTGCAGAACGATATGCTCAATTGGGGTCGGGTATTGACTGCGATGGTAACCCCATTCGCCGCCGACGGAAGCTTGGATGAGCCCGGGATCCGCCGCCTTGTGGATTATCTGTTGGATCACGGCTCGGATGGCCTCGTGGCATCCGGCACGACCGGGGAATCGCCCACGCTCACTTGGGACGAAAAGCTTACCCTCTTCTCCCTGGTAAAGGAAGCCGTTGCGGGCCGCGGCGCCGTAATCGCCGGAACAGGCGGCAATAATACCGCAGAGGCGGTTAAGCTTTCTCAGGAAGCGGGCAAGCTTGGTATGGACGGCATTCTCCTTGTTGCTCCCTATTACAACAAGCCTTCCCAAGAAGGGCTCTATAGGCACTTCCGGACCATTGCCGAGGCCGTTCCGCTTCCCGTGATGATCTACAACGTGCCCGGCAGAACCTCGGTCAATATTGAAGCCGGTACGGTTCTGCGTCTCGCACGGGACGTTCCCAATATCGTGGCGGTCAAAGAAGCAAGCGGGAATCTCATGCAGGTATCCGAGATTATCGCCCACGCACCGGAGGGGTTTCGCGTGTATAGCGGCGAGGATGGGTTGGTTCTCCCCATCCTGGCCGTTGGCGGGTATGGCGTGGTGAGCGTAACCTCGCACCTCGTGGGAGATGACTTAAACCAAATGCACAAAGCGTTCTTCTCCGGAAACCTTCGGGAAGCAGCGCGCTTGCACGCCTCCATGCTTCCCATCGTTAGGGCCTGCTTCCAGCCGAGCACACCCAGCCCTGTACCTGTGAAGGCCGCGCTCAACATGTTGGGCATTCCCGTGGGCAAGCCGCGCCTACCGCTTGTGGAAGCAACGGAGGCCGAACGGGCCGTGGTGGCCAAGGCCCTAGAAGATTACGGGCTGCTCCGCAAGCCCCAGCACTAACGCCCCTCCCGTCATCTGGAGAACGAAAGGAGCCTCGGCTATCGCCATGCACGGCAATTCCGATTGTATCGAGCTGATCCCTCTGGGTGGAGCCGGTGATGTTGGGAAGAACATGCTTGTGGTGCGCTACGGCGAGGACATCGTAGTGATAGACGCCGGCGTGCAGTTCCCAACGGAAGAGCATCCTGGAGTAGACCTAATCATCCCGGATATGTCCTTCCTCCGGGAACACGATTGGCAGATCCGAGGGATTGTTCTCACCCACGGCCATGAGGATCACGTGGGCGCACTTCCCTACCTGCTCCGTGAGGTCCAGGCGCCGGTTTGGGGCACACCACTTACCCTCGGCTTGGTACGTGAGAAGCTAGAGGAGCACGGCCTGCTAGCATCGGCCGATCTTAGAACGTTCCAGCCTGGCGATCGTGTGAGCCTTGGGTCCATCATCGTGGAACCCATCCAAGTGACGCACTCCATCCCAGATACTGTGAGTCTGGCCCTCCACACGCCTTTAGGTGTTGTGGTCCACACCGGTGATTTCAAGATTGATCATACTCCCGTGGACGGGCGCCTCTTCAATGCGGGACGCTTCGCTCAGCTTGGCGACGAGGGCGTGTTGCTCTTGATCAGCGACAGCGTCAACGCGGAAAAGAAGGGATGGGTCCCCAGCGAGCGCACCGTGGGTCTCGTGTTTGACGAGCAATTCCGCGCCGCGCCGGGCCGCGTGCTTGTGACCACTTTCGCCTCGAACATCCACCGCATCCAGCAGGTTTTTGACACCGCCGCCAAATATGGCCGCAAGGTCGCCGTGGCCGGCCGCTCCATGGAGCGCAATATCGGTGTTGCCAAAGATCTGGGTTACCTCGTTTACCATGATGCAGACCGCATCCGACTTGAAGATGTGGACCGTTACCCACCCCACGAGCTCGTGATCTTAACCACGGGAAGTCAGGGAGAGCCGCTCTCGGCACTCTCCCGCATGGCCTGTGACGCACATAAGCTACAAATCATGCCAGGAGACACGGTGATCCTCTCGTCCCATCCGATTCCTGGAAATGAAGACGCCGTCTGGCGTACCGTGAACCGCCTCTTCCGGCGAGGCGCCCGCGTTATCTACGATCTAATCCATCCCGTTCATGTGTCCGGTCATGCGAACCAGGAGGAACTGAAGCTCATGTTCAATCTGGTGCGCCCGCGATACGTTGTGCCCTTCCACGGCGAACCCCGGATGATGTACGCCTACACAGAGATGGTCACCGGAATGGGCATGCCGAGGGATCACGTGTTCTGGCTGGATATCGGCGACATTTTGACTTTGGATGCCGACGGCGCTCGCGTAGCCGGATCCATTCCCAATGCGGGCGATGTCCTCGTAGATGGCCTATCTGAAGGAGGCGTGAGCGAAGTGATCCTGAGGGATCGCCGCCATCTTGCGGACAACGGTACGGTGATCGTAACCGTGGGGATTGATCGCGCCACGGGCGAAATCATCTACGGCCCGGACCTTATCTCGCGTGGATTCCTTCATCCCGAGGATTCCGAGGAGCTTTTCGATGAAGCCTCCCGCCTTGTGGCGGATGCTCTGGAAACCATGGGCCCGGATGGAGACGCCGATTGGGATAACGCTCGGTCTACGGTCCGCGACGTTGTGGCGCGGTTCCTCAACCGCCGTACGCGGCGGCGGCCTGTGGTGGTGCCGGTGGTGATGGAAGTTTAAACGCAGGGGGTCCTTTCCTTGCGTGCGCGTGTGGGCAATGGTTACGGGCACCAATGTTAACGTTCCCATCTGCGGTGTGCCAGAGCACGTCCGCGCCGGGCATAAGAACCAACCTTCGCAACTCCGCCGCAAAGGTCTCCCACAGCCTCCAAAACCACCGCGGGCTCCCTAGGATGGGAGCCCGCAGCAGCGCCGGAGGAACGGCCTCAGCGACGAGGTCTGAACCTAGCCTTCGGCAGGTCCTCTTCTTCTTCTTTGGGCTCGGGATGCGCGTGGGTCCCCGGTGCCCGAAAGCCCCGATCGGGATCATGCTGAGATGGCCGGGCCGCCGGCGGACCTGCCGGCCGGCCTACACGGTCGTTGCGGAATCCGGCAGCCCCACGATCTGGACGCCTGCCTGCTGACGGATCGAAGGGCTTGTCCAAATGGATTGCCGAAAGGTTGATACGCCCCTGGGCATCTATCTCGATAACGCGCACTTCGAGTTCGTCACCCACTTTCACCACATCTTCCGGCCGACGGACCGGGGTGGTGGAAAGGTTCTCCGTCCGCACGAGCCCTTCCTTGCCGGGCAGTATCTCTACGAACGCCCCGGCGGACATGAACCGTGTTACCCTTCCCCGGTAGCGCTCGCCTATCTGAATATCGGCTGTGATGCTCTTGATCATCTGAGCAGCACGATCCCCTGCCGAGCGATCTGCCGCAGCAATAAAGATCGTTCCATCCTGCTCGATGCTTACATCCGCCCCCGTCTCGGCTTCGATCTTCTTAATCATCTTACCGCCGGGACCGATTACTTCGCCGATCTTTTCCGGGTTGATGTGGAGCGTGAAGAGCCGTGGAGCGTAATCGCTTAGTTGCTTCCTGGGTTCCGGGATAGCTTCCAGCATCTTGTCCAAGATGTAGAGACGGCCTTCTCGCGCCTGTGCCAGCGTCTTGCGAATAATCTCCATGGTGAGACCGCGGATCTTGGTGTCGAGCTGGATGGCGGTGATGCCGTCTCGGGTGCCGGCTACCTTAAAATCCATGTCACCCGAAAAGTCCTCCATGCCCTGAATGTCCGAAAGCACGGCATATTGGTCGCCACGCGTCATAAGCCCCATGGCAATCCCGCTTACTGGGGCCTTGATGGGCACCCCAGCATCCATGAGTGCCAAAGTGGATCCGCACGTGGAGGCCATAGAGGTGGACCCATTGCTCTCCAGTACTTCCGAGGTGAGGAGCATGGTGTAAGGGAATTCCTCTTTCGGCGGGATTACGGCCAGGAGGGCACGCTCCGCCAAAGCTCCATGACCGATCTCACGCCGGCCGGGGCCCCGGAGCGGCCGTGTCTCGCCAACGGAATACGGGGGGAAGTTATAGAAGTGCATGTAGCGCTTCTCCATATCCCCTTCCAAACCGTCCACGAGTTGCGTTTCATCGGTGGAACCCAAGGTGAGGGTCGTGAGCACCTGTGTCTGCCCGCGTGTAAAGAGGCCGGATCCATGGACCCGCGGAAGCAAACCCACCTCCGCCGTTATGGGACGAATCTCGTCGAGCCGGCGGCCGTCAGGTCGGATGCCCTCCTCCAGGATCAGCGCGCGCACTTGCTCCTTGATGACCTTCTCAACCGCCTCACTCAAATCCTCAACGTGTTCGGGGAAGTCCGGCGCCAGACGCAGAACAATTTCGTCCTTAAGCTCGCTCAGTCCTGACTCCCGAGCCACCTTGTCCGGATTTCGGATCGCTTGCCGAAGCTCAGAGGCAGTCTTCTCCCGAACGGCCTGGAGCACGTCCTCGTTCAGCACATGCATAGGCACGTCTCGCTTGGGCTTACCCGCTGCCCGCGCCAGTTCCTCCTGAAGAACGCATTGCTCCTTAATCGCCGCGTGTGCAAACTCGATGGCAGCCACGATGGTGTCTTCGCTCACCTCCGAAGCGCCGGCTTCGAGCATGTTCACCGTCTCCTTGGTCCCCGCCACGATGAGATCCAAACCGGAATCCACGAGCTGGGCAAGGGACGGATTCAGGATGAACTCGCCGTTAATGCGCCCTACGCGCACACATCCCACGGGGCCGTTCCACGGTGCATCACTCAACAGCAGAGCCGTTGAGGCAGCAACCACGGCCAACACATCCGGTAGGTTCTCATGCTCCACCGACAGCGGCGTTACAATCACCTGAACTTCGTTGCGAAGCCCTTGGGGAAAGAGCGGCCGCACCGGGCGGTCTATCAAGCGCGAAGTGAGGATTGCCTTCTCGCTGGGCCGCCCTCCGCGCTTCACGAAGCCTCCGGGGATCTTTCCGACTGCGTACTTTCTCTCTTCGTAGTCACATGTAAGCGGGAAGAAATCCAGCCCTTCCCGCACGGTTTGCGCCATGGTGGCAGTGCCCAGCACGATGGTATCTCCCACCTGCAGCCAGCAACTTCCACCGGCCTGCTTGGCGACCTTGCCGGTCTGGAGGCGCAATACCTTGCCGCCAAGCGTTGCCTCAACTGTGTGTACCAAGTTTCGTTTCTCCCACAAACAAGAAGGGCGATAGCGTGTGAGCGCTGGAGCACTGCCCCAACGCTCACATTCGCTTCGCCCACGGCTCTAAAGTCTGCTCCGGATACCGAGACGTGTTACCAGAGCACGATAGCGCTCGATGTCCTTGCGCGAAAGATACTCCAACATCCGCCTGCGGCGGCCTACCATCATCATCAAACCGCGGCGGGAATGGAAGTCTTTCTTGTGCTCCTTCAGATGTTCGGTTAATTGGTTGATGCGCGCAGTAAGCAGCGCAATCTGAACCTCTGGGCTTCCGGTATCCGTTTCGTGGATCTTGTGCTCCTCGATAATCGAGGACTTGCGCTCGCGAACAAGCGGCACGCTATTCTCTCCTTCTGTTCATCTTACTAAAGTCAGTATAGCGCCAATCCATGCGCCGCGTCAAGGCCGGCGACGCCCAACACAGGCCACAGGGAGTGGCACGCCACTCCCTGTGGTTGGAACCTACGATGCGTCTTACTTGTCACGCTCGACCCCATCCGCCACGGCCGCCTGCGCCGCCGCCAGACGGGCGATAGGTACGCGGTAAGGCGAGCAACTTACGTAGTTGAGGCCGATCTGGTGACAGAACTCGATGGAGGACGGGTCTCCCCCATGCTCCCCGCAGATGCCCAGCTTGATGTCCGGGCGCACCGGCCGAGCCTGTTCCACGCACAGCCGCATAAGCTTGCCCACGCCATCCCTATCCAGTGTTTCGAATGGGTTCACCGGCAGGATCTTCATGTCCACGTACTTCTGAAGGAACTTGCCCTCTGCGTCGTCCCGGCTGAAGCCGAAGGTTGTCTGTGTGAGGTCATTCGTGCCAAAGCTGAAGAACTCGGCAAACTCGGCCACCTTGTCCGACGTGAGTGCCGCCCTGGGAATCTCGATCATGGTGCCAAACTTGTAATCCACTTGGCAACCTGCCTCCTGCATTACCTGTTTGGCCACGCCTTCCAGTTGTTCCCGTAGGAGCTTCAGCTCATTCACGTGCCCCACAAGCGGGATCATGATCTCCGGGTGCACTTCCTTGCCCTGTTTCGCGAGCTTACATGCAGCCTGGAAGATCGCCCGCACCTGCATCTCCACGATCTCCGGAAAGACGATAGAGAGGCGGCAACCCCGCAACCCGAGCATGGGGTTCGCTTCGCGCATGCCCTCGATGGCATCCAGAAGATGCTCCTGTTGCTCAAGAAGCTCGTACGATGGAGTGCCAGGCACCACGCCACGCGCCCTCAAATCCACCACGCGGGCCAATACATGCTCGTATCGGGGCAGAAACTCATGCAGCGGCGGATCAATAAGCCGGATGGTTACCGGCCTGCCCTGCATGGCCTCGAAAATGCCCTCGAAATCACTCTGCTGCACCGGTAGGAGTTTGTTGAGGGCGTTCTGGCGGTCCTCCTTCGTCTTGGCAAGGATCATATCCTGAACCACGGGGAGGCGGTCCTTCTCGAAGAACATGTGTTCTGTGCGGCAAAGACCGATGCCCTCTGCGCCGAACTCAAAAGCCTTGCGGGCATCCTTGGGGTTATCGGCATTCGCACGCACTCCCAACTTCCGCACTTCATCGGCCCAACTTAGGAGCGTTTGGAATTCCGCCGTGATGGTCGGTTCGATGAGGGGCGCCTGCCCCAGCATTACGTTCCCCGTGGAGCCGTCAATGGAGATGAAATCCCCTTCGTGAACCACAACATCGCCGGCGGTAAAGGTCTTGGCCGCTTCATCAATTACGATGCTCTCGCAACCTGCCACACAGGGTAGTCCGAAGCCACGGGCCACCACGGCTGCGTGAGAGGTCATCCCACCACGCGCCGTGAGCACGCCTTTGCTGGCCAGCATCCCGCGAATATCGTCGGGGTTCGTCTCGGGGCGCACCAGAATCACCGGTTCGGAAAGGCCAACAACCGCTGCCTCGGCGGACTCGAAGATCACCTTCCCCACCGCGGCCCCCGGCGAGGCAGGAAGCCCCTTGGCGATGATCTTCACCTCGGCCTTGGGATCAATCTGGGGATGCAATAGTTGATCCAGGTCCTGCGGCCGCACGCGGTTAATGGCCTCAACCTTATCTATCAGCCCCTCCTGCACCATCTCTACGGCGATGCGCACAGCAGCCCCTGCCGTTCGCTTGCCCACACGGCACTGGAGAATGAACAGGCGGTTCTTCTCGATGGTGAACTCAAGGTCCATCGCGTCCCGATAATGGTTCTCCAAGCGCTTGGCGATCTCGTCGAATTGGCGGTAGATCTCAGGGTTCATCCGCTGCAGCTCGGATATGGCCACAGGCGTACGTATCCCCGCCACCACGTCCTCGCCCTGGGCGTTCATGAGGTACTCGCCGTACATCACCTTCTCGCCCGTAGCCATGTCCCGGGTGAAGGCCACGCCGGTACCCGAGTCGTCACCCATGTTGCCGAACACCATAGCTTGAACGTTTACGGCAGTCCCAAGATTGTGAGGGATCTTCTCGCGCTCACGGTATGCGATGGCGCGATCGTTGTTCCAAGAGCGGAACACAGCTTCGATCGCCATGCGGAGTTGCACCATGGGATCCTGGGGAAAATCCTCCCCTGTCTCTTTTTTGTACAGCTCAAGGAACTCTGCACACACCTTTTTGAGGACGTCGGCAGGCACCTCTGTGTCTTGCTGGGCCCCGATGGCAGCTTTGTAGCGATCGAAGATATCCTCGAACTTGCGGCGATCTATCCCAAGCACGATGTTCGAGAACATCATGATGAAGCGACGGTACGCATCGTACACGAAGCGCTCGTTACCCGTCTGCTTGATCATCCCTTGGATAGACTTCTCATTCAGCCCCAGGTTGAGGATGGTGTCCATCATCCCCGGCATGGAGAATTTGGCTCCAGATCGTACAGACACAAGCAGAGGATTCTCGGCATCTCCGAATTTTTTGCCCATTTGCTCTTCCACTTTATGGAGAGCAGCTTCCACCTCATCCATCAGCCCGTCGGGCAGCCGATAGCCACCCTCGATGTATTCGTTGCAAACTTCCGTGGTGATGGTGAAGCCGGGCGGAACCGGCAATCCGATGTTCGTCATCTCGGCGAGGTTGGCCCCTTTGCCGCCGAGCAGATCTTTCATGTTTGCGTTTCCCTCGGCAAACAGGTAAACGCGCTTCTTATGGCTCATTGGGTTACATCCTCCTTGCAAATCGGCGCGAGGAAATCCTTAGGGGGTTCGCTCATGCTCCGGGATATTGTACCCGCAAGGTGCGCCCGGCATGGATGATGCCGCCCGTTGTTGGTCATTCGGCCGAGTATACTTGTAGCCATGAAGTTGCCCTTATATATGGGAATTGATGGTGGCGGTAGCAAGACCGCCGTGGCCCTCCTGGATGGTACGGGCAAGATGATCGGGAGAGGCGAGGCCGGGCCTGCTAATCTTGCCACATCTCCCCCCGGCTGCGTTCAGCACGCGCTCACCGAGGCGATGCACTCTGCCCTCCAAAGTGCAGGACTGTCTGGGGATATAGCCTTCCAATCCGTGTGCGCCGGCATGGCGGGATACGTGGTGCTGGAACAGCGCAAAGCCTTTTTGCATCTGCTCAAAACGGTGCTTCGGGCCACGCATTACGCCGTGCAGCCCGACTATGTCGTGGCCCTTTGGGGAGCAAGTGGGGGCGGACCAGGAGTTTGCGTGTCCGCAGGCACCGGAGTGGTTGTGTACGGACGCAATCGCGCAGGCCGGCAGGCACGCGCGGATGGAAACGGCTTTCTACTGGGAGACGCGGGTAGCGGCTTCTATTTGGGCATCCGCGCATTGCGGCATACGTTGTCCAAAATGGAAGGCGGCCATAAGGATCGCCTGGCGGCGGCTGTGGCGCATACCATCGGCGCCCAGAACCGCGACATGCTTGTGGACTGGGTGTATCACCCGATGGAACCCGCCCGCATTGCCCGTCTCGCCGGCGTTGTGGGCAATCTGGCGGATGAAGGAGTGCTCCAGGCTCAGCACCTTCTGCGCCAGGCCGCTCGCCACCTTTGGCGCTCCGCAAAGCGCGTGCTCACAGACCTCAGCGAAGGCGACGAGCTTCCTCTATATCTTACGGGAGGGCTATGGCACATCAGTCCCCTCCTGCGTACATACTTTTTACAGGCGGCCAGTTCCTCGGCTTCCCAAACGGTGCGGTTCGCACTTGCGGAACCGCTCGCGGATGCGGCCGTCGGTGCAGCGCTTCTAGCGCTCCGAGGTGGAGTGCCAGAGGAACGGCTTTGATGTTCCTCAGGGCCCCAACGGGTCGCCCCCAGGCAATTGGAATGAAACAGAGCGGCATAACGCAATCGCGTATCTGGATCGAGCGCGCGGCAGTTTGCCTGGCGTTCTTCGGTGTCATGTGGTTCGGGGGCAACGCTCTGGGCCGCCATCACACCCGGCCCTGGCCCACGCAACATCGGCGTCTCCGAGTGCTTACCACGATTTTCCCCATCTTCGACTTCACCCGCGAAGTGGCAGGTGACGCTGTGGACCTTCGGAACCTTTTGCCGCCGGGCACGGACCCCCATGAGTTCGCCCTCTCGCCAGGTGATATATCCCTGGTAGCCGGCGCAGACCTGATCTTTGCCAACGGAACAGGCCTGGACGATTTTGTGATAGAGGCGTTGCGAAAGGCCGGCGTCACCAACAAACCTGTGATCTTTCTTTCGGAGGGGCTCCCTCTCATTCGAAGAGCCGGCCACGCGAAAGATGGAAATGAGGGTACCGGGGACCCACACCTATGGCTGGACCCGGTGCTGGCGCGCATCTACACTAAACGGATTGCCCAGAGTGTGATTGCGGAACTCCGCAACCGTCCGAATGGCCAATCCTTGGTTTCTGCGGTCCGTCAGCGAGCCATAAAGTATGATGAGGCGCTTGCCAACTTAGACCGCAGCTATCGCAGGGCTCTGGCGCCATATCGGGGACGCGCTTTCATCTCCTTTCATGCCGCGTTCGCCTACCTAGCACGACAATACGACCTCAGGGTAGCGGCGGTTTGGGAGACCGTGCCCGGCCGTGAGCCCAGCCCGGCAGAAGTAGCCCGAATCCTGCGAACGGCGCGTGAGGAAAGGGTTCGCGTCCTCTTTACGGAACCCGAATTTCCGCCGCGCGCCATAGAAATGGTGAGCCGTGATGCCAATCTCAAGTTGCTGCCGCTCGACCCTGTTGAAACGGCAGACGACTTCGCCACCGCTCACTATATTGAGGCCATGCAGAACAATCTCCGCACGCTCGAGCAGGCATTCCAGCCGTAGCCGAGCCCTCGGGCACAGGATGCACCTATTTGGGCCCCGCCTTTGGCGCGGCCGGTGATTTCGCCGGCGCAGAAGGTTTTGCCGGCGATTGGGGTGCAGATTTCTGCTTCGCCCGCTCGGCGGCGAGGTCTGCGGCACGCTTTGCTGCCAGTTCCACTACGCTCTTGACGGAGCTTGCCGGAACCAAAAAGGTGCCTTCCATTGCACCGCTCCCGGACATCATGCGCATAAATATGCCAAAGCTCTGCTCGCGGGCCGATGTCTTGCTACCGGTAGGGAGCATGGTAAGGACACCTACAGTGTCGCCCGACAACGTGTACACCGGAAGACCCAACTCTCCTAAACTGCCCTCGACGATCCATGCGCGCCTAGGTTTGGTAATCTCTCCGGATATTCGACCGGTTCGGCAATACGCTGCGTAATCGTAATCCTTGCTCATCCGCTGAATTGCAATGATGGGCTGCCCAACGGCCGCATCCACGGAACTACCGAAGTCCACTGCCGGCAATTGACGCCCGCCTAATCCTTCAATCTGGATGAAGGCAAGTTCGAGCTGGCTCTCGGTAGCAGCGAGGAACGCATCGTATTCCGTGTCATCTCCAGGCAGAATCACCTTGAAGCTCGTCGGCCGCATCTTAATTTGCTTGGACACGTCCTCGCCCTCTCCAAAGATCTCCAGTAGCCGACCCGGAGAAAACGCTGTGTTTGAGAGGAGCACAAGTCCACCGGGCGTAACCACAGCTCCGTGCACCAGAAGAGGCTCCTCTACGTTATCCCCGCCCGATCGCTCCTCAATCTTAAGAACCGCCTTAACGGTTACCACCATGGGCGCACGCTTTGCCAACAGCGCCTGGTATTGGCCTGGCTCCCCCTGGCCAAAGCACCGTAAAGGCAGCACGGCCATTCCTAAGCCGAGCAACAATACCCACATGCCTCGCATGAGCACCTCCCTGCTCCCTGCCGTTTGGGAGCATCCGCTTTCCTATTTGGCAATCTTGTCCCAATCCGGCTGGAGAAAGACGAAGTGGGTTCCCTCTCTGCGGCGTACAAAAATCCGGATGACGGCAGGCTTCGTCTTTAGGATCCTTTGCATTTCCGTTTGGAACGAAGCCAAATCCGGCATGGGCTTGCCTTGAAGTCCTAGAATCACGTCATCTCCGCGAAGGCCGGCCATCTGCGCCCACCCGCCTGACACTACCTCCGTTACCATCAACCCTTTGAAGTTCGGCGGCCACCGGTTTTCGATGCGATCCATACGGGTGATTTCGCGCACGGTGAATTCGAATTCTTGCTGTGTAACTTTGCGCGCCTGCCCGGCAGATGCCGGTGTTGCTTCGAGCTTTACGGAAATCTGTTTGCGCTCTCCACCACGAAGAATGGTTAATGTGGCTACGTCCCCAACGCCGAGATTTTCCACAGCCCGGCGGAGGTCTTCTTCGTCTTGCGGCCGGGATGCATCGAGCCCTTCGCCATTCAATTCCAGGATGATATCGCCCGCCTTCAGCCCCGAACGCGCCGCTTCAGTTTCGGGATAAACTTCGGTAACGCGAAAGCCTTTTACATTGCCCAGCCGCAATGCGCTTGCCAGATCGCCTGTCACCACCTGCGTCCGTATCCCGAGCCACGCCTTGGGTAACTCGCCGCCCTCCTCCTCGGCGGTTGTTTGCCGCAACCGCACGATACTCACAACGTCTGCATTCTTTCTCCGCAGATCTACGGCCGCCTTTCCCTCCGGTAAGGCGGCTACTGCTGCAGCGAGATCTTTGAGGGTAGGCGTCGGCCGGCCTCCCACCGCCGTGATCACATCCCCCTCCACGATGGGAGGAATTGCGGCCTCGGCCGGGTATCCCGCCCGCACTCCGGTTACAAGGACGCCATTGCGTGTAGGCAAGCGCCGCACACGCATCATGTATTCCGTGATCTCCTTGGCCGTAATGCCCAAGCGCCGCACCTCGTCCTGCCTGCCCGCGAAATCTTGCATGAGCTCCACAACCGCCGAACACGTGCGCTTTTGCCCATTGCGAAGGTAGTTCACACGCACACGTTTGCCCACATGCAGATCCGCAATGAGCTGATAGAGATCGGGCACTTGCTCAAAGAACCGCACGGTTACCGGATGCCCGGCAATGTGCGTAACAATGTCTCCTGGTAGTAAGCCCGCCCGACTCCCTGCCGATCCGGGTACCACGCTAGACACAAGCGCTCCGGTTGCATACCCAAGCTTCCGCACCGGCATAAAGCTCAAGCCGAGCCATCCTCGGCGCACTCGCCCTTGAGTGAGTACCTTCCGAAGTACCTTAGCGGCAGTGTTCGAGGGAATCGCGAAGCCCACTCCGGCCCCTCCGAGTTCGTTGATCCCAACGACTTCCCCGGCAGGATTTACCAAAGGGCCGCCGGAATTCCCTGGGAGGATTAACGCATCATGCTGGATCCAGCGCGTAAGGAGGCCCGTGCGGACGTCGTCATCCAGCTCCATGCTCTCCATTTCGCTCCCCAAAAAGTCTGTAAACACGCGGCGCGGGTTGGAAACCACCCCCACCGTGAGCGAGGAGGACAGCATAAGGGGATTGCCCATGGCGATGACCGTATCGCCCACACGCAGGGCGTCTGAGTTGCCCAGTTTGGCGTAGGCAAGCGGCTTGGATCCTTTAGGGCGCTTCTCGGTGCGGAGCTTTAGCACGCTCAGATCCGTAAGAGGATCATGTGCCACCACCCTAGCCTCCAGCTCCTCGCCATTAGGCATCGTACAAATGATGCGGGTGGTGTCCCCCGCCACGTGGTAGTTGGTGAGCACATGGCCTTGCGGCGTCACCACGACACCGCTGCCGCCGGCAGGTCTCCGTATGGAACGCCCTTCACCAAATTCGCGCACTACTACCGTGATATTGACTAAGGCGGGGTACACACGCGCGCGAGCTACATCAACGGCGTTGGGCGGCGCTTCAGCCAGCGTTGCATAACATGCGCTCGGCGCCGCGAGCGCCCAAAGGAGGCAAAACCCCATCGTTACAGCGCGCCCACCCATCTGGCCCTCCTAAACCGAGCCCGTGCGAATACTGCACGTACCGGCAGTTCGCTTTCCCATTCGCTGTGCGCACAAGGAAATCCTTGCGAAAAACGCAGCTTGCCGGTCCACGAAATTGACCAGATGGACTGGCGCATGCCCCCTCTTCGCCGATGCCAAAGATCTCCTCGCGCCCAAGCAAATTAGGGAGAAGGTGAGGGCCGAGGGCGCACTAGAAGCGCATCAATCGAACACCCATTGCACCCCGCCCTCGGGGATGTACCGGCGGAGGTATTCAGCGCTCTCCTTCAGCTCCGCAAGCAGCAGATCCTCGCGCTTCGTAGAGCCGGGAATGATTTCCGCAACCAGCCACTGACGTTTTACCGGAGCCAAATACGGGGCGAAGGGTTGTTCCCCGTGATGCTCGTGGGCATATTGAAGGGCACTCAGCACTGTGTCCATGCGGATGTGACCCCGGGCGTTGAATTCGGAGGTGAACGGCCAGTGGTGAGAGGCATCCGGAGTCGTTTGTTGCAGGTGCACCACCTCAGCAACAGAGCCAAACCGCCTCAACCATGCCGCATAATCCACATCGTCCCCACTAAGCCCATAGTGCATGCCCGCCATGTGGCCCACATCCAGGGTCACATACACAGGGATACCGGGATTGTCGCGGTTCACTTCTATCAAAAAGCGTTCACACTCCTCAAGGGTCCAGGGCTTTTCGCTGGGCACGTACATTTGCTCTTGGTAGAGGGAGGAAAGACCTATGGCCTTGAGGCGCACAGCCAGGTCCCGAAAAATGCTGATTAGGCGCTGCCATGCCGCTTCCGTGCGCTCTGCGCTTTCGAGTGTCTCTACGGAAAATGCATCCCAGTGGCCTCCCAAGGCAGGCGCACCCATCGTGACTGCCAGGCGGGCGGCTTGCTCAATCCATTGCATCATGCGCTGCCGCGCCCTTGTGTCCGAATGGGAGAGGCCATGGAACCGATGAGTGGCAACGCCTGTATAGAGGTCACACAGAGTGACTCCATAACGCGTGGCCGCCTGGCGCACAGCGGCAGCCTGTTCCATCTGAAAGTTTGCGTCCCCGGAAAAGAACGGGTCCAACACATCGCCACAGAATGAGTGTACGGAGTAGCCGCACTCCCGGGTAAGGCGCATCCAATTTTCGGGATCCTCCCATCTGCGTGTAAGGAAGGCTCCGTTCACACCAATCTCAACGTCAACAGTACGCATCCATTACCGTCCATTTCTCGAATGGTCTCTGCCGGCGGCGTGGCACCGAGATGATCGTACCCGGAACCTCACGCCGCAACATCTAAGTTTGCCGGCCGGGCGGTTAGTTCCTGCATACGGCTCCCTTGTCCGTGCAGCACTACTCCTCAAGCACAGCGGCCAACCCTAAGCCCTGTTCCGCGCTCCAAACGACGAGGTCCATCAAGTCCATGAGCCCCTCGTAGGGATCCTGGGCCGGGGAAAGGCGCCGCAGCCAAGATGGTCGTTGAGGTAACCGTGGTTCTGCCCGCACACGATTTGCGCTGTCCGCAATTGCCCGTACGTCGGCTGCAGATAACAGCCCGATGAGCCCAACTTCTGTCTCGAACCATGCCTCCATTTGGGGCCGAGCCGAGATCAACTCTGCGATGGCTGTTGCAAATTCCTCACCGGCATCATCGCGGCGCAGATACACAAGGAGTTCCGGAAGCCCTCCCTCGCAAACGGCCGCCTCACCCCTGGCACACTCGGCGAGGAAGATTGCATTGCAGGCTTCCTCCAATGAGGCACCGGCAGGAAGCTCCTGCAATGCGGCCCTGCCCGGTCCGGCCAGGTCGGCGGGAAGCGCCCCGGAAAGGGCCGCTCTCCTCAGCACTCCCCGCAGCCGGCGGAAGTGAACTTCATCCCAACCGTAAAAGATCCAGCGTGCCATCGCCCCAACTTTGCTAAGGGAAGCGCCACATGTTCCGCAGCGTTTCGTCCAACGCGCATTCCTCCGGCCGCCTGAGTATTGGCAACCCTTGCGTGCGCCCAAGACGAATCCGTCCGGTGGCGATCCAGCTCCGTCCCAACAATACGCCCGTCGCCGCCCCGAAAACGAGGCTCGCGCGTGGCTACAGATTTCCGCACATTCTATCCGACGTTAGGAAGTCCCGCTCGACGGAG
>Ga0078972_1010945_pt1 | contig 16564 bp, 11 predicted proteins | sample YelNatPaOPGAMG01_FD_67568 | JGI IMG/M metagenome (GOLD analysis project Ga0078972, IMG submission 67568) | Hot spring thermophilic microbial communities from Obsidian Pool, Yellowstone National Park, USA - OP-RAMG-01 (SPADES assembly) (version 2) | ecosystem: Environmental > Aquatic > Thermal...
CAAGGTGTGCATCCTCCTCGTAGCCTGTCTCACGTCGCAGATAGTTTTGCCATGCAGGGTGGAATTTGCCAAAATCATGCCAGTAGCCAAGCAATTCTCCCCAATCGCGGTTGCCAAATTTACCCGCAAAATCGCCTGCAAGAGAAGCCACACGGGTTAAATGCGAAATTAAAGAATGGCATTGCCAAGCTCCATTCTCATCTTTTTTCACATGAGCAATCAATCGATCTTCGAACATACCAAGAAAATTGTTAATTTATTTTTATTAACAATATAATCATTAAAAACAAAAGACGCAATAGTTTTTTAAGAGAGAAGCTTTACAACAAATTACTGGCCAATTCTGCCAGCTCAGATCTTTCGCCTTTTTCCAAATTCACATGGGCATAGAGTTTTTGCCCTTTCATGCGATCAATGAGATAAGAGAGGCCATTGGATTGGCTATTGAGATAAGGATGATCGATTTGAAAAATATCCCCAGTAAACACCATTTTGGTCCCCTCGCCAGCCCGGGTAATAATGGTTTTCACTTCATGAGGGGTAAGGTTTTGGGCTTCGTCCACAATGAAAAAAATTTTGACCAGACTCCTCCCCCGAATATAAGAAAGAGGCGCAATAACCAATTTTTCTTCATGAAGTAGCTCTGTGATTTTTTTGTATTTCGGGCTTTCTTCTGGAAATTGATGTTTAATCACACCCAAATTATCATAGAGAGGCTGCATAAATGGCTCTAATTTGGATTGAATATCCCCGGGAAGAAAACCAATGTCTTTGTTTGACAAAGGCACAATGGGACGGCCCATGTAAATCTGACGGTAGTCCTTCATCACCTCCAAAGAAGCAGCCAGTGCCAAAAGCGTTTTCCCTGTTCCGGCTTTTCCAGAAAGGGTGACCAATTGAATTTTGGGATTCATTAAAGCATCCAATGCAAAAATTTGCTCTGCATTGCGAGGCGTAATTCCATACGCAGAAACTTTTTCTATCCGGCGAATTTTGGATGTCAAAGAATCGTACGTGGCCAATGCGGATTTTTTGTTGTTTCTTAAAATCAAATATTCATTTGGATACAATGTCTCAATGGGAATTTCAGAAGGATCAAGTTCATAAGGAGGCTCATGCAACCGTTGCACCAAGGATTCAGAAATTTCTTCGATAATGCGATGCCCACGATAAAGTTCTGTTGGATCTTTCACATGATCTGTGGTATAATCTTGGGCTACCAATCCAATGGATTTGGCTTTGAGCCGCAGATTGACATCTTTACTCACCAGGATCACATCCCGATGCGGATTCTCCTCCATCAACCAGTATGCGGTATTCAACACGTGATGATCCGGGTTGTCTTTTGGAAAATTCCTGCGAATCGTCTCGTGAAACTCCCGTTCTAATTTTATCATGATCCGCCCCAATCCGGGAGCAATCTGGATTCCTTCTGCAAAAAGTTTATCGCCAGAAAGGGCATCCAGCGTTCTCACAAATTCCCTGGCATGGAAATGAATCGTTTCGTTTCCTTTTTTGAATTGGTCTAACTCTTCCAGCACTGTAATGGGGAGGACAATATCGTTGTCTTTAAAATGATAAATGCAGGTGTTGTCATGCAAAATGACATTGGTGTCGAGGACAAAAATTTTAGGTTTGGATTTTGCCATATTTATTCCACCTTAAATGTTCCAACCGCTTGATGGAGTTCTATCATATTTTTATTAATTTCAGTAAGTTCAGCAAAAGATGCATGCACGCCATTGGCGATTTTTTGGGTTGCTTTGGAAATATCCTGAAGGCTCTTATCGATGCCTTCCAACGCGGTGGCTTGTTCTTGGGTCTGTGTCTGAATGTCTCCAATCACTTTCACAGTGGTGTCTACGGTTTCCAAAGCGGTTTCAAAAACCGAATGGACAGCCTCGGAAAATTCAAATTCACTGAGAATGCGATTCCGCATGCTCTCAATTTCTCCAAAGAATGTGTCGAGTTCTTTCTGGAACCGCTGAATCACTTTGGCAATTTTCTGATCGACCTCTGCAGTGTGTTCACTCAATCTTCGGATCTCTTCCACCACGGCAGAGAAAGCAGTCCCAGATTTTCCTGCACGGACCGTTTCGATGGAAGCATTAATGGCAAGTAATCGAATTTGCTCGCTCACATCTTCTATAATTTCTACTGCATGGGCCACTTCTTCCGAAATGGATTTAAAATGTTCCTTTGCTTTTGCCATGGTTTCCACTTGTTGGGAAAGGGCTTTCATGCGTTGATTCTGTTCCCCCACCAGGGATTCTCCCTGGATTGAAGCCTCGTTCAATTTTTTAGAAATCAAATCGACTTCGCCCATACTTTGGCCGATTTTTTCCACGGATTTCATAATCTGGGCAGAAGCTCCTGCAACGAGTTTGGCCTGCTCCGCCATTCCCTTGGCCTCTTCTGCAATGCTTTCGGATTGTTGATGTAAATGCCCGACCCGTTCTACCAAATCCCGGCTATACGCCACAACCCGGATCAAAATGCCCCGGATTCGACCGATGAGTTGATTGAAATTGCCTGCCGTGCGTCCAATGACGTCCTCAGTTTCCACTGGCAATTCTTCTGTCAAATCTGCTTCTCGATTGGCCATGGTATCCAAACGATTGGCAAGGGCATCCAGAGGCCGGACCGTCCGTGTGATGATAAAACCCATGAGCACAAGCATACTCAGAAGCGCAAGCAATCCAGTGAAGATGGACAAAATGGTCACCTTTTTTACCGGTCCAGAGATCACATCTTCAGGGACCAAAATCCCCAATTTCCAGTGAATGAAAGGAATATCCGAGGAAATGGAAGAATATAAAACTTCATGCGTTTCTCCTTTCCATTGTACCTCTTTCATTCCTTCTTGCTTGTTTTGCATTTCAGAAGCCAATTCCTTAAACCCGGCTCCTCCACGACTCTTTTCATCGAGTGCAGAAATAGGCATTTGAATGGACTTTTCCACTGGAATTCCTGGGAAAAAAATCAGGTGGCCCTGATCGTCTACGAGAAATGCCTGACCGTGGCCCTTGTACTGCATGTTCTGAATTTGCTCTCCAATGGTGGTAATGAGAATATCAATCCCCCCAATGCCAAGAAAACGGCCATTGAAGAAAATGGGCATTTCCATGCTGGAAGAAATGGTACTGTCTGCATAATCGAAATCTGGCCTGGCGCAATAAAGACGGCCCTGGGCAAGTGTGTTTTTCCACCAAGCACGGGTTTTGGCAGAATAGGTGGGATTTTCATATCTCCCTTCTTCGTCGAAATATTCACCCGTTGCCTCGGTCGCAAAGAAAATTGATTCAATGGTGGAATCTGCTTTCAATATTTCGCGGAAATATTCTACCACTTTCTGGTACTCAGAGGAATTTTGAATGGGCTTTCCTCGCTCAGCATATCGAGAAAAAAAATCGAGGAAAAAAGGATTATGAAAAAAGGTTTGAACGACCCGGGACCGTTCTACAAAAAAATCAGTAATTTCTGTGGCATTTTGCCGGATCAAAGCCATGGCCTCAGCTTCTACATGGCGTTGAACCAAATGGTGGAGAAAAGTGACACCGAGAAAACCAATGCAGAGAAGTACGATAGAAAGACCAAACACAATTGGAAACAAGAGTTTTCTTTGGATACTGAAATGTCTTAGCATGGGAAGAAACTTTTTTTGTAAATTAATTTACAATAATCATGCCATGCCAAAAAAATGAGAAATAAAATTTCATTTTGAAATTGGATGACTTGATTTTGTTCCAAAAGCGCCTTGCCACAATTGTTTTAAGCAAGAATCACAGGCAGGGGATATTTTCCAATACAAAATGAAAATTTACCAAAGTCCTTTTATTATTAATTAATATCCTGTTGGATGATCAAGAAAAACAGTTTCAATTTTCCACTGCGTCTGGATGGCCTGTCCAAGCATTTTGACACCGAATGTCTCTGTGGCGTAATGTCCCCCAAAAATGACATTGATTCCTGCTTCTTGTGCAAACCAATAGCCGCTGTGCTTCGGTTCGCCTGTAATAAAAAGATCAAAATGCCCTTTCACAATTTGATCTAAAAGCGTCAATGCACCTCCACTCACCACAGCAATTCGAGAAATCAACTCGGGTCCAAACCGCCATACCAGAGGCTCCTCTCTGAATTGCGTTTTCCATTTTTCAACAATGGAATCCAGAGAAACCGGTGAAGACAACACCACTGCTTTGCCAATGGGTTTGCCGTGGAATTCTCCCACATCAAACGAAGATTCCCAACCCAATTCCCGAAGAAGACCCATATTGTTCCCCAATTCAGGATGGAGATCGAGAGGCAAATGCACTGCGTATAACGCCATGTCATAATCCAACAATAAACGAATTCTTTTGTATAAAGGTCCTACCAGAGGTTCGCATTTCCCCCAAAACAATCCGTGATGTACAATGAGAAAATCGGCATGGAGTTCCCCTGCATGTCGAATCGCGGTTTCAGAAACGTCCACAGCGAGCGCCACTTTGGAAAGTTTTCCGCTGTTGGCCACTTGAAGCCCGTTGAGACTATCGTCTGAAATGGCTTGGATATTCAATAATGTGTCCAACCATTGGACAAGTTCAAAGGAATTCATAACACCTTTTTATTGCTGAAGTTGTTCTTTTAATTTGGCCTGTTCTTCTTTTTCTTTTCGCACTCGCAAAATGGCTTCCATGTAGAGTTTCTTTTGATTTAATGAAGCGGCTTTTTTAAATAGAGTTTCTGCCCGATCCAAATCCCCTTTGATTTCATACGCCAGTCCAAGATTATAGTACCCCGCGGAAACCTTGGGCATGCGCTGAATGGCTTCTTTCCAGCAAGCAATGGCTTCGTCCCACAACCCTGCCTGGGCAAATTTCTTTCCTTCATAAATTTTTCCGCTTCCGGATTCAATGACTCGACGTTCACTGACCTTGTGAGGCGAAATCATTCCCACGAATTTTTCCACCAATTGAGAAGATAGATCCTGAAGAATCTCTCCTGCCGGTTTGAGTTCTCGATAACTTCCTTCCACGACTTTTCCACTGGAATAGCTTTTTGAATCACTGTGCGCCACCAAAAGTCTTCCAGTTTCGACATCCACCACTCGAAAATTCACTGCCACGGTGCCCCGCCGAATCCGGTAGTATTGGTCCACCCAAACGGTTCGCATAATTTCCCGTTTGACTTTTTGCTTTTTACCCGTAAAAATATTTTTTTCTTCAACCCATTCGTATCGTCCAGTGCCCTCTTTTTTTTCGACTTTTTCCGACCCGATTTCATCTGGTTCGACTTGGTACATGGTCACTTCCCCGAATACCAGTGCATCCACGCCCAATAATTTGCCTATTTTAGACGCAGTGGCCTCGTTCATAATGCCTGTCATGCTGAGCTTTTGTTCATCCAGAATCCGGGCAAGCCGATCTCTCTCTAATATTTCAAAATAGTGGGTTTCCATAAGCTTGGACTGAAGAAGAGAAGCAATGTGACTTCCAGACTGTTCTGGACCTTTAAAATCGGCAATGGCAATTTTGCGCACGCCAGGCATAAAAACTCCTGCAGGCTTCACCCGCTCCACCCAGACGGTGGATTGCGTGGCACAAAAGAAGAAAAATAGAATACACAAAAGACAAAAACGGAATCGAAAACGCATTTCTCCCTCCTGTTATTCAGTAAATTGATAATGCTTTCGAACAGGCTTTTTCACTTTCCATGTACAAGAGAGCCCTTTGGGGAAAGTCACCAAATCGCCTTTGCCAATGTGGACAGGTTCACCTTCTTCTGGAATCACTTCCACTTCTCCTTCAAGAAAATAACATGTCTCTGTAGCATCATAGGTCCATGGAAATTCTGAAATCTCTTTTGTCCAGATGGGCCAGGAAAAAACACCCAGTGACTTCAAGCGATTTTGGTCAGGCGCATGTTCTACAATGATTTTTGCCATTGGATCCCCTCCTTTTAAAAAGCGATTAAAAACGACCAAACTTAAAAGTCACGTTGAGCGAAGGGCCGCCGATGTCCGAATCGGTTAGATCATAGCTTTCCACTCCAGAGACAAATCGATAACTGGCTCCCACATCCATTCGAAGAAACGCCGTGACATTGAGTTCAATCTGAAAACTTGGTTCTGTTATAAAAAATGAATCCCAATTTTCCCAGTGGTCATCACGATCATAGTCTCTTTGGTCATTTCCTTCATAATACCCAACGCCTCCCCCACCGATTAAAAGACTGAATGTCGAATGAACGAGCCTGCCCGAATGCCATAGATATTCTATTTCAAATCCTCCATACCCCAAGTTCAACAAGGGTTTGATGTAGGGAAGCGTGTCAGGCCCTGCAATTTCATTGGCAAGTCCATATGCCCCTCCGCCTAAAGACAATGTGTGATTGATGATCCATCCCCCTCGTCCTCCCACCAACACGCCCAATTCGTCTCGAATCTGAGTGAACTTGACCACAGGTCCACCAAATCCACCGTGGGTAATTTCTCCTTGGAATAAGGTTTCTTCTTCGTATTCCCCAAATGCAGAAAAAGTCATGAGGAAAAATACTGCCAAGCACATGCATTTTTTCATCGGAAGCCTCCGTTTTTTAAATTTTTAATTAAAATTGTCCTGTGGAAAGCATGACCAAAGTGCAGGCTTCAAGAAATGGAATCCCTGCTTCAGTCAACCGGGTTTTGATTTCATCGAATTCTGTATAGGGATTTAAAATCACCCGTTCCGGACGCAATGCAACAATATCGTCGATGAGAGGCCGACATCGGTCGGGACTGAGATAAATGGTGAGCGTATGGACAGGCTCTTGAATCTCTTTGAGAGAATGCACTACAGGGAACCCTTCGATGGTTTCTAAAGTGGGATGCACAGGGATCACACGATATCCTTCGCTTTTGAGTAAACGGATGGCCCGGTTGGAATGCCTTTCTCTTTTGTCACTGGCCCCCAACACCACCACAGTACGAATCGATTTTTCCATTTTCACTCTCCTCGTATGTGATTACATTTTGTACTTTTCATGGCCCCAAATTTCTAAAATCTCCCCAAAATACACACGATGATAATCTTTTTGAGGATATAAACGGTGAATGAAAGGATCAAGAAAATGGCCAGGATCAAAATCATTCCAATAGATTTTTTTACATTCGAAAACAAGTTCTGCTTCTTCAAAACAAGGGGCTTTCACAGAGTGCGATGGAATCGGATGGAGTCCAGATTCCTGAATTTTATTGCCATTTCTGCCTGATTTTGTACCCAATAAATTCAAAGCAGGCCGAAAAGTTTCAGGAAATGCGCATAACGTAAAAGTGTCGTATCGTTCCATGAATTCGTACGTATACCGACTCGGCCGAACCACGACCTGCACAAAGGGTTTATCCCACATCCTTCCAATACTTCCCCATCCCACCGTCATGGCATTGTAATGGCCTGATGAAAAATCTCCTGCAGTCAAAAGAAGCCACTGATTGTCCCAAAGATCATACACTCGAAGCGACAATGCTTCGAACGAAATGGGAATGCGCTTCTCTCCCATCAATCCCTCCTGTTAAAACAGGCCGATCACTCTCCCCTTTTCATCTACATCCATGTGTTCTGCCCCAGGATGCGAAGGCAAGCCGGGCATGGTCATCATGTCTCCCAAAATGGGATACAAAAATCCTGCACCTACAGAAGCCCGAATTTCTCGAACAAATATTTTGAAGCCTTGAGGCCGACCTTTGATCTTTGGATCTGCAGTCAGTGAAAGATGCGTCTTGGCCATGCAAATAGGAAAAGTGTGCCATCCGTACTGGGTGTACTGTCGAATTTGTTCTAAGGCCAGAGGAGAATATTCAACTTCTCCAGCGCCATAGATCTTTTTGGCAATGGTTTCGATTTTCTGTTCAATGGACCATTCCAATGGATAGAGAAAACGAAACTGGGAAGGTTTTTCCGTTGCTTTCAGCACTGCCCGTGCCAGATCCTCCCCCCCTGCACTGCCTTTGGCCCACAATTCGCTTTCCACCACATCTTCCGCACCACATGCCTTGGCTGTTTCTCTAATCACCTCGAGTTCCTCAGGGTGGTCTGTATCAAATCGATTAATGGCCACCACCACAGGCACTCCGTGGAGTTGGACATTTTCAATTTGTTTGATCAAATTGCCTGCGCCTTCTTCTACTGCTTTGGAATTGGGTTTTAACAATTCGGGATCCAGGGGTTTCCCTGCCACAATCTTGAACCGGCCACTGTGCATTTTTAAAGCCCGTACTGTACACACCAAGACAGAAGCAGAAGGTTTGACACCCATGACCCTGCATTTGATGTTGAAAAATTTTTCTGCTCCAATATCTGCACCAAATCCGCTTTCGGTCACGAGCACATCTGCAAGACGGAGCGCAATCAAATCGGCCAAGACTGAATTATTCCCTGGCGCAATATTGGCAAAAGGCCCTGCATGGACCAAACAAGGGGTATGCTCCAATGTTTGAATGAGATTGGGTTTAATGGCATCCTTTAAAAGCACAGCCATTGCACCCGCGACTTTGAGCATTCCTGCAGTGACCGGCATTTTGTTTTTATCAAAGGCCACCACGATCCGCTCAAGACGTTCCCGAAGATCTTTCAAATCTTTTGCCAAACTCAGAATGGCCATCACTTCACTGGCCACTGTAATGTCAAAACCCGTTTCCCTGGGAATGCCGTGGGTTTTCCCGCCCAAGCCCACAATCACATGCCGAAGTGTTCTGTCACTAATATCCACCACACGAGGCCACACAATGGAATATGGGTCAATGCCTAAGGCATTGCCGTGGTAAATGTGGTTGTCGATAAAAGCAGCCAAAAGATTGTGAGCCACGCCCACTGCGTGAATGTCTCCAGTAAAATGGAGGTTAAAATCTTCCATGGGAATGACTTGAGAATATCCGCCTCCTGCAGCACCGCCTTTGATCCCAAACGTGGGCCCCATGGAAGGCTGACGAAGGGTACAGATGGATTTTTTCCCAAGACGATTCAAGGCCATAGAAAGGCCAATGGTGGTGACAGTCTTGCCTTCACCCAACGGAGTGGGGGTGATGGCAGTCACGCTCACGTATTTTCCAAAAGGTTTATCCTTGAGCCGATCGAGAATGGAAAGATCAATTTTGGCCTTATATTTTCCGTAAAGGTCCAGTTCTTCTTCCAAAATGCCCAATTCGAATGCAATTTCCACAATGGGTTTTAATTTTGCAGATTGGGCAATTTCAAGATCACTGGGTATCTTTTTCATGGGAGTCAAGAATTTTTGCGTCCAGAATAATGACGGGTTTCAGCGGCACATCGTTCATCCCTTTTTGAGTGCCTGTGGGGACATCTGCAATTTTATCTACCACGTCCATGCCTTTGACCACTTTTCCAAATACGGCGTATCCAAATCCCACTGGCGTATTGTCCCGGTGATCGAGAAATGGATTGTCCACCTGATTGATAAAAAATTGAGAAGTGGCGCTATGAATTTCACTGGTTCTGGCATAGGCAATGGTACCTCTTCGATTTTTCAACCCATTACCTGCTTCGTTCTGAATGGGAGGGCCGGTCCGAAGCGGTTCGAGTTGAGGATTAAATCCACCACCCTGAATCATAAATCCTTTGATCACCCGATGAAAAATCGTGTTTTTATAAAAACCACTTTTCACATAATGGAGAAAATTTTCTACTGAAATTGGAGCCTTTTCGGGATATAGTTCCAATTCAATATCCCCCATGGAGGTTTGAAAAAGCACATGGGGATTTTTCGGTTTTTCCTTGGGCTTTTCTTGAGAGAACCCATTTCCAAGCATCAAGAGACTACAGACCATGAAAAGAAAAAATTTTTTGCCATGCATTTTTACCTCCTCACGTTCGCAAGGTTTGAATTTCAAAAAAGGAGTGAATTTTCCAATCGAAGGGAAACCATTTAATGAAGCACAAAATAAAAATCTTCATCATACCAGTAGAAATACACCTTTGTTCAGAGCCTTACCCTATTTTCGAAAAACGATGTTGGTATAATATACAAAAAAGAAAAGTGGCTTCAAAGTCAAAATTTGGCAAAAAGCACACGGAATAGATAGCATATCCCCGGGTTCGATTGAAGGCTCAAGAATAAAATGACTCTTAAAAACTTCCTGAATGTTCAATTCAATCCTCTGTTCCGTTGCTGATCCATGTGCCTTGCCTGTTCCCTACTTGATAAAAAAAGCGGGGCAAAAGCCCCGCTTTGAAAAAACACAAACCTCCAACTCTCTTACTTGGCAACTATCATTTTATGGACTGCCCTGAACTCCTCGGTCTGCAAGATGTAGAAGTACACTCCAGTAGGCAAGGACGAGGCATCTATCTCGATTGTGTAATATCCGGCTTCTTGTTTCGCATTCACAAGAGTTTTCACTTCACGTCCCAGAAGATCTATCACTTTGAGAGTCACGTGCTGGGCCTTACACAACGCGTACCGAATTTGGGTAGAGGGGTTAAACGGATTTGGATAATTCTGGTACAGCGCGAATGCTTGAGGTAAGTCTTTTGCATTCTCCGTGCTTGCACTCTGCATCGCCAGATTCGTCCCGCTTGTCCTTACCTTAATCACATGCGCGCCTGTCCAATCATTGGCATACCAGCCTTCGTTCGAAAACAGACCCAACGCAGTATCCACAGGAACCACGGCAATATAATAATCGGTTTTGGCAGCAAGTTCCGTGAGAGTAAACCGCGTGGTACCGCCAACAGTGATGACCCCTTCAGGACGGCGAAAAGCTGCTGGCTCGAACCGGCTGGAATCCGTCGAATAATAAATACGAACCTGGTTTCCATGCCGCGGGAGGGTCCATTCTAATTCAATGTAAGAATTGCCAACAGATACAATCGTAAACGGACGAGGTTCAATGCCAGCTGCACGGTCGGCCATATACAAAGCCTCTACATACCTTCGCTGGAAGAAGAATTCCTGCGCCAATACAACCATTCTGGAAATGCTGTCTGCTTCGGTTGGTCTCAGTAATGCAGCACGTTCCGCCTGTTCAATGTGCTGAGGCGTGATCAGGCCATAATTGTCCGTTCCAATCCATTCCCCAGAAGCCAAGTTTTTCCATTGACGAACATTGTCACGCGTCACCACCAAGAACTTGTAGTTCCAATCTACGGTTGGTTCAATTGCTGTACCCCGATTGAAATCGTTCCATGATTCCACGATGCACCAAGGCATGGAAAGTTCGCCTCGGTAGCTGTGAATCTTTTCCCATGTCTTTTCATACACGAGCGAATCCTGGCGGTCCATCCAATTCCCACGACCCGAGATCCAGAAGCGGTCGTCGTAACCAGGCCAGACGCCTCCAATACCGAACACCAACTGGCCAGAATACCGGTTCATCCTCGCATAGCATGTGTCGAGATACGAATCGCCCCATTCCATGCCTTTAGAATCCCATTTTTTATCCAAGGGTTGGACCCACGGATAGCAGGCTTCCACATTGGACAAATATTCAGTTCCGTTCACAACCAAATAGGTGTCGAAGGGTAGAATCGTATCCGCGCAGGCACGGAACGACTTGATTCGTTCTCTCGTGTCTACGTTCTCGGTGTAATACAGGAAAAGTGGACGCCGGTAATTGTGCCGTGTACCCCAGTATCCGGGATGGGTCATCAGAGAATCCGCAATGTAGGTAAGATTGGAATCAAGCCTACCGATTGCCTTTTCGTTGTAGGAAACGATAATGCCAAATTCGAATCCGGCAGTGTTGAATCTCTGCCACAGGGTGTCCGCCTGGGCCAATAATTTCTTGGTCACAGTGTTTTCGTAAGAATGCTTTCCATACCAGTCGACCACAAATCCATCGATTCCGCTGGCCCAAGCCGAAAGGATGTGATATCTCAATAGAAGCGGATCATTGGAATCATAAAATCCCATGAGGGATGTGTCAGGCACTCCGCCTCGGTTCCTTGGATGCCAGTACCGCATGGAAGAATCCGATATCGCGCCGCCATACCACGGTTGATACTGAGCCAAAAGCTTCCTACGTTCTGTGCCCCACGCCTTCTGCTCGGCGTATCCAAAATCTGCTTTCTCAAACCGCTCCCCTGCTGCAATGAACAGGTGTAGCGTGGATCCATGGGGACATGTCGGCACAAACGCTGGTGGCAGAGTGGAGGGTTCCACTGAAACGGTATAATCACCAGGAAGCAGATCTTCGAATCCGTACTTTCCGTACACATCGGAGATCGCCGATGCCTGAACCACGTTATTTACTTTTAAATGCAGAGTGACGCCAGGCAACCCCGATTCGTCTGCGTCCACACTGCCGTTTCCGTTCCGATCGTTCCACACAACACCGCCAATGGATCCAGAAATAGCTTCCCATGGATATGCAAAACCAAAATTTGTTTCAAAATTTCTTTCTCCCGGATCAAGATGAATCAATTTATAGTCCGAAGTCGTGATGACCCAAACTCCAAAAGGATCCGGGCCATAACTGCTAGCGCGCACCATGTAATCGCCCGGAGGAAGATTGATAAACAAATAATGCCCAAAATAGTTGCTTTTTACGCTATCCACAAGCACTTCTTCTTCCGCAACAGGCGCCTTTGCTTCCACAGTTCCCTTACTGGGCTTATCGGATTTCCACTTTTTCAAGAAGCCAGCCTCCGCCTGAGGTGGATTAATCCGGAACAAACGGACCGCTACGAAAGGAACCATCTCCTCGTCGGAATTCTTGATTCTGTCCCAGTTGGAATCATGCCAAGTGTAGAAACCAATGGCACCCAAGTTTGGATCACCCAATGCAAATCCGAAATTCACCTCACGATTGGTCCTCCAATCCAGAACGATACGCAACGGATTGTTTCGGGTCGTACATGTGAAATCAGCTGGCATATCGTCGTCTTTCCAGTTGACCGAAACGTAGTACACGCCAGCCTTCAAATTATTAAAATGATAGTACCCTTCAGCGTCGGTGGAATCGATTTGAATGACATGGCCGAGTGTGTCAGTAACAACTACGGTGATTCTTGGGATTCCATTTTCTCCATATGAGCGTACCGCATTAAAGTCTGCATCATGCCAGACAAAACCAAATACCATTGACGCCACATCATTGTCCTCAATCGTCACAACCCCTTCCCCATCTCCAATGACCAATCCATTCGCATTGGACAAATGCACAAAGAAGGTCTCTTCCCCTTCATACACCCCATCTTCTAAAATGGGCACGGTAAAGGTCTTGTCCCCACTCTGGCCCGAAGACCAAACCATGGTCCCTGAAACGAAAGTATAATCCTCTCCAGAAACAGCCGTATTGTCTAAAGTCCCATAATCCACGGATACATCACTAGAGGCAGTCCCGCTCAAGTGCAAGGTCACGGTCGCAACGCCTGCCCCTTCCTCCACAGAAACATCGGAAATCGAAACCACAGGCGCACTGTCATTGTCCTCAATCGTCACAACCCCTTCCCCATCTCCAATCACCAATCCATTCGCATTGGACAAATGCACAAAGAAGGTCTCTTCCCCTTCATACACCCCATCTTCTAAAATGGGCACGGTAAAGGTCTTGTCCCCACTCTGGCCCGAAGACCAAACCATGGTCCCTGAAACGAAAGTATAATCCTCTCCAGAAACAGCCGTATTGTCTAAAGTCCCATAATCCACGGATACCTCCGTAGAGGCAGTCCCGCTCAAGTGCAAGGTCACGGTCGCAACGCCTGCCCCTTCGTCCACAGAAACATCGGAAATCGAAACCACAGGCGCACTGTCATTGTCTGCAATATCCAAGGAAGCCTCTCCTGAGGCACTCACTCCGGGCTTGTCTGTGCCCGTGAGTGTCACCTGAACCGTTTCCGTGCCTTCGTACACGTCATCATCAAGTACGTCCACCACAATATCTGCAGATGAACTCCCCGCGGGAATGAGAACGCTCCCTGAAAGAGCTGTATAATCCGTGCCCGATGTCGCAGATCCACCCACTGAATAGCTCACAAGAATGTCTTCCCCTGCTTCTCCCCCTAAAAGTGATACACGGAACAAACCATCCGTGGAGGGCTCAGACCCATCATCCACAGCAACAATGCTCACTGAACCACTCCCCGTGCCCTGAATGGAAAAATTATAAGGATTCTCATCCCCATCATCATTCGAAATGGAGACCACAGCTGAACGTAACCCTGTCGCTGAAGGATCAAAGGTGATCTGGAAACTCGTAGACCCACCGCTCGGAATCGAATTCGATGGAGCACTGGTCACGCTAAAGTCTGAGGCATGAGGCCCCTCAATGCTCACGTACGGAGAGTCCCCAGTGAGGTTCAAAGTCCCTGCACCTGTGTTCTGAATGGTAAATGTCCGAATCACCGTACCTGAAGCAATGTCTGTGCTTCCAAAATCCGTATGGTCATCCAACGAGGGAACATCGTCACCGTCCACAATAGATATGCCGTTGCCCTGAACGTCCATCTCTGGCGAAACGACGCCTGTTCCTTGAATGTCAAAATTGTACGGGTTTTCATCACTGTCGTTGTTGTCGATGGAAATGGTGGCAGACCGAATTCCACTTGCCGATGGATCAAAGGTAACTTGGAATGTCGTGGTTCCGCCTCCAGAAGAAACAGGAGAAGAAGGCTGGACAATCACGGTGAAATCAGCCGCGTGGGGCCCGGAGATCACCACCCTGGGAGAACCAGTCAGGTTGAGGTCGGCTGTTCCTAAATTCACAATGGTAAATGTATGGGTCACTGTTTCGCCCGAAACATTAACAGACCCAAAATCGGTGTGATCCTCCAGTGAAGGCGTTATGTCCCCGTCCGCAATGGATATGGAATTTCCCTGCACATCCATTTCCGGCTCGGTGAGTTGGTTGATCGTGAATGTGTCGTATGAATACCACGTGCCTGCGGAGCGGGGGTCTTCAACCTCTATAGTATAGGTCCCCGATGTAGCACTTAAAGGAATGGTCCAAGTGGATGCATTGGTGAAAGCTCCACTCGCATCTGTTGTGACAGTGCCCGTCCATTGAATCGTGCCACTCGAGTTCTTGATACGCACATTTCTCACACCACCGTTGTAATAGGGGGAACTTGAGTTCGGCCATCCGTTGCCGTTCATCAAAACCGTTTCATAGCTATTCCACGTACCGGCGGAGGAATAAGGAGCGGTATCTCGGGTATCATTGATCTGGCCATATCCACCGCTCGTTCCGCCAAAGGATGTTGTTCCAGATAAAGCAAATCCACCGCTTACGGTTGTAGTGGGTACTGTAGCATCTTTTATGTCGACACTTTCCGTGGTTGAAGTATGGAAAAAGAACCGTATTGGAGTATTCAATGTAATGTTGTAAGCATATCCGGCTCTTTGAAGTGCAGTCAGTGGGACTTGCATATCCAGATAATAAAAAGTAGTCATATTCACTACTCGTACGTATCCCGCAGCCACAGGATTTGCAACAGACCAGTTCAGTGTTTCTGTCGGCAAATAGCAATAAGTTTGAATATATTCTGTGATGCCCGCGGCGCGGACGTTCCAGTCCAGATTCCCGTCGCCGTTGACGTCGATTTCCGCCATCCAGGCATACTGATCCAATTCGCCTTTCTGATTAATTGGATTTCCTCCCAAGGCCATGCGGAAGAACACGCTGGTCGAAGAACTCGCAAAATAACAGCAAGTCGGAACGGTGTTGTTAACCACATCCACCGAGGCTGGATTATGATCGCCCGTGGGATCCTGCATGTAGTTCCAGCTGTTGTCTAACATGACTTTCCAGCTTGAGTTTGATGGCCAGGCTTCCTGAGCTTGGGCCGGAAAAGTGCTGAAAAATGTTGCCAAGAGGATTAATAGGACTCCGCAATATTTATGAATTGCGGCGGTAGGATTGGTTTGTGGAGTCATAAAATTTTCCTCCTCAAATTTTAAATTGTATCGAACTGAATCTCATTGGGAATAATTTCCCCTAACCCAAATTCCTACCAACCTTTTCTGGACATTCTTTACGCGGAGCCCATGTAAAACGGTATCGAGAAGCGTATTATGAATAGATTGGGATGAATTTAGGTTTGCAAAATGAAATTTTGATTTTTTCTTCAACATTTTTCAAAATTTCATAAACTTTTGTAAATACTTGAAATGGGTTTTTTATTAAAATGTATCTATTTTCAATTTGCAAAGTACCTTATACATTTTTTTCAATTATAAATTAGAGGCAAGTATTATACCAATTTCACTCACACAGTTAAAGTAAAATACAGGGTCATTCATCGAATCGAGGTGATGGGGAGAAAATCCAGAAGTTTGAGGAAGTCATATACAAGGGGAAAAGCGTCTCCGCCGCCGGAGTGCCATTGGTGAGTTGATCCAATTGGATGGTTCAGAGCACGATTGGTTTGAGGGACGTGGCCCTGAATGGGTATTATTACATGCTATGTTCTATATCTTTTGTTTTCAAACCCAAAGACAGGTTCATCATGATGATACCATTTCCCTTTCAGGAAAGTATATCCAGCTATTACGGGGAGAAACTCCTTTACCTCCTGTAAAGCACAATGTCATTGTAAGGCAACATCTGGATAATTCCCTACACATCTTTTGGAGAGGAAATGAACTTGAC
>Ga0078972_1006479_pt1 | contig 16563 bp, 23 predicted proteins | sample YelNatPaOPGAMG01_FD_67568 | JGI IMG/M metagenome (GOLD analysis project Ga0078972, IMG submission 67568) | Hot spring thermophilic microbial communities from Obsidian Pool, Yellowstone National Park, USA - OP-RAMG-01 (SPADES assembly) (version 2) | ecosystem: Environmental > Aquatic > Thermal...
AGAAAATTGACCGTGGAAGAAGTGTTTGATTTTTTGAAAAATCAAGTTAACAACGTAAGCGATAATATCCTTCTCGACTACGCAAAGCAATTTGTACAGGTCAACAAGAATTTACTGCGAAATAAGGGAGTTTATGGTGTGCTGGAAAAAGCACCAAGAATGCTTGATAAAGGGTACCATTACTTTTCAATCGTTTATGCAGAAAATGGTGACATTCTCAAAGTTTACATGCCAGAGATTGCGAATTTGATTAGTGCTCACATAAACGATAAAACTTATGATATTCCCCGCTTCTGTTTCAGAAGTAACGCAGTCTGTATGTCACGGTTGCTTCATGCAACCGACCACTTTTTCAGGTTCTTGGCATCACTCGGTGGATGCTATGCCCAAATATATCTTTTATGAAATGTAAAATAAAATCAGGGGTGTAAAAGCCCCCCTTTAAAAAATCAGGAGGTTTGAAATGGAAAACTTTAAAATTAAAATTCCAGTCAAGTTTAAAGAGCAATTGGAACAACGATTTTCGTATGAAAATCGCAAAATCGGGCAAAAAACTGTCTATATTCCGCATTCTTGTCCCTCTGTAATGTATACAAACCCCACTGCCTTCTCTGTCCGGTCGGGGAGTGGGCGGATAGATGTGATATGGAAAGTTGTGTTGACATTTTAAAAGTTATCATCAATGAACGTCTCGCGTTCCATGTCACCGTAGCGAGAGTGGAGTGGTCCATTCAAGATGACGGAAAAGTTAAAGAACAGTTAGAACGCTTACACGCAAATACGGAAGCGATAATTGAATGGGTGTGAACGATAAACAAAGCCCCGCCCATTATTAGGACGGGGCTTAAAAAAATCCCTATGATGAGGGAACGGAAGGATAGCGTGAAGGGTAAAAAAATTAGGAGGTGTGAAAATGAAAGGCTTCGAATGGAAAGAGTGGCGTAAAGCCGGATGGGAAAAACGGTCTGAAGCGCTTTCCTGGTATGACGCCGGATGGATAAATCCATCTGAAGCGCTTCCCTGGTACCATACCGCCGGATGGGAAAATCCGGAAGAAGCGCTCCCCTGGTACCATGCGGGGTGGAGTAATCCCCAAAGAGCCCTCAACTGGCGTAACGTCGGGTGGAGTGACCCAGCCGCGGCCTATTTCTGGTATGAAGAGGCTTGTTGGGATGACCCTCATGAAGCCCACCATTGGTTTATTTCCGGCTGGGAAGACCCCGATATGGCGGGGCTTTGGGTAGATGCCGGCTGGGAAGACCCGAAGGAGGCGTTTGAATGGTACAATGCCGGTTGGTTACATCCGAAAATAGCGCTTAGATGGCGCAACGCCGGGTGGAAAGAGCCGGCGGAGGCGCTAAACTGGTGTAATAAGAATAAGTGGTGGAACGCAAAAAAATCACTTGAATTTTGAATAGTGACGTGGTGTATTGAGATATTGCTTCAGGATTAAAAACGTCTGCAATCATGCTCTTTATCACGCTATCAACGATTATCACGTCAATTTTGTACTTTTTCACGTCTTCATATAGCCTCTCAATGTTGTCAATTAGCCTCGATTTAGGACATAAGACATAGATATTATTGACTTCTGATGATATTTTTAAAATTGTTCGTTTAATATCAACAGACGTTGGGTTTTCATAGTCAAGATATAAAACTCTATGCCCCCTCTTTTCAAGTAAGATAGCGAGATAGCAAGCAAAAGTACTTTTCCCCGTGGAACCCAACCCGTATATCAAGTTTATGCTATTCTTAAGTACAAAAGGTCTCAGTAAAAACTCCGCCTCATAGCTTGTTATAGCCCCGTCGGAGACTTTTTCAATTGGATTAGTCGAATAATTTTTTTTGAATTCTTTTTTGAAACTCTCTATTAGCTGTGTGGGGTTATCTAAGAATGGTAAGTTAGCTTTTAAGACTTTTGATAAATCATGCGTGCCTCTCGAGGAGTAAAAGTTAAAATTAGCGCTATAAATATCTTTAGCAGTAGCCCTATCATCTTCACACTTAATTTCAAGATAGCATTTTAGACCATCTTTATCCTGGTAAACGTTCTTTACAAGAAAATATAACTTATTCTGTGGATTGAAAAGCTCATATCCAAATGGAATTTCCGTTGCCTCAAACATTGGCGGTAATATGTCGATTTTTCTATGTTTCTCGAATATGCTTTTTACTGTTGCTTCGATTTCTTTTTCCGGAAGTGGTGGTTCATTTTTGCTATTCCACAAGAAAGCATTTTCTAAACATTCTTCATAAGTTAATCCATCAGATACCCATGAACCAACAAGCCTCGTAAGCGTATTATTCCTTTCACCTTCAGTAACTCCCTTATATAACTCTGTAATCTGCGTTTTTTGCTGTGGTTTTTGCAGTATGATTTCAGGAATTTCAGCATAATCTACTTCTCCCGGTACTACTTTCCATTCGTAAGTTTTTTTTGTATCCGGATGAATGCTTGGAGGAGCAACGACATAACCACCGTCGGCTCTTAAATCAATATCTTTTAGCTCAGGCCTTTTTTGAAAATTTCTAACGCCATTCTTGTATTTGAAATAGAGATGATAGCCTCTTGCTGTCTTAACGCATGGTGTCTTTGGGAATTTATTTTTCTTTGCAAAATCAATTGCTTCTTTGCTATCTAAATCAACAACAACAATCTCTGAAATAGCTCCAGTAACAATACCAACGTTATAGTCATTTTCTATAAACCACTCTTTTAATTCATCTTCGCTGGGTTTTCTCTGTTGATATTCTTTCCATTCAATGGCAGGTCTTTTACCAATTAGGGGGATTACAGAAAAGCCAAAAACATCTACATAAGACTTTGCATGATTATACTTTTTGTTTTCCATATTTGTCCTCTTTCAAAATCGGTTCCACACCGGCGGCAATGGTACGTGACATTGCTTCTTTTAGAAAATCAGGCTCTTTCTTTATCTAAAGGCCGCCACTTTGTGAAATCTTCGTTGAATTCGTAAATTAAATAATGCCCATAGCAATCTTTAACGGCTTTTATTATCCCACGCAATATCAGCTTCCTTCTCGCTTTAGAGATAGCAGATTTTTTCAATCCTGTCTTTTTTATGAACGTGGATAGGGGAATAATATCATACTTCCTATTATTCCCATAGGTTTCACGCAAAATTACCCAGAGAATTTTTATCTCTGATTTTGATAAGTTAACCTTAGCTAATGCCTCAACAGCTTGGTTAGGTATTCTTAAGAAATTGCTTTCATATTGCATGTCTTCACCTCACTAAATGGATTTTTATATCGTACAAATCCTCAACCTGGAGCCTTTTCATTTTCCCCAAAGGTAGGTCCCGGCCCTTCACTTCAAAAAACTCAAAGGTTCCGTCCGGCATACAAACGGCAAAATCTACATAATGCCTTATGACCTTCCCGTTATCATAATGGCCCGGAAGGTCAAATGGGACTTGCCTCAAAATGAATTTTATCTCCCCGGCTTTTTTCTTAGCTAACAATAATTCATAAAATTCCGCCTCTTTTTTCGTCGCAAATCGAATACCAGAGACTTCCGTTGGAACAGCATTATATTTACTGCCCCTCAACGGTTGCTTTTTTACCAAAGATTGATATTCTTTCATCGATTTTACTTTCATATCCCCCTCCTAAATTTTATCTATCTGATTTTTTATGACTTTTTGATATTGCTCTATTGCTGATTTTACCGAGAATGGAACCCGGGATTTATATTCTTCCTTTTTCCCCGGGTTCCATTGGCCAACCGGACGCATATAGCCCACTATCCTGCTGTAAACCTCACAGGGCTGATAGGAAGACAAGACTGGTGATTTAGTAAAGCATTCATCACACTTTGCAAAAACCTTAAAGGTGTACCACAGAGCCCCTCCGGTAACGGTCAATTTACCATCTTCATCAAGCTTGACCACGATAGATACTTCCTTACCGCAGTCATGACATTGCCCTCGGAATTCGATTTCCGAGACCTTCTCTTTTGAAAATAAATCCTCTAAAAACTCTTTTGTTTTCCCCATGATATTCCTCCATTTACTTTAATAAATCAATCGGGTCTACATCAAGTGCTTTTGCCATGCGTTCGACAATCTTGAAACTTTTTATTGGCCGGGTAAAATAATAATGACATAACTGCCGGGAAATTTTCATCTTTCGAGCAAAATCGCTTCTGGACCATCCTAACCGTTTTAGCTCTTTTTCGACCTTTTTTAGATTTACCTTCATGATGAAGCCACCTCACCAATTTTGGACATTATTTTATATCTTTTTTTCTTTCCTGTCAACAGATTTTTTTATCAAAGACCTATATATGCGATATTATATGGGTTTATATGTTCTAAAAAAATTATAGGTAACCGTAAAAAAAAGCTTGACAAGATAAAAATTATTTGCTATCTTATCTCCAAAAAAAAGGAAAGGAGAAAAAAGATGAAAAAAGACTTAACAGTTTATATTCCAAAAAGATATAGAGAAGATATTATGGAAAGATTTGATTATAATACTCGTTCCCTCCTTATTCCTGAGCATACGGATGAACTTTTATGGCAAATTCGTGCTGTATGTCCTCTCTGTGTAAAATACATCTCAAAGAATTATTGCCCTGACTGTCCATTTGAAGAATGGGGGAACAGAGTATATGCATGTAGAAAAGGTGTTAAGCACTATTGCGTGAAATGGATGTACAATGTGCTCCATGAAAAATTCTACTTCAAGCCAATGATAATTAAAGTTGTATGGAGATTTGAAGACCATGACAAAGCGATAGAACAACTTGACCGTTTAAAAGAGGCAATCGAAAAATATATAGTATTTACTGATTAAAAAGGAAAGGAGAAAAAAATGGAAGAAGACTTTTAGCATGTATGTTAAAGAATTGGTAAGAAGAGGGCACAATCATTGTTTGATGGGTACTGGAAAATGTTGGGATAGGCAGGCCAGTTTAAATACTCTAAACAACAGTGATTGTGCCTGACAATAAAATTTAAAGATAGGAGGATACCATGGAAAATCTGAAAGAAAACAAAGAATTAAAAGTACAGGAAACCACCACAGAGGTTGCCGAGAATAATCAAAATCTCACAATTGAGATGATAAAAAAGTACATATGTCCTAAGGCTACAGACCAAGAAGCCTTTATGTTCTTACAGTTATGTAAGATACAAGGGCTTAATCCATTTTTGCGGGAGGCTTATCTTATAAAGTACGGTGATGAGCCAGCAATGATGGTAACGGGGAAAGAGACCTTTACAAAAAGAGCAGATAAACTACAGCAATATAATGGGTTCAGGGCAGGGATAATCGTGATGGATAACACCAAGAAGCTTGTGTACCGTGAAGGTTCGTTTGTTATTGCCGGTGAGAAACTTCTTGGCGGCTGGGCTGAAGTTTATCGAAAAGACCGAGCAATACCATTCCGGAATGAAGTGTCTATTGCCGAGTATGAACGTAGGAAGAAGGATGGTACCTTAATGCAGAATTGGAAAATGATGCCAGCTACGATGATACGCAAAGTAGCGTTGGTACAGTCTTTAAGGGAAGCCTTTCCTAATGAATTTGGTGGTCTATATTCTCCGGAGGAAATGCCTGTGGATACGTCAGCAATGCCTGTCTATCATAACGATAGACCACCGGTAATTGTCCAAGAAGAAGAGGTAAATAATGTTCAAGTAACGGAGGAAGTAAGAGAAAAAGATACTGAGTCAAATGAAAATAAAATAATTACCAAAATTAATTTGGTAGGTCAACAAGTAAGAAAAAAAGATGGGACGATGATGAAATCACCACTTTATATTATCAGGGCTGGTGATAAAGACTATAAAACGTTTTCTGCTACATTAGCAAAGACTGCTAATGAGATATATCAGTCAGGCAAAATGGCAGAAATCGTTTATAAGATTGACAAGTTTGGCAATATAATTACGAACATTACTGCCGTTGAAGATGCTACAGAGAATTCTGAAGCGTCAGACAATTCTGAATTCTTTGATGAAGGAGAGTAAAGATGTCTCTTAAAAAAACAATAGAAAATACCACGTTTATTTGGGAGGACCCTGCCGTTTTTCAGCCACGTGGGTCTAAAGTGTCTTATAAGCTTGCTCGGTTAGTAAAAGTATCTGGCCAAAAGGTACAGGTACTTACCGTAAGGGCAGAGTATTTAAGTTCCTTCTGTGATTTCCTTAAGGATGTAATAAACAGAATAGAGGAGAGGCCATGAAAATCGAAAGAAATAAATCCGTTGAGCAATGGGCTATAGAAGAGATACAAAACAATTGGGGAAATGAGGCAAGAGAAGGCATTCATCTGACGGATTTGCTTACCCCTCGTCGGAAGTACTTCCAGGTGGTTAAGCCTTTGAAAGCAAGCATAAAAGAGATTTCATACTGGACTTCCGGGTCGGCTATAGAAGCTAAGATACTTGCCGCTATGGGATATACCAAAGGTGAGACAAGAGAATGGAAAGGTATTAAATACTCTGTTGATACCTTCTTGGGTAATATACCTGCTGAGATAAAAACCCGTAGAAGGGCATTAGCTGAAGAGGGGAAGGAGGAGGAAATCTATGAGCATTATCTTAAACAATTGCTTGGATATTGCGCTATAGAGAACAGTACAAAAGCTTGGCTTATTGTGCTTTCCATGCTGGAATATAAAGATGCCACGCACACTGAGCCGGAGTGGGCTTTTTATGATGTCTCATTTGATGAGAATGAATTAGAAGATGAGAGAAAACGTCTGATAGAGACAAAGCTTCTTTTAGAAGATGCCTTGAAAAACAAAAACCCAGACCTGTTACCTTACTGCCCTAAATGGATGTGTGCCAGGACTCTGAAGATAATGACCAAAAAGCCCTACTGCACAACCTGCAATAAGGAATTCGAAACAGAATGGGGAGCAAACAAGCATGTCTCATCTAAGACAGGGGCTGGTCACGAAATAATGCCTGCAGAATACGAGATAAAAGTGGAAAAAATGTGTAAGTATTATGATGACTGTAAACCAGTATTAGATTAAGGTCCTTTACTATGAAAACTACCGCCCCAAAATGCCCTACATTTGATTTTCTCAATGCGCCACGATAGAATACTAAGGGTACCATGAAAAAATTAAATGTAGGGCAAATATAAGCGATATGTGGGGATAGGCAGTATTTTAGGGAGGTTTCATCCCGGATGATAGTGAAAATATATGGCTATAAAGGTGACTCATATATCCGGTGGGCGTGTGATTACTTAAAAAGGGAATTTAATCGGCTTGCACCTATCGTGATAACTTATTTTCATCCGGATTATTATTTGCATATTAAAGAACATGTTATGGCGTATAACCTTGATGCTGTTCTGGCTAACTTCTATTATTACTTTGCGCCATATGTAGGGATTGAGGTTAAAACCAAAGACATATATCTTACTTTTTGGAAAAAGTCAAGAGGAATAAATAAAAAAATTCCTATTAATACTCTTGTCATAATGGACTCCCATACCATGAATGGGGAGGCGATGGATTTTGTTAAGAACATTATAAATGCGAAAAATCTTATTCTGGTGGGTGACCCTAACTTTGGGCAGTATATAGAAAATTTTGGGGTAAATTATCTAAGTATCTTCGATGGGGAAATCATAGACATAATTCCTCATTATTCTTTCCCTAAGCTTATATGTAATGAAATCAAGAAATTCCTCTTAGAGATGACCTGGGATGGGGTTAATCCTTACATTCCTAAGCTTACACAATCGGATATTGATGGTGAGGTTTTTCATGCCACTAAATTTGATTATATAAAAAAGTTTAAGGGACAATCGTTGGTTGTTTCAAGCTATATAGAAAAAGTACCCGGCTATCTACTTAGTGAGGATATACCTTATCGCTGGCTAAAAGAAGACCCATTATTTAGATTTCCGGTCAATTTGTTTAAGATGATAGACACACTTGACGCCCTGGCAAACGAAACACGGCAATTATCAAGTGAAGAGCTTATTAGGGTTATACGGCTAACCTGTGGAGAAATAACAACAAACTATGGAGGAAGAGAATATCTGGTTAATCTCTATAAATGCGCCCCCAGTTTTAAGCCTAAAGCCGTCGCATCCTCTGATTTTTTTAAGAAGATATTGGAATACTATCGCATGGGCCGGATAGTAAACTGCATTATTCCGTCACAGAGAAAGCATTATCTCGATTGGAAAAGTAAGCTAAGAAACAAAAGATGGATAGAACCTAAAGTATTGCTTGCCCATATTGATGACATAAAATGCAGTGAGCATGATACTGTAATAACAGAGAGATTTTTCCCTGTGCATCTCATGTGGAGAATTCTTGGAAGATGCAAAGAGAGACTTGTCTATCTCGAATTCTGATGCTGGCTGAATGGCGTTAACCTAAACTTGCTTAGAGTCAATAATTTTATTTCTTCATAGAGCTTTTTATTTTTGGAGGCAATCTTATTGTACTCATTTATCCGGCAATTCTTTAGACTGAAATCTCTAATTTCAAAAAGACCATCTGTAAGTCTTGAGACATATTTCTTTAATGCAGTCTTAACTCTCTTAGACATAAAAGCTTCAGCAGGAAATTTATATCCGTACCCCTCAAGTGTATCTTCGATTTTCATAGCAGTTTCAATATCTGCACCGCCTTCGTCTTCAAGCAGTTTCTTTATGTTAATAACACCAAGCCCGGTATAGAATGCAAGTTCATGTAATGTAAGTTTTTTCCCATTCAAATCAATGAATTCTATCATGTTCCCTCACGAAAGGCTTAATTGCATTTATAAGCCCTATGCGTTCTATAATCTTTCTGTTTTCGGATACTTCCATTACTTTCCTTGCGTCCTCATACTTAGGCAGTCTATGGGACCAATATGTTCTCCAATATTCAAGTGCCAGGGCAGCAGCAATAACCCTGTCATCTTTACGTCCAGACTCTGCCCCGAGATAAGCACCGTCCTTGACAAAGATATTCATTTCATCAATAAGGCTTTTGCTTTTAGGGAAGAACATACCAAGGCTTACAATACTTTTCATCTGGTTCATTAGGGCTTCTTTAGTTGACTGATTTGTCTCCCAATGTCTTGCAAAACTGCGTCTAATTGAGTCTGGACGGTAATATAAGTAATCTCTTATATCGCTAATGTTAGCCTTAATAGCATCAAGGTTATAAACTGACTTATCAAGATTTATCTGTACAATCCCAATATCAGCACTTTTGCTTTTTATCTTATCAAGTTCTTTCACGACTACCCTTCCAGGGCCGGTCACTTCAAGATTTAGATAACTTGGTTTATAGAAACAGCATAGGAATATCAAAAGCTTAGCAAATTCTATCGTGCCAACGGAATTATCTACGTATTCAGCCACTTGTTCAATACGGTCATTGTATGCCTTCCAGATAGATATAACCGCATTATCGCTATCGGGTGAGCTACCAAATGAAGGGTCAGCCCCAAGGAAATAAACCTCATTTGGTTGTGGTAATTCGTAAATTTCAAGATTATGTTTTTGTTTACTTGCTTCATCAAGATAGACACCGTTAATATCCGCATACAGGTCAAGATAATAGCATTTCTGCTCATCTACGTCTTTCCGTAATTCTGTTAGCTTTATGCTATCAAAGAATTTGTAGCCTGATAATCTAAAGGCATCATCTTCCGTCCATGGCAATTCCTGCAATGCGAAATTCAAATCATTCTGATATGTAGTAGCAAGTTCATTACGCCACCAGGCAAGCTGATGAATGTCTATTTTATAATCATATCTCTTTTCCACAAGCTTTATCATTCTTTTCTCTTCCCGGTCTGGTGGATAACAGTATTCATCAAATAGCGGATTATTCTCATACATACGGTAATCATTTCTAAGCCACCAACCGATGAAGATAGTCTTCTCGGACGGATTATTTTTAGCGCTTTGCCAATGGTCATAAAAGGAATTAAATCCATTAGCAGTAGTCTCAATTATGGTATATCTCGCCGGGTGATGCTTTGCCCTTGATATTTGTAAGCTTTTAAGAACTTCGTTGTTCGGGTCGCTTACGTCATAAAAAGCGGCTTCAGTCGCATGAATACATGTTAAAGACTGAGACCTTGACGTTGCTTGCCTACTTGCTTCTTTAGAACTGATATGATAGAATAAAATCTCCGAGCCATTAACAAAGTGCATTAACTCACGATTATCTATACTTACCGGAAGCTTATGCGTTCTTGGTAAGGATAGATATAATGTCCTAAAATTCTCTCTAAGCTTAGGCCTTGCTTCGTAATTATGGCAGAGAAAGCCAAGCTTTATTGACGGATGCTGCTGCAGCCAGAACAGGTCGAAAGCAAAAGAAACGGTTGTTATTCCTACCTGCCGGGATTTGAGAATAAGAAAATCTCTTACAGGACTATCCTGGTCTATCTCCTCAAAGATTTTCTTTATCAGATACTTCTGGCTATCAAACCAAAACTTGGGAGAGAAGAGGGTCATGCCCTTCTCTTTCGATGATATTTTTAACTGAGAGCACCAAAGAAGAAAATTCTTTAAGTTATACATAGTTTATAATGTTCTTGTTGGTATTTTTCTTACTCCCATTGAGTAATGGGAACTTTTTATAAGAGTAATCAATAACATTCTTAAGCTTCCTCATATTCGCTGGAGTATGTTCGATAACATTAAGTAGAGCCAAGATTACTAATACAAACTGTTCCCCTGTGTCTTTTTTGTTAAGATAATGAAAGGCATATTCTTCCTTGAATGTAGGGACAATACCTTTATTCAAGACATTTTTTGCATGAACACTAAGAATATGCTTTGCTATTTTAGAAACAATCCCCTTTCCGTAACTGTTCATAATGTCTAAGAAAAGATACTTTATTACCAAATCAGAAAGAACACCAAGCCGGAAATATAGAAAATCCTGTTCTAATTCATCATGCTCAATATCACTCAAGTTTTTGTCTCGAGTATAAGTCCTGATAATCTCAAGACTCATCTTAGCTTTCTCCAGTATATACTCCCAGCATAAGAGATAATGAAAAACCCAAGCACATAAGGAAGAGCATCAGGTCTATAGAAAATGGAAATGAAAAACAAAATCATATTCACGAAGATAATTACTAAAAATTCAAGTAACCCGGATATAATGGAAAATCCTAACATTTTAGAAACTGTCTTCTTCTCCTCGTTTTTTACCTTTCGCATATAGCTCCTCCTCTATTTCTTTTTCCTTATTCTCAAGCTCATTTAGACTAAGAATTTTATCGTTGTCAAGTATAGATAAGTCATTATCATCTTCAGAATTGCTATCGAAGAAACCACCAAAACTGCTATCTTTTATCTTCGCATTTATTTTGCATAGGTCTTTTATTTCCTTAATGGTAAGTAGAGGTACCTTGACCTCATCTAAACTAATAGCTTTATTCCTTCTTCTCTTATCTAAAAGGTCATCTAACACATTCAAAGCAAGAGTATTTAGTTTATCCATTATTTCCGTTGCCGCATCTTTCGTTAATTGCGCTTTCCTTCTTGCCATTGGTGTAAACTCCTATCAATAATTAGATAAAGCGGTATTAACATCTCTATCAATAACATATCGAATATCCCCTAAATTCATTCCTTCTGTCTCGCCCATTAAAATCTTACATCTATCACATCCGCAGGTTTCAGTAGGCTCATAGCCTTGTTCTTTCAGTTCCAAGGCAGACCGTAAAGTATATACAATATAAGACTCTACATCATAAGGATTTTTCTTCATTATCCAGTAATGATAGTTCATTTTTCATTCCTCCTTTGTTAGGATTATTCTACCGTTCCCTTTAATTGTCTTGCCAGTTTTCTTACTTCTTTCTCAGCTTGTTCTTTTGCTTTCTTTTCATCCCACCCATAAGCATATTGGTACATCTGCCATAAGTGCTTAAATTCAGGAATATAACGGAAATGTTGAGATATTACAATATCTTTTACACGGCTAAGTTCTCTTTTTACCATCCTTTCCTTTGTTGGCAGTGGTAGTGAATTATAATACGAACTACTAAATAAATTATCAAGCCGTTTATAGACTTCTTTGCCGTATTCGTTTTTCATTAATTCTTGTTCCTCTACATTCAAGGGAAAGCCATTTACTGTACGAGGTATAGGTAAACCTAACTTCACTTCAAATAATCCATCGTTAACTCTTTTCCGTACATCTTTAGGAATATCAACATTTTGGTAATAGGAATTTGGCACATAGCTTTGTACGCCAAATCCTAAAGCCGATGCCGGGATAGCATACCATAATGACGTAGGTTCCGTGTCAATAGCGTCAAATACATCTTGGAAAATAAGAGGTGTTAACATTTGTATAGTCTCTTTTAAAATATCAAATGGTTGTCCAATAAAATCACTTCCTCTAAACCAACGCAATAAGAAAGCAGGAACCGGTGCTAATTTCATTTCAAATCCACGGGTTAGCAAATTAGGATAGCCTATTTTACCTATTCCTTCACCAAGCTCAATATATTTACCTGTAGTTGTGGAAACCATCCCTCCTTTGAATAATCGGTTAACCAGAACGACATAAGGTAAAAATCCGCCCCATGGGTCAATTCTTGTATTACCAAACTTGGCTTTCATAAAATCAGCACTCGTAGGGTTTGTTTCTATTTTAGCACCGTTTAGTGAGGCTAATGTCAAAATACCGGTTCCAAAACCTAAGAATGAAAACACATCTCTTAGATATTCACGCCGCAATTCTTTAGGAAGCTTCAAATATCTTGTAGGGTCTAAGAAATACAATCTCGATGACACTAATCTCGGTGCGAATAAAATATCTGCTTGCGCTATTGCCGAACCAATCTTACCTTTTAAAGGACCCCTTCCTGTTAAGGCATTAACATAAGTAGCTAATTTCTGGAATATATCGGCATTTTCCTCTATGGTATACCCAAGTGCTTCAAGTTTTGTTCCCATATCCTTGAATAAGTCATATCTAAGCTTATTCAAGAAACCTTGGTATCCTCTATCTGAGGCTTCAATAACACGGCCAATAATCCATGGCCTTAGCTTTGAGACAAATAGCTCTTCAGAGCCTGTTAGTATATTACTAAGCTCTAATCCTGCTTTCTTTGCTTTGCCGAAATATGGGTCAGTAATAATGCTTTCCATTACAGTTTCGTAATTCTTTTCCTTAAATGATTTCACGTAGGTTGGGATATTTTTCCAAAATTGTGGCCTCCCAACAGCCATGATACCTTGTCTAAAAATACCACTCAAGTCAGTGGAAGCCATAATTGCTCTTGGAAAAGCTATTAAGTCAGTTAAATATCCTCCTTTAGTAAGCAACGTAACGTCAAATCCTAAAATTTCTTGAAGTGCTTTTAAATGATGCTCCATTGGGACTCTGTGTCTTACCATAACATCAATAAGAGCATTAGCAAGTTCGTGTTTTTGCCAAAAAGTTTTAGGAGCACTATGGATAGCTTTTAGAAGTCCTTCTATTTCTTCCTTAGTGAAAATCGGTATTTTTTCTGCAAATTCAGGATGGCGAGCAAGAAGAGCCTGCAAATCTCCTTCTAATGCCTTTGCAGCTCTAACAGCTTCATCAAGGTCTCCTCTCATCATAGCAATATCAAATTCTCTAACATATGCTTCCATTTTCTTGCCATATTCTTCTCTCCATAATTTTCTTTGAGCCGGATTCAATTCTTTTAGGATTTGTATTTTTAATACAATACGGTCCCACGCTTCTCCAGTCAAAGGTGCTTTCACTGCAGATAGGTGTTTTTCATAAGATGCAGGAATTTTACTAATTCCTAATACTCTGGTAAATTCTTTCTTTGGAGTTTTACCTTTAATGACATCAATAAGAGAATTAGCCAAACTTTCTTTTTCCCATTTAGGAGCCGCAATAATAGTTTGAATTAATCCTTCCATTTCTTTTTTGGTAAAAACCGGTATTTTATCAGCAAGCTCAGGATTACGTGAAATAATCTTCTGTAATTCATCAACCAATGTTCCAGACTTCTTTAATGCCTTATCAATATCGCCTTTAACTAATGAAGTTTTTAAATCTGAAAGTAACTTCCTAACATCTTTTGTAAATTCACTCCGCCACATTTTCTGTGTTCCAACTGGCAATTCTTTTGCTGCTCCAACTTTCTTAATAACACCTGTCCAAGCTTCTTCTTCAAGAGGAATTGTCGCTACTGCCTTATGCAGCCCATAAGACGGCTCTAATGTTTCTTCTGCAGCCTTGTACGCTTTTAATAATTTGGAGCCCCTTAATGCTGCACCTGCAACCTTTGCAGCTGCCGGAATAGCAATCATTTCAGGCGCTTCTACAGCAAGTCCAACTGCCCATTTAGGAAGTTTTCCTGTTAACTTTTCACCTATGGGTTCACCAACGAATGCCCTTATTGGAGCAGTGATAGGAGAAGCAACAACATCAATTCCTTCTAATACTGCTAATAAATGTTTCCATGGCTCATAAAGAGGCGCATGTCTTGCTTCCTTAAGAGAACGTTCAAATTCATGTAATTGGCTCACTCCAATCTGAGGCACTCTTTTTATTCTATAACTTAATGCCTCAGTAATTCCTTCTGTTTTAACAGGTGTCGCTCTAATTTTATCAACTAATTCAACAGGATGAGTTCCTCTCTTAAGGTCGTTTTCAATAGCTTTCCTAATTTCAGGCTTCTTAGTTTTGCTATATACATCTTTTAGAATATCAACTGCCTGCCTACCAGAGTTAATACCATCTTCTATAATAAGTTTTTCTTCTGGTGTTATATAAGGTACTTTCGGCATAGGTTATCTCCTATTTTGTTTATGTACCAGGTCCAAAAGTCCATGTGTCATCTTCTTTACTAGTTTTTGTTTCCGTTTTTGTCGGTTGCATAATTTTTTCTATTTGTTTTATTGCTCCCTGTCCACCTTGTTTCTTTCTAATTTCATCAATCAAATTCTTTATAACTTCATTCTTTGTATTAGTCCCCATTAAACCTATAATCTCATCCGGGAGCAAATCCCTATTTGATACTTTGCGTAATATCTCGTTTATTTTTGCTATTCGTTTATCAGACGACCTTCCTCCCTCTGCTTGCCAATGTTTTATACGCGCTTCCCTTTCTTTTATCATGCTCATAACATTTGCGGCTTTAAGCTTAAGTTCTTCTCTTTTGTTCATTGCCTCTGCAAGCTTAACTATGCTATCTTGAATTTTCCAAAGCGCTCTCTCAGCAGTTCTGTATTGGTTTTCATATCTCTTTAGCTCATTATCAATAGCTTTCAATTGTAAATCAGTAAGGGTTCTATCTGTCTCTCCCTTTAGCTGTTCTTGCTCTATCAAAAGTTTAAGTGATTGTATTCTATTTTCCTTCTCCTCAAGGCCAACCTGCATTTCCCTCTGCCATTTCTCAAGCCCCTCCTGGAATTTTCTATTATCATCAGCAAGAACAGCCTGGTACATGGAATTAAAGAAGTATAGGTTCTCACCATATTGTCCTGGTCGTAACATAGCAATAAGACCAATCACAATAGGAGATAAAGCTTTTACTAAGCCAAGTAAAGGCTCTTTTGGTATAGTCAAATCTTCTTTAGTAGGGGGCTTAGGCATCGGAGACTCCAATTCATTTGATAATTGTGTCATGATAGTATCAAGGTTTTCATTATGCTTGAGTACTTGTTTTTCATAATCCTTTATAGTCTGGTCTTTTTTGCTTAATTCCTCAATCTGCTTAGCCGCAGTATCGGTAATTACTTTTAGAGGACCCTCAGCTTCTTTTAAGAATTTCTCCAATTCTGCGAATTCAGGTTTTGCCTCTCCTTCAAGTGTTGTTGGTTCCGGCTTTTTAGTAACAGGACCCAATCTTTTTTCCAATGCCTTGCCTTGCTTTATCTCCGTCTCTTTACTAACCGGTGGAATTTTGCTCTCAATTATACCACTGTCTCTCCTTTTCATCTCAGCCAATGTTTGCTCTACCGTAGGGCCTAATTGGTTTAATTCATTCATAATTTTAATAGCGCTTGAAGGTAATTGTGTCGTAGCAGTCCATAGGCTTCCAAGTGTTCCTCCCACCATTTTAGGAATACCGCTCACAGGTCCCCATACTGCACCAGGGACACTACTGATAAATCCTCCTACAGCAGGTCCTACACTTGCACCAGCCTGGGATAAGGCATCTGCTATACTTTTACCTATTTGGAAAAATGTATTCGGTTTTTCCGGCTGTTTATAATCCATATAAGCCTCCTATATTAAACCCCATTCCTGTACAAACGTTTCATATTCAGGGCTAATTTTCCCTCCCATCAAAATTGAAGATTGTAATCCTTCCTTAATGGCCGATATATATGGTGACATAGCCGAATAAGCCTCTTCCGGCGTAAATCCAAGATTTGTTAGCGCTTCTTTTGTTGAAGTTAAAAATTGTCTTGTCGTTTCAAATGCGCTCTCATATGTAGGTTTATAACTTGCCGCATAAGGAGCCTGTGGATATGCTATATACGCTCCTGCTGTTTTTAGAGAAGGCGCCATCTTACTCGCTGCTTCAATATAAGGAGTTTTTATCGCCTCATAAGGACTTGATACTGTTTGGGAAATAGATTG
>Ga0078972_1010947_pt1 | contig 16562 bp, 24 predicted proteins | sample YelNatPaOPGAMG01_FD_67568 | JGI IMG/M metagenome (GOLD analysis project Ga0078972, IMG submission 67568) | Hot spring thermophilic microbial communities from Obsidian Pool, Yellowstone National Park, USA - OP-RAMG-01 (SPADES assembly) (version 2) | ecosystem: Environmental > Aquatic > Thermal...
ATTGCTCGCAAACGTTAAAACATTGAAAACATTTCATGTTGATTGGGCGCATGGCCTAGTTTGGATAGGGCAACGGCCTCCTAAGCCGTAGGTCAGGGGTTCAAATCCCCTTGCGCCCGTAGGTATCATGGCTGCGCCCACCGTTTTTGTACCCTCCATCATTTCATCCTCTTCGATGCGAAATAATGCGTTATAGCGCTTCCTCACCTCCTCTGCCACATCTTTCTGCGAAAGATGGGTATATATAGTTGTCGTCTCAATGCGCGCATGCCCCATATGAATCTGTACCCATCTGATGTCAAGTGGTTTTTCTCCCTGGAAGCCCTTCAGCAGCGATGTAGCGCAGTAATGCCGGAAGGAGTGTGCATGTAGCCATCCCATGCCGAGTCTTGCACCCACCTTCTTCACCGTGGTCCTGAGACTTGCATATGTAACTCTTCCCCTTTCTGATGTGATCAGAGCGTGCTGGTCAGATGTGGGCCTGTAAAATTGGATGTACTCCCTTATGTCTTTGAGAAGTTCATCCGGAAGACCAACTATCCTGTCCCTCTCCATTTTCTCAGATCTGACTCTGATGCCGGTTTCCAGTATGTCCTCAACGTTCAGCCTGTGCAGCTCGCCTATCCTTATTCCTCCATAGATGAGTATGCCAAATATCACCTTATATTTCTGGCGTGTTGCCCTGTCGTGTATGTGCCCAATGTAGTCCCATATTCTCTGTATTTCCTCATCAGTAGGTATCCTGGGTTCAGGGGCCGGTTCCTTCTTTAGTCTGGGCAGTGAAACATCCTTCCCGATGAATTTAAACCAGCTCTCGAGGCATATCATATCCTCTGTGATGCTCTTCCTCTTCTTCCCTGATTTCTGTTGTTCTATCACGAAATTGTAGATCTGGTTAAGGTTGGGTTCCCAGATGTCCATATAGCGTGAGAGGTACCTGATCCTTCTCTGCCTCCTCTCCACAGTGGAGAAGGCGTACTTTCCAGATCCAACAGCCCACTGCAGGTATTCCTGCAGTTTCATTTCAAAATTGTTTGAGTCCGTCATGCTGCCACCTCCATGAATTTCAAAATCTGTCTTACAACCGTCGAATCATCCTCCTCCTCATCTTCACTGTCCAGGAACTCGTCCGGGACATTAAAGGGAAAACCAATGGATGGCCCCTCTGGCTCATCGATATACTCAAAATTTTTCATTTTACCTCCTCCTTGCCTCTAGGAAATTCCCTAATTTCAGAGATGATTGAAGCGTACATGGATACCCCGCCAACGCTCACAATGTTTCTCCTTCTCCCGCCTATTATCCGCAGATAACCCCAATGCTTATTGCCGTCTTCAGCTATGACTTCAACCATTTTACCCTCAAACTTCCAGACATCTTCTTTATTCATGCAATAACCTCCATCTTAGCTTCAGGAAATTCCCTTATTCTCAAATCCTCAGGAAAATCTTCCAGTTCCCCTCCAGGCCTTACCCCTCCTAGCTGCTTCATCCAAACCGCGATACTCTGTTCCTTTGCCTGCCGAATAATATTCCTGGCCCATTCAATGTCCATTGACCTGTGGCGGGGGCCCGATTCTCCACCTATTATGACCCAGTCTAACCCCGAAAGATCAATATCGCCTACATCTTCCAGAAGCGGTTCAAACGAAATGAATCTGGTCTGCACATCCACGCGCTTCAATATTTCAGCCCTTGCCAAGTATTTCCTCATCTCAACACTCACGCCAAGCCACACATTGTCCGGTATGGGATCGATTGCATTTGCCCGCATCCTGATTTCATCTGGCCTTTTGGTGAGGATCTGAAATACTGTATCCGGTCTCTTCCTGATTGCTTCGAGAACCCGATTGATGAATGCTGTTGGAACTTCAGGGTGGAAGAGATCGCTCATGGAATTGACAAATACCTTCGAGCCCGCAGGAATTTTCTCTACTTCCTTCAACTTTTCAGGATGCAGTGTGACTTCGAAAGACCTGTGCCATCTTTTAGCCCATGTTTCTGCATAGCAGAACTTGCATCCCTCGCTCACCTTGCTGCAACCAGAAACGGGGTTCCATGTATAGTCTGTCCATGATATTCCAGTCTTATTCATCTCGCCCACACCTCCTCCGGAAGATTCTCATAAATTGATGATGCCTCACTCACAGGTTCTTTTTCCCTTGATTCAGATGCGTATTCCAGAATTCTTTCCCTGTTCATTGAGAAGTAGCTGATCCTCCATGGCCTGTTGCTTTTACCAACAGGGATTTCCTCTGACTCTGCCTTCAGGAGACCGAGATCCTCGAGGGAATACATTACAACAAGGTCGTCGCTTTCCAGAGTGTTTGAAAGTATCCTTGTCTCATATCCGAAGAAGCTCAGTGCGTGAAGTGATATTTCCACTGCATCACCCATGGAGATGTCAATTCCCTTCAGAGAATATGCATAAACTATTGCTTTTGCAAGCTTCTTATGATCTACCGCCTCACTGCCTTTCCTGCCGGAATAAGATATCCCGTACCTTCTCCTCATGTAATATTCATGCTGGTATTTGCGAATGTATTCCCTGTTCTTCCAGTAATAGTTCCTGCCGTATTCCCTCTTCTCTTCAAGGTGCCTCCTGTAATAGGAAACATATTCCCTCCTGTATGTACTTACCCTGAATGTGCCGTCGTCAAGTATGGATGCAGATACATGCCTCAGTCCGTTCCTCTTCATTATATCCTCAATTTCCTCCTCAACTGTCATGCCTCCACCTCCGCGGTTCCCCTTTCCCTTTTCTTGTCTTCTTTCTCCCATTTTTCGAAATTATTCATTATCTGTTTTATCTCCTCATCTAGTGCAGTGCGTGTTGTTTTGCTCTCAGAATCGAGTCCGCCTCTGAATGGGGGCAACCCCCCTCCAGTGATTGTGAATGATATTTTGTTGTTCTTTGTCATGCCTTCGCCTTCATCGGTTTGGAATCTTTGAACAATTGAAATACACACCTGACTTCCTCTGGTTCCAATCCAAGTCTCTCTGAATACTCACCGAAAGTGAGAATCAACCCTTCCTCGTACGCTCCATCATCCTCTGAAATGCTACAGGGATCGCTATGAACCAGATACCCGAGGAGTTTGCCCCCTTGGATTTTGAGTAGCCAGGTACCTTCCCAGAGATTTTCTACCCAGACCCCATTTTCTTCTTGTCTGTTTTTCGTCATGCCTTCGCCCCCTCCTTCAACTCAAAATATCCGGGCTCCCACTTATCCCCGCCAACATGCTTCGGGGCAATATACTCCCATCCCCTCTGTTTGAGCTCGTCTCTTACTTTATGGAAAACCTCTGTGGGCTTTATCAACCTCCTCATCACTATCTTATCCCCCTCAATTGAGAGCTCAGGATGGTTTTTCAAAATATCCTCCACTGAATCAATCTCAGGTTTCTGTTGAGGTGCCTGGGCCTGTTTCTGTGCTGGAATCTGCTGGCTCTGGAAATGAGAATTTCCGTTCTGCTGTTTGAGAATACCGAAGGGCACAACGACCATCCTGAGGAGGTCCTGAAGTTCAAACTCATTCGGAGGCCTCCCTTCCTGTTGTTTGAATTCCTCAACAATGATCTTCCTTGCCCTTATTGTGTACGCGGTGAATTCCCGTATTTCGGGATCGGAGGGGAAGATCATGCTATGATTCCCTCCTTCTCTCTAGAGGAAGCGATCAGTCTTCTTATTACTCTGTCAAAAGGTTCTTCAGGTATTATTTTCAGCTTTTCCAGTTCTTCTTTTGTAGATGTATGAACGCGTATCGTCGTGTCTTTTTCCGCATTCATATGTATATCACTATATACTGTATTGATATAGTTGTATTTAAACATTGCTTATCATACTGTGTAAAGTGCTTTACATATGTTCATATGCACTTTCTGTATACAATACTGCATAGGGTATGACCATAAGAGAATTAGAGGGACAAAGCGGGATATTGCGGTTGCCGCTACTGCTGTTGGAGAAGGGCGAGATGGGCTATTACTCCATAATCAAGGAATCTGACCTATACGATAGAATTCTAAGAAACAGTTTAGACAAATTGAAGAAACTAGGACTTGTTACGACAAGGATCGATACCTCTACCTATCCTTCTCGAATCATGATTTCCCTGACCGATAAAGGGAGGAAGGTAGCTGAGAAATTGAAGGAGATTGAGGAAATACTGGAGAGTGATTAATAATGGCCACGGAAAACAAAGGGTTAATAGATGAAATAATAGGTAACATCAATAAATACATATGGAACGATAAAGATTGCTTTAAAAAATACATAAAAAATAATGAAAATTACGATGGAACCATACAGGTAAGTGATCATAACAAAGGTGTACCAATAAGGCCAGTATGCAAGGGAGATAAAATTTCCCCAGGCGACAATGCTTTTCGAACGGATATTGCATTATTTTATGGTAGTCAAGAGGATAAAGAGAAAAAGAATAGAGAGAAAGAATATAACGGCGAGGTGTATTTGGTAATTATTGAGGTCAAGGGATCTGCAAAAATTACCACTAACGAGGTAGCAGAGTATTCTTATAGGGCAAGAAGGCACAAAAATATCTATCCCTGGCTCAGGTACGGGATGGTATGGTCATCGCCTAAAGAAAGAGACATCCCAAGAAGATTTTATACGAATAATGAAAGTCTAGATTTTGCCTTCAATTTCAATGGAGATGTAGATAATAACTTCCAAAATTTCTATGAGAATATTTTAAGGAAACAAATAATAACATCATTAAATTTGCATGAAATCCTTAATGGAAAAACTGGCACTCCTTATTTCAGTTCAAATGTCGATTTTGGATATAAGGGGAAAGAAGATTGCAAAGAAATTGAAGGAGGTTGAGGAGGTGCTGGAGGGATGATTTTATGACAGGAGAAGGCACCAAAGAGAATTGTCAAAAATGGGCTATACCGATACCTAAAGAAGGAACTGCAGAACTGGTCTATAGTTCTGATGAACTCGCCGATGAGCTAGATCTTCATAATAAAACCAGGTGTGACTGCATGGCTCATTACCCGAAATGTCCGTGGATAGTAATTGAGAAAAAACCAGCTGGAAAGATCCCTCATGCTGTCGAACAAATTAAAGCAACTATAGAAGCCGCCAAAAACAAAGGTTACGAAATAAAATATGCATTGCTTATATACAGCGGCAAGTTTGGCAGAATTGGACAGTTTTTTCAACCAAGGAAGAGTGATGATTCACCTACTGGTTATGTCATTTACAGGATACAAACGGGGAAGGGTCAGCCAATCACCTTTTCAAACAATATTAAATTGTGGACATTGGATGAAAGAAAGATAGATGAATACACAAGAAAAGTAAAAGAGAAACTTGATTTCTATCAGGATTAATACAGCACGGTCAGAACAATTCCTGCGAAATATTTAAATAGTATAAAAATTTAATAATCACAAATTCATACATTTCTTAGAAACAGATATGGGACTTTACATTCATTTAAATAGAAAGTTATGGGAAAATAAAGATATAGATTATATCCCGATCCAGCCAAAAAGAGTGATACTTCTACAACTCTTAGATGAACTCAGGAAATGTCTCGGAAATACTATGGGTTTTGAGCAAAGAGAAGTATCCCTGTGGAAAACTGATATTATTGAAGAACTCGGTGGACAGAGAGTTTATGGGAGCCCTGCAGAAAGGTTCAAGAATGAGGCAGGATTAATCCTATTAGTAAGGGGATTCGTTAGTTTTAAAGAAGGAATTCCTGTCAGGATCGTGGTAAGTGATGATCGGGATTACAGAGGAATATTCGGCGATATACACCTAGAGGTTGAACCCGAATCACAGTATGAAGATATCGTGGAATTGCTCAATAGCTTGAGCGATGAAGATTACAGGAGTTTCCTCGGAAAGATCACGGAAACATTATCAGAATTTAATAAGAATTCAATGGAGAGTGTCCAGGCGGGAAATCGTGGGATTAAAAATATTATTGATTATGCATATATCAGTGAATTTCCTGTAAATAGAGATATGACAGAGATGTATTATCTATATAGGCCATCCGGATCTAATGTTGATCCGGTCACGAATATATTAGACATGGTGGCAGAGACCGTTTTAAACAACAAGGATTTTGAGGCTGAAGTACCAGCGGTTATAAATTCTAGCAAGTCGGAGTTCACGAAAAGGGGAGCGGTTGTTGATTTCCTATCCAAGATTAATAGAGTCAAAGAAATTGTAAATAATATGTCAAATGATTACTTGAGAATAGATACGGCTCATAGCTTGGTGATCCAGTTTCCTACGTCAAGGGATAAAAGGGAGGAGTTCTACATGACTATCAGAGACAGGATAATAACTCCTCTTTTTTCCGTCTTCCCACCCAAGGATGTGATATTAAAAAGTTATTTAGAAAAAATAAATGAGCAACCCCAAAGGTTCTAGATGCCTTATTATAACAATTCCATTTCTTCCATCAGCGTCTTTGCCCTCTCGCTCGCAACCCTTGAAATCACGTACTGCATCTTCTCCTCTATGTAGTTAATCATATCCTCCCTTGTCTCAGTCTCCTCAACTGCCTTCCTGAAGATCGCATAGTCCAGGTCAAACTGGTCTTTCCTGCCAATAACATATTCCTTCACAAATCCGTTGTTTTTCATGTTTATCAGCACAAAATTCTGGAATTGATATTTCAATTTTTTACCCCTCTTGCCAGAATGAGAAGATTGAAAAAATGAACGTATGTCCGAATTCTCCGGGCATGGAAGATGGATAACATCTGGAAATCCTGATATATTTCAACTGGATTATAACCTAGAGGTTGTCTCCATCAAGAAATTGCATACTATAATCAATCTGAAATGGTAGAATTTCCAGGCTTAGATCAAAGTTCGGGTCAATTTACTATATCACATAGCCTTCTTACATCTATGCCCCTTCTAGACTTCTGTCCCCTTCACTTGTACCCCTTTTTTCCTCTCGTAGTGAATTAATAGCATCATAAAGAACGCTGCCAGAACCATCACCAGAGGTTCAACAAAGTCCCCGTCTGTAAACCCGTAACCTCCGAAAACTCCAACTGTACCTGCAAGAACGGCACTAACGTCTCCCATTACCGCCATTGAAAAACCTATAGTATATGAGACCGCATAAGAAAATTTTTCTGATTCAAGGGTGATGACATATGCACTGTAGATGCACGCTATAACTACTGAGATAGGATTCATATGTCCGTCTGTCTGGAATGCTGTCCACGATGCTTTCAGGATTTCCGGTAGAACTGCTGAAATTAACTCCCCCACAATGAAAAGCCCCGTATAGATAAGGAATAATCTTCTCTCGTGTGTCGAAAAATGTGGTCTTACTTTCCAAGATAAAGCCAACAGTATAATGCTGGTTACTAGCGGTATAAAAAATCCAATGTAATCAAGGGCTATTTCAGGATGCCATGGTACCGGTAAATTCAAATTACTCATCCTCAGACATAAATTCCGAAAATGATCCATAAGGAAAAGTTCGGGAACCTCCCCAAAATCATACAAGAATAGTTGGGAAATGATGAAGGTGAGAAACGATTCAGAAAAGACGGTTCTTTTGTCTGATGAATCTGACATGTCTTTTTCAGGTCTCAATTATATAAATTACTTTCTGCTGGCGTCCCCACAACCAAATTAGGGCAAATTTTAATCACGTCCTCATAGTCGTTTCGTGATGATATAAATAAATAACTCAAGTCCCAATATAACCTCACTCACAGTCAGGGGAAAATGATATCCCTAGAATTGAAAAAGATTACAGGTCTTCTAACTTTTCAATAATTCTTAATTATGGCTAGAGAATTTATCTATTGTCCCCCTGCTGGCCCCTCCTCAATTGCAGGGGGCGGATTTTGGATAATTATTCTATTCTATTACTTTTTAACGAAAATCGGTTGTAGATGAATATTTGGCGCAGCTTATTTTTTAACCAAGTGATGTTCGGCCTAAACTTAGTGGGACACATTTAATATGACACAAAATACGTGATACTGTTAATTTTCCACTTGTAAGACTATAGAACTGAGACGAGTTAATTCCGTTGATCCGGCTGGATTCATTTCATAAAATCTTTAAGTACCTTATCGATTTTATTCACTTATGGATACTACGATTATCAAACACTGAGTGGTCTAGATCTAGAGAAGTCTATACACCTCCAACTCTCGAAGCAGCCGTTTGCTGTAAATAAAACTAAGGGTTTACCGCCGGAAGACAACATTTCATCAGCTTCATTCAATACTTCCCTTATTGGTTGCCCCACAGCAGGGTAAAGGAAGCCTCTGGCTAGAAATTTGATTCCGATTCCATAATCATGCGTAATGTCTTCTACGACTATATCACCTTGGCTGAATTTATGCTCAATATTTCCTTTCTCATTGTCGTTAAAATTGAAATCAATTATTTCCGGAAGTTGGATCGTTAACTGAGGGAATGGCCGCTTTGGGTCAATAGGGAAATTCCTATATTCCGTGAATTTAGTCCTCACTTCAACATTGGTTTCTTGGTTTGCCCTAGTTACGACCAAATCTGCGCCGCCACGACCCAAGCCACCGTTGTATTCGACATCATAATCGCACTGTCTATATCTCAGCGCAGTTCTCAGTTCACTGACCTTGGAGCTGAGTTCGATATTGATTTTTTGGAGTTCCCTTAGTGAAATTCCCCCACTCCTGAGCTTCCTAATAGCGGCACCCAGATCACCTTCATTCCTCTTTGCAATTTTCTTTTTTATTTCTTTTACGAAATTACCGAGCCCGTCAACTCCAGACCTATAACATTCATTATATAAGTAAGCTAGCTCATAGAGTGATACCAATGGATGATCAATTCTCCAAATCAGGGCTTGCCCAACTGATCGCATAGTTAATGCCTCGGATATATAAGAAATAACTAAAGATAGACCTAACTCTTCCAAATCCATTCCATTGAGTTTCATTGCTTGATAGCCTTCTAATGTACTTTTTGTATCACCGCAGAATAGAAGCTTTGGATCAAATACTACGGGACCAGCAATAATAGAATGAAAATCTTTCCCAGGTCGTGGTTTAAGGAAAGTAGAAACGTCAATAGGGGAGTTCTGATTAGAGATAAGACTCTCTAGATCTATATATATAGCAGGTCTGTTATTTAAGTAAGCCCCGAAACCTCTTATCATATTATTCACAGACCTTTAGACGTAAAAACACAAGAACCTCAAGGGGGTGTTTTGGTCATTAGGTCCCCTCAATTTTAAATATCGAGCCACTAGAGAATTAGAGTTGACAACTCCATCCCTCTCTATCGTTTTTTCTAATGTATTTCTTGTTAGAGACCCTGATGTATGAAATGTGTATTTTCGTTTTATAGATTTCTGAAGTTTATCTTTCATTAGTTACCTATATAATAAATCACAAATAAATTTATTTCGCTCTTACTGGACATTGGGACATAAGTCCCCTAACTGCTAGCTGTGTAATAACATTAAATTATGTATGACTCCCTTGCAGAATCCCGATGTTTCTTTTCTATTGTCTGCATCCTGCACTTAATCTGGCAAAATTACGTCCATCCCACCACGGATTCATCCATTTCACTACTCCCCACGTAAATATTTATATTCAAATAAAAATCATAATTTCATGCAATCTTCCGGCTCCGCAAAGCCGGCTACAAAAAAATCAAGGAAAGAGCTGCTCTGGCTCGTTGTGATCATTATCATTGTCGCAGGTTTCGTCTCAGCCCCTCGCCAGCTCATATTGATGCAATCAGGTCAGGTGATAACATTGAATCCGGGGTATTTCTACTACGTCAACTTCACAGTTCCCTCTGGGGCATACTCAATTTCCATAACGGGTTCTTATGTATCTGGCGGCGATGTGAACGCTGCCGTGATATTTGCCTCTGAGTTCTCCACCGTAGAAAGCAATCCATCTACTATGGCAAACGGGCTTTGGTATTCAGGGGATAATACGGGAGCAACAATAAGTGCGTCGTTATCGCAAGGTTCGTACACGCTAATATTCTATAATTCCAATCTCATAACAAGGGATATCATTTCTGTGGTCGATGTAATAACTGTGACCTATTCAGGTTAGGGACATAGATTCATTTCACCATCTCCATAAAACCCCTCGTGTCAATTCCGGTTATCTCCGTGTAAACGTTCGTAGTAAACACGCTAGCATGTCCCAGCCACTTCTGCAAGACATTCAGAGGGACATATGAGTTCATTGCCTTGACCGCAAAAGTATGTCTGAATTTGTGCGCGTGGATCTTAAAGCCCAGTGAGAGTTGCATTTTCTTGAAATATTTATCTACTGCCTGTCGTGTCGTCTTGAATACCCTGTCATCTGACTTGGGGTCTATATGTGAATTTAAAAAATACTTAAGGATTGTTGTCCTTAATTCTGGATGCATGGGTATGACCCTATATACTTCCCCCCTTCTTTTCAGCGTTATAAGCCTCACAGTATCATTCTCAAATGAGAAATCCTTAGCCTTTAGCGCAAGGACCTCATCTATTCTCCCTCCGGTGCGGAGGAGAGTAATGACAAGGGCAAAATATCGTTTATTAACTTCGGAACGCTTATTATTATTTTTAAATTGCATCTGAATATAATTCTTCATCCCTTCAATCTCCTCATCAGTGAAAAACTCAATTTTCATCTGAGGGTTCATGGACTGAATTTTCATGTTCCTTGGAACAGGTATCATTGACATATTAGGTTGTCATTTCTTAATGGTTTAAATATAGTTATGTTACCAGACATAATGGATCCAATAGCAACTGCTGTCAGAGTATTTAAATGAAGAATAGAAAGGTTGACAAAATGTTAATTTTGTCCCCATATAATTAAAAAAAAGGCTTGAAATCTAACAAGACGATTACGTTCTTAATCAAGGGCATAACCATTATGTACACGATCAATATCCATCAGAGGTGAGCGATAACCGCATTCTATTTGACAGTGTTGAATTTTACTCTAGCATCATAACTCTGCCATTCTGGATCTCCGTTAAGGCAGAAACGCATAATCGTTTTCCGTTGCAATTGAATAATGGCGAGAGCCTTCTTCATCTAGTTAATCTTTCAAGTTTAACAGGTAAAGATATTGAAAATGGCACTTTAAATTATAGAAAATATACATCCCAGGAGACCTATACTTCGGACATTTTAAATGATAAAAGTTCTGATACGCTTTTTAGAGTAGTTGATGATTCTTATATGGAAAATTATAGTATTGAAGAACAGTTATTTAAGTCACTCGTTGGCACTACAATTGGATATTATCCAGCAAAATTTAGATCGGCTTTTATAAAGGCTCAGCTACCAAAAATTGTCTTAGAATCCACAAAAGGTGATCAAAAAAATCTTTACATTATTCCATTTGTTATTAGGAGAGGCGGATTCAGTCAAGGAACTGTTTTAAAAAGTGGTGAAAACAATATATCAATGGATTACATTTTTTTCATCGAACTAGTATTAATTGGGGAGGGAGAACTGATTGACAGTTTTACAAGCGAACTCATTCATACTTCTAGCAAGGAAGAGAAATACCGTATTCAAAAGACTTCTTTTTACAATAAAGAAAATTGGGATTATGAAAATGCTATAGGATTGACTGAAAAAATAGTAAATTCAATATTGTCTAGGGTGATTAAAAAGAAAGAAATTGAGTTAGAGTTAGTACATGAAACTCTCCTACATAGGAAAATTATAGGTAATTTGAAATTAGGCGTAAATAAAACGGTTGATGGGGGGTCTAAAAATGTTCATTTAACAAAAATTTTGCATACTAATGAAATGGTTCAAATAACTGATGGAGTATGGCTCCTCGTAGACGAATCCTCCAGAAGTTATGATTTAATTTTAGATAATATGGAGGGTCCTGAAAAAGACCCATTGGAGTTTACAGTCTTGAATTCTTCTATTACTGGAAATTTATCTACACCAATAGCTGTAAGCCTAAGATATTTAGAAGTAATGGAGAAATTAAACGTTGCTGAACTAAGTTGGAAGGAATTAATTCACATTCGGCAATCTCTGGAAACATTCGAACAGGTTTTCAACGTTAATCAGACTAATCCAACTTTATTTCATATATATAATCTAGCATTGAAAAAACTTGGAATTGATGAGTTGGAGCACGCAGTTAGAGAAAAATTTAAGGTCATCGACTATAACGTTCAGTCCAAGGGTCAATTGTTAATAAATAGAAACTTGTATATTCTTACGATTGGCCTCATGTCTCTGGGGTTAATCGAAATATTGTTAGCAGCGTTTGATGTTTACTTTCAGAGGCACTTCATTTTTGACGTTTTTTCATTCATTTTAATAGGAATAGGATTTTTAGTTTTTTTAATAATCATTTACTTCATTTTCACACAGAACAAGCTCTAATACTTTGATAATATTTTTGCTTGACTTCATATTTATATCCCTAAATTTCTACGAAAAGCTGCTTCAGCTCGCGTATTTGGTTTGTTGTCTTCTTAATTTATGTAGACTTACCGATAGTAAATGCAAAAATATCGCAATGAAAAAAGGGAAAGGAAAGTCATAATTATCAATTCCATGAAGTAATAAAAACTTTAATTTTTTTAGAACTTAAACATAATAGCCATAGCTTCAGAGTTCTCATATTTTAAGAAGGCCTCTTTACATTCTTTGGGATCAATAATTTCTATCCATTCTCTTTTTATAAGACCTTCTTTGATCAGAGAGATTGCATATTCAAAATCAGATTTTATATACCCATCAGAACCTACAAATCTTAATTCCCTTCTCACTATACAATTAGTATCGATTTTAGCTTCTGATTCAGCCAAGCCAACGGCTATTAGACTGCCCCCGCTTTCAAGTGATTTAATGGCCGCTTTGATTCCATCTTCTGAACCAGAAACCTCGAAAACTGTTTTATATATTCCTTCAAAGTAGGAAAGATCTAATTTCCCGCCTTCTTTTTCAAAAAGCTGGTCAAAAGTATAGGTGTTTATCCCACATTCTCTGAAAATGGGGAGCCTCACCTTGATATCTTTATTCAATCCGATGACAGTTATACTCTGTGGTTTGACCCTTTCTTTCAAAACGAGTGATATAAATAATGAAATCTTACCGGCGCCAAAGAGCAAAATGTCTTCATCAGATTCCAGACCAAACTCTTCGGCAATTTTCACACTATGCACTGCTACAGCAAGTGGCTCAATTAAAGCCCCTAGACGTTTATCCGGTAGATTATCTATTGCAAATAAATTATTAAGTGGTACTATCACATTTTCTTGTAATAATCCATCTATATCTGATCCGAGCAATATCCTATTTAAACAGAGGTTAGTCTTTCCCTGTTTACACATTTTACAACTTCCACAGCTGATTATTGGATTAATGGCGACAAAGTTTCCTTCGCTTAAATTTTGATGACCCTGATATAATCCTGCCAGAATCTTGTTAACGGTACCGCAAGCTTCATGACCTAGTATCCTTGGATGTTTAGGATACAATCTTGATCTATGAATAATGTGGATATCACTCCCACAAATACCTGAATAATTAATTTCTACTTTTGCCGAAGGGGTAGGAAATTTTATATCATTTTGGTCACTGGGCGAATCCACACAGGTTATCTCTTCCGTGTGCCTATTTTTTGTTAACATTATTTTGAGCAAGTCCTGCACCAGTTATGTGCATTGTACAACAATATTTACGCCTTATCGTTTCTCATAGCTGGACAGTCTGTTGTGCTTGACATATCTAATCGGGTTTAGCACTACTTTTTATTAAGTATGAATAGGCCTCACCCCTAACTCTTTTGATCAGCACTGAGAATGACGAGTAACACGTCACATCCTTAAATCCAAGGAATCTTACTATGTCCCCTCTCGAGAGATGCTCTGCAAGTTGCTTATCGACAAGATGCTTGTCCTTTTTTATAGCCTCTGGCAGTATGTAGCTCGCGGCATCTTTCCCTCGAGGGTGAGTATATCCTGTTTATCATATATACAATGTCGCATTGACCAGAACCTCTATTATTTTATCTTTTATGGTCGTCTTATTCATTGAATCCACTTTAAAATGGTTAGCTCTCCCTAATACTGACAGTGGTTATAGTCAAAGAGAGAATAGATCTCAGTTAACGGGTCTTTTTTTATACCGAAAGATTTTAAATTATAAACAGGCTGAATCATATTATGTCAAGGTATGATGTTGTAGTTGTAGGCGGAGGGCCTGCGGGAATTGGCGCCGCGTTCTCTTCTGCTGAGCTTGGCATGAAAGCCGCAATTATAGAGCGCCATGGCATGCTTGGAGGCAACTGGACTAATGCATACGTTCTTTCAATACTTGGCGTGTACACCTATTCAGGCAAGACAAAAATAGTTGGGGGCATTGCAGATAAGATAATCAGCAGGCTTAAAAAAGCAGGCGGCACCATAGGTCGTAGCGGCAACTTTGTGCCATTTAGACCTGCGGAAATGTCAACCGTACTAGGGACAATGGCAAAAGAATTTGGTGTTGACTGTTATTTTAGTTCAGTTGTTAGCGGAGTTAGCATACGCGGCAAAAGAATTAATTCTGTAAAGGTTTTAGGCAAAAACGGTTTAAAATCAATAGAAGGCAGAGTGTTTGTAGATGCAAGCGGAGATGCAGACATTTCGCACCTTCTTAGCCTTAGTCCTATGTTAGGCAAAGAGGGCACTGGCTACCATCAGGAGACGACTCTGCCGTTTAGAATTGGAGGCGTATCTGAAAGTGAATATATAGCGTATGCGAATAAGCATAAGACACTTGCAAACGTCGTATTGCGAATTGATGGATCCATAGACCGCATTCGCATCTTGAAACCACTGATAAGCGCTGCCAAGAAGGCGGGAAGACTTTATCTCCCTCATTCAGATACCATATTTCTATTCAATACTTCACGTAAAGGAGAACTGGCGTGCAATGCAACACATGCCCCAATTATAAATTTTCAAGACGGAAAGGAGATAGCAGAAATTCTGGAAGACCTACGTAAGCAGGCGGTTTCTGTATTCCACTTCATGAAAAATAATATACCCGGGTTTGCGGATTCTTATCTAATGGATATAGCTCCATATGTCGGTATTAGGGAAACGCGTCGTGCTGTTGGGGAGTATGTGCTCACAAAAGAGGACATACTAGGAAACAAGTGCTTTGAGGATGCAATTGCACGGTGCGGTCACCCAATAGAGATACACGATCCGAAATTAGGTACATATTACATCCACTTGAATGCCGGAGATGATTCTTGGTATCACATACCTTACAGGTCCATAGTGGTAAAGGGTGTAGACAATCTTTTTGCTGTGGGAAGGTGCTTCAGCGCTGAATTTGAGGCCCAGGCAAGTGCAAGGGTCAGCGGAACTGCCATTGCAATGGGTCAAGCGGCAGCAACCGCTGCTTATACCTCACTTTCATCTGGAAAGCCCATCAGGGCAGTAAACATAAAGAAGCTTCAATCCTTGCTTAAGAAGAACGGCGCTATAATATGAAAAACTCCAGTGCAAAGAATTTAAAAAGGTCAAACGGGGAGCTTGAAATGCTCGGACTTGAAATAGACCAGGTAGATAAAAACATAGTCAAGCTGCTCGCCGAAAGAGTGTAAGCAGCCAGAAAAGTGGGTGATCTTAAACGCAAAATAGGGATGGAGGTAACAGATAAAGAAAATAAAGACAAATTTAGACACATGTGATGATTAATAATAAAAGAGGATCTCTAATAACTCCAATATTTTACCAGATCTGGTAAGAATAAACTTTATTCATGCGGGGACCATTGAACAGCATGGCAGACCTTCTGGGAAGTTCTTGAGTATAGAATAGATCATGACGTCCTTGCATTCATTTAAGACGAAATAATAATGAAGTACGACAAAGAAAAGAATGAACGAGTCACATACCTTAGTATATGAAATATATATCTGTGTTTTATCAATTTTTAGAATTTTCCTTTCATCGACTATCTGTATAATAATGCACAAATAAATTAATTTCTGTCTGGTAACTGAGAATTATGCTAAGGAAATGGGAAAGGGGGTATGCACAAACCGTTCGGTTTCTGCATACCTAATTTGTAGAAGCCTTAATGAATTTCCCTGCTGTGCATCTAATTGCACAAAATCATGAAGAAGCTAAGAATACAGATCTTTATGTTTTAATATCATTCTCACAGTGGAGATCTTTAACCCGACCCTGCCTGCGATCTCCCCGTACCCTGCACCCCTCTGCTTGAGGCGTATCACCTTCTTGGCAATCTTTATCTCCTCTGGCACCTGGATGAATTTGCCAATCTTCATCGGTGTGGATTGACTCTGAAGCCAAAGGGGCTACAAATCGTTCTTGTAAGGAATTGATACGTCTCCTTCCCCTTTCCGTAAACGGTCGGATAATGGAGACACCTTCCCTTTTCGTCACTGCGGTCGTTCTGTAATTTCTCCGTATCTTAAAAATTTAGAAAAATTAAGATCATTTTGGAGATTTCTTTATCGCCAGGAACCAGTCTTTCACGTTCAAATTTTTATCATTCACCCTGTCCTTTGCTGCCTGCAGAGTGGACGGC
>Ga0078972_1010948_pt1 | contig 16558 bp, 11 predicted proteins | sample YelNatPaOPGAMG01_FD_67568 | JGI IMG/M metagenome (GOLD analysis project Ga0078972, IMG submission 67568) | Hot spring thermophilic microbial communities from Obsidian Pool, Yellowstone National Park, USA - OP-RAMG-01 (SPADES assembly) (version 2) | ecosystem: Environmental > Aquatic > Thermal...
CAGAAGAACTAACCAAAATCACAGGCATACCAATGACATTAGACCACCACTACAAGTTCATAGCACTATTACCACAAGAATCAAGACCAAAACTAGAAGCACAAAAACACTACTACGGCATATTATACGATGGCGAAATAGTAGCAAGAGGCATAGAACTGAGAAAACAGGACACACCAAAATACATAAAAGAACTTCAAACAAAAATGATAAAAACATTATTCGACTGCAAAAACATCCGAGAAGTCTACAAAATAGGATACAATAAAACAATACAGATCGTAAAAAAAGCAATAGAAGACATAAAAAACAACAAGATACCAGCAGAAGAACTAACCATATCAAAAACACTAAGAAAACCATTACAAAAATACAAAAGCATGCAACCACACGTTTCAGCAGCAAAACAACTCCTAAGCAAAGGAGAAGACATCAAGCCAGGAAACATAATAAAATACACCTACACAAACACAAAACACCATAACCCAATATGCAGAATAAAAACAATACCATACAATGGAAAAATAAATGTAGACAAAAGAAAGTACATAAACATGACAATTTCCGCCATGAAAACAATACTATCGCCACTAGAATCAACAAAAGAAGCTCATGAGCAATATAGTTTAGTTTAAAGCCACAATTTATAGGAAGCTAGAGACAAACACTAAAGCCAGCACCAAAAGTATGAGGCCTGTGAAAATATTAGCTCTCCTTATAAATCTTGAAGCATTCTTAGGAGTAGGATTCAGCAATAACATGATGAGAGAGTAAACAAGACCCATCTGAGGAACCAAAATTAGTATCTGAATATATATGTAGAGATCATAGTTTCCTGAAAACTGGTTCAAGAATAATAATGGGCCAAGCACTAAGCCTAACAACGTGAACAAAGAACCCAGTAAGGCTGCAGTTCTAGGCCCATAGGTTATAGCCACACTTTTAACATATCTCCTAACATCACCCTCCATATCCTGTATACTCTGGACAACCTCTCGACCCAGATTTATGAAGAAACTTATCCATGCAATGTTAAAAACCATGGGATAAATTACTCCCGTTGCAGTAAGCGAACCATATATGAAAGCAATCGAAACACATAAGGCAACCGTTATATTACCAAGAAAGCCCATAACTTTAAGCTTAAGAGAATAAAGAATAGATAGAACATAAGCTACATTAAGAACTATAATAGGCCAAAAACCTGTCGAAAGAGAAAAGATAAAACCAGCTAAATACAAAACTAAACTATACCAAGCAGCAGTCCTCCTAGAAATTCTTCCAGAAGGTATCGGAGCCCAAGGCCTATTCACCCTATCTATCTCGTGGTCTATAAAGTCGTTAAAGACAAACGAGGAGGCAGTGACCAACATAGACGATGCCAAAGGAAAGAATAACAAATCCAACTTAGGCAAAGCCTTCAAAGCAATAACCTGACCTATAAAAACAGCGACAGCAATAAAAAAAGGACCTATAGGCCGAGTTAATTCTATAAATGCAAGCATCAAACGAAAACTATTTTTCAAGGATGCTGTAATCAAACCTTAACTACTTTTACCAAAAAATGCACTGGCATTATAAAAGGCTTTCGCTTACTATTTAAATTACAGCAAAATAGTAAAAGGCTCAGAGGTCAAGAAAGTAAAAGGTTAGAACAAAAGCCTCTATATATAACATTATACTTCAACATTAAAAAATTAAAAGCTTAAAAAATAATATATGTGAAGCATCCAGTTTATTGCATCTTTAGGAACAGATCATAGACTTTTATCACACTTGCTGTATCTTCTTTTCCATATCCTAATAGTTTTGCAAGCTCGTTTGGAATCTGGTTATTTTGTGATACGAAAAGAGGTACTCCAAGACGTTTTGCCATCTCGATTCCCAGCATCATATCCTTGTGCAATAGTTCTACCGTGAACACAGGTTCAAAGTTCCCGTTCACAATCTTCGATCCAACTTCCTTGAAGAGGTTGCTCACCGTTGCAGCCCCACTATTCGCTATTGTTTCATAAAATATTTTCGGGTCCATTCCAAATTTTTTGCATATGGCGAAGATTTCAGCGGTTATAGAGTTTATCGCTCCAAACATCATGTTGTTCAAAAGTTTAACCACATTACCCCAACCTCCACCACACAACCTAAGCCTACCAAAACCACCATCAACAAAAACCACATCAACAAGAAAATCACCACCCCTATACCCACAAACAGGACACACCAAAAACCTAACCCTAGAACACACTCCACCACCCCTCTCTATCTCCTCCAAAAACTTAAAATGCCACTCCAAAGGAACACCATCCAAACCAATACACCACCTAGGCATACAGGATATTTTAACCTAAAGGACAATATATAATTTAATTCACAACTTAACTCAAAAATTTTATAGCACGCACAAAAAGGAATAAAAATAGTAATAGAGTTATATCTTTTCATTAGATAGCAGGAGCAGTTGGAAAGGCTAGTGTATGAAGAATATCATAGGAAGGCTGTCCTAGAATTGTTAGATAAGAATGTGAAAATGCTTGTCGAAGATATAGTGTAATCAAATCGGGAACTTAAAAAGAGATTCTTGAAAATTTTTTAAAACGGATGCTGGAAAATTTGCAGTATTCGCCAGTTTCTGTAGTGTGGCTGTGACGATTACGAAAAGATCTTTTCTTTATACATCCATGGGATGATCCTCCATAAGATTTGGAAATTGGTCTCTATTTAAAATACCCTAGTCTGTAAATCTTAAACTATTCGACAACTGGATTATTGTATCTAATCTACTCGTTTCGCAATCTCTTTTAGAAGCTGTCGATCTTTATCTAGGTTACTATAAAGCCTGTATATATCACGCCATGTTATAATCCTAAGCCTTCCAGAAATTCTTGCAAACGCTCCCTTGATGCGAGGTTCAATGAGCTTTCTAGCCCTCTCACTGTCACTTTCATCTTCTATGACAAGATATAATTGCTCTGGTCTCCAAGAATCATAAGCATGTGATAAGCTTGACAGAGCATGATCAATATTACCTGACAGTTCAATTTCGAAAACCTTTAGTGGAGAATGGTGCGTCTCATAGTCTCTCCATGTCACATCGCATCTATAGGCTCTGTCAGGAGTCCACTCCTCCCTCTTAACATGAAAATCCAAAATCTCGCCAATCTCACAAATCATACTGACAATTCTATTATGCGAAAAACCTTCACTCTCACCTTGGACTTCCTTACGAGCTTCACCCTCAACTCCTTTTACTTCCTCCACAGTTTCTTTCCCACCTAAAATAAGATAATATCTGCCATCACTTTCGCCAACAACCTTCAAAGCTTTCAGCCATAACAGTCTAAACCTAACCTGAGAATCACCCTTCCAAGAAATTTTGAGCTCCATAAACTTCCTATAAAGTTCATCAACGGTCATCGGCTTCTCCCCTATCCAAGACAACATCTCATCAATACCACAAATATTATTCCTTAAACATTCTATGACAAGATTTAAATCTCTTGTCTCAAGGAAACGTCTACCCTCTTCAGTCAGTTCACATATTCCATTCTCATTTTTCCTAGCTAAACCCATGTTGAAAACAGTCGCCCTAAGCGAACTTCTGGTCCATTCAACACGACTTCCAAACCTTTCACTAACCCAAGAAGCAAGCGAATCAAAAGAGGGTGATTCATCACGAACCTTCACAAGGATTTCGGTAAGTACTTCTAAATACTTTTTCTCCCCACCGGGAAGAGGCCAGAACCCCCAATAACAATTCTGTAAAACCATGATTTTCCTAGAACAGTTAAATTCCAAGTATTATATAAGGATTTCAAACGTGCGAATTAAACGTTTTAGTAAAAGATTTATCCTTGTGATTTTAATTCAAATACTGTGACCGGAACAGAACATGGGTTTAAGCGAGCCGTCACTGAAATAATTTCAGGATTCATTTTATCGAGTTTACTAAACGCACTCATAACAAGCAGCCCAATACCCAAAGATTACATCTAAATGTTTGAAATTCTTAACCTAGTATCCACAATTTGTCTTATACCTGTTTTACCCTACTGGGGAACAGCCTACCTTATTGGATGGCTACTTGGTGTTACAACCTTATTAAATTCAGGATTTATCGGACCCCTTGACCTCTTCATCTTTTTCATCATTTCCATAATCATTTTAATTTTAAGAATATCAAAATCCTAATTTAATCAATGACAGATTACTTCTAGCAAAAAACCTTTTATATATAATTGCCAATCATCTTGACTGGATTAAGAATGTCACATTCAATGGACAAGTTTATGCCTGAAGAAAAGTTTAACATCCCTTCTTCAGGCAAACGTTTTATCGAATCTGTAAGGTTCCCTTTTCCTGAAGTCAGTGAAGCCTCAAGAGTGGAGAAAGGTCCTGGCAGACCACCACATTGGGAAATGATTTTCTGGTGGACAAGAAAGCCTCTAATCTCAGCCAGAGCAGTTATAGCAGGATCCCTTCTACCAGATGAAACAAGCAAAACAGAATTCTTGCACAATATAGGGATAGGAGTCAAGAAGACAGCACACAACATTAAACCATCATACCACTTCGAGGGAGTAAAACTGCTTGACCCTTTCGCCGGATTCGGCAGCATACCTTTAGAGGCTCTAAGGCTCGGTTTAGACGCAGTCGCAGTCGAACTTCTACCAACAACATATGTTTTTCTAAAAGCAGTACTAGAATATCCCACAAAATACGGTAAAAAACTTGTAAAAGACGTTAAAAAATGGGGTGAATGGGTTACAGAAAGGCTAAAAGAAGACCCCATAATCAAAGAACTCTACGAACAGGATGTAGTAGTATACATTGGAAGCTGGGAAATAAAATGCCCAAACTGCGGCAGATGGACACCACTAATAGGAAACTGGTGGCTTGCAAGAGTAAAAGGAAAAGAAGGATACGAGCGACTAGCATTCATGAAACCAAAAATTGCAGAAGATAAAGTGGAAATCGAAATCGTAGACCTAAACAGAATATATGGAGACAACGCCGTAAAAAAAGCAAAAGTTGAAGAAAACAAGATAAACATCGAAGGAAAAGAATACAGAGTTCCAGAAGCCAACATAGAAGCAAGAAGAGAACTAGGCATATGCCTACACTGCAGCCAACCAATAATGCAAGTTGACCCAAAAACAGGAAAACACTACACTGAAACAAAAAATCTTCCAAAAGAAGTTAAGGAAAGTCTAAAAAGTTACATAAAATTCGCCCTCGAACTATACAACAAGGATCCAGGCTACGGCACAAACACCGAACTCCCACCATGGACAAACGGGACACCAGCAAGACAAAGACTACTCGCCAAAGTCAAAACCATAAAAGGAGACTTAGAATTCGAACCATGCACAGAAAAAGACCAAGAAAAACTCGAAAAGGCCATGGAAGAGGTGAAAAAACTTATGGATGCAAACGATTCAGACGTGCCAAGAGAATCTCTATGGAGATATACAGCTAGTGGCGGGGGATGTCTAAGCATATGGGTGTGGGGGTTTGACAAATTTTATAAGCTCTTTAATCCACGCCAGCTCATAACCCTCATAAAACTCGTCAAGCTAATACGCGAAGCAGGCAAACAAATAGAACAAGAAAAAATCAAAGAAGGATTAGATCCAGAGAAGGCACAAGAATACGCGGAAGCAATAACAACTTACCTAGCAATAGCATCAATAAAGCAAGTAGATCATAACACCTTGGCTACGTGTTGGCATCCTGTTCTATTAATTATAGCTCACACACTATCGATGAGAGGCATTGCAATGATGTGGAACTGGACTGATGAAAATCCATTGGTAAGGTTTACAGGTTCATGGATTAGAAGCTTAGAAAATATTGTCGATGGTTCGTCTTATCTTATTTCTGCTGTCTCTAACAGTCCTAGTAATGTTAAAGTTTTGCTTGATGATGCCACTATATTAAGAAATCTTAATTCTGACAGCAAGTTTGACTTAATCGTTACTGACCCGCCTTATTATGATGATGTCCCTTATGCTGAACTTAGCGACTTCTATTATATTTGGATTAAAAGGGCTTTAAGCGATGTTGGAAACGGACGCCTTGTGCCAAGATTTCTGCCTGAAGCATTCTTTGAGAAAGTTGGCGACAGCTGGGTTGAGGTTTCAACTCAGTGGGAGAAATATGCGTTAAGTGAGGTTAGTCTCAATCCACCGAGGCTCGGGTCGAACGTTGAATACAAGGATGGTGTGAAACACTTCCAGAATCTTCTTAATGCCTCGTTTGCCACTATGGCTTCTAGGCTTAGAAATGACGGTCTACTTGTGACATATTATGCTCACACTAGCCCTGACGCTTGGAAGGCTCTACTGGGAGCAGGCTGGCTTGCCGCCAGCTTAAGGGTTACGAATGCTTTTCCTATCACTACAGAGTCTGCGGAAAGTGTTGTCTCGAGAGGTAAGCTTTCCATGGACACGAGTATTGTTGTTGTCTGGAGGAAGGGGGCTGAAGGCACAGTAAACGCTTCAGAACTCTATGAGAGAATGGCGGAGGAGTCTGCTGACAGGGCTAAACAGATGCTTGACATGGGTATTACAGGAAGAGACCTTATTGTGGGAACTCTTGCCGCAGCCTTGTCTGTGGCCACACGCTATCGCAAGATTATGGTAATGGGTGAATTGAAGGTTGAAGAGCTTGTCGACAAGTATGTTTATCCTGCAACATATCTCGGTTTGTCAAGAGCGTTGGCGAGGAAGGCTGAGTTGAAGGATACGGTTAGAAGCTCTGATGGAATGTTCTACCTCCTCGTAAAATCTGTTTTTGCTGGAGCGAAGAAGAAGATTATTGAAAGCACTGATGCAAGAATCTTTTCTATCGGCACGTCTCTCGACTTGGAAGCTGCAGCAAAGTCTCTGAAGCTTTTGGGTTCGAGTGAGAGGGAGGCTGGTGCGAGGGTGGCTAAGGCTAAGACGCTTACCCTAATGGAGCCGTCTTCAAGTGAAAGGTCTAAGCTGATGGAGTTGCTTGAAACCAGGGGTGTTGGAGTCTCATCTCCTAACATAAGGTGTTCTGTTGACGCCTTACACTTCATAGAATATTTGGCAGTATCATATTCTAGGGAAGAGTTCAGGCGTAGGCTTGAAGAGTTGAAGGCGAAGTTTGCTTCCCATGTTCAAGAAGCAATTATTTTGGCGGAAACAATGTCTAAGGTTCTGCCTGAAGAGGATGTTGAAAAGGCATTATGTGAACGTGTTACAGAATATCTTAAACCATACTATCCTGAACTCAGCAAGGGTGTGAGGTGAAATTGTTTGGGGGTTAAGAGTCTGATAGAAAAAGGTTCCATAAAAGTTTGGAAGGATGTATTCGACTCAAGGTTCGATGATAAGGCTGCACCAGACTTCGGTGACGTCGTGAGGGGGGAGGAAAAGTTTTTCTACAGTGATCCGGAGCAGTTCTTCAAGCGCACCTACCTAACAGAGTCCATGAAAAACCTTATTGAAGATGTTGCTGAAACCTTGAAGGCTGGAAAGGGTGGAGCAATATTTCTTTTAACATCACTTTTTGGTGGAGGAAAGACTCATACCCAAATCTGCCTATATCATGCATTTAACTTTCCAGAAAAGCTTATGGAAGTTGATCGAACTCTTGCTGCAAAGGTTGCTGAAGCTGGAACACCTCTTATTGTGGCCATAGACGGGAGTAGAAGTGATCTAGCACCAACTCCATCCACACCATTCAAGACTGAAGGGTTTACTATAAGAACTATTTGGGGTATGCTGGCCTACAGGCTTGGAGCCTACGCTAAAGTAAAGCATATTGACAGCCCCGACTCTCCCGCCCCACAAGTTGATCTGATAAGAGAAATGCTTTCTGAAGCGAAGGGGCCAGTAATGATACTCATGGACGAAATTGTCCACTACGTATTCAACATGTGCAAGTCTAGTGAACTCAAGGACTACGGGGAAAAGGTTGTCCTGTTTCTAGAATATCTTGCAAGGGCTGTTGAAAGTGTTCCCAGAACAGTGTTGGTAGTATCCATACAAGGTGAATATAGGGTTTACGAGGGTGAAAGACGCTTCATTGAAGAGGGCATATTCAAGGATATTCCTGTAAGAATCTTACGCGCTTTAAGCAGGGAGTCGACGAGAAACATTGTTCCTGTATCCCCTGACGATGTAGTTAAAGTCTTGAACAAAAACATCTTTGAAACAGTGTCGGAAGAGGACGCTATAAAGGCTAGAGATAGAATCTATGAAGTTTACCGTGAAATGCCTGACCTTTTTGGTGTAGAATCTGACTGGCAGTTTTCCGTTGAAGAATCTAAAAAGACTTCTTCAGCAAAAGAAACTTACCCATTTCATCCAAAATATGTTGAAGTTTTAGAAGAGTTTGTTACAAGAAACAGGGACCTCCAGAAGACGAGAGACGCTATAAGGATAACGAGGAAAGTAATAAGAAATCTTCTCAGGAGAGATGAAGATGCGTGCTTTATCATGCCATGGCACATTGACTTAAGAGACAGGGACATAAGGCATAGGGTTCTAACGGAAAGCAGGAGAGAGTTCGTGGACGTGGCAAACAGGGACATCGTAAGTGAGGAGGGAAGGCTTGGAACTATAGGCTCATGTTCTAAACCTAATCTTGCATTAAAGATAGCGACCTCAATACTACTGAAAACATACACGTATGAAACTTTCAAGGAGCCTTTGAAGGTTTTCCCAGACCTTAAGGCTGTCGCGCTCATGGTTTACGAGCCTGAAACATTTTCTAGAGAAGGATGGGAACCTGTTGACATAAAGAATATTCTTGAAGAAATGTACGGCCTTCTCCCTCACCTTGACTCTGAGGATGGACGATATTGGTTCACACCATATCCTTCTGTTATAGAGTACGTGGAAAAACTGGCGGAGGAGAAGCTCAGGGGACCAAGGATTGAACTCTATCGCATGCTAACTGAAAGTGTGAAAAAGGTTCTTTCTAGGGGAGAAGGTAGAAGAAGTTTGGTGGCTGAACAGAGTGAAGTCTTCAGCGAGAAAAATACTTTAGTTGTGGGTGTTGGTGACGAAGTATTCGGTCTCCCGTCTGTACCAGATTCTCCAGCAATAAAGCTTGTTGTACTGGTTAAGCCTGCCGTAGAAGAGGAGGATGTGAGGAAAATTGTGCTTATGGCAGGCGGGTCCGGTAAACGTGTTTACAGGAACACGGTGGCAGTAGTTTGTCCATCTCCGAAAGCTGACTTCGATGGTCTACTAAAGTATGTTGCGAAAATAAAGGCTGCTAAAGAGGTTTTAGACTCAATTGGAGAATACTATACTGATCAAGACATCAGAAACCTTCAGATAAGCAAACTTAAAAAATACATTCAGAACATTGAGTCCAGTTTATCTCAGCAGATTCTTACAACTTTCACTAGAATCGCGTATCCATTTAAGAGGGATGTGATGGATGACATAAGGTGGACTGACACTATAGCATCATCTAGTTTAATAGCCCAAGTTGATGCCGGCTTGAAGGATCCAGGAACCGGTCCAAAGATAAAGACCGACTTCACATTCAGCGACTTAAACACTTTCCTGAAAAACAATCTAGGCTGGGACCTCGTAGAGGACTCAAGTGTTAGGGAAATGAAGGATATTGTTGAAGTATTCTATAAAACTTCTTCAGCGCCTTTTACGACAAGAAAGGCTGTCGAGAACGCGATAATAGAAGGTTTAGAGCGCCTGGATATAGGTGTGAAGGTTGAAGGTAAGCTGTTTTGGAAGCGTGTTGGGCCAGATGACGGTGCAGAGATTCTGCAACAGATAAAGGATAATGCGGAAATACTCTCCTACCATAACGCGGCTGAAGAGCTTATGAAAAGTCTCCTTTCAGAAAGTGGGGAAAGAAAGGTTGGGAAACAGGTTCACATCATAAGTTATGCTGTAGAGTTCGCTGGAAAGAGGATGGACCTTGAACACCTTGCTAGACAAGAAGGTTGGCACAAGATACTGAAGGAGGGTGTGATCTTGAGGGAAGAGCGTGTGATCGAAAAAGGCTTTGTTCTAAAGCTTGAGCCATGCATTCTAACATTAAAGCCTGGAGATGAGGCTAAGACGATTGTTTTAGTCGAACCTATAGAAGAATATTTGGAGGAAGTTAGGCTTGAAGCGGAGGCTGGAAGTGTTGAGCCAACTGAAGGTAAGCCTCCACTGAAAGCAGTATGGACTGTTGGAGTGCTTGATCCCGGAGAATACAATTTTAAGGTCAAAGCAGTTTCCCAAGATGGAACCTCTTCTGAGGCAGTCTTATATGCTAGGGTTGAAAGCTTAGAGGAGGATGTAACGGTAAACACCTTGAATTTAACTCATGTCGGCGCTAAACTTTTGAGCATCTCGCTTCCCAACATACTTACGGCAAAGATGGGATTGGAAACTGTTTCGAAGTTGAACCTTAAGGCTAGTGCAAGCTTAAAGATTGAGGTTAGTGATAACATAATGTTTTCGGGCAAGGGGTTGGATGTTAGGCTTGCAGGTCTATTTGTTCAAAAGTTTGATGACATATTTAGAGCCTTGTCTACTCTCGCGCAGGAGGCCAAGGTGGATGTCCTGATAAAGTTCGAGGAACCAGTAGTGTTAGATTCACAGAAGATAACTTCTCTAACCATACTCTATGGGAAAGCAACGTTTAAGGTGAGAGTTAAAAGGTATGAGTGAACAGGCTCTAGAATCCATATCGTATGTTATCGTGTTTAGAGGTAGTAAGGTGTCCTTTTTCTGGACTCCTGAACCTAAAAGGCTTGTCAGGGAACTGATGGACCTTCAAGTCAAGGTGCCGTTTAGGGAACTTTCTTGGCTTGCCGAAAACATGTCGTGCACGATTAGAGGTAAGAGAATATATGCTCAAAGTTTAGACTGCTATAATAGGCTAATAGTTTACGCATGTGTTAGACCAAGTTTAAAGAATCCGGATAAAGCTAAACATTTAGCTTTGCATGTTCTAGGAATGAATAATATTGATGCACATTATTGGGCTTCAAGGTTTAGGGAAATATGGTGGGGAAGCAGGAGCTTTAGGCCTTTGATGAAACCTGTTAGAGCCTTCAAACTCTTCTTTAACATAGAGTGAGCTTAAATGGAGCTGGGGGAAGGTGTTAAAGTCCTTGTCTCAAACGTTATGAAAGAATTCTCTTATCACCCCCTTTTCTCACCCTACCTTAACACTTCAAGAAACAATCCTCCACAGCAGTATATTCACCAGTGTGAGGCTGTTGGGCGTCTTGCTCTTAGAAAGCCGATTAGGATTCTCGTGGGCGACGAAATAGGGCTGGGTAAAACTTTGACAGCTCTAACCATAGCAAAGTATCTTGAAAGGATCGGGAGGATTAAGAGATGTCTTATAATTGTTCCAAGGGTTCTTGTTGGACAGTGGCAAAGGGAACTTTCGAGGATGGGTTTTCCAGACTCTAGAATTAAAAACATAGAAAGGTACACTCTCGAGTTTCTAAAGATGCAGGGTTTCCCAGAAGGATACTATATTGCCTCAATGGATCTTCTTAAAAGAGGTGAACGTATCCAGGAGATTGTTAGAATCCCATGGGATCTTGTAATAGTTGATGAAGTGCACAAGTTCGGGTTTAAAACTCAAAGGTTCAAGGTTCTAGGAAAAAATCTTGTTGAAGCCAAACCTAGACGTGATGTAGTTTTTCTTTCGGCTACACCCCACCGAGGCGACCCAGGGGACTATATTGCGAGGCTTCAGCTTCTTGACCCATTCTTAGTGGAAGGCTGGCGTCGTCTTGACAGTAGTCAATTTTATAATGTAACTCATGGTGCAATCATTTACAGGAGGACAAAGGAGGATGTTAACAGGGTCTATGAGTGTAGAGAAGTTTTTCCTCCTGCAAAATTTTATGCAAATGTTATCGCTACAAGAGATGATGAGAACGAGTTTGTAGCTCGTCTTGTAAACTTTCTGCACACCAAACTTGTAGAATTCGCCTACGAGAAAGGTGTTATAAGTAGTGAAGTGATACCTCTTCTAACAGTCTTAATATTCAAGAGAGCTTCATCAAGTCCATACGCTGCTATGACAACGCTGGAAAGACTTTTGGCGAAGAGGGCTGAGCCAGAATTTTATGAAGAGCTTATAGATAGTGTAAAAAGTTTCCTTGGAACTGGATACGAGGACTACGAGTACGAAATGGATCCGGAGGAGGTTTTTAATGAATTCTTGGACATGGCTTCCCCCCTCTTAAGCGAAAAGGATAGGGATGAGATAAGAAGTTTGAGGGATATGGCTAAGTCCATAATGGAGAAGGGTGACAGCAAACTTAACGCACTAGAATCTCTGATAGAAGATGTTATAGCAGAAGATGGGCTAAAGATGATAGTTTTCACCGAATACAAGGATACACTTGAATATCTAAGGGAAAATTTGGAGAAAAGACATCCAGAATGGAAGAAGATGATAATAGAATTAAGCTCTGAAGAAACAAGAGATGAGAGAACATTCCAGACGCTTAGAGACAAGTTTGAAAGGGATCCTGGGACACGAATTCTTTTGGCGACGGACGTTGTAGCCGAAGGCGTTAACCTTCAGGTCGCCAACATCTTAGTCAACTATGAAATACCTTGGAGCCTCATAAAGGTGGAGCAGAGGATAGGCAGGGTATGGCGACTTGGCCAAAAAAGGGAAGTGGAAGCATACATGCTTTTTACAACAAACGTAGCCGACAAAGCTGCATTAAACTCAATGTATGAGAAGTTGGCTAACCTGAAGAGGGCTGGTCTCCAGCCTAGGGCTGTCACTGGACAAGAAGTTCTACTATATTCTGATGCTGGAGAACTCGCTAGGCTTCCATCAGTAACCTTTGTTGAAGAGAAGGGGAAAAGGAAGTTTCGAAGAATAACAGAATACAGAATGATCCTCACATACCTAAGAGAGGGGGAGTCTGGGCTAAGCGAGCTTATTTCATCAATAATAAAGGCTAAGCAGGAAGTTGAAGGAGAGCTTTCCTCAAAAAATGTATTGTACAAGCCTAAAACACGCGAGGAAGTAGAAGACACGATGCAACTCCTTGGCTTTAAGACACCTTATCAGATTGTAGAAGATCTCAAAAACCTGATAAAGTCCTCATCAGCATACTATAACATTAAAGTTATAGAAGAAGATGATGGAAGATTAAAGGTTATTTCAGGTCTCGAAATGCCTAAGCCGATAGACTGCTTAGATGACGCTTTTAGTGTTCTTGTAAAGGACAATGTTCCCCAAACTAAAATAACGTTAGCAGCCTACGGTGATATAGTGGACAGGCTAATCATAGTTCCAGTTACAGTTAAAGAAAAACAGAGTGGAAACGTCGTCTACAGAGAAATTGTCGGCGTATGGAGTAATTCCGGAGAAATATTGAGAGGTTCACACCTTCTTAAAATACTATCGGATGCAATACGCAACTGCATAGGTATAGTGGAAGAGGATGCTACAGAACTAGCACTTTCTCTCCAAGCAAACGTTTCCGAAAAAGTAAGGGGGACAATAGCACGCTTGCTTGAACCTCTAACGAGGTACATGAACGCCCTCGAAGGAATTGGGTTAAGGAACAGAAGTGGTGCTTGGGCGAGAATAAACGACTTTACAATTACACTACAAGATTCTGTAGGTTCAATCGTGTTCGTGAAAAAGCCAAGCGCTCCCCAAGAACCTCAGAGCAGGGAAGAAAAGGCTAAACTTGAAGCGGAGAAAAAGATGATTGAAGAGGAGGCGGTTAGGATCGTGATAAATAAGGAGAAGGAGGAAGGGCGTTCACCTACAATGGTGTCTCCTGAGTCACACTATGACATAAGAAGTGTGCACATTCAGACTGGAGAAGTTAGGTTAATAGAGGTGAAGGGCCATAAGGGTCAAGAAGTTTATGGGGAGCTGACTGACGACGAAGCTGAGCTTGCGGAGCGGGAGGGTGAAAGATATTGGCTGTACATAGTCTACGACGTAGGAAGCGGTTCTCCAAAGATTTTAAAATACAGGAATCCTTTGAAGACAATGAACTGGAAGGTTTTCGAGAGGAGGGAGAGAAGGTTCTTCCTTTGGCCTAAAGACGAGAGTGAAGAGTAATGGTTGAAGTTGAAGTTTTAGCAGGGTCAAGAAGTATAGGAGGCAATTTTGTGAAAATAAAGGACAGAGATGTGGCTGTAATATTCGATCAGGGTGTAAGGTTTGACATAATGAATAAATACTATTCCATGCATATTACGCCACAAAGTCTGCAAGAGCTCAGAGCATTAGGTATATTACCTCAGCCAGAATGGTACGATGACGCTGAACACGTGTACATTACGCACATGCACTTAGACCATTTGGGAGCACTCTCAAATATTCCTAAGGAGATGACCGTTCACCTGCCAAGTATGAAAGTGTATGAGCAGCAGGAAAGTAGGTGGAAACTTTCACCAACGTGGACGGCCCTACTTCCAAGAAAATACTATGTGAGCGTTGAGGAATTGAAGCCTTTAGAGGAGGACCAAAACAACGTAATGCCAGTTCCTGTATCACACAGCGCTTACCCATCTTATGCACTATTGTACTTTGGAAGAGACGAGACAATATTGTATACCGGAGACTTTAGACTGGAAGGGTTCCTAACAAAACGAGAATACTCTAGCATATATGGTTGCGGAAGTCTCCTAGAATTTTTGGAAGATAATAGGGACATAAAGGTTGAAAAATTAATAATAGAAGGAACAAATTTTGGGTCAGACCGGTTCCCATTACCACCGGAAGACGCAATAAAAACAATAAGGAGGATCTTATCAAATCATTCTCCCGTGATTGCGACAATGCATAGCCTAGACCTTGAGTATGCTCTTGCCCTGCTCAAACTAGCTTCAGAGCTTAACATAAAATGCTACATAGTGTCGGAATCGATAGCAAAATTGATGGAGGATTCAGCAAATCTTCCAACAGAACCTGAAGCAATAGAAGAATATGTTCAAAACCTATCATTTCTAAAAAAGAGGCCGATAGCGGGCACGGAGGACAGGTCAATATATCTGGTATCCTACAGAGAAATAGTTGACTTCATAAGGTCGTTGGCATCACATGAGAAACTTTCATCAAACATGGCAGCAATACTTTCAGAGCCTGAACCACAGGTCGAGGAGTCGACAGAATATGACATAATCGCAAACTGGTTTTCCAGAATGCAAATAAACGCCTATAGGGTAAGAGTTTCAGGGCACTATTATCCGTATCAGCTGAAAACAATATTAGAAATCATTAAGCCTAAAAAGATAATACCTGTACATACATTAAACCCACAGTATTTTCGTTCTCTTTAATGAAGAATTAACGTTCAATAGAATTATATTAATCATGTTATAAAAGATTTCACTTGAATATAAAATGTGTCATCAAAAGTAGAGAATACTTTAACGATATTGGTGCATAATAATATTAACAATGTTCATTTTTGATGTATATTGGTACGTAGGAAAAGTTCTGGAAGAACTAATTTAAGTGGTAAAGAAAGGTTTCGCCCTTTAACAGAATTTGGTTTCATTGACATAAACTCCAAGGAACATGTCCAAAAAGATATTGAGAAAAAGCATTGCCGAGAGAATAAGGAAAGCTTTAAGGTCATAATAAAATTATCAGGTGATGGAATCTACTCAATCTATGACTCCCGTAATCCAAGCTTTGTGCGTGGAGCACTTGATTACATCAGCGTCTTATCTATTTTAGCAGACATCTACGGTTTTACGTCAAATGAGGTTGATAATGATACAGTTGAAAAAATAAGGTGCCTAAACGTAGGAGAATCAGTAGTGCTCTCATATAATGGGTAACATTTAAGTTAATTGCTTAAATTGGTGTCTCTCTTTATACATTAAAAGCCTACACTACTATTTATAAATTCAGGTTATATGGAGAGATTATTGACCGTTTTAGATTGTATTTAACTCTTCCTCCGCTACCCCCTCACGCTTTTTCCTGTAAGCTTTAGCTCTACCATTTTTAAGGGAAACAATTATGTGGAAGTAGTTAGTCCAAGCTTTTCCTTTTTCCTCATCCTCTTTTGACCAGTATGGTTCCCAGAATGGGTGGCTGTGGTAGAATCCGATTATCTCTAGTCCTTCTATTTCAGCCTCTTGGAAGGCTTTTATTTGGTCGGCTGGGTCTATTCTGTACGCTGATGTTGAATTCAGAATGTTTTTTGCATGATACACTTTTTCCACAACCGCTTCACTATCATGTTTTTTGCCTGCTAGGATTCCGCATGCTTCTATAGGATACTTTTTCTTCGCCTCCTCAAATATTTCGTTTAAATGTGTTTTCTTTATCTTTAGCGTCATATATTTTTCCTAATCATGTTGGTCTTTTTGGTTCATAAACTTAACCATCATCTACTATGGTAGAGCAATAATATTGTTAATCAGCGCAAGAATACTCGTATAGAAAAACATTCTATTTTTTCAGTTGCCTTTTTTATATTTTGGGCTGGTGGGACTGGTGGGATTTGAACCCACGATCGCCAGCGTTCTGGACTTGGATGTTCCCCAGGCTGGCATCCTTGTCCAAACTAGACGACAGTCCCACACAGCATTTACTT
>Ga0078972_1001133_pt2 | contig 16557 bp, 10 predicted proteins | sample YelNatPaOPGAMG01_FD_67568 | JGI IMG/M metagenome (GOLD analysis project Ga0078972, IMG submission 67568) | Hot spring thermophilic microbial communities from Obsidian Pool, Yellowstone National Park, USA - OP-RAMG-01 (SPADES assembly) (version 2) | ecosystem: Environmental > Aquatic > Thermal...
GTCCCAGAGACAAAGCTTCAAGCCCTGCTCCACTTTCTCGTCCAACTCGGGGTTTCCGCTTTCCAACGGGTACTTTCGAAGGCTGGGCATACCCTCGTAGAGCCCTGGGCGCCTGATCCCACTATGCCACCCCCCATAGACCCTGTAGCGAGCCGGGTAGTCCTCAGGGCAAACTATCGTGCTCTCGTAGCATTCCCTCCTCTCATCGCTTGGCAACCACTCCTCCCATCTCCTCTTCAGCTCGCTTAGTATCTCCACTCTCCTCAGCGTATTCTCTATTATCTCGTCATCGCTCATGCCTGCGACGCTGAACTTCATGTGACAGGTTAGAAAGGCTTCGCTCACCCTAACTTCAGACATATCCACGTTGTATTTTGCCAAGACCTCGTTCGTGATCTTGGAGTAGACGCAGAGGTCCTTGACTACAGCTGGCACGAAGCGTGCCAGCTTCATGACGTCTTTTCTTCTCTCAAGGAGCTGTGGGTGGAGAATGCTTGGGATCCACACAGCATAGTACATTTCGGCCATGAAATCCAAATTCACGCCTCCCCGAGCAGCAACTTCAATGATGTTCTCTTTACTGTTGGAGTAGAGATAGTCGATGAATGGAGGATACGGGTCTATCCAGTCGTCAGGCCATTTTATACCCCTCCTCTCAGCCTCAAAATAGATGAATTCAAGGTTTCCTCCACCGATCATGGTACCTAGCTCCCTGCTGTCCGATGTCTTCACAGGATAATCATCACACCTACGCCAAGACGTTCCTTCCAGCCTGAATTTGCAGCTGCATCTTTCCTTCAACGCTTCAACTAGCCTTTGAAACACGTTCGTGCTCATCACCATCCACCTCCAGACTCCTCTAAAATCTTCTCGACACTATGCTTCTTCCATGCGAATTCAATTTTCCCCATAGTAATTTTTATCACAAGCACATAAATGTTTTCCGGTAATTCGTAGTTGTGGTCTTCTCTAGCATTTTTTATGCGGTTCCAAAGCTCTTCCTTCAATTCATCGCTATCCAGGTGCTTAGTCAGGCTTTCCTCCGGGTTGGTTGTCAGCTTAACCTCCAGGGCGGCTATAATCCTTTCTTCAGGATTACTTGGATCCATAACGCGCACGTCCAATGGCTCCCTCACATTGTTGCCAACTTCGTCGATGAACAGGTTCTTGCCCTCCAATACTTCAACCTCTTGGCCTATTCCGAAAACCTCCTTATTCTCCTTCACGAATTGGGCGGCGATCATGTGGCCGGCGACGCCCTCATCATATTTCGGGTTAATCCCGCTGAGGCTCCGTCGCGAAGAAGTACTTGTCGCCTATGATGTTTCCCAGGGTTTCTTTGAAGACGATACTGTCCCGCGATATCCTGTAGCTGGAGAACTCCCCGGTGCTCGGGTCGTACTTCACATATGTTGCTCCTTCAGGCTCGTTTTCCCCGAAGAATATTTTGAAAACCCTGTAGCCGTTTTCATCAGAGGGCGGGGGCATGCTGTAGACGTAGCGCCACCCCTCCCTACCGGATCCGTACCCTATTCTTGAGGACCATGCTCCCTGATCGTTCACCGTAGACACTACGGCTAATGATTCCGCATGCTCTCCTTCGCTGAAGAACGGGAATTCTATTTCCACGCCCCCCATACCGCCTGCTATGCCGTGCGAGTATTTGGATTCCCCGGTTAAAGTCACGCCGTAAAGATTGAGAAAGTATTTTCCACCGCTGTAGGATAGTTGCCCCGGCCCATTGTAGAGGCTTAGAAGAAAGGCCTCGTCGATCTTTCTAACCAGCCTTATCACGTATGTTCCTTCCCCATCAGAGGGAAAGCATATTGCTGACGTGGACGAGTATAGTCCTCTCACCCTATGGTGCTCGACACTCGGTTCGCCGAGCCTCCAGTACGCGATCTCGTAAACCCCTTCGCCGACGCTTCGAATATAATTAACATCGGGGTCCCGAATAGTATACTTTATTTCTCCCCCTTCGCCGATTCCAGTTTTTATAATCAGGTTTATGTCATTCCAGCCTGGGTAAACCTCGACGAAGCGTCCGGCCTCAAGCACAGTGAAGCTTCCCTCTCTCGCAGGCGCAAGCCGGTGCACGGTATATCCTTCGACTTGCTTAGCCGCCAGCTCCGTAGCAACCCTGATCTCCCTGCCGTTGAGACGCGTAACCACGGTGAACCATGCTCCCTCCTTAGGCTCCCCCAAAGCCTTGTAAACCTCCGCGTGGATAAACGGGTATGGTGTTCCCTCTTCACTCGCCCGTGCTGCAAACCCGTTTTTCTCCACCGCGCTACCCCATGCGTCAAGCGCTTCAACACCATAACTCTTAACGTCTTTAAGGAACGCGTTCCTAAAGGCTTCAACCTGTTGACCCGCGTATTTCTTAGACATTCCTAAGTAAGTATTGAATAATTTAAACCCGTTTTCAAAGCCTTTCTCCTTATCAGCCTCAATCTTTGAGAACGCGTCCCCCAAGTTTCCGAGCTCCTCTTCACTCAGCTCAGCGAGCTTCCCCGTGGTTTCAACCACCCACTCCATGCTTGGGTTTGCCTCCTTGGCCCAGGTTGCGAATTCGTCGGTGAACTCCGTGTTCTTTGAGAGAAGGGTGTCGATGCTTCCCGCTAGGCTCTTGGCTGCTTCCTCCCCTAGTTCAGTTGCTCTCGCGCATATCTCCTTTATTGCTTGGACGGCTTCGTCGCTGATCTCCTTCTCCTTGGCCGCGTCCAGGATCTTTCCAAAGATGCCGGCTAGGTTGATCGCGCCCTCCGCATCCATCTTCAGCACTTCGATGATCGGGGTGCCCAGCTCCTTCATCCTGCTGATTACCGATACAAGCATCCCGTAGCCCTTCGCTATCTTAGGCATGCTCCTAACCACGCTTATCGCATCAGTCATCGCCGGGGTGAGCCAGTTGTACAAGCCCTGCAGGACAGCCTTGGCCTTAGCGCCCAAGGAAGCGGAGGTTGCTCCGCCTGCTGCGAGGTAGCAGAAGCCCGCTAGGAACTCTAAGAGGCTTATCGCTATTCCGGTAACCTTGCCCCAGACCCTTCCGTTCTCATACGGCTCCGCTTCTCTAAGCCCAAGCAATACTTCCCACTCCCACAGGCTCAGGTCCGTGCTTACCCTAGCGATGAAGTCCAGGATTGAGGAGAAGTTGACTTGGATTGACCATGCGATGCACGCTATCTCATCCGCCGCGCCGCTCAGCATGCCAGCTGTCCCACGGTAGCCTAGGTTGCTGAACCGGCTTGCTTCGTCTCGGAGAGAATTGCCCACCTCCTTCAACGTGAAGGCTGTTGAAAGCACCTGGCCCAGCTCCACGTACTGGGTGACTGCATTAATCAGGATCATTGTTGAGAGGAATGCTAGCACGCTCAGCTTCAGGGCCATTGCTCCAACAGTGCCACCCCCCGCGACGCAGAGGACAACCATCACCACCCCGGTGAGGACTATCCTCCAAAGCTCGCCTTTGAAGCCGTCCCAGAAGCCCCTCCAGAATATTGAGGATTCGGGCTCAAGCCTGAAGCTGGCTTTTGCAACAAGTTTTCCGTTGTAGGTTAGGCTGACGTTAACCTCCTGATCGCGAGCGTCTAACGATGATGAAAGCAGGACAGCGTCCTCCTTCCCGCTGAGGTAGAGGGTTTCCCACGCACTATCGCCAGGTGTTTTCCCGAAGAAGGTTAGCTGGGATGTTTCAACGTCAACCCTGTACTCGAAGCCTATGGCTGCGAAGTTCCTAAGCCTGACCGACTTCAGGGGTCCTTCCCCAACAACCTTCAGCGGGCGGTAGATGAGAACTACGTAACCCTGCTCAGCCTCCCCAACCCTCGTCCTAACGTCTGCGATGGTCTCCTTGGACTCGTAATCCAAGTCGGGGTTTGTCTTCTTTAAACCCTCCATCGTAGCCTGGTAGAGAGCAAACTCCGTCGAGTTCAGCACCACTGGCTTCTCCTTCACCCAGTATGGGTTCAACGGCTCAACCCTGAAGTCCGAGGAGACGTTTCCATTCCTGAGAAGCTCGTTGCTGGTGTTGATAAGCCTCAGGGCCTCGTCCTCCTCTAGAATTCCAATGTACTCGTAGTAGGGCTCTATGCTCTTAACCATGATTTTCACGCCTGCTTCCCTAAGGGCCTCCTCTCCCTCTTCGAACAGGAACTCAGCCCCCAGACCGGGGATGGGAATCGAGTCAAGCTCCAGCGCTGGGACGCCTCCGTAGAGGAGTCGTTCCATAACCTCGTAGGACCATCCTTTCTGCATGTACAGCAGGGCTAAATCAACAGTGCTCAGGGAGATGGCGTAGAGCCTCACGTGGGTAGCGCCCTCGTAACCAGGTACGAAAACCCTCATGGTCTCCTCGTGCTCAGGCACTATTGCCGTGTAGGTTTCGTAGTGCTCTGGGACCCAGTAGTTTCGGAATTCAATCGGCTTATCGTAGGGTGTTTGAACAACCACCACGTAGGGGTTCCCCCCGTCATCGCTATACTTCACCACGATCCTCATGATTGACCATGTGCCCAAGACTCTCAGCGTGAACTCCTCCACCCTTGTTTCACCGGCCTCAACATCCCCTATGTCTTCGCTCACACCCTGTATGTTATTGCCGGTTATCTCCACGTTCACAAGCCTAGCTGCTCCGCCGCCGTTGTTGCTAAGCCTAAGCCTAAGCTTAGCATGCTTCAGGATGGAGGTGTCCACGCCAACTATCTCAACGTTGAGCGAGGGAGCAGGCGGTGAAACAACCTGAACAGTATAGGTCTCCTCATATCCGGGGAAGGTGTTGAAGTAAGCGTTGCCGGCTAGGGTGAGCGTAAGGTTGTACGTCCCGGGTTTAACCGCCTTGAGGCTGAAAACCCCTGACCTGTGGGTGTCGTTAAGCCTTCTCTCAAGGCTGTTCAAGGGTTCAAAGGCTTCTGGAGCGTTAAGCGTCAGGGTCGCGTTGAGCGGCTCCTCCTCGCAGGGGAGCAGGCCCATCGGCTGAGGAGGCTCGTAGCTAGCGGAGTAGTGTATCACCAGTGTTTCCCCCACGCTGAGGCTTGTGGAAGAGATATTGGTGTAGACAACCCAGCCCCAGCCCTCACCGTCGTCTTCAGCAACAGGGTCGTAGGCTGGGAACAGTACCCTGTAGTTAACCTCCTGCTGTGGAACAACGACTCTAACGTCCTCGTAGCGCCCAGGTATCGCTATGATCACGCTCTCCCATAGGATTCCAGACCCGTATGAGATTATGGGTATCTCCCCGGTCTCGCTTGTCCACTTAACGCGCTTAACACTATGGATGGACCCTTCAGTCTCGAATCCACAGATTCTTGAGACGACCCTCGCGTCCCTATTGGTTTCGAGAAAGCTCATGGTGTATATGTACACTCCCGGCTCCCTCCTCCAAACCCTGTACTTCCTGACAAGGGTCTTGTTCAAAACCTCGTAGAACCCCGCAGCCTCAGTGAAGTTGTATTTAACGTAGCTCAGGTTGCTTTCCGAAACTACGGGTATCCTTATTGCGACGCTACCATCATGCATGTTTCTCTCAACGGCTATGCCGCTAAGGTTTAGCACCATCATCTCCCCGTTAGAGAGCGTCGCGTTGACGAGCGAAGAATTCCCATAGGTCTTTCTGAGCTCGCTCCTGAGCTCTTCAGTAGTATGCCCTGCGCTGACGTAGAAGCTCATGTCTCTCCAAAGCCTTTCAGCAAAGGCATTGTCGAAGCCTTGTGGAACAACGTACTCGCACTCCTCAGCGAGAAGTTCTTCCGGTATAGCTTTCCCAAGGTAGTCCTCAAGCTTCTTCGCAAGCTCCTCAGGCTGCGCGGAAACCCTGACGAGCCTGGTGAGCAGAATGCTGTTGAACTCCAGGCTGAGGGCGAGAAATATTAACAGTATTCCAGCTATCTTCTTCTCCACCTTCTCCCCACCTCGAGGAAGCCCAGGAGGGAGGAAACAATTATCGCGAAGACCAGTCCTGCTGCGAGGAGAGTACTCTCGCCCCTGAGCCTTGAGGCCTCTGCCCTAACATTATCCAGCTCGCTTCTTAAAGAGGAAACATTACCTAGAAGCTCGTTGATCCTCTCGTCCTGAACCCTTATAAGGGCCTGGCTCTGGCTCAGCTGGAGCCTGAGTTCCCCGCTATCCTTAATCAGGGAGCCTATTTGCTCGCACATGCTTTCAGCATCATGCTTGAGAACAGTGTAGTTTTCAAAGAGCGCTCTATAGGCTGTCCTTAAAGAGTGGTTGAGCCTGATGCTCATTCCAATTGTTCCGAAACCCTTGGCGACTGCGAAGACGTTAAGCAGGCCCTCACCCCCAGTCCTCACAACAAGGTTTTCACCAACCCTGGTAACGTTCTCCTCAACGGAAGAACCGTCCGGCTTAACGAGCCGGGCGCCAAACCCAGCCAACTCACCGGGATACGTGAAGGTTAAGACCGTCTCGTCCACACCCGCCTCAATGGATGCAAGCCTGAGCTCAGGAGGAGAAGGAGTAGGCTCGCCCACGACCCTAATCATGAAGTCCCCCGGCCTCTTGCTCGTGGCGTTCAGGGAAACATGGATCGTGTGCTCGCCGACGTTCACGATGAAGCTGCTGTTTGAAAAAGGAGGATCGTCGTCAATACTTATCCAGAGCTGAGCGCCGTCGAGCGTGAACATTGGAACAATAACGACGTAGAAATCCCCGGTTACCACGATGTTCGGAAGCTCAATGGTGTACCAGTCGAGCGTAGCGTTCTTGAAAACACTGCTGGGAGAAAATGCTGACTGATACTTAGTGTTCAGGTTAGCATCCCATATCTCCACGTAGAAGACTTGAGAGCCCCTTAGGATGCAGACTCCGTGAAGCCTTATCCCCGTTATCCTCCAGCTCTGCGAGGGAGGAGAGAACCTTACGGTTGCAGCATAAGGGTAGAAGTCGCTCCAACCATAGTCGAACTCACCGTCATCATGGGCAAGCTCGAAGGGGGAAGCGTAAACACCTGGAGCAGGGTTGAGAAACAGGGTTGAGAAGGCTAGCAGCAGGAGCACGAACCTGAACTTCTTCAAGCCTCTCCCACCCCGATGATGGGGAATATAAAAATATTGTGTCGCAAAACGACACAACCAATCTTTAAACGCATATAGCAACATTCTAAAAAAAACATCCTTAAACCCTTTTTATGCACCCATGTTCGCTATAACAGGATTGCCGGCTGGGAAAAACTTTTTATTTCAGAAACATGCTGAAATACTTCACGTTGCTGCAGCGGTGCCACGTGTGTGGAAGAACGGATGAGACCTGTAAGCCATGTCCCTACTGCAACTGGTGGTTCTGCGGACAGCATTTGGACCCTGAGCAGCATGACTGCATGGGTTTAAAAATCATGGGAAAACCGGTTGATGCTTCAAAGCCTGAAAAACAGGAGACACTCGTGCCCTTGGTTAAGCAGACCTCGTATTCCAAGAGCCCTGCCCCTGTCGCTGAGAAGGCTGGCGAAAGCGTTTTAGACGAGAACCTGGTTAAGGGCCTCGGGAAGCTGAATAAGCTGCTGCTCATCTATGCTATTGGCTCACCCGTCGGCAGCATGATCGCGTTCACCCTTGCCGTCAGCTTCGCATCCCTCAGCTTCGGCCCATCCCTCCCGTTGCTCAGCACGATTATGAGCCTCTGGCCAATGCTCTACGGCTTGGGTTTCACTACGCTTGGAGTCTTCCTAGGCGCGCTTTTCATGCTAATACTGCTGGCAGTAGGCGGAGGCTTGATGATTCTCTTTCTCCAATACGGTTTCCTTCTACCGGCTTTCAGATCATTCAGGAAGCATGACGAATCCTTCGGAAAACCTCTGCTTCTCGTCGGAGCCGGGTGTGTCGGACCCCTTATGCTGCTGACCGCCATAATAGCGATGCTAATGGAGAGTGCCAGCGGGAAACCGGTTTCAAACACTCCAATAATGCTCTTCTGGATCGGGGTTGCGCTGCTGGCAGTTGGACAAATAGGACTCGTAGCCGGGCTCCTTAAGCTGAGGAGGAAGCTTGGCAACCCAAGGTTCTCAGCCGCAGCAACCATGTTCATACTGAACCTCGTGTTAAGCCTAGCGCTCAGCCCGCTGGCTGCAATAGCAGGCCTCGCAGGATGGATTCTAACAGACTTGGCAACCGGTTCAGCGTTAAAGAAAACACATCGATAGACAAGTGGTTTTTTAAAGGTGTACAGCGTCGCATCCATCGATAAGGATTTTAACGATGTTCTCTTTACTGTTGAAGTAGAGATAGTCGATGAATGGGTAGCCTTGGAAAATCGAGGCTTACACTTCACTCGTGATAAAGCACATAGATCGCTAGAAGGATATGGTTAGCATTTTTATGTTTTATCATGACGGAATTATCGATAAAAAGTTTTATTCAGAAATATAACGGGATGATGGAAGAGCGTATGCTAAGCTTATTGATTCATAATAAAACAGGGCCTCGAAGCGCCTTGGCTTCTTTTAAACATTTTTCATTATTTATTTTACTATATATCTATTTATTGCCCACCCAAGCCTTGCAGATGTCGACTCCAACCACCGCATCCTTCCCATAGCCGTCAGCGCCAATCCTCTTAGCATAGTCCTCAGTTATCGGAGCCCCGCCAATAATCACTTTAACCTTGTCCCGCAAACCCGCCTTCTTAAGCTCGTTAATCACATTCTCCATCTCAACCATCGTGACAGTCAGAAGCGCCGACAAACCAACAATATCAGGCTTATGATTCCTAACAGCATCCACAATAGCCTCAGCCGGAACATCATTACCAAGGTCAATGACCTCGAAGCCAGCAGCCTCCATCATCATCCCGAAAATATTCTTCCCAATATCGTGGAGGTCGCCCTTGGTCGTTGCTATTACTGCTTTTCCTATCTTTTTGATTTCTGCACCTTTCATGTATGGCTGTAGCATTTGGGATATTTCTTTTCCTATTTCGCCTGCAACTATCAGCTCTGATAAAAAATATTCTGAAGCCTCGAATTTCTTCCCGACTTCCTCCATTGCTCTGCCTATCCCTTGTAGGATGATCTCTTGAGGAGGTACTCCTTTCGCAAGGGCTTCTTTCGCAAGGCTTTCAGACTCTTCGAAATCCAGATTAACTATTGCCTCCTTAAGTCTTGAAAGGATGTTTGCTCCGGACATTGTTCTCGAAAAATAGCGTTGTCTCTTCCCCTTCATAAAGCTTTCGAAGCAACCGCCTTTTTTCAAGCACGTTATTAGAATCATTGTTTAGCTTAACATGATTTTTCAACTTCGTGTTTAAATAGACTTATAAGCGAGGATTTTTCGTTTTAAAAGGTCTGTAGTGTTCGAGGGATCGGTCATGGAGTGGTTCCAAGTAACGCCGATAGCTGGTTTGGCTGCCGTCGGGTTGGCTGGCTACTTGTATCGTTATGTTGCAGGCCAGGAAAGCGGCACCGAGAGGATGAGGGAGATAGCTGGTGCCATAAAGGAGGGTGCGAAAACCTATCTTAAGAGGCAGAATTTAACGCTGGCTGTTTTCGTGCTGGTGATGGCGACTGTTCTCGGCGTGTTCTACGCTTTTTCTCAGGAAAATGTTTACTACGGGGTTAGCGTCGCCGCATCATATCTCCTCGGCTCAGTATGCACAACCATTGCCGCTTACGTCGGAATGATGGCTGCTGTTGAGGCAAACGTTAGAACAGCTAACGCTGCTAAACAAGGGTTGAAGAAGGCTTTTCCAATAGCTTTCTACGGAGGGGCTGTCATGGGGCTTTTCGTCGTCGGCTTGGCTCTCATAGGCATAAGCATACTCTTCTACTTTTTCAACATTGTTCTCGGCTGGAGTCAGGCTGACGCTTCAAACATTGTTCTAGGCTTCAGCTTCGGAGCCAGTGCTCTCGCGCTTTTCGCGAAGGCCGGTGGAGGAATCTACACGAAGACAGCTGACATAAGCGCGGACCTCGTTGGGAAGGTTGAGCTAGGGATTCCGGAGGATGATCCGAGGAACCCTGCTGTAATCGCTGATAACGTTGGTGACAACGTGGGGGATGTTGCGGGAATGGGTGCTGACTTGGTTGACTCGTATATCGCGAGCATCGTGGCTGCCATGATCATAGGCTCCGAGCTGCGCGAAACCGTTTTAACAGCGCTGCCGCTCCTGATAGCTGCCGTAGGGCTTTTCGCCTCTATAATGGGCGTTCTGGTTGTTAAGCAAAGCATAAGGGGGAACCCGGGTGCAGCGCTTAACAGAGGCTCTTTCTTTACATGGATCCTTTTCACAGTGTTTCTCTTCGTCGTCACGTATTTCTCAGGGTTGGAAGGCAATAGGTGGCTTGGAATATTCCTGCCTACGGCTGCAGGCTTAACTGCTGGAGTAATCATCGGAGTCACATCAGACTACTTCACATCCATAGACAGAGCACCGGCTCAGAAGGTGGCTCAGGCCTCGACAACCGGGGCTGCGATAAACATATTGACCGGGTTCTCCTACGGGATAGTCAGCATAGTTCCACCCGTAATCGGTATCTGCGCCGCTACTATGGCTGCCTGGTATCTTGCCGAGACATTCGGAGTAAGCCCCTTCTACGGGATTGCTATATCAGCGGTAGGAATGCTTGCGACAGTAGGAATGACTATAGCAGCAGACGCCTACGGGCCTGTTTCAGACAATGCTAAGGGTATTGCTGAGCAATCCGGTTTAGGAGAAGAGGTTATTGAGATTGCTGACAGGCTGGATGCCGCTGGAAACACTACGAAAGCTATCACTAAAGGTTTCGCAATAGGCGCTGCAGCACTCACCGTTCTCGCGCTTTTCGCAGCATACGCTCACCTTGTCGACATAGAAATACTGGATCTGATGAAGCCGGGGGTTGTTGCAGGAGTATTCCTAGGAGGCATGATGCCCCCGCTGCTCTCAGCCCTCCTGATTCTGGCTGTGGGGAGAAACGCTGAGAGAATGGTTGAAGAAGTCAGACGCCAGTTCAAGGAGATACCGGGTTTAATGGAGGGGAAAGCGAAGCCGGATTACGCTAGGTGCGTAGACATCGCCACCAGAGGCGCAATCAGAGAACTCATGCTACCCTGCTCCCTAGCAATAATCGTTCCAATTCTAACCATGATACTCCTGGGGAAGGAAGCGCTAGCAGGCTTCCTAGCTGGAAGCATCGTCACCGGAATAATATTCGCCCTATTCATGGCTAACGCTGGCGGACTATGGGACAACGCAAAGAAATACATAGAGTCAGGAGCACACGGCGGCAAAGGCTCCGAAGCACACAAGGCAGCAGTAACCGGGGACACGGTCGGAGACCCGTTCAAGGATACTGCTGGGCCGAGCCTTAATACTATGATCACTGTCATGTCTCTTGTTGCGGAAGTTTTTGCACCACTGATACTTCTACTGGTTCCCTGAAGATTTTTCATGCCTTTCCCTTTCTCTGGCATTCTTTGCATAGCCTTTCTCTGGAATCAAGTTGGTCGAGGGTTGCTAAAATAATTACTGGTGTCTACGTAGCTCATCTTTCTCTCTCTTTAAGCAGCTGTTTGGTTTCTTCACTAGATCTATGGTATCTTATCCTCTGCCTTTCAAATCTTTCATTATGTGAAAAACAACTGGATGCTCTTTTTGACCTCGCGTTGTTCAACTTCCCGCCTAGATGAAAAAGTGGGGAGCGTATAGGATCCTCGTCCCGCCGATTGTTTCAAATTCAAGCCTGTCTTCAGTAAATACAATCGCCCTCTTAGGTTTGTAGGCTTCTAAAAAGCTTCGGAAACCCCTGCCTAATTTACCGCGTATCTTAACCTCTACAGGGATTACTTCACTGTTCAGCTTAAGGATGAAATCTACCTCTGCTTTCCCCGTAGTCCTCCAATACCTGACTTCCCTCCCTAGGTTTGCCTTAAGCTCGTTCAATATGAAGTTTTCAATAAGACTGCCTTTATCCGTCCTGCTTTCAAACTGAACGAAATTGTTTATAACAGCATTCCTCAACCCCGTGTCGGTGAAGTAGATTTTTCTCGCTTTCTTTAGCTCTGTTGCAAGATTCTTGTAGAAAGGTCTGACAAGATAGATCAAGTAGGTGTTCTCTAGAATAGTAAGGTATGACTCAACTGTTTTAAAATCCATTTTAAACTCGCTCATAACGGAAGATGCTTCAAGTATGGAGCTGATGTTAAAGCTCAAATATTGAAGCAGGTTTCTAAACTTCTCGATATGCCTTATGTTCAGGAAGAAGAAAACGTCTTTCTCTAAGTATGTTTGCACAAGGCTTTTGAGAAGCTCTTTCCTAATCTCCGGATCATTCTCCTTAACAACTGCTGGGAAGCCTCCGAACACTAAGTACTCGTTAAGCAGAGTTTTAAATTCCCGTTCAAACGCAACCTTCACACTTGGCTCTCTACCGGCTAGAATGAAATCCGTCAAAGCCCTTTTATACTCTAAGAAAAGGCTGTGCAAATCCTTAGCTCTCCACATGAGGAATTCTTCAAAGTCAAGCGGAAGAAGCTCAAAGAAAACCCCTCTCCCAACTAGATGTTTCCCAACTTCCACTTTAATGTCGAACGAGCCTGAGCCTGTTAAGAAGACCTTAAGCCTGTTTGAGAACAAGTCGTAGACGAGTTTTATCTTCTTACCGACATCCTTACAGTACTGGGCCTCGTCTATGAAAAGAATCTTCTCCTCTAAGAATCTGCCAGCGAACTCCTTAGGGGCATTCTCCAGAGCCCTCAACACCTCGTCGTCTTCAAGCGTCACATATCTTCCACCCAGCTTCTCGCTCAGGTGTAGAAGCAGAGTTGTTTTACCGCTTTGTCTAGGTCCCTTAACCACTATCACTTCTCTCCTCCTTAACCATTTATCCAATTTTTCTTCAATTTTTCTTGGATAATACTCCATAAATAATAAAGTTAAACATGGATAAATAAACTTTTCCTTAGCACACCGGTTTTAAAACATAAAATAACCGATTCATTGAACCTGACCATAACTTTCTGCACATTTAGCCGATGGTAGCGCACGCTATTTCGCTATCTCGTGAGACAATGAGCTTGATGGCTATTTTTTGCAATAGCTTGAACCAAGAGTTTTATGTCAAATCGTTAAACAGGATTTCTCTACAAGAGGCCGGTTCATCATGGCATCATATACTTAAAGACCTTGCAAGGGCGATTATATTCGAAGAGACTGAAAAAGCCGACATGAAGATTGTTCTTGCTACTAATATTGCTTCATGACATCGGCAGATCGTATCCAAGACTTGGAAGGCGATCATAGTGATTACTGTATGTCCCTAGTTGCCGAGGTTTTCGCTCTACTGATACTTCTGCCAATCCCATGAATTCCTTCTCTTTTTCTAGTAGTCAAATTTTTATGGGAAGCAACCTCGTAAGCAGCGTCAAACATTTAGGAATGCTTAAACTTTGCTTAAAATGTTTCTTGGGATAGGTTTGGGAAACAAACTTAAATAAAACTGTTTCCTGAAATGAACCTATAGAGTGTGTGCTAAGGCTGGACTTATATTGCTCTACACGATATAATTCTTGAGAAAGTGTCGCTAGTTGTCATTAGAAAAAAGTTTAAATAAAGGTTTAACATATGGTATAACTATGAGTGAAATTATAGCGGTTAAGGTTTCCCGTGAACTCAAGAAGAAGACGAAAGCCCTAAAGAAGGAGGTGAACTGGCCAGAGGAAATAAGGCGTTTCATAGAGGAGAAAATAAGAGAGGTAGAAGCCAAGAAAACAATAGAGAGAATTATGAAAGAAATAGAGAATACTGAGGGGGTTCCGAAAGGGTTTTCCGTGAGGCTGGTGAAAGAGGACCGTGAAAGTCATTGATACCACGGTTATAGCTGCCTACATACTGAAAGAACCGGGTTGGGAAAAACTAGCTGACCTACTTATGCATGCAGTTACAGTTGACATGGCGATCAAGGAGTCTCTGAACGCTGTTTGGAAAACCTATGCGAGAGGACGTATAAGCGAGGAGAGTGCCAAGGCTAAGGCTAAGGCCCTTTTAGAATTGGCGAAATCCGGCTTAGAAATTGTGGATGAAAAAACGCTTTTAAAAAGAGCTTTTGAGATCTCGTGTTCTGAAAACTTATCGGTATACGATGCCCTGTTCCTAGCCTTGGCAGAAAGCAAGGATGCTCTGCTCTACACATTAGATGAGGAGCAGGCTGAAAAAGCCAAGAAGCTTGCGATAAGAGTCAAAGTAATCGAGTGAGCTAAACAGGTTGGCGAAACTATTGTTCAATTATTGCTACTTTTCTCCTCCGTATTGAGGAACCTTCTCTCTCCCCATGATTTCAGCGAACTCTGACAGGATTTCCTTTGAAAAGACTAGTTTGAACTCTCCGTTAATTACCTTGAAAAGTTCTCTAAGCTTGCCCTTGGCGATTGAACTTACCACTAGAAGGTTGAAGTCAAAAACAATAGAGTGCATCAACTATTTACCTCAACCGCTCAGCTTTCCTGTATTTTTGAAATCTCCTCCTCTATCCCTTCCTGTTTTAACTCCTTGTACTTCACCATCTTTTATCCATAGAGAATTCAGAGCAATTCTACGCATGAGACAATCCAGAAGTCAAAACAGGCTCCAGTATGCGCTAGTTGCCCCACATTGAGTTTTGTATCGGACCATCAAACAAGACTTAGACTGGAAAAGTATGGATTACAGGAAACTAAAGCATACGCTTTCTGGACGGCATTAAAGTGTGAATTTGAAAAAGATAATTTCAGATTGTAGATGAGATGGCGGCTTGATTCAGTCTTGCTTGAAAGGTTTTGGATTCATACACTTTCACTGGTTCCATGTTGTAACTGTAACAGTTAATCTTATAAGCTGGTTTTTTACAGGTTGCTGAGAACCTGAGGGGGTTAAGGATGACTAAGCCTTGGCATGCTGTAAGCGTCGAAGAAGTTTTAAAAGAGCTAGGTGTGAGCCGCGAGGGCCTGTCTTCACAGGAGGCTTCTGAACGTCTTAAAAAATATGGGCCTAACGAGATCAAGGAGGTGAAGCGTAGAACAGTCCTCCAAATGTTCTTGGATGAGTTTAAGGATGTGTTTATTCTGCTGCTTATCGCTGCAACAATATTCTCAGCCATAATCGGCTACTATGAGATGTCACAGGGCGGTGAATTCATGGAGTCTTTCGCAGACGTTATCACGATAAGCGCGATAGTTGTTTTATGCGCAGTTACTGGTTTCGTTCAGGAGTATAGGGCTGAGAAGGCTGTTGAAGCCCTTAAGAAACTGGCTGCTCCGAAAGCACGGGTAATAAGGGATGGGAAGGAGATAATCATACCTGCAAGCGAAGTGGTTCCCGGAGATATTCTCGCACTTGAGGCGGGTGACCATGTTCCCGCCGACGCCCGTATCATTGAAGCCGTTGAGCTGAAGGCGAGTGAAGCAGTTTTAACCGGAGAATCCACTCCAGTTGGAAAAGAGTTAACGGTTCTGAAGACGGATGCCTCAGTATCTGAGAGAAAGAACATGGTTTTCTCCGCGACGCACATAGTCTACGGCAGAGGTAAAGCTGTTACAGTTGCCACAGGCATGAACACTGAGTTCGGCAAGATTGCTGAGATGGTTCAAACAGCTGAGGAGGAGGAAACTCCTCTGCAGAAGAAGCTTGACAGGTTTGCAGGTAAAATAGCTAAGGTTGTCATCGCCATCTGCGTAATGATTTTCGCCCTCGAAGCCTTTGAAGTAATTATGCAGATGCATTTTGAAATCGAGGGCTTTATCCAGGCCTTCATGTCCTCAATAGCCCTAGCTATTTCAGCAGTCCCAGAGGGGCTTCCGGCAATAGTCACCATAGCACTCGCCCTAGGCGCTAGGGAGTTTGCGAAGCGGAACGCTATAGTGAGAAGATTATCCTCAGCTGAAAGCCTTGGCTCCGTGACAGTGGTATGCTCAGACAAGACTGGGACAATAACCAAGGGGGAGATGACCGTGCGCCAAATATATGTTGACGGGAAGCTTATTGAAGTAACTGGAGTAGGGTACGAACCTAAGGGAGAGTTCAGGGTCGGCGATGACCTTGTTGAACCAAGGGGAAGCCTCGGGCTTCTCCTAGGAATAGGCGCGTTATGCAACAACGCAAGCTTGAGGAGGAGTGATCAGAACAGTGCTTGGGAGGTCTTCGGAGACCCTACGGAGGGGGCTCTAATCGTCTCAGCCGCTAAGGCTGGGCTTGGGAAAGAGGCTTTGGAGAAGAGTTTTCCAAGAATCGGTGAGATCCCGTTCACCTCCGAGAGGAAACGCATGACCACCATCCATAAAACCCCGGAGGGAGAAGTCCACGCCTACATGAAGGGAGCACCCGAAGTCGTTTTAGAAAGATGTAACCATATTCTTGAAGACGGTGAAGAGAAGATTTTGACAGAGGAGAGGAGGAGAATGATTCTTGAAGTTAACGAGAAACTGGCGGGGAATGCTCTGAGAGTGCTTGCAATGGCGTATAGACGCCTACCAGAAACAATGGCGGAGCATCATGATGATGAGGCTGTTGAAAGAGAGATGGTTTTCGTCGGGCTCCAAGGGATGATTGACCCTCCTAGGGAAGAGGCTATTGAGGCGAATAAGCTTTGCCAGAAAGCAG
>Ga0078972_1010949_pt1 | contig 16555 bp, 10 predicted proteins | sample YelNatPaOPGAMG01_FD_67568 | JGI IMG/M metagenome (GOLD analysis project Ga0078972, IMG submission 67568) | Hot spring thermophilic microbial communities from Obsidian Pool, Yellowstone National Park, USA - OP-RAMG-01 (SPADES assembly) (version 2) | ecosystem: Environmental > Aquatic > Thermal...
TTTTAAATTTTTAGATTTTCCATTTGCTTTAGGGGCAGACGGGACAAAAATATTAATTCTTAAAAAAAATTATAATATTAAATATATATATTATATTTTAAATTTTATAAAATTTCAAAATGAAGGATATAGAAGGCATATAGATATATTAAGAGAAAAAGTTATTGCCATTTCATCTAATAGTATTGAACAACAAAAGATTGCGGAGGTTTTATCAACCATAGACGAACTAATAGAATTGGAAAAACAAAGGAAGAAAAAACTTGAGAAATATAAAAAGGGATTGATGAATGATTTGCTAACAGGCAGGAAAAGAGTTAAAATAAATTAGTTTTGAGGTGTATTATGGATGAAAATTTAAAAAAAGAATTTAATGAAAAATAATTAAATCAAATAGGAAGGGAAAAATATGAATTTTGAAGTTTATTGTGATGAAAGTCGACAGGATATACCCAAAAATTTAAAATTAAGTAATAAATATATGTTAATTGGTGGTATCTGGATAAAAGCAGAAAAGAGAAATGAAATTAAAAATGAAATAAAAATGTTAAAAAATAAATATAAATTTGGGGGCGAGATCAAATGGAAAAAAGTTTGCAAAAGAAATATTGATTTTTTTAAGAGTATTATAGATTTATTTTTATCAAATTTAGATATTAGATTTAGATGTATTGTTATTGATAAGAGTAAATTGGATTTCTATAAATATCATAATAAAGATATTGAGTTGGGTTTTTATAAATTTTATTATCAAATGTTAAATAAATGGATATATGACTATAATAATTATAAAATTTTTATTGATTTAAAAACAAATAGAATAAAAAATAGAATAAAAGTGTTGGAGCAAGTATTAAATAATGCAAATCTATTTTCTGAAATTACAGTTCAAGCTTTGCCTTCAAGAGAGGTTTTATTAATTCAGTTGACTGATTTTTTACTTGGTTTGATTTCTACAAAATTTAATTATGAAGATAAAGTTAATATTAATAAAAAAACTTTAATTGATTATCTTGAAACTAAATTAGGAAAGAAAATTGAAGCAACTAATTTAAATGAAAAAAAAGTTAATATTTTTGTAATTAATTTAAATGGCGGATGGTGAAAATGATAGAAAAACCGCCGCCGTTTGTCATAAAAAACAGTGAAAATGAATATAAAGAGTATTTTGAAAAGAATTATTGTAATAAAGTAATTATGACATTTGATAATATAAGAGTATATTTTAGAAAGGAACATTTTAAACATGCTTTTTTTGAAAGTTCTAAGTTTAATAAAATTAAAGATAAATTTTCTTTTGAAAGAGCCAAAAGGATAGATTGGATAGCAGCAACTTTAAAAAATAAAAATTCAAAATTATTCAAAGGATGGAATAGTAAAAAGAAAATGGTTAATCCAAATAGAAGAGTTGCATATTGCTTTAAAAATTATATTGTTGTTATTGAAATTAAAAAAAGTAAAGAAGGAATATTAAAAGGTGAATTTATTACTGCTTTTAGTGCATCAAATAAAACAATAAAAAGAATTTGTTCTTCGCCAATATGGAATATAGAAGATATAAAATAAAAAAACCGCTGATTTGCCACGCTGGCTCAGCGGTTGAAGCCTCTATAGGTTCTTTACCTTAGGTAAAGAACTAAATATTATTTATTGTTAATTTAATTATATATTAAAAATTTGAAATAGTCAATATAAAAATTATTAAAAATCAAAAAGGATAAAAAAATGATAGCAGAAATAGACCTTGAATACAGATTTTTAGAGTTGCTTAGACAAAGTGGATGGGAAATAAAAAAAGCATCTGAAATTGCTCGCGAGTTATATAGTGAACCACTTTTGCTTAATAATTTAAAAGAAGCAATAAAGAAAATAAATCCCTGGATAGCAGATGAAGATGTTGCAAGAGTAATAGATGAAATAAAAAATTTACCATCTACTGCTGATGGCTGCAAACAAACCCTGGAATTCATAAAAAATGGGATTTCAATAATTGATTCAAAAGAAAAAATTTTGAAAAAGGTTTTTTTAATTGATTATGAAGACATTTATGCCAGAAAGGAAAAAAGAGTAAATGAATATCTTGCCATAGAACAGGCAAATTTTATTAATAATAGAGTAAAAATAAGAACAGATATTATTTTATATATAAATGGCATTCCACTTGTAAATATTGAACTGAAAAATCCTGATTCCTTGCGTAAAAACTGGCAGGATGCTTACAATGATATTCTTAATTATGAAGGAAAAGTGCCAGAATTATATAAATATGTTCAGATTGGTGTTGTTGGCGATACAACCTTTAAATATTTTGCTACATCTTTATGGAACAGGGATGCACAGAGAATAAATGAGTGGAAAGAAGAGGGGGATAAAAGTGCAATTGAAAATATTTGTTCAATGTTAATACCAGAAAAATTGTTGAATTTAATAAAATACTATGTCTTTTTCCGAGAAGAGCATAATATAAAAACAAAAGTAATTGCGCGCTATATGCAATACAGAGCAGCAGAAAAAATAGTAGAAAGGGTAAAAACCGGCTTAAAACAAGAAACAGAAAAAAAAGTTGGTTTGATATGGCACTGGCAGGGCTCGGGAAAAACACTTACAATGATTTTTGCGGCAAATAAAATTTATCAATTGCCCGAAGCATCAAATCCAACAATATTTTTTATTCTTGACAGGCAAGAATTAGAAGATCAGTTATATTCTGAATGCAATGGGTTATCTTTATTTAAAACAATAGAGGTTGTTTCATCAATACAGGATTTAAAAGAAATAATAAAACATAGTAATTATTCAGGTAAAAGAGGAATTTTTATAACCCTAATTCATAAATTTAACCCGAATGATTTTGAACATTTGGATGAATATTTTGATGATTTGGAAAAAGAAATAAAAAGAGCAGAGAAAAAAAATGAAATTATAACAACAAGAAAAAATATTATTTCTTTCATAGACGAGGGGCATAGAACACAGTATGGTAAACTTGCAGCGCAAATGAAAAAAATTTTAAAAAATGGTTTTAGATTTGCATTTACAGGCACACCAATATCAGAGAAAAATCGCAATACCTATGCTGAATTTTCCAGTCCTGAAGAAAAATGGCTTGATAGATATTTTATGGAGGAGTCAATAGAAGATGGTTTTACATTAAAAATAGCATATCAGGCAAGGTTGACAGATAAAGTTCATTTAAGAAAAGAAGAACTTGATATTTTTTATAAAAGCGATGAAGAAGAATTGACAGATGAATTAAAACGAGAAATAGAAAATGTAATTATAAAAAGAATAGGCAAAAGAGAATTATTTTTTGAAAACCCCGAAAGAATAAAATTGATTGCAGAAGATATAAAAAATCATTTTAATGAAAATATAAGGGGTAAATATAAAGCAATGATAGTAACTTCTTCAAGAAAGGCGTGCACCATTTATTATGAGGAATTACTTAGATATTTTAAAAAAGAAGAAATTGAAATAGTAATGACAGCAGGACCAAAAGAACAGGAAAAAGAAATAGAAAATTATTACCAAAGAATAAAAAATAATTATGGTGTTGAGTTTGATCAGGCAAGAGAAAAAATAATAAATAATTTTAAGCAAAAAGAAAATCCAAAAATTCTTATTGTTGTTGATATGCTTGTGACTGGTTTTGATGCTCCAGTTTTACAGGTCATTTATCTTGATAAATTAATGAAAGATTATAGATTATTACAAACAATAGCAAGAACAAATAGACCCTATAAAGAAAAAGCAGCAGGGCTTGTAATTGATTATGTTGGCGTTTTAGGAGATATAAATAAAGCATTACTTGATTATTTAAGAGCTGGGGAATCCCAGGAGTATGTTTTAAATACCATTAATGAAATGGAAAAAGAATTTGTAGATTTATTGGAAGATACAATTGAATTTATTGAAAAAAGTGGAGTAAAAAAAGGAAATAGAGATGAAAAATCAATGATAAGAATAATAAAATTTCTTTTTGAAAATGAAGAGAACTTAACTAAATTTTTATCAGATTATAAGAGAATATCCAGATTATTTGAATTTTTGGGGAGCGATATTATTAAGATAGAGAAATTAGAAGATTTTGAATGGCTTTCTTTTATTTATATCTTTTACAGGAAAAATTATGAAAGCAAAAATGACTTAAAAGATATTTATATAGAAAATTATTTTAAAAGAACTTTGGATCAGGTTTATAAAAATATTGAAATAGGGGAATTCATTAAGACCCCGGAAATTTATTTTGATAATAAAAAACTTGAACAATTGCATAAAATTATTCAGGATGAGGAATTAGAAGCGGCTAATATAATTTTTGCTTTAAGAAATTATATTCTGGTGGAAAAATCAGGTAATCCTATTTATGTTGATTTAATAGAAAGGATAAAAGAACTTATTAGAAGATGGCAGGAAGAAAAAGAAAATTACGCAGAAATAATAAAACAGGGAAAATTAATTTTTGAAGAAAAAAATGAAATTGAAAAAGAACAAAAAGAATTAAATTTACCAGATGATGAGTTTGCAATGTATAGAACACTTATAAAAGCAGGACTGAATAAAGAGCAGGCATTAAAGTCAATAAGAGATTTAAAAAATGTAATAGATAATTATCTTCTTGAAAATATAGATAAATTAGAGGTTCAGCGAGAAATATCAAAAATAATTAGGCGATATTTAAGACAACAAAATTATGGTTTAAGACCTTCGCAACTTGATGATATCAATAAATATTTGATTGATGATTTGAGAGTAAGTTATGGAAAATGAAATAATTTTAGAAGGCAATAAAATAAAATATAAATTCTTTAAAAGAAATGTGAAATATGCTCGTTTGGAATTCAGAAGTGGCGAATTATTTGTGATTACGCCATTTTGGTATAAAAATGTTGATTATTTATTAAAGAAAAAATCAAAATGGATAATAAATAAGATAAATAAATTAAAAGATATTACAAAAAATAGCTTACAAAAAAAACTAATATTTAGAGATTATAATAAATGGAAAGAAGTTGTTTATAAAATTGCAAATCAATATTCTAAAGAATTAAATCTTTATTACAAAAACATTTATTTTAAAACAATGACAGGTAAATGGGGGAGTTGTAGTTATAAAGGAAATATTACTATTAATAATAATTTGCAGTATTTACCGCTTAATTTATTACGTTATATTTTGTATCATGAAATTTTACATCTTAAAATAAAAAAGCATAATAAATTCTTCTTTGAAATTTTAAATAGAAAATTTAAGGATGTAAAAAAAATAGAAAAAGAACTATTTGAATACTGGTTTGCAGTAAGAAATAATATATAAAAAAATCATTTATTATTAGGTTTATTTAGGGGAAAGACGAAATACAATATTTTTAGCATCCTGGGGAATTTTAATTTAACTGTAAAAATTTGATAATCAAAATTTGACATTTTCATTTGAAAATCTTTAAAAACCATTTATTTTTTAACAAAATCTCTGGCACAGGGATTGCTATAATTATAAATGTATTAAAAACTTATAAAAAGGAGGAAGATATGGACAACAAATTAAACAATGAAAAAAGTGAAGTGAAAGAAGAAAAATTGCAGAATTTTTTAGAGGATTTTTCGGTATGGAAAGAATGCAGAAAACTTATTAACATTTTACCCAAAACATATAAAGATGAAGAAGAACCTTCCAGGTATTTTAGAAATACCGTATATGGCAGGGCTGAAACAATTTTTATTAATTCAGCAGAAATCTTTGAATGCATAAGAAATGGAAAAAATGACGAAGCAAAATTTATGATTGAAAGTGCTTTTAAAGAACTTGCAGCATTAAAGACATTGATTTATATATCTCTTGATAAAGGGAAAATTTATGTGGATGATTTTTCCGAAATTATTTTACAGGTTTCAAAAATTAGAAAAGAATTAGAAAATTTAAGAAATAGGATTTTGCATAAAACAACAGATGATGAAGAAGATAATGAATCAAAAAAAATTTTTAATTAAGCAGTATGAAATATGAGGAACAGATTAAACATTAAGAATTTAAATAGATTACACAAAATTAAGATGAACTTGAAAGTTTATATAAAGTAATGATATTTGGAGACGCTGGTATAGGAAAGATGCAATAAAGAGAATTGAAAACTGTGTATAAAGTCATAGATGAGAAAGTATTTTCCCTAAATTTTTACCCTTATGAAAAGTAATAGATGGCTTTACGTCTGCACATTTTAAAAAAACTTATATCTCGCCAATGTGGGATAGGGCTAAATAGAATGGACGATTGCATTCAAGTCGCCTCTTGGATTTATTTTCAGAGGTTACGAAAAATTGTATTTACAACTAAAAATTTAAGTGATAAAATATGTAATATAAAAATTTTAAAGGAGGTTGAATGATGAAAAGAATTTTTGCTATCCTCGCTATTTGTTTTTTAATCTCTTTTTCAATTATTTCATGTTCAAAAAAAGAACCAACTGAACCGGAGCAGCCAGTGCCAACAAATACACAGGCAGTAAATACTGCAACAGCAACTAATACTGGAACTCTGACAAATACAAGAACTCCAACTAATACAGAAACAAATACATTTACAATCACGAATACTGCAACAGTAACAGACACGCCAACAGATATAGGAACACCAACTAATACGGGAACAGAAACCGAAACAGGAACAGAAACACCAACAGAAACAGAGACAGCAACTTCTACACCGCAGTTTGGTGAAATTTGGACAAATGTTGATGTAAGTGCCAATCCTTTTACAGGGACTTATGCACATACAAGTTGTGTATTTGACAATAAAATCTGGATAATAGGTGGAAGGTACAGTGGAAGTGAGGTCTGGTATTCAACTGATGGCGCAAATTGGTTTTCGGCAACATCAAGTGCTGCATTTGGAAATATGTGGAAACAGGCATGTGCCGTGCATAATGGTTTCATTTATTTAAGCGGCGGGAATAATACTGGTAAAGAGGTCTGGAAATCAAGCAATGGAATTGACTGGGAAGCAGTTACTTTAAATGCAGAATTTTCATCAAGATTCAGACACACAATGTTAAGTTTTAATAATGCTTTATGGATAATAGGTGGGTATGATAATGATAATGGAATATCATCAAGTGAGGTTTGGACATCTACTGATGGGACTTCTTGGACTCTTGTTACCAATTCTGCTGCTTTTGGCCCAAGGCATAATCATGCCAGTGTTGTTTTTGATAACAAAATGTGGGTCATTGATGGTATGATTTATGATGAATATGGAAATCAAAGTCAATATTCAAATATTTATTATTCAGTAGATGGTTCTAACTGGGTGCTTGCAACTGCTAATCCACCCTTTGAAATAAGACACTCACATACAGCAGTTGTTGCAAATGGCAAAATATGGGTTATAGGTGGATATTCATTCAATTTAGGAGCATTAAATGATGTCTGGTGCTCTTCTGACGGTATTAACTGGGAATGTGTGAATGACGGGTCAAACAATAGTTTTACCCCAACTTGGATGCATACAAGTGTATTTTTTGATAATAAATTATGGGTAATAGGTGGTCAGAATTCACTTGGCGAAGTATGGTATGCTCAATAAATAAAATCAAAAAATAGCCAGTAAAAGAACATTTCTATTTTACAAATTGTTAATAGTTTATCTAAAATTATTATGCAACGTTAAACATGAAACATATTTACATATTGCGAAACTTTTTAATGTTTTCGTTGTCTAAACTAATGGATAAGGTTTACGTTAAACATTTATTAATGCAATAATTCTCCGTTAAAGGAGATGTAATTTATGATTTTTAAATTTTGTTCGAAGAAAAATATTAAAAGAATAATAGTTTTATTTTTAGTTCATACAATTTTATTTTACCCATTTATTTTTCCTTTAACAGCAAAAGCAGAAATGACAGCAACATATACGGGTTGCCCTTGTACCGGTGGGAATTACGGGGCGCCTGCTTTTTCTTTTGTAAATAATAATTCATATAATATTACTCTTAAGGGATTCAGATTTAAAACACCATCATTTGGTGGCTATTCTTGCTGGGGCGGACCGGCTGTTAAAATAACGAATGGGGGGTCCTATTATCTTTACGAACAACCAATTGCAAGCACAGAGCAGACAAGACCTGTTGGTTCAAATTTAAATACTTATTCCTGTGGGGCATCTATTCCTTCTGGGCAGGATGGCACTCCTTATGATTTACAACTATTAATTAAAACAGGGGGATGTGATCAGGCAACACCTGTACCAACACCTACTGCAATAAGTTGTGCTAATTTATCTTCTGTGACATCATTGCCAGGTTATTATAGTACAGCATGTATACCACATACTGTTGGAAATCAAGGAGGCAATCATTCTGGCGGTTTTGTAAATACATTTTATAATCAAACACAAATTCAGATTGCAGTCCCAACAACAACTTTTGTTGTAAATGGAACAAATGTGAAATGGGACCCAACAAGTATGGGTTCGGATAATGGGGCTATGTATATGATGGCAACTGCAATGGGGCAGGAGTATTTTAATATAGAAATGATGCAACTTTTTGGACATGGGGCAAAAGAGGCATTTGCTGCCTTAAAAAATGCATCAACAAACGCACCACTTTTCATACCAACAAATGCAACAGGGGTTAATGGAACCTATCACATAGAAATATGGACATTGGGCAGGGTGGTAATGACATACGCACATTTTTTCCCGAGACATTTATGTGCAGCTGGCTATCCTGATGTTGGAACTGCTGCATCTGCTCCATGCATTGCTGGTGAGACATACGGCGGGAATGGTGGCGGATGGTATGGCGTTGGAAATTACTATATGTGTTCTCAATCATCAGGATGTCCGTATATTGGGGGAAGCAGTCCACAACTCGTAAATTCAGTTATTGCATCTGGACTTAATCTCTGGTGGATTTATGATGCTTTGAGTTTATCCACTAAACTTTGCTGGTATCAGTTTTTGGAATGCACGCATGACAAATATGCGGCAATGGAATACTTAGCTGCTGCTTATAACCTTGGTATAAACAGCGGGTTTGAGTCAACCCTGCAGAATCAAAGCAGTGCAATGTGCAATTCAACAAATTTACTTGCAGATGGTTATGTGCCACACGGAAATTCAAATTATGTTGATGATGTTATGACAACCATAAAAACAATTGAAGCGGCTCAAAATTGTGGCGGGGCAACAATTTATGATGCAAATATTTCGCTTTCGCAATTGCAGGAATTTTTCTTTGGTCAGGGTGGAACTGCGGCATCACCTGGTTATGGGGGATTATGGGTTCATTTTCCGGAATTATATAATAGTGCATCAACAAGACAAGCAATGTGGAATGAAGTAACCTGTGCATTTAATTATTTGAAAACTCATTGGGGTGGAAATTATATAAAATACAGATATGATTTTTTAACTATTCTACGTGTTGCCAAACAATTTTTTGACCCGACAAAAGCATATCCTTCCAATGATGAATTTAATACCTGGGTCAATAACCACTCAACTACACCAAGCCCCTGTGGAATGTCAACCGATGATGTGTTCCCAACGCTTTATATAAACACACCAAGACCAACAACAGAAACGACACAATGCAAGGGCTTTACAGTTAATTTTACAGCAAGTGATAATGTTGCAGTGCAATCAGCACAATGGACAATGGACCCTGACTGGTTAAGCTGGAATACTCTTTCCGGCTCAAGCCCGTATAGTTTCAATGTTCCAATCAGTGATCCACATTATCCTGCTGAAGGTGGCACAGGTAAATTATGGATTAGAGTAACAGATACTTGCGGTAATTCAACTGTTCAATTAATTCAATGGCAAGAAAAGTGTTCAACTCCAACAAATACGCCAACTTCTACACGAACGAACACGCCAACAAATACGAGGACAAATACCCCAACAAATACGAACACGCCAACTAATACAATAACAAATACGCCGACGAACACAATAACAAACACGGCAACAAATACAAGAACAAATACACCGACAAATACACCGACCAATACACCGACCAATACAGTAACAAACACATTTACAAACACAAATACAAATACCCCAACAAATACGTTGACGAATACTCCAACAAATACATTAACAAATACTAATACGAATACAAATACACCTACAAATACAAACACCAATACGCCGACAAATACAGTAACAAACACCCGCACAAATACCACAACAAATACTGTTACAAATACGAGAACAGATACACCAACAAACACTGCAACAAATACTAATACGCCAACAGGGACACCGCCACCAACTTGGACACCAACAAATACACCAACGAACACATCAACTTTTACAATTACATCAACACCAACAAATACGAATACCCCAACATTTACAGCAACAACGACAAACACGCGAACAAATACAATGACAAATACGGCAACAGCAACGTTTACATTTACAAATACGGCAACAAATACAGCAACAATAACATCAACAAATACGAATACAGTAACAGGGACACCGCCACCAACATGGACAAATACGAATACTGCAACAAACACTTCAACTTTTACAAATACATCAACACCGACAAATACGAATACAACAACAAACACGATGACACCAACAAACACAATGACATCAACAAATACGGCAACAGATACAAATACGCCAACGGCAAGCTGGACGCGGACATCAACAGCAACACCGACAAATAGTCCAACACAGACAAATACGTTAACTCCCACAAATACGAGGACAAACACATCAACAGCGACAAATACGCCAACAGCAACAAATACACCTACGTCAACAAATACATCAACAGCAACGTATACACCGACAGTAACATACACGCCAACAGATACACCAACAGCAAGACCTTCTCCTGTGACATTAAAAGTAGAATTAAAAGCAGAAGGGGATGAACCAGCAATAGGTTCAAAAATAACATATGTGATAAAGATAAAAAATGAAGATGTAAAATCAGCGTATAATATAGGGATATGGGATACATTGCCGGAGAATTTAAAATTTGTGGAAAGTATAGGGACAACAGCAACAGTGAATGGGAATTATGTGAGATGGGATTTAACAGGGAGCGAGGTAAAACCGGGAGAATATTTAATAATAAAATTTGTAGTAGAAATAATAAGTGTGAATAAGGAAGCACCAATAACAAACAGGGTATATGTGGATTACAATGATGAATATTACGTGGCACCAGAAAGACATCCGGCAATAGAATCAAATACAGCATATTATCCATCGGAATTGCCGGTAGTATATCCGAATCCATTTGATCCGGAAAAGGCAGTAGGAAAGGTATTAAAGATAGATAATTTGGTGCCGGGTTCAGAGGTGCAGATATACACATTATCAGGAGAGATAGTGGCGAGTATATCAGCAGGAAGTGGTATAAAAGTTGTATGGGATGGGAAAAACCGATACGGGAGCAAAGTGAGTTCAGGGATATATTTATATGTAATAAAGAATAGTAAGAAAAATTACATAGGGAAAATATTTGTGGTGAAAGAATAATCCGAATACTTTTTTATAGAATAAAAAAATTGTAATTAAAAAGTTAACGTGAAACTTAAAGAAGGTGATAAAATGAGAATTTCAAAGATAATTATTTGTATTTTATCAATTATACTTATAAATGATATTATTTTTTCTGATACATATCCAGGGCCACCGCCTGCTACTAGAATTCTTGTTATAACTGATGTTCAACCAGTAAATGCAATAATAATGGAATTAGAAAACGTGGCGAATCAAGTATGCAATCCAGAGGCAGCGTATGGTTACAGACATTCAGGACCTATAAATAACGTAACAGTTACTTCAACTTTTCCAGCAAGTATTTCAAAAGCACAGTATGACCAGGTATGGGATGTTAGATTTAACAATAATGGTTCGTGTACTAATCCAACCTGCTCATCAACACTGACTGCTGCACAGCAAACAGCATTAAGAAATTTTATGGCAGAAGGCGGCACGGTTTTTTTAATGGCGGAAAATGGAGGTTTTCCAGGACGGAATGATGGCATTGTTCAATTTGTGAATAGTGTAATAGCATCAGGGACATTTGCGGCAAGTGGAATTGGTGTTTTAAATGATGGTTCCGGTTGTTGTGCCATATTAGGACCGGGTGCTGCTTCTGCTGAAAATTTTGATAGTGATTATTATAATCTTGCATCATGTTCTTCAAGTGGAAGGGTATGGACAGAATACCCTGGCGGTGTAAGATTGTCGGAACTTGGCGGGGGAAAAGCAACATATATAACAAATGGTGTTGGTGCATACTGGCAACCATTAAATTTAACTGAAACAGCAGCAGTTGGAATTGGTTTTACTTCTGCTGATTTAAAGGCACCATATAATACAAGTAAATTATATGTGTGGTTTGACTGGCAAACATTTAGAGATAATGGAACAGTGTGCTGTGCACAGAATGCATCAAATGGTTATCTTGTAAGAAATATAAATGATTTTTTAAATACTATCCCACCACCAACACCAACCCCAACCAATACACCAATTCCTTTGTTGACCAAAAGCGCAAATAAAACAACGGCGAATGTTGGTGAAACCATAACTTTTTCAATAACATATCAAAATTTAAGTGGAATAACAGCAAATAATGTTTATATATGGGATACGATACCAACTCCGTATATTGGACTGGTTACGATATTAAATGGTGGAACACAAAATGGAAATTTAATAGTATGGAATGTTGGAAATTTAGCAAATGGCGCATCAGTGACAGTAAAATGGGTTGGGGTAATTAATGGAAGCCCGTTAAATCCATTTTTGGAAAAAGAATTTTTAGCATATACTGAAAGCAAAAAATATTTTAGAAAAAATTTATAAAACAGGAAGTTTTAAAATGAAAATTAAAATTGCAATTTTAACAGTTTTGTTTTTCTGCATTGCAATTTATGTATTTTCTGCTTCAGAAGTAAGAAATTTAATAATCAATCCATCGGTTGTAGCGCCGGGGCAGAGAGTTACTTTGACATTTGAATACAGGTCAACTGGTGGTTATGGAACTGCTTATTATGCAATGTTTTCAGATGTATGCTCGGTTAGAAATGCAGGAACAGCAGGACAGGATATAAAAGTTTCAGAAGATGGTATGGATGTTTTAACAACAGATGTTAATAGAACAAATAACGGTTCTCAAACAGCAAATCAATGGTATCCTTCAAGTACTTTAAATAGTAATATTTATATGTCAGTACCATCTAACTATGCCTGCGGAAATTATTACGTCATAGTTGTTGTCCGTGATTATCAAGTAATAAATGGTTCTCTTGGGAATTTTTATGATAATTATATTTGTGTTCCTGTTGCAGTAAATACCGGTGCCGGATGTTTAATAAATAATGCAGCATCAACTTACAATGGTAATGCAAGTTATGCAATAAAGATATTATCAGTGCCAACAAATACGCCAACTTTTACGCGAACAAATACCCCGACAAATACAAGGACAAATACACCAACGGATACAAATACCCCAACAAACACAGTAACAAATACGCCAACTTTTACAATAACAGATACACCGACAAATACAAGGACAAATACGCCAACGAATACAAATACCCCAACAAACACAATAACAAATACGCCAACTTTTACAGTAACAAATACATCAACAAATACAAGGACAAATACACCAACGAATACAAATACCCCAACAAACACAATAACAAATACGTTTACAAACACAATAACAAATACATCAACGAATACAGTAACTAACACTTTCACAAATACAAATACAAACACACCGACAAATACGAGAACTAATACTTTCACGGTGACTTCAACAAATACAGATACGCCAACAGGGACGCTGCCACCAACATGGACAAATACAAATACCCCAACAAACACTTCAACTTTTACAAATACATCAACACCAACGAATACAAATACGCCAACGAATACAAGAACCAATACATTTACAAATACAGATACAAATACGCCAACAGACACAAATACGGCTACAAATACTTTTACAAATACAAGTACCAATACTGTAACAAATACAAGAACAAATACACCAACAAGTACGGATACGCCGACAGGGACCCCGCCACCGACATGGACACCAACAAATACACCGACAAACACGCGAACCGATACATCCACATCAACAAATACAAATACACCTACCAATACAAATACGCCAACAAATACCGCAACGAATACAAATACTTTTTTACCAACATCAACAAATACGGCAACGCCAACTAATACAAGAACAACTACAAATACACCAACCGATACAAATACGCCCACATATACATCAACAAATACAGCAACAAGCACACCAACGAATACTGCAACTACAACATTTACATCAACACCAACCTATACCACGACAGATACACCAACACGAACATCAACACCGACAATAACAATGACATTACCGCCATTCCCATATATTTTAAATATAGATATTTATAATGAAGCAGGAGAAAAAATTAGAACACTGATAAGCACGCGGGCATCCGATATTTTAAGAAGCGCTACATTGCTTGAAAATGAAAATGAAATTGAAATGATAACCACGGATAAACAATTAAAGATAAAATTAGAAGGAATAGAAACACCTGATACTATAAATCAGGGACAATCTATTTTTATATGGAATTTAAAAAATGATAGCGGACAATTTGTAAAAAATGGGGTTTATTATATAAAAATAAGTGAAAAGGACTCTTATGGCCATACGGATTTGATAATTAAGAGTATCAATGTTTTAGATGTTATTGATTTTGTTACAGTGAATATATATAACAGCGCCGGGGAACTGGTAAAAACAATAAGAAATCCGATACAGAATTTACCCAATAAATTAAATATTTCAATAAATGACTTAATTTCAGTTGAGAAAAATAAAAATGAAATTTTACTTTATTATGGAGATAATGCAGAAAATTATGTGATATGGGATGGATTGACCGAGCAGGGTTTACTTGTTTCAAGTGGTATTTATGAAATCCAGGTTGTTTCAAAATTACAAAGTGGCGAAATAAAAGTTGCATCAAAAACAGTTCAGATATTAAGAGAAGACGAAGAATTTTTAAAACAATTAAAAGTTTATCCAAATCCATTCATTAAAGATAAAATTACCTTTGAGTGGGAAGCAGCAGGGAGTGGTGAATTAGCAATACGCATTTATAATTTAAAAGGAGAACTTGTAAAATATTTAATAACACGACTTGAGAATGGAAAAATTATTTGGGATTTAAAGACCGTGACAGGTGCATTGGTTTCAGAAGGAAATTATTATGTGATTGCAGAGGCAAAAAATAATAGTGGAATTTTAAATAGAAAATGTATAAAATTCAGTATAGTTTTTAAAAGTAAATAATTAATAAGGTAAATATGAAAAAATTTTTTATCATACTTTTGGTTTTTATAATTGCTGTGCCAAGTATTTTTGCGGACTTTGAAATGACCATACCCCTTACCGGAAATCCTGCTGCCTCAGGTCCTTTAACAATTCTTAACAGACAGACAACCTATTACTGGAATAATGATACTTATGAAATAGTGGCTATAGGATTTTCCACAACATCAACAATTACAAACCCAACTGACTCTTCTTTATTTACACTTTCAACTGATATTGATGGGTTAAGGCAGTACAGGATTCAAATAGCAAAACAGGAAATTACAACTGACCCGAATGAAACAGCAATTAGAGTTCCTGGGGCTGCTGATATAAGTATGAATTTAGCAGGTGATGCAAAATATCCAAGGTACCCTCACATAGTTGCAAGGGTAAAACCCTGTTATGCGTTAAAATATCCTGATACAACTTCTTATGCTCCACCTTTGAGTTATACTGATATAGATACTTCAACTGGTGCAGTTATAGGACAGCCGGATTATTACAGTGCAGGCGCCTGGTATGCCCGTGATACTGCACCGCTTTTTGTTGAAACAACAGGTTCGGCAAGACAGCATCCAACCCAATTATGGATAGGAATGCCGGATATGACCCCGGGTAGTATTGCCCAGGATGCTGCAAACCCGGTTGATTATAATGGATGGTATAGTATGCGTGTTACCTCATCTGTTGGCTATAGATTTGCGCCAAATAATCCTTCTGGACAGGGGGTGAATTATTCACATTCTGCTGGTTCTGGGCCGGGTGGGCTTATGTGGGCAATGGCAACTGCATTTGGACAGGAAATTTTTGGTTATGATATGCGATTGATGTTTGGGATTGGTTCTCAGGAATGTGGTATAGGACTTTTTTATGATGGAACAGGTGGATTTACAAACTGGCAATGGGCAGGCGATGCATGTGCAAATGGAAGTGGCGATGGTGAATATCAGATGATTGATGCTGATATGAAAATGACAATAATGTCTTTCCCGGATTATTATCCACATCCAAATTCTTATGCAAATGACCCTGCAATTCCAGGGAAGGTGTGAAAAAATTAAAAAAAAATTAAATTTTTTACTTGACTTGCGATATAGCGAGTTATATAATATGTATAAAAAAAGGAGGTGAAAGAGATGGGCTATTTAACAAGATTGCAGGTA
>Ga0078972_1010950_pt1 | contig 16552 bp, 15 predicted proteins | sample YelNatPaOPGAMG01_FD_67568 | JGI IMG/M metagenome (GOLD analysis project Ga0078972, IMG submission 67568) | Hot spring thermophilic microbial communities from Obsidian Pool, Yellowstone National Park, USA - OP-RAMG-01 (SPADES assembly) (version 2) | ecosystem: Environmental > Aquatic > Thermal...
TGCCCCTGAGTTGCTGTAAACTCTGGTAAATTTTCTCCTTTGTAACCTTGTATTTCTTTAATATCTTTGATGCCTGCCCATCTTCTTCAAGTATTCCTATAAGTAAATGCTCGACAGAAACATATTCATCTTTAAGATTTTTTGTCTCTGAAACTGCAATGTCAAAAACTTTTTTCATTCTCTGTGAAAGGTATAACTCAATTGATGCACCACTAACTTTTGGAACTGTTTCAAGATAATCACCAATCTCATGTTTTATCTTCAGTGGCTCTATACCAATTTTCTCTAATATTATGAAAGAGAAATCTTCAGTTGAACCAAGAAGTGCAAGCAATAAGTGCTCAGGTAAAAGTTCCTGATGCTGGTAATCCTGTGCGATTTTTTGGGCAGTAATCAATGCTTCCTGTGATTTTAGAGTAAATTTGTTGAACATGTTTTAACCCTCCACTTTTGTTATTAAGGTTCTCAGTTGTCAAAACCTAATGCAATCAACAAGTTACTATAGAATCAAAACAATCTCACTTATTTAGATGTGAAAAAATCAAAAAAGGATTCTATATTTAATCTATTTCTCTGATAAGTGGAACTTCTTTACAGTTTGGAAAGTAGGGACATTTTACACATTCAATCCAGATTTTGTGAGGGAGGGTATCTCTTTTAACAACTTTGTATTTATGTTTTTTGAAAAACTCAGGAACAAAACTTAAAGCAAAAATTCTTTTAACTCCAAGTTGTTTTGCCTCTTTATGACATCTTTTTAAGAGTTTTGAGCCAAGTCCCTTTTTTCTAAATTTAGGAGAAATTGCCAGTGATTTTATCTCTGCCAGATCTTCCCATGTAACATGAAGAGCAACGCAACCAATAATTTTCTTCTTGTACTCAATAACAAAAAATTCCTGAAGATGCTCGTATATTTCACTAAGTGCCCTTGGCAACATCAATCTTTTATTTGCATAAAAATTTATCAATTTATATATCTGTGGTACATCAGAAATTTTTGCTTTCCTCAGTTTCATAGGAGAGTCCTTCCTTAAATGCCTTTATGTTGAGATTTGCTATATCCTGTTTTTTTGAGAAAATGTTTTTTATAACCTTTATTACATTTTCAGAAGAAATTATTTTCTTTGCTTCAGTATAGACACCAAGCATTACCATATTGGCACAGCGAACATCGCCAATCCTTTTTGCAATAGCGGTTGCTGGTATCTGAATAAGTTTTGAAATTTTATTTGTAAAATTGGTTGCATTCTTTGATATATCAACTAAAGAAGAATTTACTATAAGAAGACCATCTGAAACTAACTTAGGTAAAAATTTCAAAAAAGATGGCGCATTCAAAACTAAAAGTGACTTTGCTTTGCTCACTGTAGGAGAAGCGATTTCTCTATCTGAAATTATTACTGTACAATTTGCTGTTCCACCACGAATTTCTGCACCATAACTTGGATAATAGGTTACATAAAGTCCCTGCTCTACTGCTGATAGAGCAAGGGTTTTACCGAGTGCCAAAACGCCCTGACCACCTGCACCTGCAATAAAAATTTCTTCAACCAAATCCAAACTCCTCCTTATCTTTTGTCTGCTAAGCCAAAAGTATGGTAGCCGAGGGCTTTATGCCCTCGCTATTCCGTCAGTATTTTGCGAACCTATTTTGCGAACCCATAAAGGGTTCGGCTACCGAGATTTTCGGCCCTTGGCTTGGTAGCCGAGGGCTTTATGCCCTCGCTATTCCGTCGGTATTTTGCGAACCCATAAAGGGTTCGGCTACCTATTTAACATACGGATTTTCTAAGCAGACACCAAAACATTCCGTTTTACCAATGTCTCTACCATCTTAGGAACCAATTGACTTGCACGAAGAAACTCTATCATAACAGGTTTCCCTTTTTCATCCCAGTGAATAACGACATCACCTACCATTTCAGCATCAGTAATTTTGCCTTCTTTGGAGACCCAAATAACAATCACATCCGCCTCTGGTTCATATGAAAGATTATATTCCATAACGCCTCCTTCTACTCGGAAATACTGTGATAATTTTTATGTAATCTTCCGTCTCTTCACAAACAACTTGTATTAAATGCTCTGTATCGTAAATTTTAAGAAATATTTTCTGATTACCTTTTAATAGGACTTTATCAGGTTCTCTAACCACTGAAGAAATATACTCCTGGCTTAAAATAAAACCATAATTAGAAAGTAAGGCAGTTTTATTTTTTGAATGTTTTGTAAAATAAATTTGTTTCATGAAATTGTGAACTGCCCCAAATTTTTTCTGTTTAGTTATTTTCCGAACAAGCCGAGGGCTTTATGCCCTCGCTATTCCGTCGGTATTTTGCGAACCCATAAAGGGTTCGGCTACCGAGATTTTCGACCCTTAACTTGGTAGTCGAGGGGGTTTATCCCCTCGCTTTTCCGTCGGTATTTTGTGAACCTATTTTGCGAACCCATAAAGGGTTCGGCTACCACAAGTGAGGCCTCAAGGCCTGATAAATCGTCCGCCAGACACATTGGCGGACAAGGGCAACTACAAATTATTCCTTGAATATCCCAAGTGGAAATGTTTTTGACATTGTCTCGTCTATCCATTTACAGGCATCCACAGGTTTAAGTTCCCAGTTCACAGGGCACATAGACAAAATTTCAACAAGAGAAAAACCTTTATTTTCTATTTGATATTGAAATGCTTTTTTAATTAACTTCTTTGTCTGAATAACATTTGCCGGCTTGTTCACAGCACAACGAGCAAGAAACTTAACTCCTTCAAGAGAACTCAGTAATTCGCAAACTTTTAATGGATAGCCGTCCCTTGCAACATCTCTCCCCGAAGGAGTTGTAAGAGTTTTTTGATTTAGTAAAGTTGTAGGCGCCATCTGACCACCTGTCATTCCATAATTTGCATTGTTTACAAAAATAACTGTAATATTTTCTCCTCTGTTTGCTGTATGAATAATTTCTGCAGTGCCAATTGCCGCAAGGTCTCCATCGCCTTGATATGTGAATACTATCCTATCAGGAAGAACTCTCTTAATACCAGTTGCAACTGCAGGTGGCCTTCCATGTGCTGCCTCTGAAACATCAAAATTAAAATAGTCATAGGCAAAAACAGCACATCCAACAGGAGCAATACCAATTGTTTTCTCTCTTATATCTAACTCATCAACTACTTCTGCTATAAGACGATGAATTATTCCGTGCCCGCATCCAGGGCAGTAAAGATGACGCGCTGGCTTTAAACTTTCAGGTCTTTTAAGTTTAACAGATTTTTCTAATGTGTTCATATATTTCTTCAGGAGTAAAAATTGTTCCGCCTGGTTTTCCAAGAAATTCAACTTGAACAACACCATTGACTGCAAGTTTCACATCCTCTAACATCTGGCCAAGATTCATCTCAACAGTGAGAACTTTTTTTACTTTTTTTGATCTCTCTCTTATTACATCTTCAGGAAATGGCCATAGAGTTATAGGTCTTATCAATCCAACCTTTAGTCCATCTTTCCTCGTCATTTCTATTGTTGACTTACATATTCTTGCTGAAATCCCAAAAGCAACAATTAAAAACTCAGCATCTTCTGTTTTGTATTCTTCAAACCTTACTTCATTTTTCTTGATTTCTTTATATTTTTTATCAAGTTTCCAGTTAAATTCTTCAAGTTCTCCTTCACCCATAAGAAGTGACCTTATTTTTCTTGGCTCTCTTCCTTTGCAACCATCTAATACCCAGTCCTTGCTATAATTTTGAATTTTGAATTTTGAATTTTGAATTTCTATTGGCTCCATCATCTGGCCAAGATATCCGTCAGACAAAATCATTACAGGATTTCTGTATTTGTCAGCAAGGTCAAAAGCAATGGCTGTTAAATCATACATTTCCTGAACAGTTGAAGGAGCAAGTGTAATCATTTTATAATCGCCGTGGCCCCCACCCTTAACTGCCTGAAAATAATCACTCTGTGCACCGCTTATATTCCCCAGACCAGGTCCACCTCTTGTTATGTTTGCAATAACACATGGAAGTTCACAACCTGCAAGATAAGAAATTCCTTCCTGCATTAAACTTATTCCTGGAGAAGAAGAACTTGTCATTGCTCTTTTCCCGGTTACCGCAACTCCAAAAACCATATTTATTGCAGAAAGTTCACTTTCTGATTGAAGAAAAACTCTGCCAAGTTCGGGCATTCTTTTAGACATATATGCAGAGACCTCATTTTGAGGTGTAATTGGATAACCAAAATATGCTTCACAACCTGCTGAGATTGCACCTTCGCAGAGTGCAATGTTTCCTTGAATTAAAACTCTTTTACTCATTTTTTATTTCCTACGGCTACAGGTGTTTTTTCAAACTTAAAAACAGTAATTATATATTCAGGACACATAATATAACATGTCCCGCAGGAATTACATTCTTCTGGTTTAGTTAAAACTGCATAAGTGTAGCCCAATTTATTAATCTCTTCTGACTTACCAAGACATTTTTTGGGGCAGTAATATATGCAAAGTTCACAACCCTTACATTTTTCTGTATCAATTATTACAGGAAAATCTAATTTTTTATTGTTTTTTTTCATTTTGATTGACGCCACAAAAGATTTATATCAAAAAAAATTTTAGCAAATACTCAATGGATTGTCAATTTTTATATTCAGGGATTTCAAGATATATTTCATTCCTTCAACAGGGATTACAATCCAATCAGGTCTGTTATTCAATTCATAGCCAATTTCATAAATAACTTTTTCAAGAAGAAAAATTTTAAGTAGAGCAAAAAAATCTTCTTTATACTTTGGTACAATATTCTCATCAGCGCATATCTTAAGATAAGAATTCAAAAAGACATCACTTATATACTCATACCATCCATCTGCAAAAGAATGCAGTTTTTCAATTTCTTCTAACTTTAAACCCAATTCTTTATATAAAACAAAATATACACAATATTGAAAAGACCTTAACATTCCTGCTACATCTTTAATTGGTGAAAGTTTTTTTCTCCTATCTTCAAATAAACGGCCGGGCTCACCTTCAAAATCAATAATAAAAAAATCTTTTCCTGTAAATAGAACCTGCCCAAGATGATAATCTCCATGAATTCTCATCTTGCTTACTGAAAAAGATTTTTTAAGAACTTCTCTAAAACACTTTATAATTTCTTCTTTTGATGAGAGGATTTCTTTTATATCTTCTTTTAACTTATGTGAAAACTTATAACAACTCTTCTCTAAGAGAGAAAAAACTCTATCTGTTAAACTTCTTAATGATACAAAAACTTCTTTTCGATAACTAAATGAAAACTTCTCAGGCCTAAACTCAGGTCTGTTTCTTTTGCTCCCAAGAGCAAGATGCATCTGGCCGGTTCTTTTACCAAGTAATTTTATATTTTCAATATATGTGCGACCAATCAAACCTTCTATTGTTTTTTCATCCGCCGTCTTTACATTTTCTGATATGACCCTTTCAAAGTACTTTTTCACATTCTGAATAGAATATCTCCATGCATCTGTTCTGTTTTTAATAAATGTCTGCAAAATCCCCATACAAACTGGTTTATGGTTTTTAACTTCATATTCAACAGAACCCAAAAAAAATGGAACATTTTTGAATTCTGTCTCTTCAGTAATAAATTTTAACATTTCAAATTCAGGATTAACCCCTTCATTCAATTTTCTAAAAAACTTCAGAATAAATTTATCACCATAAACTATTGAGTTATTTGTTTGCTCTGTTTTTAAGACATATGAATTTAAAGAAATTTTTTTACCACAGATAATTTTTTTTAAATTTTTTCCACAAATTCCAGATAGTTTACCTTTAGTGCCTTTTAATTTTTCTTCTCTCAAAACTATATCAAAAATTTTCTGTTGAAATTTTTTGTTATATGTTCCATCATAAATTATTAATCCCTTTTTCTTTATGTAAGAAATTATTGATTCAGGGGAATTTTGCTTAATTCTCAGAGATTCATTACCTAAGGCATAAGATACAGGCAGGGAATACAATTCTGAAGAACCGCCCTTGTAAAAAACTTTAATAACTAAAAGATTATTAGTAAAATTACCATTACAGAAAGGAATGTTTTCTAAGATATCTATTTTGAGAATTTTCTGTGTCTTCCCGCCAAACCATCTACTTTTTTTTAGATATTCAATAAGAATTTTTTTTTGCAAGAATAAATCAAGCGAAGTCATACAATTAAACTATAAACATTAAAATTGACAAAACTAAAAATATTAAACCTGTTGCAAATTTTACTGTCTTAATATGCTGTCTTCCAAGTTCTTCTATTTTTTCTGATTTATAGCCAAACAAAAGTGAAACAAAAATCAAAATAAGCGGAAAAACAAACATAGATGAATATAATGATAAATATAAGAATGCTTTAACTCTCATTTCTGGAATACCTACCATATACATTATTGTAGGAAGATAAATCTGCCCCGTGCAGAAAAATTCTAAAAATGAAACACCCGTGCCAAGAAAGAAACCAAACGGAACAAGAAATCTTACTTTAGCATATTTTTCTACTAAACTGTAAATTTTCCATCTGAAATAATTCGGCAACTGTAAAATCACCTTTGCTTGTTTTCCTTTTTCTATTGCTATTATAGAGAAAAAATCAGAAAAACTTAAAACAGCAAGAATGAATGTAATTACGCCTGCGATAATATAAACTACCCTTGAAATATTTTTTAGACCATAGATTGACAAGAAAAATCTTGAAAGCCCCAGTCCAATCAGAATATATATCATAAAAACACCAAGGATAAACATTATTCCTGTCCAGAAGATTTCAATTGTCCTTTTTTTATGAATCATACCAAGATAAGCAATTAAAAATACTATCGCTGCAAATGCACAGGGGTTTAAACCATCTATTAAACCAGCAAAAATTATCGGCAAAACCTTTAGTGAACTTAATCTTTTTCTGATTTCATTTTCAACAGAAATCATTTCTTGAACATGTGACATATTTAATATTGATGAAATTTCTTTTTCAAGTTTATCATTTATTTCTTTTTTCCCACCAAATATTTTCCCTCCTATAAAAACCGCAGGAAGTTTATTGTTTTTATCTTGATATTTTTCTTCAAGAAGAACAAATCTTTCATAGTTTTTTGGAATACTTAAATCGTATTCTTTAATTTCAAAAATAATTTTGTGTTTTCTGCCAATCTCAGGAATAATTTTTTCTTTTAGTTTAATACAATATGAGCAATTCGGTGTTGTATAGATTTCTATTGATAATTTTGGTTGACCTTGAGATAAATCTTCTTCATTTTTTGACTGCGATGACTTTTCATCCTGGGTTGATTTTTTGACAGAAACAATATCTGCTTCAATTAGCCAAGTAATATATGGATTTTTTGGGTCATTTGTATCAATAAATAGATATTCATTTTTCTGACCGGAAAAACCAGTTGTATCATAAGTTATAATCAATTCTGACTTGCTTTTGGGTTTTAAAATTCTTTTTGTAAAACTCAAGGATATACATTCGCATGACTGTCTTATCTTTATTTCAAGAACTTCGTTTCCAATATTACTTATGACAAGTTTTTCTTTTAGGAGTGCTCCTTCCTTGACTTTACCTGTGTGCCAGTATGCTTTTGAAAGTGCAATTTGCGGTTGGGCTACTAAAAAATCTGGAAGAAAAACAATCAAAAGAAAAAAAATTTTTTTAAATGAGATTGGTTCAATAAATCGCCGTGTTTTTGGCAGGGAAAAGGCAACTGCATTTTTTTCAGGCATTTATTTTAAGAGTTGTTTTGTTTTTTCTTTTAATTGGGCATTATAATCTTTAATTAACTGACGGGCAGATGGATCATCAGGAATCTCTTTATTCAAAAGGACAAAATTATTAGAATAGGATATAATCTTCTTCTCGCTATTAAGTTCTAATTCAAGAATACCAACACGATGTCCATTTTCACCTGTTTGAACAATCAATGTATTTTCAATTTTAACTGGTTCTCTGTGAAATGTCTGCGAATGACCACCAACTATTACATCTATACCAGGAATTTCTTTTGCAATAATTCTATCTTCTTCATCTCCTGAGTGAGAAACAAGAACAACAATGTCTGCTTTCTTACGGAGTTCTGGAATAATGCCTTTTAAATATTCAATATGGTTAAGTACTTTAATGTTTTTCGTTTTATCCTTAGGAAACAATAGAAAAACATCAGGATTTATGATACTAACCAATGCAACATTTATTTCATTGACTTTTTTTATAAGGTATGGTTTCTCCAATAATGGAAAACACATCTCATCATTACAGGTCTGAAGATTTGCTGAATAGAAGGGAAGGCGACTTAAATTTTTTTTCAAGTAATCAACTCCACAGAGAAGTTCCTGGTCTCCAACTGCAATTATGTCGTATTTAATTTTTTCCATCATCTTTATGCAATATTCAGCCAGAAGTTCATCAGCGCGGGGCGGGAAAAAATCCCCTGAGTCAACAACTATTGCAGAAGGTTTCTTCTGTTTCAACTCATTTATAGCATAAACTCTTCTAACAAGTCCACCAAAGGGATTTTCAGGACAATCACAGGACTCTAAATGTCCGTTTGCACTGTTTGTATATACGATTGTAACTATATTTTTTTGTGGTATTGAATCTTTTTCTGATTTTAACTGCTCAATTGTCTTTGCAAGTATTTCTTCTAAATTTGGCTGATATCCTTTAAAGTGCTTTTTAATTTTTCCGTCCTTACCAATAACAAAAATCTGCGGAACTTCTGCCCTCCCATATTTTGTTACACCGTATTTTTCACCTGCAAGATAGCCCATAGGGTCAATCAAAACAGGTATAGTTACATTATATTTTTTGATGTATTCAGGAAGAACATTTTCTGGTTTGTCATCAAGAGAGATAAGAAAAACTTTTACTGAATCAACAAATTTTTTTGAAATGTTTTCTAAATGTGGAAGTTCTTTTTTGCAGGGCTCACACTTAGTATCAAAGAAACTCAAAATGACAATTGTTTTCCCATCAAGCAATTTTTCCAATGAAACGCTTTTACCGGTGCTGTATTCTTTAAGACGAAAATCAGGGGCAAAATTATTTGTTTGAGAAGATAAAATACTAACCAAAAACAAAAACAGAAAAACAAAAAAAACTTTCTTCATTTTTCAGCAATTGTCCTTTCCTAACTCACTGCTCACTTTTTACTGATTACTTATCTTGTAGCAAAGCGGTTTGCAAGAATTCTACAAGCATCACTGAGTTCTCTGGCAGAAGTTGCCTCTGCTTTTTCTGCTTTAATAATTTTTCCTGTTTCAACATCAACAAGATTTACAGTGATATAGTAAGTGTCAAGTAATTTTGAAAGAGAACCAACAACTATCTGTTGAACATTGAGAAGTTTTCCCATTCTGACAGCACACTCTTCTGTTGTGCAACCAGAGAGTTGGAATTTCTGTTCAGAAAGAATTGTCTCCATATTTGCTCTGTCCATAACATTAAACGCTTGAGTATTAACAAGTTCTGTCCTTAAGAAATCTGCAACTATTGAAGCATCTGCTGCTGAGACATTTTTACCTGCAAAATCTGCAACTGCAATATTAATTTTTTCACCCGTCGGAACAGTAACGGGTTTCTCAATTGGTTTTGGTTTTTCAACTGGCTTTGGTTTTTCAACTGGCTTTGGTTTTTCTTCAAATGGCTTTTCTTCTTTCTTCCCAAATTTATATGACAGGTCAACCCTTTGAAATGTGCTGAAACCACCTGCATTTGAAAAACAATAATCAAGACCAAAGCCCTTAAAATTTATACCAAGGCCAAAGTTCAAAGAATATATTCCATAATACTTAGAAGAAATTCCTGCTCTTAAAAATAACCATCTGTAAGCATTCCATTCAAATCCAAAATCCAACCCATTGGAATTTGAAAGTTCAAGTCCATAACTATAATCAACAGCAAGCAAAAGATTTTTATCTTTAAGAAATCTATAAGCAGAGCCAATTTTTAACCACTTTGGCAAATTCTCAGGAATAGTGGTATTCTCATACTTAATATCTCCAGCAAAATTCAGTAAAGACATACCAGCAGAAAACTTTTTTGAAGTGCTTTCATATAAAAAACCGACATCGCCTGTTCCAGTATTACCTGAAATAGGTCCTCCTTCTATTCCTTCTCCGTGAATACTTGAACCAGCAGATTTCAGAGTTACTCCAAGAATAAATTTTTTACTAATTCTTGCTGAACATGTTAAATATAAAGAATGGTCTTCCTGAGAAATATCATGAGTTTTATAGCCAGAGTCATCATAACCTCTGATTGGAGGAACATCAAATGCTCTGAACATAATTCCAAGACCATATTTATTATTTTTGAAAGGATACAGAAAGCCAATTGTATCTATTTTATAGATTTCTTCGGTCCCTGCACTATAATTAGTATGAAAAAAAGCAATCTCTGGTTGACTATTTGTTAAGATGCCTGCAGGATTGTAATAAAAACCGCCAATCCCTTCAGCGACACCTGTATAGGCATCACCCATTCCTGCAGGCCGGGCAGATGGATTTATGACAAGAGACAAAAGTGTGGGATTATCCGCATAGCAAAATTTGCAAAAAAACAAGAATAGTAAAAATGCTAACTTTCTCATCTAATCACCATTATTTTGAATACTTTGTGATTGCCTTTGGTATCTTTCACATGAACTATATAAGTACCTGTGCCAACATATTCAGAGTTCTCATCTTTGCCATCCCACGGTGGAACATCTCCATAAGAATCTGCATTCGTGTTTTTTACTCTTATACCATTTATTGTATAAATTTCTACTTCTGCATCAGAAGGAACATTCATAAATTTTAGTTGCTGTCCTTTTGATAAATAAAGCGGGACAGGATAACAATAAACATTTTTGATATCCTTGGTGCTTGGAGAACCTGGAGAATATTCAACAAGAGCAAATATTGATAAATGCCTGGTGGTTCCAACAATTTTATTCTGAGATGGGTCTATTGAGGATGTAAAAATTGGCTTCCAGACACCACTGTCATAATAAGCAATAGCAAGTTTATTTTCGTCAAAGCCAGAAATATCACTGTCATTATATTCAATGGTAATTGTTATATCTTTTTGTGGTTGCTCTAACCAGCCAGTAATTTCAACTCCGAGGTTAGCAACTTTCATATTCTTCTGGTTTGTTGGTAATGTGGTTACAATATCAGTCCTAGCGAGAACCGCCAGATTAAAAGAAGAACTAAATGTATTTTCAGGAATTCCTACTGTTATTGTCCTGCCGCCAGCAGGCGGACTAACTTTAATTGTATAACTTGAACCCCGTGTAACATATACACTGGTAGAACTCGGAACTTCTGGCTGTGACGGTGTTGACGATGGAGGGACCCATTTTGCATATTTTAGGTCACCGCCGCCAGTTCCATTTGCGTCATAATAAGTTACATACGGTGTTCCTGAACTATCAAGTGCAAGTGAACAATAAAGACCTGTTCTTTTTACCTTTGTAGGGTCAGACCCCACACAGATAGTTTCTTTAGTATTGTCTGGCCAGGAACCATTTGGCCAGGAGTCAGTAGTAGTTTTAGCATACTTTAAAGTATTATCTGTTATATTATAATAAACTATGTGATGAGTATTATTAGAAGTATCAATTACTATTGAACACCTATAACCATCCACATCACCGCCTGCGGGTGCAATAGTTTCTATTGTGCTATCTGCCCAAATGCCTGCATTAATTCTTTTTTTACATTTTAATTGTCCGGTGGCTCCATCATAAAATACTATATAAGGGACATTATTAGAGTCCAATGCTATTGATGTATATTTACAATTCCCTGAATGAACCAATTCAGGCGAACTCCATACCCCAGCCCAATAAATATAATACACATTGCCATTCTTAACATAACTTATATGCGGCTGGTTTGAAGAATCCACAGTAATATCTGTGCATAACCTGGGGGAACCCTCATCCCATATATCAATTTCTTCAGTAGCCCAACCACTTGTAAAAGTAAAAGTTGCATAATTAAGTGCGTGGCCTGGTGCCATGTTCCTATATCTGTAATAAGATATCTGTGGTTTATTGTCAGTGCCAATTGCCATGCTTGTCCATACTCCATAATTAGCCGACAGATTACCACAATCATCTATCAACATAAATGAACTCCAGTTTGTACCATTGGTTGCTGATGAACACAAGATATCCCAGGTACTGCTATCATAAAACACAACATACTGTTTATTATTTGAATCAACTCCTAAAGCAATATATTTATAATTATCAGGATTAATGCCATTTATGGCAATGGCTTCAGTTGACCATGTACTAAAATCAGAAGTTTTGGTATATTTTACATAAGACGCTAAATCACTTCCAATCTGCTGATAAGCAACCTGAAAAATACCATTCTTAATCACAAGAGACGAATACATTCCTTCATTTGAGTCAACATCAGTAGAAATTTTATAATTTTGCCAGTCAGCATATAAAAAAGAGTGAGCAGTGATTAAGTGAATAGTGATTAGTGAAAAAACAAAACCAGTTGCTATTCTCTTTGCCATAACATCGCCTCAAAGTTGCAACAATCTATGTTTCATAATTACCTGAAGAATGACACTGTTGCCGAAGTCAAAAGTGTCACCCTGAACGACAGTGAAGGGTCTAAAAACTACATTCTATTGCAGAAAATGAGACCTTTCCTTTCACTCAGGGTGAGGTTCTTGACTTCGTCCACAACTTTAGATTATACATCATTTTACCCACAAAATCAATTAGATTTTTAAAAAACTCACAACTTGTTATTCAGCAATTCCCTGGCGTGCTCAACAGTAATTTTTGTAATTTTGCCGGCGCTCAGCATTCTTGCAATTTCTTCTATTCTCTTTTCTTTTGAATCCAGAATATTGACTACTGTCAGAGTTCTACCTGATTTCTCAATTTTTTCTACCTTAAAATGTCTGTCAGCAAAGCAGGCAATTTGAGGAAGATGAGTAATACAAAAAATCTGATGTGTCTTTGAAAGTTCTAAAAGTTTCTGGCCAATAACTTTACCCATAGGACCACTTACACCAGAGTCAATCTCGTCAAAAACCATAACCGGCACATCACTGGCATGTCCAAGAACTGTTTTCAAGGCAAGCATTGTCCTTGACATTTCTCCACCAGAGGCAATTTCTTTTAATGGTTTTAATTCTTCACCAACATTTGCTGAAAATAAAAATTCAACTCTGTCAATTCCTGTGTGATTAACTTCAACCTTATCAAAATTAACCTTAAATTTTGCTTTTGGCATACCAAGGTCGTGCAATTCTTTTTCAACGAGTTTTTCAAATTTTAAGGCGGTTTCTTTGCGTTTTTTTGAAAGTAAATTGCAAAGTTTATCAAGTTCTGTTTCTATTTCTTTTATCTTTTTCTCAAGTTCTGAGATATTTTCTTCACTGTGTTTTATTTTTTCAAGTTCTGTTTTAATTTTATCTCTGTAGAGGAAAATCTCATCTATTGTTGAGCCATATTTCTTTTTAAGTTTTATTATTGTGTCTTTTCTGTCAATAAGGTTTTCAAGTTCAGAAGGGTCAAGATTGAGTTTGTCTATTTTTTTCTCAATTTCTGCTGATAGATCTTTAAGTTGCGAAACAATATTCTCAATTTCAGAAGAAATTTCTGGAATTTCATTTAAAGTGGAGGCAATTTTCTGAAGTTGTTCTATTATAGAGTTTTCCTGTTGGGAAATTATGTTGTAAGATTCAGAAAGTACAGAAATAAGTTTTTGTGCGTTTTTCAATTGAGGAAGAATCTTATCAATTTCTTCATCTTCGCCTTTTTTTAAATCTGCAGATTCAATTTCTTTAATTTGAAACTCATAGAGGTCAATTTTATGTTTCCTTTCATGTTCAGTAATTTTTAAGTTATCAAGTTCCTGTTTTAGTTTTTGCCAATTTGAAAATATTTCACTCAATTTTTCTCTGAGTTCAGATAGTCCGGCGTATTTGTCAATTAACTCAAGTTGATTTGAATTTTTGAGGAGTGTCTGATGCTCATACTGGCCATGGACATCCACAAGTTTCTCGCCAATTTGTGAAATAAATGTTAGTGTTACAGGATTGTCATTGTAATAACATTTTGATTTGCCATCCTGTTCAATGTGTCTTGAAATTATTATCTCTTCATTTTTGTTGATTGAAAAAACACCTGTCACTATTGACTTTTCTGACCCTGACCTTACTACTTCCTGAGATGCTCTTTCGCCAAGAATCATACCAAGAGCATCTATTATTATTGATTTACCTGCACCTGTCTCGCCAGTAAAAACATTAAGTCCACCAGAAAATTCAAGATTTAGATTTTCAATGAGGGCGTAATTTTTTATGGAAAGTTCAGTTAGCATCTCTTACTTTTTCACAAATTCCAAGTTTTGTTCGTAAGATTTCACAAAAGTCCTTTTGTGGGTGTGTAACAAGTAAAAGGGATAGTGGTGACTTTTTTATAGTCAATCTGTCACCGGAAGAAATTTCAAAGTTTTCCTGTCCATCAATTGAAACAACAATTCCTCTGTTTGATTTATATTCAGGGACTTCGACTGTAAGTATGCTTGATGGAGAAACGACCATTGGTTTTTGTGCCAATACATGTGGACAAATTGGAGTAATTATTATTGAATTGACTTCTGGCTGAACAACTGGCCCACCTGCAGCAAGAGAATATGCTGTTGAGCCTGTTGGAGTTGAAAAAATAATTCCATCGCCAATATAATCAGCAAGTAAATTTTTTCCAATTTTTACTCTCAGAAGAATAACCCTTGTTAAATCGCCTGAGTGAATTACGCAGTCATTGACAGCGGTATATTTCTTTGAATCTGTTTTTATTTCAAGAAACATCCTTTTTTCTGGTTTTATTTTTCCTTTGAGCACTTCTTTTATAACATTGTATTTTTCTTTAGGGTCTACTTCAGCCATAAAACCAAGAAGGCCAAGATTTATTCCAAGGACAGGCACTTGATTTTTAGCAACTTTTTTTGCAACTTTTAGAATTGTGCCGTCACCGCCAAGGGCAATGCAAAGATTAGCCACAGGCAATGTCTCTATATCTGATGAAAATATTTCAACTTCAATCTTTTGAGAAGTCAAATATTTTTTAATTTTTTCTGCTTCTTTTTTTGCTCTGGTCTTTAATGGATTATAAACTAAGATTATCTTTTTCATTGGAAGCGTGACCACGATCCATCATCCATCATCCCCGATCCATAGAGGACGAATTATCAACTCTTGTCAAAAATGGGCGGCACTGGACTTGAACCAGTGACCTTTGCCTTGTAAGGGCAACGCGCTGTCCACTGCGCCAGCCGCCCATCTTCCCCTGTATCTAAACAAACATCCTTAATTTCCCTACTACAAGAGCCCTTACTGCGGCAACCCGCCGCCTCATTATCTCGTGCAAGTATTTTAATAGATTTAAATCAAAAAGTCAATATAACCAGAAGAAGTCCAAAGTTTAACTAAATCATTCAATTCAGTTGCGTCTTATTCTTCGCCATTCAATTTCATTTTCAATGGTAGGCAATAATTTGCTTTCTTTTATCTTTGGTATTACAGGTTTTCCTGCGTTCACCCAAGCAGTATACCAGAGGCAAGTTAAGGCATAGACCGCTTTATTTATCTGTTCAAGAGTAATCTTTTTGGTGTCTTTCCACAAAAGTTCATAATATTTTTCTGGCTCTTTTTCTAAATATTTCTTATATCTTGTATCTGCGTCTAAAATCACACCTATTTTTGAATATCCATCTATCAAAAAATCAAAAACAAAATCAATTGGATTTGAGATGTATTTAATTTTTGCAATTTTATCTATTTTTATTTCACCGATATGATAATTTATCATTGTGGATTCATACCTTTCATGTATTCCAGTGTTTCCTGTTAACTGCCCGTCGTAATTCATAGTTAAATGAAGTGGCTGATGAGCATCTGCAACATAGTGACCGAGTGCATAGGCACAGGCAAAGACCTCAGGCCATCTGTTTTTTTTCATATTAACTGTCATTAAATCAAGATATTCAATGATTGTCCATGGGACTGTCCCATTTTTTTCAACTTCTTCAGCAGTATATTTTTCTACAAATTCTTCATATTTTCTTGGAAGGTCATCAAATGGCTCAAAATCAAAAGCATCTAAATCAATATAGTGCCTGACAGGCTCACCTGGAACAAAATTTTTCCAGTTGTCAGGATCGCTTGCATGTAAACTTAAATAGTCAGCATGAATTCTAAAGTTTTCCATCTGGCGTGGCAATGTCTTTGCAGCATAGTAGTTTATAATTTTGTGGGTTTCATATCCCCAGCCAAATAAAAGTGAAGGGAAAGATAAAAAGAGAAAAAAAAGGCAGGCCAGGCGTTTCTCAATATTCATAAATGCTACCGCCTATAAACTCTCTAAGGAGTGAATTTTTTGGAACTATTGAATCATCAACTAATTCTTCCATCTGAGAAAGCAAATTATAAACTCTTTTTGCTCTGATATAAGCATCCACCTTTTTAGGATCATTTTCATACATTTTAATTATATCAGGAAAGTACTTA
>Ga0078972_1010951_pt1 | contig 16552 bp, 16 predicted proteins | sample YelNatPaOPGAMG01_FD_67568 | JGI IMG/M metagenome (GOLD analysis project Ga0078972, IMG submission 67568) | Hot spring thermophilic microbial communities from Obsidian Pool, Yellowstone National Park, USA - OP-RAMG-01 (SPADES assembly) (version 2) | ecosystem: Environmental > Aquatic > Thermal...
TTTGGTTGGAATGAAAGCCGATGAGGAAAAAGAATTTACCCTTGAATTCCCGAAAGACTATCACCATAAGAAGCTAGCTGGAAAACCCGCCACCTTCAAAGTCAAGATGAAGTTAGTGCAAGAAAAAGAGCTTCCGGAAATAAATGATGATTTCGCCAGAAGTCTTGGCAATTTTGAAAACCTTGAAACCCTCAAAAAAAGCCTCAAAGAAGGAATGGAAATGGAACGGAAAAAAGAAAGCGAAGAAAAAAGACGGCAAGAAATCATTGAAAAAATTGTCTCCGGGTGTCAATGGGAAATACCGGAGATTCTGGTCGAAAACGAACTTGAGAAAATAATGGCCGAATTTGAACAAAATATTTTGGGAATTGGAATGAAATTGGATGAGTACCTCAGTGGTATTAAGAAGACAAGAGAAGAGGTAAAGAAAAATTTCCAAGAAACTGCTGAAAAAAGAGTGAAATCAGCTCTAGTTCTTCAAGAAATTGCCAAGCTCGAAAAAATTTCTCCGGAAAGCGCCGAAATTGAAGAAGAAATGAATAAAACTCTTGCCTATTTCAAAGATCAAAGGGATGCAGAAAAAAATTTAGACATAAAGAGACTCTATAATTATATAAAAGGCATTTTAACCAATCAAAAAGTGTTTGAGTTCTTGGAAAATTTATAAAAAAAGTGATTTTTGCGGGTATTCAAAAAAAACCTAATTACTAATAATTTTTAATCTTTTATCAACCTATGAAAAATCAATATCTTATTCCTACTGTCATCGAAAAAACCACTTATGGAGAACGAGCCTATGACATTTATTCCCGACTTTTGAAAGAAAGAATTATTTTTCTGGGAGGGCCAATTGATGATCAGGTTGCCAACACCGTCATCGCTCAACTCCTCTTTCTTTATAACCAAAATTCAAAAGAGGACATTCGGCTTTATATCAACTCCCCGGGCGGTTCGGTAAGCGCGGCGCTCGCTATCTATGACACAATGCAATACGTGAAATGCGATGTTTCCACTATTTGCGTGGGGCTGGCCGCTTCAGCCGGAGCTTTGTTGCTCGCCGCCGGCGCCAAAGGAAAGAGATTTTGTCTTCCCAACAGCGAAATTCTTCTTCACCAAGTAATGGGCGGCGCAACCGGTCAAGCCAGTGATGTAGCCATTCATGCCAAACAAATTATCAAAACTAAGGACCGGATAAACAAAATTCTTGCCAAACACACCGGCCAGTCGCTTTCGAGAATCGAAAAGGACACCGATCGCGATTATTTTATGAGCGCCGAAGAAGCTAAAGAGTATGGGGTGGTGGACAAAATTATTAAATAATTTTGTCGTAATTGGGATTTTCTTTTTGTTACCCTAATCACAAATTACAGATTACTAATTACAACAAACGCCCCCATCGGGGGCGTTTGTTCATCTTACTACTCTGGCTATGAGATTTCTGCGGCCAAAAGCAAAAGCTTCCTTTTTGGTTCTCATATAAATGTCAAAGCGATTTCCTCTGATCGCTCCGCCGCGGTCCTCGCAAACATAAGTTCCCATCCCGTCAATTTCGATCTTGGTTCCAAAGGGATATCGAGAAGGACAAGCCAGCGTCCGACCTTCCGTGACTTTGCGACCGCTGGCTGTAATTCCGTCTGATTTTCCACACTCGTCAGCCGAAGCAGTATAAGCCGAAGCGTTGATGATAAAATCCTGATTAGGCAGCTTAGAATAGTCAATGAGCTCCACTCCTTTTCTCCATTGCTCAAAATAGGCAATTTTTTGAGAGTCGATTTCGGGGACATAAATGGGAGCAATAAAATTATCATTGACTGAGGTAATATCTTCAGTTGTATTTTCTTTGCTTTTTGATTTTTGCTCTGAGTTTTGGTCGAAGACTCCTTGGGCTAAAGCCTTCGTGGAAAATAGAGGATTTGCAAAGGCTATCCCTAAAAGAGCCAGCATCGCCAAAATACGCATAGCAAAAAAATGAATTGTTAGGTGCTTGCCCAGTAGTTGACGCTAAGCGGCAAACGCTGGGAGTTAAATCCTTAACTTAGGGCATCCTGCCCCAATCCCAATCACCAAATCAAACTTCTCTCTTTCAGAGGTTATATTCCAAAGCAATTGCGCCCTTTTTCTGCTCTTTGATGATCATGGCTAGGATCAGAGCGGGATTATTTTCAAACTCATTCTTTCCAAATAAAAAAGCCCTTTTCAGGACTTAACGGGCTATTGTAGCATATCAATTTAGAAAAGTCAAGTGTCCCAAATAAAGAATGTTTCACGCGATTTTGCCATTGTTTCACGCCGACCTATAGTCCTTTATAGATTATTTCTAACTTAAATTACGAGAGGCTGTTATGAAACAGAGTTTTAGGGAATTTTTTCCGAATTTTAGTTGTAAAAAAAAAGCACTTCTTTCAAGAAGTGCTTTTTACTTTCAAAAACCCAAAGAAGTGTAGAAGGTGCAGTGGCTTGCCTCGCACCATTTTTAGTTTTTTCTTCTTTGCAGAGAGCGCATTTGTAAATGCGCTCTTTATAAAGAGCGGGCGAGCGGAATCGAACCGCCGTATCTAGCTTGGCAAGCTAGCGCACTAACCACTGTGCTACGCCCGCGATTATATAAGTTTTTCTTTTAAACCATCTATCCAGCCAATTATCCTGAAAAATAATTTTACGTCAGCTATTCTAATATGAATTGTCCCATAAATCAAGCTGTTTGGACTTCTTTTTCTCTTACTGCTTTTGCTGACTATACGAGATATTTTCATAAACTGCCTTTTCGGTATTTTTGTCAGCACTGACCAGAAATTTAGGGCTTTTTTGGCGCTCATATTATCATGAACCATCAATTGAATTCTGTATTTTTCATTTCTCACCCCGCATAATTTTCTGAAGAACTTCATCATTACCTTTATGATTTCCGGATCGGAATTCGCGAAATCTACTCCTTTCCATTTGCTTCCAAACGCACCTTTTTTGTATCCTTCCGCCCAATACAATGATACGCCTGATATAAAAAGGGGATTCCTGAATAATTTTCCGGCTTCCTGCCGAGCCTTCTGGCGAATTTCATCAGCTCGCTGTTTTGCCAGAAAGGTTTGATTTTTATTTCTCTTCATTAGACCGGCGATACTGGCGCTATGCGCTCTTTTCATGATTTTTTCCCGCGCTTCTTCGGATATTTTCAGATCACGGAGCCAATAGCTCAAGGTACTCTTGGGAACCTTCATGATTTTCCTTATCTGACTGTAGCTATTTCCTTTTTTTCGAAGCTGTATTGCGATCAGTTTGTCTTTTCTCATATAATTGAACCCATGGTTATATAAATCATTATACCATGGGTTCAATATTTCGTAAATTGTGGTGCCGGGCCCCAGAATCGAACTGGGCACACAAAGATTTTCCTTAACTTTCTTAGGTTTCCCCAAGGATTGGACTATTTCATCCCCTCCCTTTGTGAAGAGAGGGGTCGGGCGCTTATGCGAGATTATTGTTGGGACTCACTCGCTAGTCTCTACACCTTTTCCAGAAACAAAGCCCTCTGGAACTTGGCTCGAGATTGCCATGCTCCGACGCAACATCGGAACTTAGGTTTCCTCGAATTCACCCGATTTTTCTTTTCCGCATCGCTGCGGAATGGACCGAAAATCAGTCTTCTGCTCTACCACTGAGCTAGCCCGGCGCAAAACCCAGACAATTACATAGGATTCTACCAAAGAACTACCCAGAACTAATAAAATCAACAAAATTATAAGACCCTCTGAATTTCTGCTTTTTGCTATAGTTTCTGTAAGCAATCTAAAACTTTAAAACAGCGATCTTTCTCGACTTAAAGCGGAATGTTTCAACTTCACCCGCCTACCTTTGTGGGCATATCTGGACTCGAACCAGAAACCTTCTGCTTGTAAAACAGACGCTCTAGCCAGTTGAGCTATATGCCCAAAGGTAAGCGGGCAGAGCTGAACTAATCATATACTTTCAGCCCGAGATACACTTTTAACCTCCCGTTTATAAGGTAGATTTTCTAAACAGCTGAATTCCGATAATTACATAAAAAGAAAAAACTGGGATCTAGCTCTATATTATAACTAAAAATCCAGATAATTGGTGGGGATAGAGAGACTCGAACTCTCACGCTCTAACGAGCCACGCCCCTCAAGCGTGTGTGTATGCCAATTCCACCATATCCCCATTGAATCAATCAATAAAAGTGTCAGAAAAATTCTATCAAGTTTCGCCATATCCCCTTTATTATACTCAAAAACTATTTACCCAAAATGATGCGATGCGGAGCGAATATATCAACTCTACTATATTCCCTAGAATTAAGCGCGTCCGCTTGCCTCGCTTATTCCACATAGCGAAGTTTTGCGGGATCTGCTAATTCCGACACTATAACAAAACAGCTTGAAACTCTATCTATATCTACTCAACTTGTTAAATATTTTCTTCTTTCTCCTTCTTTTCTTCGACTGATTTTTCACTTTTTTCTCCAGATACCGCTTCTTTTGCTTCAATTTCTCCTTCTTCGGTTTCTTCAGTGATAAACTTATCCAATTCTTTTACTTTCAACTTAGAGAGTTTGAAGTCTTGGCGTCGGAGATAATAAAGTTTTGATTTTCTCGTTTTAACTCTCTTAACGACTTCGATTTTCTCCACTAAAGGTGAATAAACTGGGACAGTGATCTCTACTCCTACTCCAAAAGAAACTCTTCTGACAGTTACCATTGGAGAAGAACTTTGTTTCCCTTTTATAGCAATAACTATCCCTTCAAAAACTTGGACCCTTTCTTTTCCTCCCTCCTTGACTTTTCGATAAACCTTCACAATGTCACCGGATCGCAATTCTGGCATTTTCCGAGATAGTCGCACTTTTTGATTATACTCTCTTAGCTTCTTCATAAATATTAGATTAAATAAAAAAATTGCTTCTTGCAAGCCTAATTATCATATAACTATTCTTTTCTGTCGTCAATCCGGCCTAAAAAATCTTTCATTTCTTGGGGCAGGGGAGAGATAAATTTTCTTCTTTTTCCTTTCTGATCTCTAAAGGAAATTTCTCTTGCGTGCAAAAACATTCGCGGGTAACTTTGTTTTTTATATTTCTTAAAAGTATATTTTGGATCACCGACAACCGGATAGCCAAGAGAATGAAGATGAACACGAATCTGATGCATCCGGCCTGTCTTGGGAAAAACTTCCAAAAGAGAATAATCATTCCATTCTTTCAAAACTCCATAATACGTCAAAGAATACCTCCCTTTTCTAACTTTTATTTTTCCCCGAACAAAAGACTGCTTACGAAAATCTCTCTTTGAGCGCCCCATTTCTCCTTCAATTTTTCCTTCCTTGTTTTTTAGCCTTCCATGAACCAGCACGAGGTATTTTTTTTCAACTTCTCGCTTTTTGAAAAGATCTTTGAGATAATTGAAGGCTTCTTGGTTTCTGGCAACAACAAGCACTCCCGAAGTTTCTCTGTCAAGACGATGAACAATTCCCGGACGGAGCTCTGGACTATCGCCGACACTTTTGATTTCCGGAAATTTCTCAACAAGAAAATCAACCAGAGTTTTTTCCGCCCAACTTGCTTTGCGACTCGAAGCGGACGGGTTTTCAGTTCCTATTCCAGCGTGGACTGGTATCCCGACTGGCTTATCAACAATAATGAAATCCTTGTCTTGAAAAATTATTTTCATTGAGGATAAGGAGGAAATAACCCTTCCTATGCCTTGCACCATTAGCTTCTAATTTTATCCTACAGTTGCCACAAAGCGCAAAAGGTGGGTTTTGGTTAATTATCTAAGTAAGAAAAGATTCATTCAGCAGTATAACATTGCGGAGCAAAAATTTCGTGTGTGCCGAGGGGGAGATTTGAACTCCCAAGAGATTTCTCTCACCAGGTCCTAAGCCTGGCGCGTCTGCCAATTCCGCCACCTCGGCGAATAAAACTCCCTGAGCTTACCTGTCCCTATCAGTAGGCAGGACTGCCCGCACTGCTACAGCCATATCGGCGGGCATTCGCGGTATTCTGCGAAGGGGAACAAAGTGCTTATTATGATAAACTCTAATTCTTTTCCGATCAAGCCCGGCAAATGGCCCGCCTCTGGGTAAATCACTTCTTAGTAGACCTCAAAAAAGCGCGAAGTCTAAAAGCTTCACGCCGGAAAACTTAGAAAAATAAGCTGGGTTGCCCCTAGAAATTAGAAGAACCTTTCAGCCAGCTATCAATCGCTTGAATGATAACATAACCCGAAAGACCGACAATTACTCCGACAATAGAATAAATCATAGCTTTTTTGGCTGTTTCTACTCTCTCCTTTTCGCCAATTGAGGTGAGATATATAATACCGCTTACCACAAAAGAAATTATTGCTAAAAAACCAAAAACGGCCAAGAGCCATTTTGCAAAATTTGCAATTACCGTCTTTAGATCGCTACCGGAAGCAAGACCGGTACTGGAAGGAATTTCCACCCCATCGGCAGAAACTACTATCGGCAAAAGATAAAACAACAATAAAACGGCTAAAAATAATCCAGCCAACTTTTTCTTTTTTATTCTTTTCATACTGTTGGAAAATTAATTATTTTTTATCTACTTCAGCAAAAAGCCAATTCTATTATAACTTTTTAAAAATCTAAAAGCAACACTTTCAATCAAAAAGCGACTTTGTCTGGAAAACAAAGCCGCCAGAAAAAATCTTAATAATTTTGGCTCTAAATTAAAATGTTGTTGAACTTGTGCGTAACAGCGCATCAACCGCTTGCACAATCACAAAGCCAATCAGTCCTACAATAACACCCGTGATGGAATAGTACATAGCCTTTTTAGCTGTTTTTTGACGATCTTCGTCACCTGCCGAAACAAGAAACATAATTCCGCTGATTATAAAACCGATAATCGCTATGAAGCCTAGTATCCCTAAAAGCCAATTCATAACAGTTTTAATAATATTATAAATTGTTCCTTGGGGCATATTGCCAGGATTGGTCAGACTCCATTGGGCTAGGGCTACTGAAGGAAGCAAAAAAGCTGCCAACCAAACTTTTTTCCCGATAGATTTTATTTTCTTTTTCATTTATTCACCTCCTTTCGCCAATTTTTTTGAAATCTCTGATTTCACAACAAAATTGAGCGCCCTGTCCCTTTTTAAAGTCCGATTTCTGAATATCCACCATGACGAGGCGAGGCTATTTCGCCCACCTCTTCTAAGGTTAGCGGCAAGCTATTTTAGAAAATGGGCAGGGGCTACTAAGTTAGAGATTTCTTATTAAAATTACTTGTTATTACAAAAAACTCATCCCCCAATCAAAGTCTTGATTTGATTCAATATAATTATAGCACTTAAAACTATTGTTACTCCAATTATTGAGTAAATCACTGTCTTTTTCCCTAGTTCGTATCTTTCCTTGTCGCCAGCGGCAGAAAACATCCAAATAGCACCAACTATTATACTTATTATAGCAAGAGACCCCACAATTGACAAAAGGAGCTTTACTACGTTGAGAGCAATTTGGGCAAGGGTAGGTCCACTGGTGGAAGTCACCGCTCCTCCTAAAACATTTTGTATCTCAGAGACAAAAGTTGAAGAAGCTACCACAATAGCAAAGCCAGCCAGGGCATAAATAAGTGTATTTTTTGCTCGCTCCATTCTTTCCTTATCACCAGCTGAAACTATATACATAATTCCTCCAATAATGATGAAAATAAGAGCAATTGAGCCGGCAATTTTTTTGAGGTAATTCATTATATTCAGCAAAACATCTCCGAGATTGTTAGCTTTTATGGGATTTCCAAACTCAATACTGGCAGCCAGAACCGGGACAGCTTGGAGAACTAGTACCGCCAAGAGAATGGCAAAGGGAAATAATTTCTTTTTCATTTCGTTACTTAATTAATGATAATTATTATGGTTCTGGAGTTTCACAATCTAGAGATATTTTTTCAAGACAAGGAAGAGAAGTTGTAATTATAATTGAATCGAAAACAATATTGTAGTTTATGGAACTTTTCATCCCATCAGGTAATTCTATTTCTGCATATCGATACTTCCCCTCACGAAACTGGAGAGGTTTATTTAGATATGCCTCATCAAAAGCAACATTTGGAAACAATACCCTATGAAGGTCGCTAAGCATCGTTGGCTCCCATTCCTTCATCCATTCTATCTCTTTGTCATATAAATCGGGAAAAGACTTAAAAAGTTTGACATTCAAAATAATTCCTCGCTGGCTTTGACTGTTCTCATCATTACACCTCACAAGCACAAAATCATCTTGATTAAGAATATTTCTTATGTTTCTATTAATCTTTATCCCCACAGCCTTAGAAAACACATCCAGACTTATTGGCCTATTATTTTCATCAACCAGTTGGGTTTGGCTGTATCCTTTTTCTTTCTCAATAATTCCTAAGTCTTTTTTAATGTAATCATCAAAAATTCTTTTAATTCCTTGAACATCTTCATTTTCCGGAACATTTATTCTCTCAAAATTACTTTCCACGGGGAAAGCTGGGACCTCTTCCGTTGTCTTTTCTTTCTCTTGACCACCTTTTCGCCCCATCATTATAGCAATCACAATCCCTAAAATAGCAAGAGATAAAGAGGCAAAAATTATTATTCTTTTTAGATTTGGCATATTTTTAGCTAAGTACAATCTTTACAATAATTAGACGCCCTTAGTACTCTTAGTGTGTTTCCATATTTTCTAAATGCCCATGATGAGTTTGATGTAAGCACTCTTCCGGCTTTACTACTAGCATGAATTATTTGATTACAGCCGTCGTCTTTGCAAATCATAACATGCCCGGGATAGATAATAGCATCTCCAGCTCGCAAAGAAGAGCGATCGCCAATTTCGGTTGCTTTGGGATACATATCAGCCGTTATATTGCCCGGGCTAGTACATCCAGCTGCCTCGTAGGCCCTTCTTACCAAAGAAGAACAGTCCGAATATCCATTCTGATTCCGATTGGGTTGGCTATATGTCCAGCCTTCCATTTGTTCTGCATTAGCAACAATTCCTCTGCAACCTTTGCCAGTAAACTCTCCTCTGCCTTTTTCCTTATCATCTGTTTTTGTCGGAGCCGGTCCCTCGGTCTGTGTTGTATCGCATTCAAACTGCCACCAATTATCCAGCTGTCTGTAACCCAGTGTTTTTAGAATAGCCGTAATAATAACCCAGCAAATGAGGAAAAGAAGAAAACCTTTCCAGCAATAACCAAGAGCTGTTTTCACTTGCCCGATGATTTTTTGGCTTCCCGCTGAAACCATCATCAGCGCCCCGTTCAAAGTAACAAAAAACATCGTAGCGACAAAAAGCAAGCCCATAAGGTACTGGAAAATATTTTGCATTCCAATCAGAATATGACAAAGAGTACATTTGTTATTACAGGGAACCAAACCGCCAGTGCTATCATCATCAGCATAAACAGGCGAAAAAGGAACTGCTCCTTGCAAAAAAATTATTATTGTCAAAAGAACAATCGTAAAAGTGATAACGGGTTGGAAATTTGACGATTTTTTCATTTTTTCTTTTTGTTTCGTGCAAAACCTTAGAAATTCCTTCAAATTTTCTCTAATTACCAGATCCGGAGCTGGTTTCACAATCAAACGTTGACCAGCCTGTTCGATTGTATCCCATTGCCGTGAGAATCGAGCTAACAATCAACCAAGAACAAAGATAGAGCGCAAGCCCAATGAGAGCGTACATCAGCGCTTTTTTTGCCCAATCCATCAAGTTTTTATTCCCAGCCGAGACTATATAGGCAATTCCAGCAATGACTATGAAAAGAGTGGCAACAATCGCCAGTAGAGTCATAAGATAATCAAAAATTCTCTTGATACCCAATACCAGATCACAGAGATTACAGTTATCAGTGCAGGGAACCAATGATTTGCTAGTCAACCCGAGAGCTTTAGCTTGTTCTGGGGTTGGCTCTGCATTTGGATTTCCCGGTTCAGGATTGTTTGCCGGAATCTGAGGAGATGCTGGGGTTTGAGGGAGTGCTGTATTTTGAGTAGGGGAGCTGCTTGTTTCCCAATCCTTGGGAGCAGGGGCTACTGAGTCAGCTTTGGATATACCAGCCCATGCTAAAAAGAGTAAAGCAAAAAAAGATAGAGAAATAAAAAATGGTTTCACGCGAAAAGATGTTTCCATTGGATGGAATATTTAAAGACTAAACCATATTTCCGACAAATTCTTCTTTGCAGAAAATAATATTTTTCTAAAGGTCCTTAAAAAATATAAAATTGGGCAGTAATTTCTTAATAATTTCCAGAGCTATCTTTTTATGAGCAAATTAACACTGTTTTGAGCTTGATGAATAACTTCTTCTGGATTTTCATTGCGAAGGACAATGTCGTCGATCATCTCATCAAATATTTTTTCCACGGCCAAATTATCCGGCTCCGGCCAAGAGCGGGCGATGAGATTCCCTTGGGCGAAAGGAGAAAGAAGCAAATCTTCTTTTTGCTTCTCAATGAGATCCCTTCGAGCGGCTGGCTTTCCTTGCTTTTCGGCATATTCGGCCGCCGGATCATAATCGGCCGAGTCGGTTGGTGCCGTTCCTAAAAACGGAGCCATAAAATCAGGACGCATCGTGAGATAAGTCAAGAATCTCCAAGCTTCGGCAATTCTCTGCTCATTTGTCGCCGTAGCCGGTTTTCCTTCTTCGGTAGTCATAATTTTGTTCTTCGAAACAGCCAGTCCCCAATAATTAGCAAAATCAATATCAACCCCTTTTCCGCTTTGATCTTTGCTTTGAGGAACTGGGGCAATGCCAAAATTCAGTTTCGGAGCCTTATCCTCAATGCGTGGAATAATCCACGAATAATTAATCATCATAGCCGTCTCTCCCTCTATAAAAGCATCAATTGAGTTATGCATCTGAGCATTCCAGCAATACTGAGCGGAATTTAAATCCGAAAATTTTGTATAGTATTCCAGCGCCATTTGTCCGGGAGCTTTGTCTTTTCCAGAAAAAGAAGCAGGAAATTCTGCGAATTGAGCCATGTTTCTTTCGGAATCATACATTTCCGTTCCGGCTTGCATCATAAGAAGTGTCAGAATATCCGTTGCTCGATTGATTTTTCCTCCCCCTAAATTTCCCGGTCGATCGCTAGAAGCTCCCATTGCTGCTCCAGAAAGAGTAATATTTCCAAACGAATCAACTTTGGTTATTTTTTGAACAACCTCGTCAAATTCCTTCCAAGTTTTGGGAGGTGTCGATATGCCGGCCTGATTGAGAAGATCTTTGTTATAATAAAGAGCTAAAGAATCAACCGAAAGGGGAAGGGCATAAACTTTTAAATCCTTCACAAAATCCTTCTGAACGACATCCGGAAAGTTATCTTCAATAATTCTCGGATTGAGAAAAAGAGCTTTCTTCCCGCTAGCCGCCAATATCTCCGTCGGAGCTGGTTCAAGCTTGTCAATGTGCTTATTGAGCCAAGTGTGGTGAATAACGAAGATATCCGGACCTTTGCCAATTGCTAAGGCATCTCGAAGATCATTTTCATAAGAGTCAACTGACATTTTCTTGTAGGTAATCGTTCCAATCTTGCTGTTTCTTTTTTTATATTCCTGAATTGCCTTTGTGAACGCATCTGAATCATCAAAGAGACCCCAAACCTCAAGGTTAACCTTATAATTTTGATTAGTGGCTGAATTTTGACAGCTACAACCAGAAAAAATCAAAACGGCTATTACGATGAAAGAAAAAAATATCGTTGTTTTTTTTCGCATTTTGTTTTTCTTTCAAGTTATCAATCAAGGGAAGAGTGGTGAGTTATATCTAGATTTTACTATAAATAAAGAAAAGGCACAACAGCGAAAAATCCTAAACAAATTCCAATCACCAAAACAAGTTTTTCTGTTTTGGATTTTGGATTTTGCATTTGGAATTTGGAAATTTAAGATTATTGAGGATTTAGTAATTGAGATTTGAGATTTATGAATCTCCCACGAGCTTACGCTCGGGGTTTCATCCCGTTGCGAGCGTTACTCGTCCGCCTATCGGCGGATATACTCCATCCCACGAGCTTACGCACGGGGATTTAAGTTAGGAGTTGTTAAAAGCCATTTCTTTCAAAAAATGGCTTTAAAAAAGCAAAAAGCTGGAAATGATAAGAACGGCAACAAAAATATCACAGGATTGTCGTTGCCGCAATTTTGTCATCCGGATTGAGACGCATTACCCGCACACCCTGGGTTGCTCGACCAAGCAAAGGAATACTTTTTAGGGGAACCCGAATAATTTGCCCTTTGGCACTTGAACAAATCAAATCTCCCTCAAGATTATCTGCATTTACAACATGAGCCGAGACTAATTTTCCAGTTTTAGGAGTAATTTTAGCCGCTTTAATTCCACTCCCACCTCGCTTTTGAATTTTATAAGTCTTGAGATCACTTCTCTTTCCGAATCCATTTTGAGTGAAAGCCAAAAGCTGATTTCCTTTTTGGTTTTTCAAAACGACACCCATTCCTACAACTTCGTCATCTTTTTTTAGCTTAATTCCGCGAACTCCCGCCGCATTGCGTCCCATCGGACGAACATCGGTTTCTCTAAAATGAATAGCCTGCCCGCCGGAAGTTGTCACAATCACTTCGTCTTTCCCGGTGGTGGGCAAAATCCAGCGCAATTCATCGCCTTTGGGGAGATTGATTGCAATAAGACCGCTGCGGCGTACTTTCTCAAAATCTTCAATGTTTGATTTTTTGACGGTTCCTGTCTTAGTAGCCATAAAAAGGTACTTGGCTCTACTATTTTTTCCAATGGAAATAATCGCCGTTATGTTTTCACCCGGCGCAATCTGCAAAAAATTTACAATGGCTTGTCCCTTCGCAGTCCTGGAAGAAATTGGAATTTCATAAGCTTTTGCCTGAAAAACTTTTCCGCTATTGGTGAAGAAAAACAAATTGTCATGAGTCATCGCCGAAACAACTTTATCAATGGTATCGCCTTCTTTAGTCGTTGCTCCGATTACTCCCTTTCCGCCTCGTTTCTGAACCCGATAAAGCGAAGGGGACATTCGCTTAATATAGTCATCTTCGGTAAGAACAATAATTGTTTCTTCATTTGGAATTAGATCTTCTTGCTTAAATTCTCCCACTGCCGATTTCACAATCCGCGTTCTTCGTTCGTCACTATACTTTTCTTTGAGTTCTTGAAGCTCTTTTTTTATTACTGCTAATATTTTTTTCGGGTTTTTAAGAAGATCTTCTAATTCAGCAATTAGTTTCTTTTTCTCTTTAAGCTCATCTTCAATTTTTTTCCTTTCGAGTCCCGCCAGCGCCTGAAGCCTCATTTCAAGAATAGCCGTTGACTGTTTATCAGATAATTTGAATCGTTTCATCAAGTTTTCGTGAGCAATTTCTTTTGTCGCTGATTTTTTTATTGTATTTATAACCGCGTCAATATGGTCAAGGGCTTTTTTGAGTCCTTCTAAAATGTGAGCTCTTTCCTTTGCTCGCTCCAAATCAAACCTCGTCCGACGAGTAACAACCACTCTTCGGTGCTCAATGAAATATTCCAAAGCTGTTTTTAGATTGAGAATTTTCGGCTCAATTCCATCTACCAGCGCCAGCATATTCACGTGAAACGACTTCTGAAGATCGGTAAGGGTATAGAGCTTGTTGAGGATCTTTTTGGGAAAGGCTTCTTTTTTGAGTTCAATCACAATTCGCACCCCTTCTTTATCAGATTCGTCGCGAATATCTCGGATGCCCTCTAGTTTTCCACTCTTTACCAGTTCAGCAATTTTAGCGATCGTAGCCGCTTTATTTGAAGCGTAAGTTATTTCGCTTACCACAATTTGAAACTGCCCATTCTTCGTTTCCACAATTTCTGCTTCGGCGCGAGTTACTATACTGCCTCGTCCAGTAAGATAAGCTTGCTCAATATCAGCTTGATTATAGATTGTTCCACCGGTGGGAAAATCGGGACCCTTTACAAATTTCATCAGATCTCTTACTTCACAGTTGGGATTATCAACAAGATAAACAATGCCCTCTACCAATTCTCCTAAATTGTGAGGAGGGATATTGGTTGCCATTCCTACGGCAATTCCCATGGTGCCGTTGAGCAAAAGTTGAGGCGCTTTTGCGGGGAGAACAGAAGGCTCTTTTCGCGAAGCATCATAGTTGGGAATAAAATCAACCGTATTTTTCTCAATATCCACCATCATTTCTTCCGCCAGGGGAGTAAGTCTCGCTTCGGTGTATCTCATCGCCGCCGCGTTATCGCCGTCCATTGACCCAAAGTTTCCCTGTCCATCTACGAGAGGATAGCGCATTGAAAAATTTTGAGCCAACCGCACCATGGAATCATAAACTGCTGTATCTCCATGAGGATGGTATTTTCCGAGTACTTCTCCAACGACGGTTGCCGATTTTCTGTATTTTGTTGAATGAGTAAGTCCCAACTCGCGCATAGCAAAAAGAATCCGTCGATGAACCGGTTTCATTCCATCCCGAACATCAGGAAGCGCCCGCGAAACTATGACGCTCATCGCGTAGGCGAGATAGGATTCCTTCATTTCGGAAGTTATTTCCCGTGGTTTTATGTAACCAATCTCCATAAATGTTTTAAATTCTAAGCCCTAAGCACTAAACTCTAAATAAATTCAAAAACTAAAAATCAAATGTTTAAAATATTGAAATTTCGGCCATTTAAATTTTAATATTGTTTAGAATTTAGATATTGGGATTTAGGATTTGAAGGTTACGGCAGACTCGGTACCTTCTCCTGATTATTCTGATTGTCATCCATATTCTGATTCTGGTCTTCCGACTCCTCGCTCGGCAGATTTTCGCCAGAAACATTATTTAAAGCCCCGTTTTGGAGCGGTAAACTTTCCATCATTTCTTGGATAGATTGCTTGTCGTTTTCCATATTTTTTTTGAGATCTTCAATTTGATTCTGAGCCGGAGAGAAAACCGATTGCGAATTTTCTTCTTTTGTAATTTCCGAAAAAGAAATCAACCAAATTAACAGAATAATAGCAAAGGAAATTCCCGTTGCTATCACCGCAATTCTTTCCCTTTCCTGAACTGACTTGGCTCTCAATTTTTCGAGATAGTCGTTAATATTCATCTTTTATGAATTACGAATTCTAGACATTCGTATATTCGTACAAAATTCGTAATTCGTAAATTTGTAAAAAATTCGTAATTCGCAAAGACTAGCACGTTTCCATCAAAAAAACCTGCAATTTCTCATTTTCTAAATCTTTTTTCCTCAAAATTAATTTGGGTGTCCTTTCTCGCGGGCAAATTCCGATTTCCTTGCAGAATTTTTTCTCATCTTCAAGCTTTAGCTTACTTCCGGAAGTTTTGTAGTGCATCGGAAGAACAATTTTGGGCTCGACTTGATCAACTACCGCCTTAGCTTCTTTTGCCATAAGCGAATGGGGGCCACCAACCGGAACAGCCAGAATATCCACCCCGTTTATTTCTTCAAGTTGTTTTTTGTCAAGCATCGTTGCTAAATCTCCCAGATGGCAAAACCGGATTCCTTCGCTTTCAAAAACAAAAACAGTGTTGAGTCCTTGTTCGGCGCCTTCTTTTTTATCATGATAGGAATTCACCCCCTTTATGGAAACGCCTTTTATGGAATATTCGCCTGGAATATCTAACACTACCGGATCACCCTTGAGAGCCTCCCGGTTATTGTGATCCGGGTGATCGTGGCTGATAGTAACAATATCGGCTCTTCCTTGAGGGGGCCGCAGCCCTACTTCTTTATTAAAAGGATCGGTAAAAATCACCACCTCCTCGCCTGATCCTCTCCCTTCCGGCTTAGTCGAAATCTTGAAGCAGGAATGTCCGTACCATTGAATAGTCATAAAAATAGAGCTTAGCGCTTATTTGCAACATATGTAATATAGCATAGCCAAAAGAAAATTTCAATGTTCAAAACATCATATTTCTCAAAATATTGTTTGCCTCAATTTTTTTACGGAAAAGATAAGAAGTGGCAAAAAGTTCGAATTTGTTGAAATATTTATACGTTTATTTCGTCTTATATAAAGCAAGGTATAGCAATTGTCTCACGAAACATCACGCTTTTCTTATTTTTCCGTGACATTAGAGCAGGTTTCTTTTGTTTTCATTGATTTGATTCAATCTTCAAAAAGGGACTATCGCCAATTCAGTTTTTTATTTTATTTAAGCCAAATAAGTTTTAGGACAAAAGGGATAAAAAAGTCATTTATAGGCTAAAAATAATTTTTTGATTGCCTTTTGGCAACAAGCCCAAAAGAACGCTCGTCAAAACCAAACCTTGTTCTCAAAAACATCGGGCGTCATTTTTACCCATATGGATATAATTGACACCCAAGTAGAATTGTTTGTATAATTTGCATAATATCAACGGATAAAATAAAATCCCTATAATCCCAGTAAAGCACTATGCATCCCGCAAAGCAAAACAAGGAAGTAAAAAACCTCAAAGAAAAAATCGAATATTTTCTCTATGAGGACGATAGTTTTTCGGCGACGGCCGGCAAGTTTCTTTTGATGACGCTGGCCTTGGGCGGGATTGTTTTTGCCGGCGCCGTGCTTCCGG
>Ga0078972_1010952_pt1 | contig 16550 bp, 9 predicted proteins | sample YelNatPaOPGAMG01_FD_67568 | JGI IMG/M metagenome (GOLD analysis project Ga0078972, IMG submission 67568) | Hot spring thermophilic microbial communities from Obsidian Pool, Yellowstone National Park, USA - OP-RAMG-01 (SPADES assembly) (version 2) | ecosystem: Environmental > Aquatic > Thermal...
AGCCATCTAGGGTTGTGGATGTCTCCTGGCGGACCTCGCTCATCCCTCGCTCCAAATAAGGATAGACTAACCAGACACAGGCTAGGCCAAATAGCCCACCCGTAAGGACTCGGCTCCACCAGGTGCTCGTCCAAAGTCCGAAGAGCTGTCCCAGGCCGTCGATGGCCATAGGCACGCACAGGGCGATGAACTTCTTGATCGTCAATGGCCTCAGACTGTGGCGTAGCCACACAAAGGCGATCCCCGCGATAAACATGGTCAGGTAGATCGCCACGTCGCGCTGGCATACCGCGACCTTAAAGCCGATATCCGGTGCGCCGTTATACCGCAGAGGTACGGGCCCCCCTAGCCTCTGGCTGAGCTGCTCGTAGGAGTAAACCCATTGCGGGCCGAAGAGAAAGAAAGAACGTTCAGGTAATTGGTGGCAGAACGGTGAGGCAGCGAGGTAGATGAGCTCTCCTGCGCGTGTGTGACCGGTGACCATCAGCACGGGGGCTGAGAAGGGCGCCAGACTGTACAAGCCCAGAGCCAGGTTGACCAGAAATAACCAATGCGCACTAACCCAATGGATAAATAAGGTCAGGCCATAAGTAAGTTGCCTGACCCTGAGATCCATGACCTCACTATGGGGCCTTGTAGCGCTCATCTTGTGCTCCCCTGTAGGTTCAAGGGGCTTCTTCCAGCAAGGCGACGATATACTCGCGCATCGCCGATTCGCTCAGGGTGCCCACGTGGACGTTTTGGATGATCCCCTCGTCATCCACGAAAATGCTCGTCGGTATGCCCCGCACAAAGTAATTTGCCCCCACGACACCGCCCTTGTCGAGCAGGACGACGAAACGCATGTCATACTGTCTGACGAATTGTTCCACCTTGGCCGCATCTTCGCGAAGGTTCACCGCGACGATCTCAAGCCCTTGGTCGTGGAACTCGTCATACAACTTGACCATGCTCGGTATCTCAACGCGACAAGGCCCACACCAGGTCGCCCAGAAGTTGAGCATGACCTTCTTGCCGCGAAAATCACTTAAGGAGACGGAGCGCCCTTGGAGGTCTTTTAGGGTGAACTCAAAGGCGGGCGCGCCCGCCTTGGGTGGCACGGGCTTGCTGGCCGTATTCGTGGGCTTGGCGATTAAGGAGGGCGTGAGCGTTGGGCGAGCTGTTGCTGGTGGCTCCTTGGGCCCGAATACGAGCTGTGTAGGAGTGGGCGCTGGTGAAATGATCTCCGGCGCCGGAGTAGGCGCAGATGAAGATGGCGCGCAGCCCTCACAAAGTAGGAGAAACGCCACGAACAACAAGAGCCTTGGGATCACCTGTGACTTGATCGCCGAGCGCACCCATCTGGGCCTTTTTGGTTTGAAAACAAATGAAAGAACTTCTCTTGACATAAGGTGAACCAAGCGTCAGCCCTTGGCAACGGGATAGCCGATCTCAGCCAACTTAACCTCGGCACGAGCCAAGGCGGACTCATCGGTATATTCCAGATCAATAGTCTTGGTTGGGACGTCCACTTCAATCGCTTTCACGCCCTCAACGGTGCTCAGCTCGCGCTGGATGGTCATCGCACAATGCTTACAGGAGATTGCCGGGGCAGTGAGCTTGATTCGCTTACTCATCTTGTCTTCCAATCGTTTGGCTTAAACGTGAAACCTCTGGATAGACCCTGTCGGGTTAGGAGAGATCTTACAATCCCTCTTAGATGAGACCATCATAGCAGAAACTCTTTGGACTGTCAACGGTGCTCCTTACGTTCGCCGGCGGTGCTCAGCTCTTGGAGGCTGGCATCGGTTGGCGACCACTTGGCTGAAGAATGTAGCATTGGGCGCCAGAATGGCCCACGGCCCCTTCAGCGCCGCTACCGCCCCCAAGTTAGAGGCCGCTAATGACCGGAACCCCAGGTCAAGGCGCGCTCCTCGTGTGACCTCTCTCTTGCCAGGGGCGACTTAATGCGTCAAAGGCAAAGCCCCTCAGCAATGAGGGGCTTTGCTGCCTATGTGCCCTAGCGTCCACTCAGAGGTGATGCTAGGGCACAACGCTTACTGCTTTGTTCCATCCACATCACCTCCTTACGTTAAGATAGCACGGTAAAGAGGGGAGACTAAGATCGCTCCCTAAAGTGTTGCCATTATACTACGAAACCTATCGGCCCACAAGCGGCAACTAAGGGCATCTCTGCACCCGTTTGACACGTACCTTGTACCCCGTGCCCAGCCACATCTGTGGATTGTGTTGCCGGATGCGGATAAAGTACCAGCCTCGGGTGGTGGCCTGAAAACAGCAAGATGAGGCGTAATCCGGCGGGTTATCTCGCCGGTTATCCGATTCGCATATCAACGTACCGGTGATATAAGGGCTCAAGGGGTCGATGCGCGGCTCGTAAACTGACATGATCGTGTCAGTGCGCGGCTCCCAGTCGGCGGGGAGCTCGCCAGAAGGCGGCTCGGCGCCCAGTAGGTCATAGGTCTCTACCAAATACATCTCGTAAGGCAGAGCATAAAAGCGCATCCAATCCTCGTCTCCAGGACGGTGGAAATTATGTGCTGTGGGCTCACCATCAACCTCTATAATGGTCGCCTGTTCTGGCGTGGAATCCGGCTCGTAAGCATCTCTGCTCTCACCGGGATAGAGCAAGACCATCGTCAGATAGATCGGGCAGGGGCCTGATTCGATCCTCATCGCGGCCTCAGCGTGGCTCTCGCGTATTGGGCCTGAGGGGAGCCTGGTGCTCACCGTCACCGGAAGGGTGATATGCAGCCCCGGCCAGATAGCTCCCTTTGGGGATGTACGCAGGTAGATGGTGAACGTCTCTCGGCCGTCTACCGGCAATTCCGATGGCCTGTCCCACGTGATCGCCTTATCAGATATTTCTGCCGGAGGATATCTGGAAGAACTGCGCACAAAGCTGAAGCCATCGGGTAGGTTGAGGGCTACCGTCACCGAGACCGCCCCGATGTTCCCTGTGTTGGAGTAGGTGAGTGTGTAGGCTGCATCGCGGCACAAGGCCACGGAACCCGGCCCCTCTAGAGAGACCTCAATCTGAGGGGCCTGCACGATCGTTGGCTCCGAGACGCTTTCGTCGGTCATGCTACTGCCCACCCAGGTTTGGGCCCTATTCACTAAAGGGGTCCTAGCGGCCACATCCGCTTGCACAAGAACGCGGAAGCGCACCGTTCCCCCCTTGCGGGGGCCCAAGTCGCCTAGGACGAACTCTAGACGACGGTTAAGGGGATCGTACTGCCAGGTACACTGAGGATTGGCGTCAACCGAGTCAGCCCTGAAGGTGCACCCGAGGGGCAAGATATCTACCAGTTTCGCTTCCGAGACCGCTGGGCCGTTATTCTCGTAGTAAAGCCAGTACTCGATCTCTTCGCCGGGCATGGCATAGGCTCGCGGATCAACCTGACCCACCCAGAGCCCGTTCACCAAGCCTATGAGGCGCGCCCGCAAGGCCGGACCGATCCGACTAACCGGCTTCCCTGCTAAGGAAGCTTCGCTCCACAAAGCCAATCCCCCTATCAACAACAGAAAGGCCAGGAGGGCCGCAAACCCGATAGCTTCTCTCGTTCTTTTCGCCATTTTCGCCCTCCTTTAGGGTTGATACTTGTTGTAGTACACGTCTACGAAGAACTGGCAGCAGGGCACAAGCAAGTGATGAGTGAAGGCGTTATTGCTTTGCACTCCGAGAGGCTCTCCACTCTTGGTCGAGATATAAGCTGTGGAAGTCAATATCTTCCCCAGTTCCCCGGCAAGACCTGGATAACACCCGGCGAGCTGAGGCAGTCGCCGGCGGATGGGAATTTGGCCGCTTCCTCCCCGGTCCACCGTTCCTACGTCAAGGCGCACCTCCTGGGCACATTCCTCGCTTCCACCACAGCCCAAGTCGGCGTCGAAGGTCACAGTGATCACCACGCCTTCGGCTGGCGCGTTGCCGAGATTCGCGTAGCTGACCAGATAAGTAAAAGTCCGCCCTTCACAGAGCGTCTCAAAGGTGGGGGCGAGCCTTATGATCAAGTCAGGAGCGCGAACGGTGATCCCGAGGTCTTTCCCCTCGTTGTTTCCAAGGTCCCATTCGGAGGTGGACGCCCCGATCCGGACGTGGTTGGTCAATAGCTGTGCGGGGGTGACCTGATCGGCAGAAACCAACGCTAGCAACGTGATCGTCAGTTGTTGTGTTGGGGTTAGGTTCCCTATGGCGAAGATGACCTGGTTGGATTCGGTGAGGACGGTCGTACCGGTGATGCTGCTGCGGAAGAACGTCGTTCCCGTCGGCAACGTATCCGTCACGAGAACGTGGCGGGCGATGGCCGGCCCCTTATTGCCCACCCGAATGCGCCAGGTTACGGTGCTTCTTGGTTGCGCTTCGGTTTGTAAGGCTTGCTTTTCAACCCATACATCGCTGGTGAGTAGATCCTTACCGATGCAGGCCGTGTTGTCGCTCGTGACAAGATCGTCCGTCTGGCTGGCGATGGTGACGCAGTTACTCACCACTTGCGAGGGCTTCCAAGGAACGCCAGGTTCAGGGCTAAAATGCCCTGTGATGGTAATGGTCCCGCTGACCCCTGCGGATAGGTTGCCGGCAGACCAGACTAGCAACTGTTCGGCAGCGTGAGTTAAGGTGATCTCGGGCGTAGTCGTGACGGGCCAGCTCGCGACAAAGCCCTCCGGCAATGTATCGGTGATGCTCGTGGCCGTGGCTGTGCCTGGCCCCTTGTTCAGGTAAGTGATCGTGTAGGTCACGGGCTCTCCGGGTGTGATAGGCCCAGCCGGCTGGATGGCTTTGGCGATTTGCAAGGCAGCAGCCTCAAACGTGATGAACTGCGTCGCTTTGACCTCGCCCATCTTGTCCGTATCGCATCCCTCGCCCGGCTGAAGGACAGAGATCTCCACTTTGGCTACGGAAGCCTTTGGCGCGGCGACCAGCTTTACCCTCAACGAGCCATTCTGAGTAGGGCGCAGAATGGATTGGCCGCCAGGCAAAGAGTCTTCCGGCTTAAACTGGCCGTGGTTCGTACGAAGTTGCAAGACGGTACCGTCAAGCACGCGGTTACTGTAAACATCTGTAGCGGTGATGGTCAAAGTCGCCTCGCTTTGGCCATCGGCGGGCAAGCGATCTGGCACAGCGCTTACGACCAATCTCGCCGGACATCCTGGCGCTACCCTGACGTCTGCCGAAGCGGACTGATTCCACGGGTTGCTCTCAGGTGTACTGGTGGTGATATGGGCCACATTCGTCAAGAGATGAATCGTCGCATGCCAGCTTATCGTCGTGCTGACGCCGACACCAAGGGTGATAAGCCCGCTGGCCCCGACAGACACTTGGCCGATCTCCCAAGTCAATGTGTAAACCTCAGCTCCCGTCTCTACCCGCGTCGGCGTCGGCCTCGTCCGCGCGACATCGTAGGTGAACTTGGCCGGCAACACATCTGTGACGATCACATTCTCTGCCGCCGTCTTGCCGTTGTTGGAGTAGGCCAAGGTGAAAGTGAACGCCTGGCCTGGCGTCAGGGTGGTATCTGGGGTAACCCATTTGGCCAAGGTGATGTCCGAGCGCCTGATGGGCGTCGAGCAAGTCAAATCGTTATTTAGATAGCTCGTTTCGGGCGTTGCGCTAGCTATAGACACAGAATCGTCAGCGGTTATCTCGGCTTCCCCTTCTCCTGCCGTCTCCGCGACAGTGGCCACGAAAACCATCCCGCCTGAGGCTCCCGGCGCGAGATCGGCCAGCGCCCAGCTATAGCAATCGCCCGATGTGGTCACAGGCGTATAGGGCACGGTACAGGTCACCAGGCTGAAACCGGTCACAGAGGATGAGGGGAAACAGTTTGTGAGTACAACACCCGTTGCCGTCGCCGAACCCCCATTTCCGAACTCAACGACATAGGTGATGGGGCGGCCAGGGATCGTCGGCGGAGGACACGTCATACGAAGCCATAAGTCTGTCCGCTGAATCGTCGTAGCACACCTAGCCGCGTTGTTATCCCGGCTGTCTTCTGCTGTTGGGGTATCTATCGTCGCGCTGTTCGTCAGCACGTCTCCGTCGCGTAGCCAATCAGCAAGCTTTACCGTAACGGTCAGGGTGCCTGAAACCCCTAATGGGACGTCTCCCAACCCCCACGTCAGCGTTCGCCCGCTCAGATTGGGCCAAAGGGGACGAGCTTGAGGCTCTGACCCTGCTTGCCAGGTTGAGGTGACAAAGGTGCTGCCATAGGGCAGCTCGTCCACAATACGAACGGCTTTGGCCATCGCCGATCCCATGTTCATATATCTCAGCACATAATCTATCTCTTGACCTGGGAGGGCTGTAGAAGGGCAGGCCTTGGTTAAAGCCATGTCGGCGCGCTTGACCGTGGTTGTGACGGTGCTCACGTTATTCTCCGGGCTGTTCTCTACGGAGGCTGTGGTGATCACCACTGTATTGGTCAACACGGTTCCCGTCAGGATTTCGTCTTTGACACGAGCCACGAGCGAGATCGTCACGCTTTGTCCGGGGCCGAAATCCAGGATGGCGTCTCGCCAGGTAACCGTGTTGCCTTCTAGCGAGTCGGGAGGAACGGATGCGGAGACGAAGGTGACCTGAGCTGGCAATCTGTCTATGACAGACACGTCCTGGGCAGCTACACAACCCGCGTTACTATAGACTAGGGTATAGGTGATGTTCTCGCCGGGGACGGCGACCCCCTCTACTGTCTTACGGATACTCAGCTCAGGGAGCCTGATGGGCGGGCCATAAGCGATTGCCCGGTTGTCTTCGCGATTCGGGTCGGGGACGGAGGAATGGATAGCCACGACATTGGGCAGAGTGAGGCATGAGGAGATATCGGAGGCCACACGCAAAACCACTTCAAGCGTTGCGGAGGCACCGGGCTGCAATTCGCCCCTCCACTGGAGTGTGCGCCGCTCTCCTGTAGCATGTTGCCTGGTCAGGCCCAACGTATAAGCGTTATCCCATTCCCACGTGAGGATGTGGCGGCCGTTGATGCTGGGCAGGGTGTCGCTGATGACCACGTTTGTGGCGACGTCCGGCCCGCGGTTCCCGAAGGGGATGTAATATTTAACCGTGCGTCCAGGGATGGTATCTGATGTGTCTGAGTACTTGGATACCCACAAATCCGCTCCTGCCAAGCCCGTCGCGCTCGGGCCGGGAGTATCCTTAGCTTCCCTCTCAGGCACCCAGGCAAGGGTTGGCAAGGCGAAGAGCAATAAGAGGCCCCACGTGGTAAGAACCCATAATGCGCATCGCGTTCTCATAGGTCTCCTCCGTTCGCTACGAGAGCCTGGTTGTATATGCTCTCTTCATTATGGACCGCGCGCCGAACTGAGCTTAACATGCACAAAAAATCGGCCTCTTGTCGTGGTCTGCTCATTTGTTGGCTATAGCTTGAACTCAATGGATAGAAATTGTAAAAGCCGTCTTAAGCGATGTCAAGGGCGAAAAACGTCTCTATCTTTGACAAGGCTCGCGATTTACCCTAGAATCTTAACAAATGAGTTTATATGGAGCGCTTGGATGCCAAGGACTGACAGACTGGGCATTACCATAAGCCTGGTCATGGTGGGGCTGGCGCTATCTATATCTATCTTTCCGCCCTCGCGGGAATTCTCCTTTATGGTTTTGGGCTCAGAACTCTCCCTGCGTCTATCCGGACAGGCGCAATTGGCTTTCATCATTGCCGCCTTAGTTTGCGCCGGGGTAGATGCCATCATACGCACCCATCCTTTGGCCCATCGTCAGAAACTTGGTTACACGATGACCTTTTGGGTTCTGCCCAGCCTCGTAGTCATCAGCGGGCTGATCCTTCTGCCCGGCCTTTCTTGGTGGGGCTATCAGGTTTTGCTGATCATTTTTACCGGGCTTGTGCTGGCGATGATCGTCGTGGCCCAGTATCGTAGCATCGATCCGGAGGACCGACATCAACGAACGGCACGGTTAGCTCTGAACGCCGTCGTATATGCCATCGCCTTGGTTTGGTTCATAACCCTTTATCGCATGCAGGTGCGAAGCCTCATTTCTGCTACGGGCGTGCTCGGTGTAAGCGGATCGCTCGCCCTGGAGCTTTTACGCATCGCAGAAAACCAATTCAAACGTACCTGGCTCTATGCGTTCTTGGTGAGCGTTTTGATGGGTGAACTGACCTGGGCGCTCAACTACAATAGCGTTGCACCCCAAGTAGGCGGGGCGGTGTTGTTATTGTTCTTCTATGCGCTAACCGGCCTGTTTCAACAACGCCTTTGGGGACGCCTCAATCGTCGTGTCGTTGCCGAGTTCAGTTTGATTTTCGCCTCGGGCCTGGCGATCTTGGGTGGCTTCGCCAGGTGAATCTGAGCTCGTTCCGCAATAGATGTTCCTTCCTTTTGGACCCCGGTTCACGAGCTGAACGGCCTGGTGAGTAGTTGCCCTCGGTATACCCCGATGTTATAATGGCAGCGTTGAGGTCGTGGGCTGGGATCTGCCCGTGTTGGCTTTCCGTTTCTAAGGTAATGCCCTGCCTATTCGCCAAGGCCTGGTTTGCGTTGGTTGGTTGCGCTTTTCCAGGCGCTGCATAGGGTTTCGGTTACCATCCTATTCGAGGTAAGGACCATGGATGCCAAGAACTTTGAACTTAAGCCGGAGCAATTACGACGCAGGAGCGATCCGTCCCTTTTCTCTTTCAAGTCCACTGCGGAGTTGCCGCCCCTGGAAGCGATCATCGGCCAAGAGCGCGCGGTGCGCTCGATTGATTTCGGCATTGATATGCCCAATCAGGGGTACAATATCTATGCCGTTGGCCCGGCGGGCTCCGGACGTACTACTACTGTACGGCGCTTTTTGACCAGTCGGGCCATTCAGCGGCCAGTGCCCCCAGAATGGTGTTATGTCTATAACTTTGATAACCCCCGCCGGCCAAAGGCTATCAGCCTCCCTCCAGGGCGAGCGACCACATTGCGCTCGCAGATGGCCGATCTGGTTAAACAATTGCAGCGCGAGATCCCCCGGGCCTTTGAAGGGGAATATTTCGAACAGCGGCGGCGCGAGATCATTCTGGACCTGCAGAAGAAGCAGCAACAGCTTTTACAAGATCTAGAAAGGTATCTTAATGAGCGTGGTTTCACCCTGATTCGGGTGCCAACGGGTTTGGCCATCGCTCCCGTGTTGAACGGCGAGGTGCTCAGTGGCGAGGCTTACGAGAAGCTCGATCCGGAGATCAAGAAAAAGTACGAATCCTATCGTCCAGAGCTTCAAGAGCAGTTCGATAAAACGATGCGCTTGGCTCGTGAGCTGGATAGACAAGGTAAGCAAAGGATCGATGAAGTCACGCATGACTTGGCCGGAATCGTGGTGAACCCCTTAATAGATGAGGTTAAAGAGAATTTCCGCGATTGTCCCAAGGTGTTGGAGTATCTTGAGGCCGTGCGTAAAGATGTGATGCAGCACGTTTTGGACTTTATCCCCGGCCCTGAGGGCGAGAAGTCGCCTTTTGCCGCTTTGGTCAAGGCCCAAACGGAGCAATGGCTAGATCACTACAAGGTGAATGTCCTCTGCGAGACAGGCGATGCCCGCTTCGCTCCCGTGGTCATTGAGGATAACCCCACATACTACAATCTGATCGGGCGCATTGAGCATCGCGCCGAGTTTGGGACGATGGTCACCGACTTTATGCAGATCCGCGCTGGCGCGCTTCATCGGGCCAACGGAGGTTATCTTCTAGTTGAGGCCAAAGATTTGTTACAAAACCCGGTGGCCTGGGAAGGGCTCAAACGCGCGTTGCGCAATCGCGAGATCAAGATCAGCGATATCGCGGAATTCTACGGCCTTATGGCCACGGCAACTCTGGAGCCAGAGCCGATCCCACTGGATGTCAAGGTGGTGATCATCGGCGATGAGCGCCTGTATCAGCTCTTGCACCTCTATGATGAGGATTTTCGTGAGCTTTTCAAGGTTAAAGCCGAGTTCGCTGTGACCATGCCCCGCGACGAAAAGGCTGCCTATGAGTATGCCCTGTTTGTTGGGGACCTGTGTCGGCGCGAGGGGCTACGGCACTTTGATCCTGGAGCGATGTGCGAGATCCTTGATGAAGCTGCGCGCCTGGCAGACGACCAATACAAGGTCATCACGCGGTTTGCCGAGGTGGCCGACCTCGTGCGCGAAGCCTCCTTCTGGGCCGGGCGAGCTGGCCATGAGCTGGTTACTGCCGAGGATGTCCGCGCAGCGATAAGGGAGCGCGATTATCGCTTGAGCCAAGCTGCTGAGCGCTACCGCGAGACGATCAAAGAGGGCGTTATCTTGATCTCTACTCAAGGTGCTGTGGCCGGCCAGGTGAATGGGTTATCCGTAGTGCAGTTGGCGAATTACGAGTTCGGCTTGCCCTCGCGGATCACCGCCAGGACCTTTATGGGCCGCGCCGGCGTCATCAGCATTGATCGTGAGGTCAAGATGAGTGGTCCGATTCACGATAAGGGACAACTCATCCTCGCCTCCTACCTATCTAGCCGATTCGCCCAACAAAGGACGCTGAGCATGTCGGCTACCTTGACCTTTGAGCAATCCTATTCCGGCATTGAGGGGGATAGCGCCTCGTCTACGGAGCTTTACGCCTTGCTTTCCGATCTTTCCGGAGTGCCGGTCAAGCAGAACCTCGCCGTAACGGGCTCGGTGAACCAATTCGGACAGATCCAGGCTATCGGCGGGGTCAATGCCAAGATAGAGGGGTTCTTTGATGTCTGCAAGGATAGCGGTCTGACGGGGGACCAGGGGGTGCTTATCCCCGCCTCTAACGTGCGCCATCTCATGCTGCGTGAAGATGTCGTTCAGGCGGTGGCGGAAGGCAAATTCCATATCTACGCCATCTCCACGGTGGAAGAGGGGATCGAGCTGCTCACCGGTGTGCCCGCAGGGGAGATGGATGCGAACGGCAATTACCCTGAGGGCACCATCTACGCTCGGGTCCAAGCGAAGCTCAATATGTACGCCGAGAATCTAAAGAGAGAGGGCGGCGAGGAGGAAGAGGAGAAAGACCCCGCCCTTGATGAGGAGGATGGAGAAGGCAGCTCAGACGAGGATGCCGAAGATCCCGATGAGGAGGACGAGCTGTAATATACGGCTACTTAGGCCTGGCCTTATTCGCCTAGCGCGCTCCGCATGACTTGCCTGAGCTCATCCATGGTGAACGGTTTAGATAGATGGGGAAGGGCGGTCTTTTGCAGAAAGCTTTGTGTGCTTTGGCTGATAGTATCTCCCGTGATAAAGACGAGGCGTGAAGCCAAGCCGGACTCCTCTCGGCGAAGGTGATCGTACAGGCTAACGCCGTTCATGCCGGGCATCTTGATGTCGCTGATGATCAAGTCAAAGCGCTTGCCCTGGGAGCGGGCCTCGGCCAAACGGGCCAAGGCGGTCTTGCCGTTATTGGCCAAGATGACTTGGTGCCCATCGCTCTTTAAGGCGCGCTGTAAAAGGCTGGCGATATCGTCTTCGTCTTCCACGACTAACACGCGCTTGTTCTTGGGATGCGTTGTCGAGTTGCCGTGGTTGCTCTCGCCATTGTTATCACCCGTGTGCTCCTTGTCAGAGGAAGGCTCTGCGACTACGGGAAGCTCCACAATAAAGGTGGCCCCTTTATTGGGTTCACTTTCAGCCCAAATTCGCCCGCCATGCTGGCTGATGATCCCAAAGCAGATGCTCAAGCCCAAACCTGTCCCTCTACCCACTTCTTTAGTGGTGAAGAACGGTTCAAAGATGTGTTTCTGAGCCTCTGGTGAGAGCCCCGGCCCATCGTCACGGAAGCTTATGCGAATCGTATTCTCCCGAGATTCCGTGCGGATTTGCAGGTGGCCGGCTCCGCGATACTCAAGCATGGCGTCCTGGGCGTTGTTGATCAGGTTCAAAAAGACTTGCTGCAGCTGGTTCGCATCGGCCATCGTCTTAGGCAACCGCGGATCAAGCTGTGTAGCAACCTCAATGCCATCCACGCGAAGCTGATAGGCGCGCATCTCCAATGTGCGCTCAAGGATTTCGTTCACGTTCACGAGTTGACGTTCTCCTGAGCGCTGAGCACGGGCGAAAGTCAGCAGGTTTTGCACGATTTTGGCCGCGCGCTGCGCCTGAAGGTAGATTTTGCCGAGATCGCGCCGGATTCCCTCATCCACATCCTCGGTTGTCAAGAGCTGTGCATAACCCATGATGGCTGCCAAAGGGTTGTTTAGCTCGTGGGCCACGCCGGCGATCAATTGTCCGATGGCCGAGAGTTTCTCCGCCTGGATGAGCTGAGCTTGCGTCTCTTTTAGCTCGGCAAGGCTTTGCTTGAGGTCGGCAACGAGGCGCGCGTTTTCCAGGGCCACCGCAGCTTGGGCCGCAAAAGTCGCTAAGAGCCGCTCGTCGTCTTGAGAGAAGGCATGGGGTTGCGTTGAATCGATACTGAGCGTGCCGATCCGACGCTCCCCCAGCTTGAGCGGCGCGACGAGCATAGAGGCAAACCGACGCCCCTTGCCCACCCGCACGAAACGGGGGTCTTGGGATACATCGGCGACGTTCACCACCTGCCCCGTCTCCAAAGCATAGCCGGCGATGCCCTGGCCAAGGCGCATCCGGTTGCGCCCTACGACGTTGGGTCGCACCGCGCTAACGAAAGAAAGAGCCCTAGGGCGAAGCTCGCTGGTTTGCTCATCAAGGAGATGCAAAACGCAGTTCTTTGCGTTGGTGATCGTGTCCACTGCCGAACGGACGATGAGGCTTAGTAGATCATCCAGATTAAGAGTTGAGGCCAAAGCGCGCCCTACTTTATAAAGTGCCTCGCTCTCGCGCAAACGGCGCTCCATTTGTCTATAGAGGCGAGAGTTGTCAACGGCTAGGCCGATAGCCGTCCCGGCCGTGTTCAGGAACTCCTTGTCCTCGTCGTTTAGGAGAGCACCAGACGTAGAGCTTACCCAGAGGTAGCCTAGTTTCTCCTCATGTGCTTCCAAAGGCACCAGGCAGAGCGATCGGTGGCCCATGGCAAGGAGGATCTGGACGAATCCTTCTGGATCGGCATTCTCAGTAGATAGAGCGATGACCTCGGTCCCTAAGGCGCAGGCTCGCCACAAGGAAGAATCCAACCCCAACTCCTGCAGCCGGTCCACTTGTTCATCCACAAGGCCGCGATAAGCTATCAGCTGCAATGTGCGACTCTCGGCCTGGATGAGATGGATCCCCCCAACGGTCTCTCCAAGGGCCTCAAGGACGATGCTCAATGACTGATCTAGGATGTCCCTGACATCGCTGGTTGGGCTACCGATGGCCAACAGATCGTTAAGGATCGTCAACCGCACATGCGTTTTCTTGACGTTCACCCCTTTTCCACCCTCTGTCCGTGCTTACGGAGATCGTTCCAGTGAAGGACTGTTCGCTTTATTGATTTGAAGGGCTTTGAAGTCCTACATTGGAAATGATGCGTTTCTCCACACGTTTAAGACGGCGTTCGAGGTCAATCGTCACGCGGTGATACTCTGAGCGCTGCAAAAGACGATGACGAGCCTGAAGCCAGGTCAAGGCCTCAAGGATAATGCGCTTTGCCCCCTCATAATCATGAACCCGATGTTCTAGATACTTGGCCAGCTCAATGTAGGGATAGATCTCCTTGCCTTCCAAACAAGCTTTCCAGATGCGCGCAGCCTCATCGTAACGTCCAAGGCGTTTGAGCAATAGGCCAAGCTGCTTGAGAGCTGTCTGCCGGTGAGATTCGCTTTCTGCGGCCATTTCGTAGGCGGAGATGGCCGCCTCCGGCCAACCGATCCGCTCATAAAACGCGCCCAGAGCGAGGTAATCACACAAGGGGTCAGGTTCTCGCCGGACCGGAGAGAGCAGGGCTTGCCCTATCCTTGCTGCCAAGACAACCATGGAGAGCAGGTCCATCTTATTGTGATAGAATACCCGCTGCAGCGGGCGTGTGTGGCCGTAGCGCAGGTAGTTCTGGTAAAGCTCGGGGATCAGGAAGCCCGGCACGTCAATGCTTTCGCGGGTGGTGCCCAGCACAGTTCTTTCCAGTGCGGTGAGAGCACATGAGGACACATTGCGTCGCCATAAGCGCCGTGACCAGAGGAGTAAGTCTAGATGAGCCATGCCGCGGCAAGGAGGCTCACGCTGGGCAAGGATGTAGCGAGTTTCTAGGATCGGCCAGTCAAAGGCGCGCCCGTTGAAGGTGATCAGGCAACTGCAGCTGGCGAGGTCTGCGGCCACCAGATCGAGCAGAGCTCCCTCGTCGGCATAGTCGGGCATGAAATACTGCCGCAGTAACAAGCCTTGCCCTCGGAAGAAGCCTAGTCCGACGAGGAAGGCATACGTGCCCGCACCGCCCCAGGATATGCCAGTCGTTTCCACATCAAGAAATGTGAGCCCTGAGGGATCAAAGGGCCGGCTTTCTGAACTTTCAGCAAGCTGTGCCCACGCCTGCGCCATAAAGGTGAGGCTATCCGCTAGGGAGAGCACTCCATGGCGATGATCAAGAGGATGGAGGCGCTCGGCCACAAAGCAGCGTCCGGCGGACGAGGTCACCCAGGTGCCGTCGACCAAGGACTCTAATGGCAGTTCGCCCACGTTGTTGGCCGAGCGCTCCGACTTCAATTGGCCGGGGACGATCCCCCGGTGTACGCCAAGGCGCTCTAACCGCGTCTTGAGATCCATCCTGCCCTGCGATCGATCCTCTGAGGAAAAACGCTTGGGCTAAGCTCCAAGCTTTTATTCACATCCCTCTGCCGGAGCTACGCTGACTCCCAATTTTGCGCTGCGCTGGGCAGCATCAATCACCCCGATCACCCGCCGGGCCTGCTCCGGCTTGACGATCAACTCCTCGCCCATGAGCAGATGGTCGGCTACGTTGCGGTAGTATTGCGTACAGCCATAGCCGGGCAAGGTCACTTTCACCGTGCTATCCTGGCGAATCCCCGAGGCGAAGCTGATCACCTTGATCTCGTCGCCCCAATTAGCCTCAATGGCTCCCAACGTGCCGCAGATGCGCCACTTGGGTCGCGAGCTGGCGGTGATAGTAGAGACAAGGTAATCCACCGTCACGCCGTTCTCAAAGCGCACCCAAGCCTCACCGTGATCCTCGTTCGTGACCGAGTGCCAGACGCGCTTCTGGAAATCGCCCATCACCTGGGTGATCTTGGAGGGCACCAAGTTGAGGAACCAGTCGATAAAGTGCGCTCCCCAGTCATACATCACCCCGCCGCTGATCTCCTTATCCGAGCGCCACCAGAAGCCAGGGTGCCCGTAATTGCCCCCGCCGCACTCAATGTGAAAGATCTCCCCGATCAGCCCGCGAGCGATGATGTCTTTGATCGTCAGGTAATCGCCGTCCCAGCGGCGGTTGTGGAAAAGGCTGAGCATCAGCCCCTTCTCGCGGGCCTTGTTGATCATGGCGTTGGCCTCCTCAACGGTGATGCAGAAGGGCTTCTCCAAGACGACGTGCTTGCCCGCCTCCAGGCATTTCAAGGTCATGGGCGCGTGCAGGTTATGCGGCAAGATAACCACCACCAGGTCAAGGCCTTGCATGGCCAGCAAATCGTCTACATGGGTAAAGTAGCCCTCCAAGTCGGGAAGTTCCTGCTTCGCAGCTTCCACACGGGCGGGGTTGGCGTCGCACATGGCCACGGTCTTCATACCCACCGTGGCGTTGATCCAACCAGCGTGCCCCTTACCCATGTTAAAGGCCGGCCCGTAGCCCAGGAGGCCGCAGCGAATGATCTTCTGGGGCAACTCTGCCCCTGTGGACCAGGCGATGGCGCGGATGAGCAGCTTCTGGAACTCGGGGTGGTTCCAGGCTTGCATCGTGTGCCCAAGGGCTAAATAGGCTACACGGCCCTGGCCATAGGGACGGACGTAGGCCATCGGCATCTGCTTACCCTGCCAAGGCGTCTGGGCAAGGAGCGTGCATTTGGCCGGGTCATGGTTTTGCAGGTGGTACATCTCATCGTAAATGGTGAAATCGGGTACGCGCACGGTGAGGTAGTGGTTCTTCTCCACGATATTCACGGGGAACTCGTGATGATGGGGATGGGTGAGGAACTCGCCGTTGAGCATCTCAATATAGGCGCGGCTGCCCAGGAAGCTATCTGAGGCGGAGTGAATGCCCACGAAACCGCCCCCACCCCTGACGAAATCCAATAGGCCCTTCTCCCGTGCTCCCTTTAACTCATCATTGAAGCCGGTGGTGTAGACGACCACCGTTGCATACTTGCCGTCAGGCAAGCTGGCAAAGGCGTCCAGATCGGCCGTCATCTCCAGCTCGAAACGCCCGTCTGCCGCCAGCCACTTGGCGAGCATCTTGCCCCCGGCCTCGGTGGGGTGAAACTCGGGGCCACCGTATACGTAAAGAACCTTTTTCACGTTTGCCTCCTTATACGCAGAGTATCGCTTTGCTCAAGCGTCCACAGCTTACGCGGGAAATATGGCTGCGTCAACTCATAGGCCTGTGTTGAGGGTCTACCATAAGGTCACCACGCATCTTGGCAAACTCGGTTTGGAATATCCTCAAATTGGCTGGACAAAGGCCGACCTTTTAGCATATGATAGCCAGCCAAACAGCATCAACCCGAGGGGCTAG
>Ga0078972_1010953_pt1 | contig 16547 bp, 14 predicted proteins | sample YelNatPaOPGAMG01_FD_67568 | JGI IMG/M metagenome (GOLD analysis project Ga0078972, IMG submission 67568) | Hot spring thermophilic microbial communities from Obsidian Pool, Yellowstone National Park, USA - OP-RAMG-01 (SPADES assembly) (version 2) | ecosystem: Environmental > Aquatic > Thermal...
TAAGCCCTACTGCCTATCCATTACAAAACGAGATGTGCTTCGTGTTCGCTGTTGGAGATAAACTACACGGTTCCCAACCAAATTTTCGATTACCTCGGGCGTGTAGTGCCGTACGGTTAACAGTTCAAGGTGGCTGTTGTAACGAACTACAAAATCGGTTTTCATATCCTCTAGCGCTTGACTTAAACGAAGCTTATCGTCATCGACACAAACAGTGAAGCTGATTGCAGAATTATGCACCATATTCACTTTAACCCTATGCTTGTATAGTAAAGCGAAGATTTTACTCAGACAATCCTCTATTACAAAAGAAAAATCGCGGGGTGTAAGAGTAATGAGAACCTGATTTCGCTTAAGCACCAAAACGGGAGGCAGTTTAACGGGTGTGTCGGAATGAGCTATGGTTGAACCTGGGGCATCGGGCTCCACGAATGATTTTACGTAGAGGGGAATTTTTTTATTCTGTAAAGGTTTTATTGTCTTAGGGTGAATGATTTGTGCTCCGCAATAGGCAAGCTCAATAGCCTCCTGATACGAAACAAAATCAAGTTTTACAGCATTGCTGAAAATTTTTGGATCGGCGCTAAGTACCCCCGCCACATCCTTCCAAATGGTAACATCCTGTGCATCCAAAAGATTTGCAAGAATGGCAGCAGTATAATCGGAACCCTCGCGCCCCAAAGTGGTTGTAGTTCCCACTTCGGTTCCAGCAATAAAACCCTGAGTTAAAAAAATATTTGCCGATGTAAAGTCGAATTCCCGCTGGCACAGGTAACTCGATGAAGTTTCATCAATAACGCCTTCCCTGTATGATGTATCGGAACGAAGGCAGCGGCGGGCATCAATAAGACTGTTGGCAATACCTATATAATTAAGGTAATGGCTAACTATCCGGGTTGACAAAAGCTCGCCGAATGAAACCACCTGATCGTAATGGTAATCGTATCCCTTTGAGGGAACTTGGCTGAATTGATTTTTCAGTTGGGTAAAAAGAGTTTGCAGCTCAGCTATCAGCACATGGTTTTTATTGCCATCAACTAATTCAACCGCCGCACTGATATGGAATTGCTCAATCTCATTTAATTTCTTTTCCAATGCGGTAAAATCGCCATTCATCCAATGCATTAACACCTCCTCAAGTGCATTGGTTGTTTTAGCCATAGCGGAAACCACAATTACAAGATTTTTAGTTGAATACCTTTTTACTATCGTGGCCAGGTTTCTGATAGCATCAGCCGATTTTACGGAAGCGCCACCAAACTTGAATACATGAATAGGATTCATCGCTGGAAAAATTTCCCAAACTTACTAAAAAGGCATTTATAAAAGCCATTCAACCGATATACTTTTTTATCCATTACAGGGAAGCAATATGGCATCGCAAACGTTTTAAATTTGATATTTTTTTAAATTTACAGCGATAGGATATCTAAAAAATGGCTAATTTTACTCACAAATTAGAATAGAAAACCATCATGCACGGCTATAATGTTAAAACACTAACGCAATTCATAATTGAGAGGCAAGCCGATTTCCCATATGCAACCGGGGAATTCACTCGTTTACTTTACCATGTAGGAGTGGCAGCAAAACTCGTTAATAAAAAAGTAAACAAGGCAGGACTCGTTGATATCTTGGGTGAGGCTGGTAATATAAATATTCAAGGCGAAGAGCAAAAGAAACTCGACCTACTTGCTAACTGGCAATTCATTCAGGCCCTAAAAAACAGCCGAGAGTGCTGTGGTGTGGCCTCGGAGGAAGATCAGGAAATCATTACCTGGGACGATGAGCTTAGCCAGGATGGTAACTACATTTTCTGTATGGATCCCCTTGATGGCTCATCGAATATTGATGTAAACGTATCGATTGGAACTATTTTTAGTATTTACAGGCGCATCAGTCCCCGTGGCACAAAACCTATAATGGAAGATTTTCTGCAACCAGGCAACAAACAGGTTGCTGCAGGCTACGTAATATATGGTTCATCAACCATGCTTGTTTACACAACAGGCCGTGGCGTGTACGGTTTCACCCTTGACCCATCAATTGGGGAATTTTGTCTGTCGCACCTCAACATCCTAACTCCCGACGATGGAAATATCTATTCCATTAACGAGGGCAACTATAACCATTTCCCCGAAGGCATAAAAAAATATATCGAGTATTGCAAACAAGAAGATAAATCTACTAAACGCCCTTACTCCGCACGATACATAGGTTCGTTGGTTTCGGATTTTCACAGGAATCTGCTTAAGGGTGGGATTTTCATGTATCCTCCAACGGCATCGGCACCTAAGGGTAAATTACGCTTAATTTACGAATGTAACCCCATTGCATTTTTGGCTGAACAAGCCGGCGGTGTAGCCACCGATGGTGTAAGAAGAATTCTCGACATCCAACCTGAATCGCTTCATCAACGAGTTCCTCTTTATGTGGGATCAAAAAATATGGTTCAAAAACTTCAGGAATTTTTATAAATTCTGAATTAACATTCTTTCCTTTCGGACATTTTTAATGCATCCCTGATTATAGGGAAGAGTAATCTTTTTGATTATTTTATAAATGTTTCTAATTGCAATTCTTGGAAATACGATTTAATTAGCCCAAGTGTCATGAATTATCAAATTCATCCGGTCTAATAAAATGGGGATGCTGTTAAATCTTTAGAGGAATGATTCGGAATGAATCGGAATGAATCGGAATAAATCGGAATGATTCGGAATGATTCGGAATGATTCGGAATGGTAGAATGGGATGAATTAGAGTACCTCAAACCGAAATAGGGATGAAGATACATTTTATAGGAAATCTGTCAATAGAAATAAGTTGTTTAACTGTTTTTTCTATTGACTAATATTGGTTAATAAACTCATTGAATCAAGTAAGCAATAATACTTAACAAGAATTACAATTAATGTTATTATCAATATTTAACTAAATCGAATAGAATTAATAATCATTTATAACTATTATTATCGCATTGATTATATGTCATTTACAATTTGTAAATATAAATTATTTGTTTAAATTTGAATATTATTTAAAAAAAATATTTGCTTTTTAAAATAAAATGTCATTAAATTGCATTTCAAAATAATTCACATACTAGGAGTTAACAACACTAAACTAACCAACCATGAAGAAAATTACCCTATCCAAAGAAGAAATTGAAGATCTAAAAGATCTTTACCAATCAGAAATTGACAGAGCACAACGCAGGATTGATAGCCTAAAATCAATTTTAAAGAAAATTGAAAAAGGCGATTTAGGCGATGAGACCGAAGTACCAACACCTAAAAAAAGAGGGCGTAAACCAAAAGTTGCAAAACCTATAGAATCAACTGCGCCAAAAAAAAGGGGGCGTCCTAAAAAGGTTACTGCAGAGGATGCTAAAGCGCCCGAGGCAAAAGAACCTAAAAAAAGAGGTAGAAAGCCAAAAGAAAAACCCGAACAGGCAAAACAAGTTGCTAAAAAGCCCCGAAAAAAAACAGCCAAGAAAAAAGTTAAACCCGCTGCTCCTAAGAAAAGAGGCAGAAAGCCAAAGTCGCTCCGCAAGAGCTTAAAGCAAAACATTGGAGGTGAAAAAATCAAATGGAATAATTTAATAATTGACATTTTCAAATCGAGCGATAAATTACTCCAAGCTAAAGACCTTACTCAGGCTGCCCTTGAAAGATTACAGTTACCTGAAGTTGAAAAGGACAGAACACGAATGGCCGTGGCAACCAACCTCACTAAACTTACAAAATACGATAAAAAGGTTGTTAAGTACTCGCGCCCAGGCGATAAAATAGCATACTATGGCTTAGCTGATTGGTTCAATGAAGATGGCAGCCTTAAAGATGAGTATCAAAATAAATTCTAAAAAACGATAGTGAATAATAAAAAGGCCGTAAATTGCGGCCTTTAATTTTTGTATCATGGGAAGTGTATTTGAAACTGCCGGACGAGCATTAGCTGAGGTAATATATCAAAATAGAAATTTAGACCAAGTGACATCGTACTGGATTGCCCAAAACAAATCGTGGGAACCAATAGAAAAGTATCAGTTTGCTGTGTTACTGGAGGAAACAACACGTTGGTGGCGATTGCTCAATACGCTTCACGATAGGGAATTTCCAAAATTTAGTTCGCATGCGCATAGCATTTTGGCTTTATACATTACCCTTACCCCATTTGGTTTGCCCGAGGAACTAAAAATTCCAAAGCATTTCAGAAAAAAAATCCAGGATAAATTAAGCCAATTATCGGGCAACAGGGCGGTCAAAGAATCGATACCCGATTGGCTCGATGAGTTAGGTTTTAAAGAGTTAGGCGATAAATGGGATTTGGAAATACATAGCTTAAACCAAAAAGCCCCTATAGTTCTTAGGACAAACCTTTTAAAAACGAACGTTCAAGAACTATCCAATTCCCTAAAACGTGAGGGTTATAAAATTAAGAAAATACCAAATTCCGATGCATTACTTCTAACCGAATCGGCCAACATATTCAAATCCGATGCGTTTAAACTTGGTATGTTTGAGCAGCAGGATTTTTCATCGCAGCAGGTTGTTCCATTTTTAAAAGTAGATCCTGGCATGCGAGTAATTGATGCATGCGCCGGGAATGGTGGTAAAACGCTGCACCTGGCTAGCCTCATGAACAATCAGGGGAAAATTATTGCCCTTGACACCGCACCGTGGAAACTCGAGGAGCTTAAGCGTAGGGCTCGAAAAGCTGGAGCAACAAATGTTGAAACCAAAGCCATCGAATCGTCAAAAACAATTAAACGGCTTCAGGAAAGCGCCGATAGGTTGCTAATTGATGCACCTTGTTCCGGCTTAGGAGTACTTAAGCGTAATCCCGATGCCAAGTGGAGGTTGTCGCTGGAAAATATCGAGGAACTCAAAAAAACGCAACGACAAATACTGGAAAAGTATTATACCATACTAAAAGTAGAGGGCTACATGGTTTATGCCACCTGTAGCATCTTACCTTCCGAAAACCAAGAACAGGTCAAGTGGTTCCTTGAGCAGATGAACGGGCGTTTTGAACTGGAAGAAGAAAAAACCTTATTGCCCTCACAAACAGGATTTGACGGTTTTTACATGGCACGTATGAAACGTGTTTATTAGTCCTGCTCCTCGATAATACGTCCAATTAGCGTAGCTGGAGTACAATCGGTAATTTCAACAAACACAAACTCTCCTATCTTATGATTCAACTTAGGGAATACAACTACCTTATTCTGGCTGGTGCGACCAAAAAATTCATCTTTTGATTTTTTCGATTCGCCCTCAATGAGAACCTCAAATCTTTTGCCCACATCGTTTTTCTTGCTCTGCTCCGACAGTTTTCCCTGGAGTTCAATAATCTCCATTAGCCTTCGGGTTTTCACATCCTCTGGAACATCATCCTTTAATTGGCGGGCAGCCTTGGTATTTGGCCTCTCCGAATACTTAAACATATAAGCAAAATCAAACCCAACCTCACGCATTAGGCTCAGGGTCATATCGTGATCGAGTTCGGTTTCGGTGCAGAATCCTGCAATTATATCGGTAGATATTGAGCAATCAGGGATAATCGATCGTATGGCTTCAATCCTTTCAAGGTAATCCTCGCGGGAATACTTTCGATTCATAAGCTGAAGGATTCGTGTTGAGCCCGATTGAACCGGAAGGTGGATATGGTTGCAGATATTCTCATACATGGCCATGGTGTATAGCACCTCGTTGGTTAAATCTTTTGGGTGCGAAGTTGAAAAACGAACCCTTATGCGAGGGTCAACAAGGGCTACCATCTCCAGCAAATCGGAAAAGTTTACCTTGTGCTTAATTAAGCCTTTATGCTCCTCCCAATGGTATGAATTTACATTTTGCCCAAGCAAGGTTACCTCACGGTAGCCGGCATCGACCAGTTCCTGAACCTCCCTTACTATAGTATGCGGATCGCGGCTACGTTCTGCTCCGCGTGTATAGGGAACAACACAGTAAGAACACATGTTGTTGCAACCACGCATGATTGAAACAAATGCCGAAACACCATTTTTATCGAGCCTAACCGGGCTAATATCGGCATAGGTTTCCTCGCGTGAGAGCAAGACGTTAATACCCTTTTGTCCATCCTCAGCAGCACGTAACAATACTGGTAATTCACGGTAGGCATCGGGGCCAACCACTAAATCAACAACCTTCTTTTCCTCCAAAAGCTGATCTTTAAGCCGTTCGGCCATACAACCCAGAACACCAACCAAAACCGAAGGTTTTGATTTCTTTACTTGCCCAAACAAATCGATACGCCCAAATACTCTTGTTTCAGCATTCTCACGAATGGAGCAGGTATTAATCAGAATTACATCGGCTTCGTTAATGTTGCTGGTTATTGCATAGCCATTAGCTATAAGGATTGATGCCACAACCTCACTGTCGTTCACATTCATTTGGCAGCCATAAGTCTCAACGTAAACTTTAGGCCTCCCACTGTCGTCGGAAAGGGTACTCTCGAAAATATTGGCATCTTCAGCGTTAAAATCCATCGGAATTATATTTTTTGCAAAGTTAAGAATTTATGAATATTTTGGGTATGATGGTTAAAATGATACAAATCAATAAAGGCTAATTATTTTGCTATGCCCAAGTTTGTACTTAACTTTGCACTTTACAAGAGTAAAAACTACAACTATGAGTGGACATAATAAATGGTCAACCATTAAACGCAAAAAAGGTGCACTTGATGCCAAGCGTTCCAAAGAATTTTCCAGAATAATAAAGGAAATATCGGTGGCAGTAAAAGAGGGAGGCGCTGATCCTGAAGGGAATCCCAGGCTTAGGCTTGCCATAAATAATGCCAAAGGTGTTAACATGCCTAAAGAGAATATTCTCAGGGCCATTTCAAAGGCCGAGAAAGATCCCGAAAATCTTCAGGAACTCACCTTTGAAGGTTATGGCCCGGGAGGAATTGCTATTTTTATTGAATGCCTTACCGATAACAACAACCGAACCATTAGTGCTGTACGGTCAACCCTTACCAAAAAAGGTGGCAACCTGGGAACCAATGGTTCACTATCGTTCCTCTTTAGCCGAAAAGGGATCTTTACCATTGCAAAGGATAAAATCAACCTTGAGGAGGTAGAGCTCGATCTTATTGATGCTGGCGCTCAAAATATTGAGGACAATGGCGATTTCTATGTGATTACTACCGAAATGGAAGATTTTGGCAGGATGAACAAAAAACTCGAAGAGCTAAATATCGAAGTTGAAAATGCCAGCCTACAGCGTATCCCTAACGATTACAAATCGGTTGATAAGGATACTGCCATGAAATTCCTAAAACTAGTTGAAGAAATTGAGGATAACGACGATGTTCAGCAGGTTTACCATAACCTTGAGCTTACTGACGAGGTAATGGCTGCCATGGAAAACGACTAAAGAACTTTTCCTACAATACACTCCCCTAAAACAGGGGAGTTTTTTTATTTTAACGCTTTATATATTCTTACACTATTCAAACTTATTACCTTTGTCGGTGTGGTATAACATTTGCTCTTACCTTTTATAAAAAAATTAAGCATGAAGCGATTTTCAATAAGTTTATTACCCATTCTTTTAATACTTGTATTCACAGGCTGTGGTAAATACAGCGATTTAAATATTCATAACGTAAAGGAGTATAAGTTTAAAGGGATGAGAGATGGTGTAATATTCCTAAGCCTTACCCTTGATGTTGAAAACCCTAACCGAAAGTCCCTTGTAATAAAAGACATCCGCTTTAAAGCATGGTTAAATAGCAGAGAACTTGGGAAGTTACGTATTAGCCATAAAATAAAGATTGATGGCAATACCCGAAAGGATTACGAGCTCCCGCTTGAAATAGTGCTTCGCACACCTGCCGATGCATTTAAGCTTATAGGCGAAGGTAAAAATCTAATCAACGTAATTGAGGTGGAAGGTTACATCAAAGGGGGTAAATTTCCTGTTGTAAAAAAAATAAACATCCCCAGGCAACCATTAAGCCAGTTGGCCAACTCACTTCAAAAGAAATTTGTTATTACCGACACACTTTCGGTTCAACCTGCTCTAATGCCATAGATATTTTTAGCTATTTTTGTAACGAAATTATACTCTTTATGAGGAAATTTTTCTTACTAACAGCGCTGCTTACGGTAAATTTTGGTGTTTTTGCCCAAAACACAAATGGTGCAACTCACCTACCAATTGTAACCGAACTCCAAAAGAATGTTCCTGGCCAGGGTAACATTACTATCCGGCAAAGCGAAACCATTACGCAACTGCATAGCATCCGTTACCTTCACAATGCCAAATCGCCGGGGATGGATGGCTACAGAATTCGAATTTTCTTTGAACTGGGACAGTTTGCCCGGAAAAATTCCGAAGATGTAATGCAGGCTTTCATGGAAAAATATCCTGGGGTACCTGTTTACCAAAATTATCAAAACCCTTACTGGAAAATTTCCGTTGGCGATTACCGCTCACGTGAGGAAGCCATTAAGTTTTACAACCAGATCATCAACGATTACCCCAAAGCATTCATTATTGCTGAACGCATAAATTTTCCACCCTTAAATTAGTATGGCAACACCAACAATCCGGCAACTGCTAAAGACTTCGCACTCAATCCGCCAGGATGTAATTCGAAGCCTGACGGCTGCCGGATCGGGACACCTAGGGGGTTCGCTAGGTCTTGCTGATATTTTTACCGTTTTATACTTTAATACGCTTAACCATTACCCGCAGCAACCAACCCACCCTAACCGCGACAGGCTAATACTTTCCATAGGCCATGTTGCTCCTGTTCTGTATGCAACGCTTGCCCATGCAGGATACTTTCCTCGCGAGGAACTGTTAACCCTCCGCAAGTTAGGTTCACGATTGCAAGGACACCCCGGTCGAGACCATGGTTTGCCTGGAATTGAACTTTCCGCAGGATCGTTGGGTCAGGGTTTATCAGTTGCTGTAGGTATGGCACTTAGCGCAAAAATCGATAACGCGCATTGGCGTGTTTTTTCAGTTCATGGCGATGGAGAACTTCAGGAAGGCTCCATTTGGGAAGCTGCCATGTGTGCTGCCCATTATAAACTCGATAACCTCACTGCCATTGTTGATAGAAATTTCTGCCAGATTGATGGCTTTACCCATAACGTTATGGAACTTGAACCCTTAAAACTAAAATGGGAGGCCTTTGGATGGCAGGTATTTGAGTGTAACGGCAATAGTATTGCTGAACTGGTAGATGTTTTTTGCAAAACCCAAAATTTTTCTGGCAAACCTAAAGTTATTATTGCCAAAACACAAATGGGATTTGGTGTAAAGAGCATACAAGGCGATTACCGTTGGCATGGTAAAGCCCCCAACTCAAAAGAGGCAAAGATATTTTTGGAGGAACTGGAAAACCATTACAACGAATTAATCCATGGATGATTTTATAAATAAAGGTGATAAGGCAACACGCTTGGGATTTGGTGAGGGAATTGCCGAGGCTGGAGGGCTTTACCCCAACCTGGTGGTGCTTGGAGCCGATATCACCTCATCGGTTGGATTAAATCTCTTTGCCGAGCGCTACCCCGATAGGTTCTTCTCCTTTGGCATTGCTGAGCAAAATATTGCAGCCGTAGCTGCTGGAATGGCCTTGACCAATAAGATTCCTGTTTTTTCCACATACGGAGTTTTTGCAGCATTCCGCGCTGCCGATCAAATAAGAATTTCAATTTGCTACAACAATGCCAAGGTGATAATAGGTGGTGCACATGCCGGAATTTCTGTCGGGCCCGATGGTGCAACACACCAAGCCCTTGAAGATATTGCTGTAATTCGTTCATTACCCAACATCACTCTAATTTCCCCTGCCGATGCAAACCAGGCTAAGGCTGCCACATTAGCCGCCATAAAACAGGTGAACGGGCCCGTGTATATCCGATTTGGTCGCGAACCCGTGCCTAATTTTACTGAACCCAATCAAACTTTTGAAGTTGGAAAAGGCGAAATCCTAAAAAATGGCACCGATGTCGCAATTATTGCCACAGGCCACATGGTTTGGGAAGCATTAATGGCAGCAAGGACTCTTTCCCTGCAAGGTATTAACGCAATGGTGGTGAACATACACACCATAAAACCAATCGATAAAACCTTGCTTATTCATACTGCTCAGACAACCGGACTTATAGTAACGGTAGAGGAGCATCAGGTTCATGGCGGACTTGGCAGTGCTGTGGCCGAAGTGCTTTCGCAGGAATACCCTGTTCCCATAAAAATCATTGGTATGCCCGATTGTTTTGGTGAATCGGGCACACCTGCAGAGCTGTTGCAGAAGTATGGCCTTAATGCCGATGCCATAGCCCATAAGGTATTTCAGGCTGTAAATCGATTTAAACGATAACAATTTTAGGTAGATTTTGTCTACCTTTTTTTAATTCAATAATTTTGGAAGCTATGAGCGAGCAGATTAAACACGAATGCGGAATTGCCCTGATTAGATTACTTAAGCCATTAGAATACTACCAGCTGAAGTATGGCACTTGGCGCTATGGCCTTCACAAACTTTACCTGTTAATGGAAAAGCAACACAACCGAGGTCAGGATGGTGCCGGGTTAACCACCATTAAATTCGATTTGGCCCCGGGTAAAAAGTATATCGATAGGGAACGCTCAAACTCTTCAACTCCCATTAAAGACATCTTTGACGCTGTTAACAAAGGTATAAATAAGTATTCATCAAAACCTGAGCTACTAAACGACCCCGTTTTTGCCAAGGAGAACATTCCCTTTGCCGGTGAACTTTTTTTGGGTCACCTCCGGTATGGTACCTTTGGGCATAACTCAATTGATTACGTTCACCCGGTGATGCGCGACAACAACTGGAAATCGCGTACGCTTGTTTTGGCCGGCAACTTCAACATGACTAACGTGGATGAGCTTTTCAAAAAACTCGTCGATTTAGGACAGCACCCCCGCGATTACTCCGACACGGTTACCGTGCTCGAAAAAATCGGTCATTTCCTCGACGAGGAAAACCAGCAGCTATTCCGACAGTATAAAAACGAAGGGCATCCCAATATAGAGATAAGTAGGTTGATTGCGGAAAATATCAATGTGTCAAAAATTCTTCAGGCATCCACAAAGGATTTCGATGGAGGGTATGCTATGGCCGGACTAATAGGCCACGGCGATGCCTTTGTGGTTCGAGACCCTTGGGGCATTCGCCCGGCTTTCTTCTACGCCAACGACGAAATTGCTGTTGTTGCATCGGAACGACCTGTTATTCAAACTGTTCTGAATATCACAACCGATCAGGTTCAGGAAATAAAGCCTGGTTACGCGCTTATCATTAAGCGGAATGGAACAATAATGCACGAAGAGATCAGGATACCCCAAACCCGAAAATCATGCTCGTTTGAGCGAATTTACTTTTCACGTGGCACCGATAGGGATATATACCAGGAACGCAAACGACTGGGCGAACTTTTAACTCCTGCTATACTTAAGGCCATAAACTACGACCATGAAAATACTGTATTCTCTTACATTCCCAATACTGCCGAAACAGCATTTCTGGGTATGGTAAAAGGTATAGAGGATTACATTAAAATTGAAAAGAAACGAAGAATACTGGAGAAAGGAGCAAACCTCTCCGAAAAGGATATTGATGAAATCATATCAACACGCCTGAGGGTTGAAAAGATTGCCGTTAAGGATGTTAAACTCCGAACCTTTATTGCACAGGATAAAGGTCGCGAGGATTTGGTAGGGCACGTTTACGACATCACCTACGGAACCATCCGCCCCAGCGTTGACAACCTTGTGGTTATTGACGACTCAATTGTTCGAGGAACAACCCTTCGCGAAAGTATCCTCAAAATACTGGATAGACTTAATCCCGCCAGTATAATCGTTGTGTCATCGTCGCCACAAATCCGATATCCCGATTGTTACGGTATCGATATGGCCAAACTTGCCGATTTTGTTGCTTTCCGTGCCGCTATTGAACTACTAAAGGAAACCGGCCAGGAGAACATAATAAACAGCGTTTACCGCAAGTGTAAGGAGCAGCAAAATCTACCTAAAGAGCAAATTATCAATTATGTGAAAGAAATTTATCGCCCCTTTACCGATGATCAGATTTCCGATAAAATTGCTCAACTTTTAACTCCAAAAGATGTAAAAGCTAAGGTAAAGATTGTTTACCAGTCGATTGAGAATCTCCATAAGGCTTGCCCTAACGACCAAGGCGACTGGTATTTTACCGGCGACTACCCCACACCTGGCGGAAACAGGGTTGTAAATAACTCATTTATCAACTTTATTGAAGGGCGTAATCAAAGAGCGTATTGATTAGGGTTAAAGGTTATAGGTTAAAGCCAGACCAGTATTGAAAGATAAAAGGGCAATACTCTTGTGCTTACTTTGAATCTTTCCCCCACCTCAAGCTTAAGTGGTATTTGTCCTTTAACTTCTTGATGAAGGTGGATATATGTCGCTCAACTTTGTGCTGGTATATATCGGGAATGGTAATCAGAATGGCAGTTTCCTCAACCTCACCAAAGTATGGATTAATAACGGTTCCAAATACCTTCATGGAAGGGCTAAGATTCATATATGAGTTGATAAGGGGCGGGATTCGCTCACCGAATTCCCTGATTTTTTTTGATAGGATCTTATAATCCTCATCGTAGTTTTTGCCAGTAAAGATTTGAGCCATTGCCTGGCGGTCAATATTTACCTCGATGGGGTGAATTGGCGTTACCAAGCCCTCAGTATCCTTGAAATACTTTTCAAAGAAGTAAAGCAACATATTACGTGCCTCAACGTTGTAGGTGCGATACATGGTTACCTTACCAAAAAAGTACTTGATATGTGGGTTTAACACGATGAGTGCACCAAGTCCATCCCAGAGATTATCGAGTGCATACAAACCCTTTCCGCTTCTGGAAAGCGATTGATATTTGGGCTGAACAAATGATCGACCCAACTCAATCATTTGGGGCATATATTCCCGAATAAACTTATCGGAAAAGTAAAACAGGTGCTTGGTGGATAGATTTATCTCCTCGCCCTTGGTGGGGTCAACGCTATGAAAGCGGTAGCCACCAAGAATCTCCTTTTCGTGAGGATCCCATACAATAAGTTGCTTGTAGCAATTATTGCAGGTATCGTATTCATCAATATCTACCTCCTCGCCAGTTCCACCGCCTGCCGACCTGAAAGTAAGTTCCCTTAGCCGCCCAACCTCGCGCATGAGGTTAGGGGCATTGTGGGCTGTAAATATGTAGAGCTCATTGTTTGCGTTATTGGTATGCCTTACAAACTTATCGGGGGTAAGCTCCTTGAGGAGCAACTCCCGGTCAACAGGTTCAATGATTTGTTTCATGGCATTTAATCTTTACTTTGTTTCCCTAACTCGTAAACCAGCGATTTAACCCATTTTGCCCATTCGGCGGGGGTTTTTGAGCCATCAAAAGTTGTGTGGGGGATTGGCTCCCCAATTATTACAGTAATGCTTTTACCCTTCTGCTTAAACATTTCGTTAACAAGGTAGAGCATCTCAATGTTTGCCTTAATTCCTAAAAATGTTCTCAGCTTTGCCAGATTATAAAAGAAATTGGAATTGCGACCACTAAAGAAAACGGGTACAACATCGCGCTTATGCTGAACAGCTTTAACTATGAAACTCTTTTTCCACTCTAAGTCCTCAATTCGGCCATGCTGCTTTCGTGAACAAAGACCTGCCGGAAAGTAAAGCACCTGCGCATCGGATGCAAAGGTTGCATCCATGAGTTTAACATTTTGAGAATTTTGTGCGCCATGCTTATTGATAGGTATGAAAATGTTATGCAGCTGAGTGATGTGCATTAGCAAATCGTTCACTGGGAATTTTACTTCAGGGTAACGTTTACCCAAAAGATGAATCAGAATCATCCCGTCGAGGCCTCCAAGGGGGTGGTTCGATGCAAACAGGTACCTTCCATCGGGTTTCAGGTTCTCTAATCCCTTCACGGAGTAGGTTACCTGCATAACCCTCAACGCTTCGTCAATAAAATCTACTCCCTGCTTATCGCCGTGCTTTTGAAGCACCTCATTAATCTCGTCCTGATGAATGATTCGTTTAAGATACCGAATAATAAAACGGGGTAACGCCCTTTGAAGTCGAGGACTTTTAGATGCAATTACCTTGTCAATGTCGATTAGGTTTTGCTGCACTTTGGTGAAAATTTATATGCAAATATAATAAAACCAAAGGATGGTTATTATTATACCGGCTATTCTACCTATTGCATGGAAGTCCAAAATGAGGCAATCCCGTTAAGCATCATCTGTACACCAATGGTGGCAACAATAAGCCCAAAAATTCGCACAAGGGGGCCCATTAAGTTAAAACGGTTAAGTATGTTGCCAATTGGTCGTGCATAAAACATGAAAAGGTAATTTATACCTAAGGCTACTGCCATTGAAATAATGGTGTTGGTGTGTCCGTAATGCGCAGGGAAGGTAACAGCCGCAGTAATGGTTGCTGGCCCTGCAATCATTGGAATTGCTATTGGAACTGCTGTAATATCCCTCAAATTTACACCAGAATCAACCTGAATGAAAGTACCCTTTTGCAATCCGCTAATGCCATTATAAAAAAGGACAATTCCCGATGTAATTTGAAAAGCATACAGTTCAACATGAAACACATAGCTAAATACCAGTTCGCCTAGGAGAAGAAAGAACAGTAAGGTAATAAAAGCTGTAAGAGTGGCCTTAGTGGCAATAAACCGGGTCTTTGCCTCATCAAACTGCGCCTGCAGGGTAGTCATAACAAATACCTTTTGTATCGGGTTAACCAATGCCAGCAGGGCAACCATGCAACTTAGCAGATATTTTAGCTTAAATGCCATCATAGTAAAAAATTAGGTGGATACTCTATGGCATCCACCTAAAATAATTATTTTTTGGTTTAAATTCCAACAATAGTAAACTCAACTCGGCGGTTCTCAGCACGACCTTTGGCTGTGGCATTGCTTGCCTTGGGTTTACTTGGGCCATAACCTTTGGATGTAATTCTCTCCTTAGGAATACCCATGCCAATAATATAATCGGCAACCGACTTAGCCCTTGCCTGTGATAGTTTCTGGTTAACAACTGCTGAACCGGTATTATCGGTATGTCCGCCAATTTCCACTATTACATTCGGATACTCGTTTAAAAACTCTACCAAGGCATTAAGCGAACGGAACGATTGCGGTTTGAGGGTTGCTTTTCCAACATCAAAATAAATAAAATCGATATTAACGGATTGACCAATTTCAATTGGTGTCACATAGAAGTTTTTGGCAATTTTAGTTCCTTTCTTCACCTTTGTTAGGTCAACCTGCTCATACTTGTTGTAAAAGTTTTTAACCGAAGGTAAAATGTCGTACGAAACGCCAACGGGTAATTTTAAAGTATAACCCGCTGTTGTAGAATCGTATATAAAACCTCGGGTTTCAGTTCCATTTACCTTCAATTTTACAGGAATCTCTTTCTCAAGTGGCTGGCCGGTCTTTAAGTTAATTACTTTCCCACTAAGAATGGCCATGTTGGCATCCTTTCGTTCAGCATAAACCTCATGTTTTACCTGTGTAAACTCAACGTAGCCGGTAAGGTCGAGTTGATTATCCAATGGATTGTAATCCTTTGATGCAATTGCTGTGGTGTACTTACGCCCGAAAGGTAAGCGAACCTTAAACTCGCCTGTAACCGGATCGATTTGCACGCTATCGGCAACAGAACCATTAATTGTTAGTTTTGGTGCTGAAGTCCCAATTATGGGGGTAAAAGTTGAATTATCGAGTGCTACCCCATTAACCTCAACCCAGGGTACTGTTGTGGCATAAAAATCAACCTGTTTCTCGGTATAGAACTTGGTACTGGTAACGTCCACCGTATCGGGTTTTGCTGTAAAGTTTGGTAGTTGTAAACTTACAATATACCTCTTGCCCAAGGGCAAGGTTGCGCTATACTTGGCAATTTCGGTTTCGTACTTTACCGAATCGCTTTCCAATCCATCTACAAGAACCCTATACTTCATCTCTGGGGCAATAGGTAACCCGGTGCGGGTGTTGATAACCTTGCCATATACTTTAACAATTGGAATGGGTTCTACAAAAAGGTTCCGATTCATCTCAGTGTATTCCTTAACTGAAGTGAAATCGAGCGTATCGGTTACCCCAACCCAGTTTGCCAACTCGGGTTTAACCTCAAACTTTTGCCCAAAGGGTAAAAGCAACTCGAACGAAGCCGATGCCTTATCGAGTTTTAGTTTTTCAGGGGCTGCGCCATTAACTTTAATTACATAGCCAGTATCGGCAAGCATAAGGCTTTGGTCGGCTTTGTTCATCACTAAGCCTGTTACTTTTACATACGGAAATTCTTCGTAAATCTTTACCCGCATAATCTCCGAATGCTCCTTCTTTGAGTTTGATGAGCAGTAGTATGCCCAGCTTTCCTTGGCATTTAAACGGTAGTAGTTTTCCCACCCTGGGGTATTAATGGTATCGTTCAAGGCAATGGGTGCCGACCAGTTCAAATAGG
>Ga0078972_1010954_pt1 | contig 16547 bp, 16 predicted proteins | sample YelNatPaOPGAMG01_FD_67568 | JGI IMG/M metagenome (GOLD analysis project Ga0078972, IMG submission 67568) | Hot spring thermophilic microbial communities from Obsidian Pool, Yellowstone National Park, USA - OP-RAMG-01 (SPADES assembly) (version 2) | ecosystem: Environmental > Aquatic > Thermal...
TTGGGCCCATATTAGCATTCCCCGCAAGCTGCTTTCCCCATTTACAGCGGCTAAAATCAACATCATAAGTAATCCAGTTAGGGGGTAAATGCGGCCTTGACGGCGGCGGAAGTCAGGGATTTTAATCCCTCCCATGGTTCCCTCCTCCCAGTGGTTTTCGGTTTCTATTTTACCACAAAGATTAGAGAATTGAGAAACCCTGGTTGGCAAGAGCGAGATTTGACAAAGCCTCCCTTTGGCCATATAATATGGCGTCAGAAACCTTCTTCAAGGAGGAGGCATATGGGTAAGAAGCTTTACGCGCTGCTCGCCCTACTCACGGTCATAGCCTTGGCCGTGGCAGGGTGCAAGCCTACCCCCACCCCAGTCCCGCCGACCCCTACACCTCTTCCGCCGGCAAAGACTCCAGCTCCAACCCCTACTCCAATACCACCTACCCCCACCCCTAAGCCCAAGATTAAGATAGCAGTGGTTTCCGACATCGGGGGTAGAGGAGACCTGAGCTTCAACGACATGGCCTTCAAGGGTGGGGAAGAAGCCGAAAAGGCCTTCGGCGTGGAAATGGTTGAGCTCGTAAGCAAGGTAGAGGCCGACTACGTCCCCAACCTCACCACCGCTGCTAAGGACCCCGATGTCAAGCTGATTGTGGGAGTTGGCTTCCTCCTCAGCGATGCCTTGGCCGAAGTCGCCCAGAAATACCCCGATAAGAACTTCGTTGGCATTGATACCTATGCTCAGTCCATCATCAAGGAGAAGTATCCGGACAAGTATCCTCTCCCCAACCTCATGGACATCGTCTATGAAGAGCACAAGGGTAGCGCTATCGTAGGAGCAATCGCCGCCCTCTTGGCTGCCGCCTACAATAAGCCTCACATCGGCGCCGTTCTGGGAATTGAGATTCCTGTCCTCTGGAAGTTTGAAATCGGGTACAAGTGGGGAGCCCGCTGGGCTACTGAATGGCTTAAGAAGAATGTGCCCGACAAGGCCTTTGACTACAAGAAGGACTTCGTCCTCTGGACTTACACCGGAACCTTCAGCGATATCACCAAAGGCTATGAGGCGGCCAAGGCCATGTATGCCAAGGACGCTGTGGCCGTGTACAACATTGCTGGTCCTCTGGGGCTGGGCATAAACCAGGCTGTCTCCGAAATCGCCGAGCAGAAGAAGCTGGAGTTCGGCCCGCCCTTCTGGATCGGTGTGGACGCCGACCAGGACTGGATTAACCCCGGTTTCGTCATCGCCAGCATGATGAAGAGGGTTGATAAGGGCGTCTACTACGCCACTAAGCTGGTAGTTGACGGGAAGTTCCGGGACATCGTCAAGGAAAACAAGGGCGTCCTGGTCCTGGGCGTCGGAACCAAAGTGGCCGGTGAGCTCATGGAAGGAATCTCCGTAAGCACCCTGGCCGACCTGGATGAGTTCATCAACATGGGCGTCAACGCCGAGAAGCTCACCGGGAAGAAAGTCCTCCCCATGGAGCCCGACAAGATCCGGGAGAAGGTCAAGAAGATGAGGGACGCCCAGCCCGAGTGGCTCTGGCGCGCCGCCAAGGAGCTTGAGGACCAGATCCGCTCCGGTGCGGTTGAGGTCCCGGCTGTCACCACCGAAGAGCTCATCAAGAAGTGGCGCGATGAACTCGGGTAAAGGGCAGGAGGGGAGGGGGCGACCCCCTCCCCTCTTTAAGTTAAGGCACATTGAAAACGCTAAACCGCTTTTTGAACTCCTCAATGCGGCCTCCCGTTTGAGCTTTAAAACTTTTCGGGGGAAAGGAATATGAGCCCTGAGTTTTCCATTGAGATGAAGTCAATCCACAAGGTCTATCCTGATGGCACAGTTGCCCTCAGGGGAGTTGATTTTGAGTTAAGGTCGGGGGAAATAGTTGGCCTTTTGGGCGAAAATGGCGCCGGGAAGACCACCCTCATGAAAATACTTTCGGGCCTCTTGCCTCCAACTTCCGGGGAAATTTACTACAATGGGAAACCTGTGCACTTCCGCAATCCCTCCGATGCCCTTAAACTGGGCATAGGCATGGTCCACCAATACTTTGCCTTAGTCCCACCCTTTACAGCTTTGGAAAACATCCTATTGGGCCAAGAGAAAGCTGGAAGGCTATCGCCCTTAGACCTAAAGGGCGCACGAGAAAAAGTCAAAGCTTTGATGGAAGAGACAGGCCTCTCCGTCCCTCTTGATACCCCGATAGAGCTTCTTTCGGCCGGGGTGCAGCAGAGGGTGGAGATACTCAAAGTCCTCTACCGCGGCACCGACGTCTTAATCCTGGACGAGCCTACATCTTACCTCACTCCTCTGGAAGTGGAAGAGCTTTTTAAAGTAATGCGCAGGCTCAAGGCTCAAGGCAAAGCTATCGTCTTTATCACCCATAAGCTACGAGAGGTCGTGGAAATAAGCGATAGGATTCAGGTCCTGCGGAACGGAGTCGTTACCGGGAAGCTTCCGGCCTCCGAGGCCACATTTGATAAATTGGCCATAATGATGGTGGGCAAAGAAGTTATCCCTCAAGCGGTTCGGTCCGAAGCAGAGCCGGGGGAACCTGTCCTCAAAGTCAAGGACTTATACGTCATGAGCGATTTTGGGACTATGGCGGTTAAAGGCATATCATTTGAGGTGATGGCGGGGGAGATTTTCGGGATAGCGGGAGTTGAAGGGAACGGGCAGAGCGAGCTCGTTCAAGCTATAACCGGGCTCAGGCGGCCGGTTAAGGGGGAAATCTGGCTCAAAAATTCCAACGTAACCGCTTTCGGCCCCCGCAAGCTCTACAGCCTTGGCCTCTCTCACATCCCTGAAGATAAGTCCAAGTTTGGCCTGGCTATGAACTTTGACCTGGCCGAAAACAGCATATTGGGAAGGCAATGGGAACCACAGTTTGCAGGAGCTTTCGGCAGGCTGAACTGGGATAATATCCTAAAGTTCACTGACCGCCTGATTAAGTCTTTCAATGTTGTCGCTCCAGGGGTAAGGACGCCGGTGAAAAGCCTAAGCGGTGGGAATCAGCAGAGGCTCCTTGTGGGGAGGGAGCTCAGCAAGGAGCCCTCGCTTGTGGTGGCGGCTCACCCCACCAGAGGCTTGGATATAGCCTCAACCGTCTACATAAGGGAGCTTCTCATAAAGATGAGGGATGCAGGAAAAGCGGTGCTCTTGGTTTCGGCCGATTTGGACGAAATCCTTGAGCTGAGCGATAGGGTAGCCGTGATGTATGAAGGGGAGTTTCTCGGGGTTGGGGATATAAAGGAATTCGCACGGGAGGAGATAGGCATGATGATGGGTGGGGTGCGGGTCAGAAAATAAAGCCGGAGGGGAAAAATGAGGTGGCTCCGAGCTCTTCGTCCCATCCTTGAATCCTTATCGGCCATAATCGTAGGGCTAATAGTAGGCTCAATTTTGATGGTCTTCTTCAAGTATCAACCGCTGAAGGCTTATGCGGCTTTGTTCAAAGGAGCTTTCGGCTCTACCGGAGACATTTTGGAAACTTTGGCTTTTTCTGTCCCGATAATGTTAACGGCCATAACCTTTGCCCTTGGGGTCCGCACTGGCCTTTTCAACATAGGTGCCGAAGGGCAGATGTACCTTGGGGCTATCGGGGCAGTAGCAGTAGCCGGCCTTTTACACTTGCCTCCTGTGATACACGTGCTGGCAGCTACCTTAGCCGGCATGGTGGCCGGAGCTTTGTGGTCTGTTATCCCTGCGCTCCTCAAGGTCTGGCGTGGGGTGCATGAAGTCATTTCCACCATAATGTTCAACTGGATAGCTTACCACTTCTCAATTTACCTGGCCATTTACTTTCTCGCTCAGCCTGGCAGGGCAGAGCGGACGGTTCCGGCTCTACCTACGGCAAGGTATCCGGTTTTAGTTGAAGGCTCAACCCTTACGGCCGTAATCTTCGTAGCCTGGGCCTTTTGCCTCTTTGTCTACTTTTACCTTTGGGGGACGCGGGCCGGATACGAACTGAGGCTTGTGGGAGAAAATCCCCATGCTGCCCGTTACGCCGGTGCTTCGGCTAAGAAGGCCATACTAATAAGCTTCCTTCTGGGCGGAGTAGCAGCTGGGCTTGCCGGAGCAAGCCAAATCATCGGCCGACCACCCGCTTGGTCCCTCTATGCTACTTTGGGGAACGTCTCCTCCCTGGGGTTTGACGGCATAGGAGTAGCTCTAATAGGCCGCAACCATCCCCTGGGCGGAATCCTGGCAGCCATCCTTTACGGCGCTCTGGCTCACGGAGGACGTTACATGGAATATCAAGCGGGCGTAGATTCGGAAATGGTGAGGGCTATAAACGGCATAATCATAGTGGCCCTCTCAATCCCCGAGCTCTGGGCTATCATAAAGAGGAGCATTAAGCGATGAGCCAGCAGAGGATTTTCTGGATTATAGCCATAATCATCATAGCTGGGCTTGCTTTCTACGGCATAGAGATAGCCGGCCTCAAGCCTCTCTCAATTCTGGAAGCCACCTTCCTGGCCATGACCCCATTGGTCTTGGCTGCCGTTGGCGAATGCATAAACGAGAAGGCAGGGGTGGTCAATATTGGCCTGGAAGGCATTTTGCTCATAACCTCGGTTTTAGGGGTCTACGGAGCTGAGCTCTTCGGGAACGGCTGGGGAGGTTTGCTATTCGGGGTTTTAATCGGGGCCCTAATTGGCCTTTTCATGGGCCTCATAAGCGTATATGCTAAAGCCGCTCAGGTAGTGGCAGGGATGGGGATAAACATCTTTGCCCTGGGGTTTGTCCCCTTCCTTCTGAGGGCTATCTGGGCTTTTCCGGGCATTCACCTCTTCCCCCGCACTTTAATGGTCCAGCCCCTTCCCACACCGATAGGTAGAATCAATCCCGTAACCATTATAGCCATAGCGACGGCTGTCTTGGGTTCGCTTCTCCTCCACCGGACAGTCCTCGGTTTCCGGATAAAGGCCTGCGGGGAGAGGCCCGAAGCTGCCGATGTGGCCGGGATAAGGGTTGACCTCATAAGGGTTTTCACGGCAACCTTAGGAGGAGCCCTTTGCGGGTTAGGCGGGGCCTTTATGCCCCTCGGATGGTTTGGCGGGGTGGTGAAGGAAATCTCCGCCGGGCGGGGGTTCATAGCCTTGGCCTGCGTTGTTTTTGCTGGCCTTGAGCCTCTCCTGGCTTTGGCTGCAGCCTTCATCTTCGGTTTCGCCGAAGGCTTCGCCTACGCCGTAGCCATCACCCCTGGCGTGAAGGAGGTAATCCCATTCTACTTCGTGCACATGATACCTTACGTGACGACACTGTTGGTGGTGACCATAGCCATAGGGCAGAGGAGGTTCCCCGCCGCCTCAGGCTTGCCCTACAGCCGTGAATAGGCTTAGGAGGCGTAACCATGGGGTTAATCATTGGTCTGGTCGGTTCGGCGAGGCCTTGGGGTAATTCCGAAGTCCTGGTAAGGGAAGCCTTGGCCTCGGCTCAGGAAGCCGGAGCCTCAGTAGCCGCCCTCAGGATAAGCGACCTCCACGTTGAGCCGTGCACGGGCTGCATGCGTTGTGCTTTCCGAAGCGAAGAATGCCCGATAAAGGACGATATGCGCTTCTTCTTGGACACCGTCTCTCAGGCCGATGGCTTAATCTTGGCCGCCCCAACCTATTTCCTCAACGTCCCCGGCCCCTTGAAGAGCGTCTTTGACCGCGTGCTCATGCTCTCCCCAAAATGGGATGTAAGGAAAGATGAGGATTTGAAGCCGGGAGGGGTCATAGCGGTTGCGGGCCTACCCCCATGGAGGGGGGTCTCAAGGCCTTTCTTCAACGCCTTCCTCTATGCTTTGGGTTTCATGCCGGTGGGGAGCGTGGCCGTCTTCAGCCCCGGCCCAGGCGAAAGCCTCTTGGATGATGAAATCGTCGGCAAGGTAAGGGAGCTTGGCCGCCGAGTCGCTTTAGGCGAAAAGAGGTCATTCATGCCCGAAGGCAACACCTGCCCGGTATGCGACTCCGACTTCTTCCGCTTGGAAGGGCTTGAGGCTGAATGCCCAATCTGCGGGACAAAAGCCCGCATCGTGATGGAAGAAGGCAGAGCAAGGCTGGACTTTTCCGGGGGAATTTCAGACCGCTGGACCTCGGAGGGGCTTCGCAAGCATTTGAACGAATGGATAAGGGAGACCGGGGTCAGGTTCATGGCCATAAGGCAGCAGGTTAAGGAGCGCCGCCGCGCTTTGGAAGGCCGAGAAATCAATTGGATAAAGCCTCCGGAGAGAGAAAAGGGCTATGGGGGGAGCGAAGAAGGGTCTGGGAAGGGGGCTTGAGGCCCTTATCCCTTCCCTGGGATTAGAGGAGAGCGGAGCCATAAAGGAAATCCCCGTAGACGAAATCATCCCTAACCCCTTCCAGGTCAGGCGGAACTTTGACCAGAAAGCTCTGGAAGAGCTGGCCCAATCGGTAAAGGAGCATGGCCTCATCCAGCCCCTCATCGTTACTCATGATGCAGAAAGCGGAAAATACCAGCTAATAGCAGGGGAAAGGCGCTGGCATGCGGCTAAAATCGCCGGCCTCAGCACCGTTCCAGCCATCGTGAAAGAGGTTAGCCCAAGGCAAATGTTAGAGATTGCTTTGGTGGAAAACATCCAGCGGGCTGACCTTAACCCTTTGGAAGAGGCGGAAGCCTATCATTTTCTGATAGAGGAGTTCGGCCTCACCCAGGAAGAAGTGGCCAAGCGGGTAGGTAAGAGCCGAACCGCCGTAGCTAATACCGTAAGGCTATTACGTCTTCCCCCCGAAGTTAAATCCGCCTTGGCCGAAGGACTCATATCCGAAGGCCATGCTCGCGCTCTCCTGTCCCTCCCTACCCCTGAGCTTCAAATCAAAGCCTTGGAGAAAGTAGTAAAGCAAGGGCTGAACGTCCGCCAGACGGAAGAACTGGTGAGGAAACTGCAAGAGCCGAAGGAGGCTTCCCCAAGGGAAACCCCGCCTGATCTTAAGGAAATTGAAACAAAGCTTGGAGATAATTTAGGCACAAAGGTAAAAATTCTGAAGGGGCGCAAGGGGGGCAGGCTCATCATATTTTTCCGCTCCGATGATGTTTTCCGCTCCATATACGAACGCCTCTTAGGCAAACAAAACTGAGGTAGAGGTTGGGCCTATGCATGCAATTGAGGAGCAGATTGTCCTATTCCTTCAGGAACTTTTCCAGACAATCGGCTGGACCGGGGTAGTGATTGCGATGGCCATAGAGAGTGCATGTATCCCTTTGCCCAGCGAGATTGTAATGCCTCTTGCGGGATGGATGCTCGTTCAAGCTCAGGGGCTTTCTCCTTGGCACACAGCCTGGGCAGGCCTTATCGGAGCCATAGGCTGCACAATTGGTTCCGCCCTGACTTATTGGTTTGGAGCCAAAGGGGGAAGACCGCTCCTCCTACGCTACGGAAGATACATCCTCATTTCCCCCCACGATATCCAACTGGCCGATAGGTGGTTTGAACGGTATGGCGAGTCAACGGCCTTCTTCTCCAGGCTGATGCCCATCGTTCGGACCTTTATTTCTCTCCCGGCGGGTGTGGCCAGGATGAACTTTGCCCGCTTTGTAGCCCTTACCTTTATCGGCTCCTTCCTCTGGTGCTGGGCACTGGCCTTCGCCGGATATGTCTTCGGCGAACACTGGAGGGAAGTGAGGGAGATAATGCGCCCATTTGATATCCCCATAGCTCTTGCCACCCTGGCTTTAGTGGCCTGGTACATCTACCGCCATGTCAAGCGGTACAATGCGCCGGAAAAGGAGTGAGGTAGCTTTTCTAATCCTCGCCTTAGCCCTGGCAGCCCACCTCATCCCCGGCCCCAGAACAATAGACGATGCCTACATAACTTACCGCTATGCCCGCAACCTTCTTTCAGGCTACGGCCCTGTTTTCAACCCCGGCGAGAGGGTCCTTGGGACCACAACCCCGCTTTACATGCTTTTACTTAGTGCTTTGGCTTTGTTTTTCGGCGGAGCACAAGCGCCTTTCCCCACCCTGGCTTGGTTGCTCAACGCCTTCGCTGCCGCTTTGTCCTGCGCTTTAATCATCCGCATAGGCCACACCCTTAAAGCCGAAGGGGTCGGCCTTTTAGCTGCAGCCCTCTGGGCTATTTCCCCGTGGAGCGTGACCTTCAGTGTAGGAGGGTTGGAGACAAGCGTGTACATTTTCCTCCTTTTGGCTTCCTTCGCTTTTTATCTGGAGAACCGCCTGACTTTAGCCTTGGTGGCTGGAGCCTTTGCCCTCCTCACCAGGCCCGATGCTCTCATCCTGCTGACTTTGCTTTTCTCCGACGGGTTAATTCGCTTGCTCAGGAGGCCGGAGGAACTGAGGCCTTGGTTGAAAGCCTTCGGCCTCTTCATTGCCCTTCTCCTGCCCTGGTGTGCTTTTTCCCTGTGGTATTACGGCACTCTATTCCCCCACTCCATCCAAGCCAAGGCCTTGGCTTACCATTTGCCACCTAAGGCCGCCCTGGTGCGTTTGATACAGCATTATGCTACCCCTTTCATGGAGCATTTGACTTTTGGCATCCCCTGGATTGGCATTGGGGCTACGCTTTACGCTTTCTTATCCTTCCTGGGTCTAAGCAGAAGCCTTCGCCACATCCCGCGGGCCTGGCCAGGCCTTCTGTACCCCTGGCTATACTTTGCCACTTTTGCCGTGGCAAATCCCCTCATCTTCCGCTGGTACCTTTCTCCGCCCTTGCCTTTCTATACCCTTTCCATCCTGCTCGGTGCCAACGCCCTACTTTCCGACTTGGCCAGGCTTGTAGGAAGGCAAAGGTTGAGGCTACTTGTAATGCTCCTGGCCCTTTTCCCCCTGGTCACCTCCCTCCGTGAATGGACCATCCACCCGGATCATGGGCCCAATCGGCCTGCTCCGGAGATGGCTTTCATCAAAGGAGAACTACTTTACCAAGAGGTTGCGGAGCGCATTAAACCTTTGCTCAAGCCTTCAACCCTCTTAGCTTCCGGGGATGTTGGGGTCCTTGGTTACTTTACCGGAGCCAGAATCCTTGACCTTGTAGGCTTGAACTCCCCCCAAGCTACCAAGTATTATCCACTGCCTCCTTCCATGTACGCCATTAACTATGCTGTCCCTCCCGACCTGGTCTTAGACTTTCGCCCGGACATAGTCGTCATCTTTGAAGCTTACGGGCGTTACAGCTTGCTGAAGGATGAAAGGTTCTGGGAAGAATACGAGCTTTGGGATAAGCTACCCTCGGACATCTTTGGTGGAGAAGGGCTTCTGGTCTTCATCCGGAAACCTCATACCGAATTGCGGGCCCCTGAAGAAAAGCAAGCCTGGCCGTAAACAAAAGCGTTCATTTTAATGCCTCTTTGGACTTTTGGCTTATGGCCGGCCTTCGCCCTACGCCCCTAAGCCGGTGATGGAGGAAGCGCAGCCCCCCAGCGGGCATGGAGGATGCGCCCTCTGACCTAACCCCCTGACGGGGGGTTTTGGGGGTGTGCCCCGTTCACGCCGACTGAAGTCAGCCTCTTTGAAAAAGGTCGGCCTTCGCCAAGTACGGGCGTAGCGTCGCTACGCCCCTACATTGAACCGGGGGTGGAGGGGGCGAAGCCCCATCCCAGGGGGCCTTGGGGATGTGCCCCAGCGCCTAAGTTGAACTTGACCTCCAGGCTTAAGCGTGCTATAATTTGAAATGCCAAAAGCAAGGGAGCTGAGAGGGAAATAAGAGGCGTAGAGATGGTTGGGCTACTTATAGTCCTTATAGACCTTAAAAGCGAGCAGGAAGGCCGCCTGTAGCTTAATACAGGCGGCTTTTTAATTTTCTCAAGGAGGGATTTGGCATGGAGGTTGATATTTTGACCGAAATAAGCGTGCCGACCTCGGTTTTTGACGGTAAATACACCACCAATTGGGAGGAAACCTTCGCCTCCCGAACCCACAAAATGGCCAGCTCAATAATAAGGGAGCTGCTCAAATTCACCGTCCACCCCGATGTGATTTCCTTCGCCGGTGGACTGCCTGCCCCGGAGCTTTTCCCGATTAGGGAAGTTAGGGAGGCTTGCGAATACGTCCTGGCCAATTACGGCCCTGCTTCCCTCCAGTACGGCCCTACCGAGGGGCATCCCGAGTTGCGCCGCCTCCTGGCCGAGAAAATGCAAAAATATGGGGTCCCAGCTGAAGAGGAAAACATCCTCATCACTACCGGCTCCCAACAAGCCCTGGACCTGGTGGGCAAGGTCTTCATAGACCCCGGGGATTACATCCTAACCAGCGAGCCCACATACGTCGGAGCAATCCAGGCCTGGAGCGCTTACGGCGCACGCTTCCTCACAGTCCCCATGGACGACGACGGGATTCTGATTGAGCCGATGGAAAAGCTGCTCCAGAAATATAAGGTCAAATTCATCTATGTTCTACCCAACTTCCACAACCCCGCCGGCGTTACAATAAGCGAAGAGCGGAGGTACAAGATAATAGAGCTGGCAGCGCGTTACGGAACATTCATTGTGGAAGACGACCCTTACGGGGAGCTCCGCTTTGAGGGCAAGGACTTGGTCCCCCTCATAACCCTACACAAGGAGAACGTAATTTACCTCTGCACCCTTTCCAAAACCCTGGCCCCAGGCCTCAGGATAGGGTGGGTAACGGCCCCCAGCCGGGTTATAAACAAGCTCGTGTTGGCCAAACAGGGAGCTGACCTCCACACCGCTACCTTCCCCCAATTCATCGCTGCCGATATCCTTGGGCGTGGACTCCTAAAGGAGCATGTCCGCAAAATCCGGAGGGTTTACAGGGAGAGGAGAGATGTAATGCTCCAGGCCATGGAAGAGCTCTTCCCCGAGGGAGTCACCTGGACCAGGCCGCAGGGCGGGCTTTTCCTCTGGGTAACCATGCCGGAGAAGGTGGATTCGGAGAGGCTCCTGGAAAAGGCCAAAGAAGAGAAAGTGGCCTTTGTCCCCGGATTTGCTTTCTACCCCAACGGTGGCGGCCGCAACTGCATGCGCCTTAACTTCTCCAACCAGCCCCCCGAAAGGATAAGGGAAGGGATAAGGCGCTTGGCTAACGCCATCAAAGCCGAGCTAAGAGGGTAACCGAAAGCAGAGGGGGTGGGCCAAATTGCCCGCCCCCTCATTCCCCAAAGACATCCGCTGTAAAAGTGTAAAGCCTTGACTCCTTATCTTTCCACGCATCTTCAGGCAAGCCGGCCTTCCGGCATACCCCCTTCAAGAACTCTTCCCTGTCCCACCCCTCCTCTACCGGTACCTGAGGCAATAAAAGCCCGCTCCTTTCCCCTTTGACGATTATAAGCCCATGTTTACCCACCTCCACTTTGTTCGGGTCATCCAGCGGCTGAGGGATCGAGAGGACCGAAATCTCAAGCTTGACTTCATCCAGCTCCTCTCGGGACAGCGGCGGGAAGCGGGGGTCGCTGAAGGCAGCAGCCAGAGCAGCCCACTGCGTAGCCACCAATAGAGGCCTTCGGGGCAAAACCTCACCTATGCATCCTCTCAGTTCACCTTGCTTCTTGATGGTCACAAAGACACCGCTTGGCCTCTGGAACTCCTTTTCCCCCGCTTTGTAAAGGGGGGCAAAGCCGTAATCCAAGAAGGAACCTATTGTTTCCCTGGCTACCTTGAGGAGCCATTCCTTCTGTTCAGGCCTAAGGGGCACAGGCTCAGGCGATGGCACGAGGGACTCAAGCGATGGCAAGTCGGGCGTGGGGGCAGGCCTATCGCCTTCCTCCTTCCAAAAAGCAACCGCCCCGTAGCCAACTACCCTTTCCACATCCCCGAAAGGCGTATCGCCCGAATTGGCATAACGAAGCACCGTAGCCCTGTTGAGGCCGAGCTTCTGAGCCAGCATCATGCCTGTAAGGATAAGCCCTTCACCACAGGCGCACGTCCCAAGCCCAGATATTCCTTTGCCCATCCATTCCTTGGTGGCCTTGTGGAGGGCCTCCGGTTCCATGGATATAATCGCCTCCAAAGTAGCCCGGTCAACTTTCCTGGCATCATCGTAAGAGGGATAATGGGAAAGGTCGGAGCTAACCACAAAGAGCAATTTGTGCCCTTTAGCAACTTTGGCTAAGGCTTCGGCCAGTATGGAGGCATTCTCCCACGAAGGCTCTCCCATCACTATGGGGACTATGGGGGTGCCGGGGAGGACTTTTTGGATGAACGGCACCTCCACCTCTACCGAATGCTCCTGCCTGTGGGTTTCTCGGTCAAAGACTATGCCCTTGTGCTCAAGTAGGCCATTTGCAATCCACTTGGCTATTGGGACTGAACCGAGGGGCGTTTCAAAAGCGTCGCCGGCATAGACCGAGATTTGCCGAAAGCCCGGCACGTAATGATTTGGGCCGATTATGATGACTGCCTCGTATCGGGCTCCTTCCGCCTGCTTGAAAGCCCAAGCTGCCACCTGCCCCGAGAAAATGTAACCGGCATGGGGTGCTATCAAGATTTGGGGAGGCGTAGGGAGGACTTTCTGGGCTCTACCCAACATCGCCTCCACCATTTTGGAAAGCTCGGTCGGGTCAGATGGATAGAATTGGCCAGCCACAGCCGGCTTCCGTATCTCCGAAGGGGCCGGAGTGGCTCTGGAGCACGCCCCGAGAAGCAAAGTCATGAATAGAGAGAAAACCATTGCTCGGAAAAACCATTCCATAATCCCCTCCTTTAAAACCCTACAAATCCTTTGGCTCTTTGCGTTCTCTGCGGTTTAAAAATTACCCTCATTCGGCCACGAACCGGTAGCCGGCGTAGCGGTCAGTTAGGATGTAGCAAGGGTTCTGGGGGTCGTCTTCAACCTTAATCCTAATCCGGTGGATGTAAGTCTTCAAGAGGTTCTTACCCCCTTTCCATCCAAGCCCCCACAATGCCTCCAGGAGCTCATCTTGGGAAACAGTCCGGCCACGGTGGCGGACAAGGTAGAAGAAAAGCTGCCTTTCTCGCCTCGTGAGGTAAACCTCTTTCCCCCTTTTGTAAACCTTACCTCCGGTCAAGTCAACCTTTAGCTCTCCTACTTCCACCAGCACCTCTTCCAGGGGGGCTGTGGCGCGCTCAAGGAGTTTCCTGACCCTCAGCAAGAACTCCCTGGGGTTAAAGGGCTTGACCAAGTAATCATCGGCCCCAAGCTCAAGGCCTTTGATTTTATCCTCATCTCTGGAAAGGCAAGTGAGCATCAGGATGGGGACAGAAGAAAACTCCCTGAGCCTTGAGCATATCTCCCAACCGGAAACCCCCGGCATCATGATATCCAGAACTACGAGGTTAGGGTTCTGCAAGAAGACCGTGGAGAGGGCCTTTTCGGGGTTTGTGACCCCCACCACTTCATAGCCGTTGCGCCTGAGCAACTCGCCGAGAGTCTCCACCGTCTCGGGGTCATCATCAATCAGGACGATTTTAGCGCTCATGGGACTCCTCCGGTGCCGGGCGCATCATCCCAAAACCTTGGAAATTTCTTTCCCCGAAGCCTGCTTCGTACCCCAACAATATTAACTCAGGGTGGCCTTTTACTTCAAAAACCCCCTCGTAGCAGCGAACATTTATCCGGTGAACCGGCACGAGTTTAGAGCGGAGCTTCAGAGGCTTAAACTCCACTTTCCCTTCTGGTATCTCCTTACCCCAAAGGGCCAAAGCTTTATACTGGAGGTTTTCGGTGATTACCCTGGAGAAATCCTCGCTTTCGGGCGAGAGGAAGACCTTGCGCATCCTACCTCCTTCCACCAAGCCTGTAGAGGCCACAATGGGGGAAATAGTTTCCAGAATGGCCCTTTCGCCGGGGTGGAAGGGTGGCTCCAGATAAATCTTTTCCACCGTCAAGGTCTGGTTTCCCAAGCGGATTTCGGGCTGAGCGAGGAGGCCGCATATAAAAGCTTCCATGACCGAAAGCAGCGGCGAAGATAGCCACCACTTTATGGGAGGGGACATAAGCAAGCCCTTATCCCTTTGAACTGCCGATTGAGGGAAGAGCCAGGAAAAAGTTATAAGCTTATAGCGTCGGCTTCCGACCACGAACCCTTCCGAGTGCAAGCGTGAGGCGAGCTCGGGGGAGGCCTTTCTCATGACGTTATAGGCAAGGCCTTGGAGCAACTCCAGATAGTGCCAAGGGACCCATACCGGGCCTTCGGCCTGGAAAATCACGCGAACCCTCATAAGAAAGCCTCCACCGGCGCTTTCTCCTGCCCGATTACTTCTCTTTTAACGAACTTCTTATCGGGCAAGCGGTAGATGTAAACGCTATCGCGTTCTGGGTCAATCAAGCCTGGTAGCTCTTGTTTTATACGCTCAAGCTGGCTTTCTGTCAACTCCCCCTCAAAGGCGCTATTCTGAACCCAATGAAGCCAGCGCCTCAGATACTGGCAAACCCTCGCCACCCGGCTCTGCTCCACATCGTAAACGATGATTACATACATTGCCGTTAACTCACCTTAGCAAATTGACCTGCTACAACAAAGGCCTGGACGGCCCAAGCCTCAACTCATAGTTCACCTCTAAAAGCTTTCTCCAAGATTGCTTGCTCCAGGCGCTTCAGTTCTGCCTCCGTCTGCTCCTGGGCTTCTTTTAGGGCCTTGATTTTCTCCTGCACCTCCTGAAGGTGCCCCACAACCCGCCGCTGCTCTTCAAGGGGTGGGAGGGGAATGAGAAGCTTACTGACCTCGCTTAGCCGTAGGGACGGATATGACGGGTTGTCTATGAACTCTTTCATGTCCACTGTGCAAAGCCAAAAATAAGCCCAGTAAGTGTCCAGCTTGTCAGGTAGCGGTTCAACGGCTGCCAGATGGGAAACTATATAAGCATCCACTCCTAAAATAGCACGAGAATTCGTCAAGATAGCCGCTCCACTCTTGGGGAAGAGAATAGTCCCCGCCTTTGCTAAACGAAAACGATATTTTTGGAGAGCGTATTCGTTCACATAGTTTGCTGTTTCCTTCAAGCAAGTTGTCTGCCCATAGCGCCCTAAATCCTGAACACGCACAAAGGGCCACTTGCCCCCTCGGAAATATTGTTCCCCTTGGGGAGCAGAGGAACCTGCATAAATCTGTGCTACTTCTCCTAACCTTACCCACCGCCAGCCTTCGGGGAGTTCCAAGCCGGGGCGGGGGAAGGTTTGGGCAAGGATGGCTTGCCAGAGGCGTTCGGCGTCGTTTCTGGCCTCTTCCCGCAGGCGCCGCGCCTCCCGCACCCGCCCCATCAACTCCTCAATCCGCGCCACAATCCGCCGCTGCTCTTCAAGGGGTGGGAGGGGGATGAGATACCGCTCAAGAAATTCTTGAGGCACTCTTTGTTGCCCTACCCCGCCTCGGAAAGACCTTTTTGCATCTTCTCGAAATCGCTCTCGCCTAATAAATAGCCATATCCACTCGGGAACTACCGATGAGTTAGGTCGCAACACGTGAAACTCTGTTGATCCGAATCCAATCCCATCAAGTAGCCCTCGTGCAATTGCTGCTTTTCCATTTTCCATACAAGGCGTGATCTTGGCGAAGAGAATATCGTTTTCTTCAAAGTAGGTGTAACCTTTTCTAACCTGCTCGAAAGGGCGTTCTTCAGCAGCGCCAATTGTTCCACTTTCATCGTCAATAGCAGACATCGGTATGAATGTAGTGGGTGTGTTTGGCTCCCGCTGTATGCGAGGACGCCGTGGATTAATGATGCACACTTCCCCCAACCTTACCCACCGCCAGCCTTTAGGAAGTGTGTAGGGTCCTTCGGTCATCCTTACCCTTCCTTTTCCAAGTAGGCCCGCACCTCGGTTACGAACCGCCGGGCGGACTCCAGAAGGTTTTCTGCTTCTTCGCGGCTCACACTCAAACCCACGGCATAATCCCCTGTGAGGCGCACATCGTAAGCTCGGCTCAAAGCGCGTCCTAACTCCGCCGGGAAAATCCCCGTGCGGATAAAGTGCTGACCAAATAGACTTATGACACCCCGGTGAGAGGATGCACTTATCCCCTTTACCATCAATGCAGCTTCAGCCATTAAAAACATGGCGTAATAACATCGCGAAGCACAGGAATCGTAGTCCCCCAAAGCTAAAAGGTGCTCCGCACTTTTTAGGAAGCGCTCGGCTTTGGCGACAAAATCCTGCGCCTCCTTCACAGGGGAATACCCTCCTTTTGGACTTGCTTCAAGAAAGGCGAGCGATAGCTCTCATAAAAGCTTTTGGGCACCACCAAAACGGAAATTAACCGGCCATTTGCAAGGAGTATGTCCAAGAGCAAGTCGTCCAGGCTTCTTCGGACTTCCCAAGGATCCAAAGAGTCGTCCACCACCACTAAAAGATCGACATCGGATTCAGAAGTGGCTTTACCCCGCGCGAATGAGCCATAGAGAATGATTTGTAGAACCTTGGAACCATAGCGCTCCTTCAGTTGGGCTCGTATTTTTTCCGTCAAACTCCGAATGTCATCCATTGTTTGCACCCTTTTCGTTTCCGCCAAGAAGCTCATTGAGCTCTTCCACGATGCTCAAAATCTCCCGCTCTCGCTCATAAAGGCCAGCCACGATTTCTACCGGCGAGGGGAAAGTTTCCGCTTCCTTCCGGTTTGGATTGCGAGCGGTGAGGTCGTAACCGCGGGCCTTAATTTCCCCTACAGGGATAATCC
>Ga0078972_1010955_pt1 | contig 16547 bp, 14 predicted proteins | sample YelNatPaOPGAMG01_FD_67568 | JGI IMG/M metagenome (GOLD analysis project Ga0078972, IMG submission 67568) | Hot spring thermophilic microbial communities from Obsidian Pool, Yellowstone National Park, USA - OP-RAMG-01 (SPADES assembly) (version 2) | ecosystem: Environmental > Aquatic > Thermal...
ACTTCAATTTAACTTCCAAAAACACTTACAAAACTTATTCAACCGTAACTGACTTTGCAAGATTTCGAGGCTTGTCTATGTCGAGCCCTCTTGCATCTGCCATATAGTAAGCAAAAAGTTGCAATGGTATAACAGTAACTATTGGGGAAAGGTCGTCTAAAACTGGGGAGATATAGAAAACAGCATCTGCAACATCTTTAATGCGTTCATTATCTTTCTTTGCTATTGCAAGGACCTTGCCTCCTCTTGCCTTAACCTCTTTTATGTTGCTTATCGTTTTATCTGAAAGAGGTGTGTAGGTATCAACTGCAATTGTGAGGGAGTTTGGAGTTATGAGAGCAAGGGGACCGTGTTTTAACTCACCTGCAGGATACCCTTCTGCATGCACATATGCAATCTCTTTTAGTTTCAGTGCACCTTCTAAGGATACTGCAAAGTCGAGATTCCTGCCTATAAAGAATGTCTCTTCTATATTCTTTGTTGTTGAAACAAAACTTGCAATTTCTTCTTTATTATCAAGTACTTCTTTTGCGTAATCTGAAAGTTTCAGGAATTCATCGACTAACTTCTGTTCCCGAGCGCTATCGAGTTTTTCTAAAATCTTTGCAAGGTGAAGTATTGATAGTGCAATGACCTCAACCTGTGCAACATATGCCTTTGTCGATGCAACAGCAATTTCTGGGCCTGCGTGGATATAAATAACTTTATCAACTTCTCTTGCAACAGAAGAGCCCACAACATTTACTATGCCAATAGCCTTTGCTCCCTTTTCTTTTGCAAGCCTTAACCCTGCAAGTGTATCTGCTGTTTCGCCAGACTGACTTACCACAAATACAAGACTCCTTTCGTCAATGATAGGGGCTCTATATCTGAATTCCGAGGCAACTTCTGCTTGTGCTGGGATCCCAAGATACTTTTCTACAAGATATTTTCCAACAAGACCTGCGTGGTATGCAGTGCCACAGGCAACAAAGTATACCTGGTTTATCTCCTTTAGAAAATGTTCATCCAGATCGAGTTCAGGTATTTCTATCCTTCCGTTTTTTATTCTTCCTCTCATTGCCTCCTTAATGACATCTGGCTCCTCGAATATTTCCTTTAACATAAAGTGCTTAAAGCCACATTTCTGTGCATCAGTAATATTCCAGTCAACTTTATGAATTGGCCTTTTTATCACATTGAGCATTTTGTCATAAATGACTATTTTGTCCTTAAATATGTCAACAATGTCGCCATTTTCGAAGATGATAATGTCTTTTGTATAAGGAAGCACTGCAGGGATATCTGAAGCAACGAAGTTTTCTCCTTTGCCTATGCCACCAATAAGAGGCGAATCTTTCCTCACTGCAACAAAGTGGTTGGGCTCGTCTTTTGAGAGTATGGCAAGTGCATAGGAGCCCTCAAGAAGAGATACCGCCTTTTGGACAGCCTTAAGTAGATTTCCTTCATAGAATTCCTCAATCAAGTATGCAATGACTTCCGTATCAGTTTCTGTCCTAAATGTTTTCCCTTCTTTTGTTAGCATCTTTTTTAATTCGAGGTAATTCTCAATGATCCCATTATGAACCACCACGATATTTTTGCTTTCGCTATAGTGCGGATGTGCATTTATATCGTTTGGTGCTCCATGCGTTGCCCATCTTGTATGGGCGATACCCAGTTGCCCTTTTAACTCTGTTCCATTTAACCTGTTTTCGAGGTCCTTTATCCTTCCAACTGTTTTTACTACTTTTAATTCTTCTCCTAAGATGGCAACACCAGCAGAATCATATCCCCTGTATTCAAGCCTCTTAAGACCATCAACAAGTAAAGGAAGTGCCTCTTTTTCTCCTATGTATCCAACGATGCCACACATCTTACACCTCCAGAAATTCTTTTATTTTATTTGCTATATCCCTTATTTTTATCTCGTTATCGCCTTCAACCATTATACGGATAACAGGTTCCGTGCCCGATGGCCTTATAAGTATTCTTCCACTCTTTAACTCTTTTTCAACCTCGGAGACGAATTTCTTAAATTTTTCATCGTTTACGACGCTTTTGTCTTTTACCTTTGCATTCACAAGGATTTGTGGAAATCTTTCGAGCCCTTCCACCAATTTCGAAAGAGGTTTTTGCTCCTCTATCATTACCTCAAGGACGCTCAAAGCAGTTATCAAACCATCGCCTGTAACGCTTTCAAGCAAGTTTATGATATGCCCTGATTGTTCTCCTCCGAGAATTGCACCATGTTCTAACATGATCTTAAGGACATACCTATCTCCAACAGGTGCACGGACAAAATTAATGCCCTCCTTCTTTAATGCATTTTCAATTGCAAGGTTGGTCATAACAGTTGCAACAATTGTGTTATTTTTGAGGAGTCCTTTCTTTTTGAAGTGCCTTCCAAGGATCACCATTATATCGTCTCCGTCAACGATCCTTCCGTTTTCATCAGATAAGATGACCCTGTCTCCGTCTCCATCGTGTGAAATACCAATATGTGCACCTGCATTTACTGTGTGTCTCGATATAACCTGTGGATGTGTTGATCCGCATTCAACATTAATTCTATGTCCATCTGGTGTATCATTTATAGGGGAGAGTGTTGCTCCTAACTCCGTGAGGGCTTTTGGCGTAGTGTAGTATGTTGCACCAAATGCAGTATCTACTGCAATCTTGAGATGGTCCAACTTCAGGGGGAATCTTTTTAGAATATGGTCTACATATACATCTTTCAGGGTATCATCAAAAAATACTCTTCCTATGTTTACGGGGCTTCTTTCTATCTCCTTTAGAAGTGCGCTCTCTATAAATTCCTCTTTTTCATCACTTAGTTTGAAGCCATCTTTATCAAAAATCTTTATACCGTTAAACTCAATTGGGTTATGCGATGCGGATATTGCAATAGAAGCAGAAAAATTTCCCGTTTTGCGTGTAAGAAGCGACATCGCAGGAGTTGGCAATACAAAGCCAACTGTTGCATCTACAGAGGTGCTTATAATGCCTGTAAGGACTGCATACCGTAGCATCTCTGAAGAGAGGCGTGTGTCTTCGCCTATAAGGATCGGTCCGTTCCCATAGAATATTTTGCCGATGAGAACGCCAATCCGAAGCGAAACTTCTGGTGTTATTTCCACATTTGCAACGCCTCTTGCACCATCTGTTCCGAATATTTTTCTCATACGCAAATATTTTATATAGTTTTCTAAAATTGCAAAATACCAGAGACACAAAATCCTTTGGGTAGAGTTAGAGGAGGGTCTCTCCCTCCCCCAGTGGTGGTCATTCCGAACGAAGTGAGGAATCTCCCAATTAATCGAAGGGGTTAAAAGACCCCCTTCGAACTACCCCCAAAAAGACTTTAAATTTTTTGGGTGGAGTTCGAGGAGGGTCAGTCCACCTCCTCGATATAAGGAGGAGACCCCTCGCAAAGTCGGCTCGGGGTGACAGGGAAGGTTGATTTTTCGGGGGAGTGTTGAGGGGGATCCTTTCCACCTCCTCAATTTGGGTAGAGACACATTTCTCTATTTTCTAAAATTATTAACATTTGTATAATTAAGTGATGGCAAACTTATTTTTGAGCAAATTTTCTCTTTATGTGTGGCTTTTCCAGTCACTTACTGTAATCATTACCGTAGGTTTTTTACTTACACAGACGCCCATTACCCGTTTCCTCTTTAATCTCGAACAATCAGTGAAAAAGCAGATCTTTTTGGGTATATTTTTCGGATTGATTTCCATGCTTGGTACTCTTCTTGGTGTACGCACTAATGATGCCATTGCAAATATTAGAGATATAGGCGCAATTACTGGTGGACTCTTCGGTGGTCCTATTGTTGGTGCTATCGCTGGTGTTATGGGTGGAGTGCACAGGGCATCTCTTGGTGGATTCACTGCCAATTCCTGTGCACTTGCAACAATTTTAAATGGGACATTTGCAGGTCTATTGTATAGGGTAAAAAAGGAAAGGACTTTCTCGCCTCTTTGGGGTTTTATCTTTGGTATCTTTGCTGAGGCTTTCCACATGCTTCTTGTCCTGCTTATTTCTCCACCATTTGACAGGGCACTTGCACTTATAAAGGCAGTTTCAGGACCGATGATTTCTGCAAACGCAGTAGGCGTGGGTCTCTTTTTACTTGTCATAAAAGTTTCCGTAAGGGAAAAGGAGATTGTCTCTGCAATTACTGCAGAAAAGGTATTAAAGATTACTGAAAGGACGCTTCCAATTCTTAGTAAAGGGCTTACAAAAGAGACTGCAGATGAAACTGTAAAAGTGATTCTTGAGAATACAAATCTAAATGCAGTAGGAATAACTGATACAGAAAAGATTCTTGCCTTCAGGGGTATTGGCTCTGACCATCACAAGCCTCTTTTTGAGATAAAAACCGCTTCAACAAGAAGGGCGCTTTCAACAGGAAATGTGTGCCTTATGAAAAATGAACACGATGTGGGATGTAGTATACCCCACTGTCCTTTGAGGTCGGGTATTGTTGTTCCACTTAAAGATTCTTCAGGGAATGTCTTTGGTGCGCTTAAACTCTATCGAAGGGAACGGAATACAATGACACCTTTTGATGTTGAGATGGCGAAAGGACTTGCAAACATACTTTCCCTGCAGGTTGAACTGAACAAACTTGAAACAGAGAAAAAATTAAAAACCATTTTTCAATTAAAGGCACTTCAGTCACGAATAAATCCGCATTTTCTTTTTAACAGTCTAAATACGATTGCATACATTGTAAAAAATGATCCTGAAAAAGGAAGAGCACTCATCCTTAAACTCTCCTACATTTTGAGGAAGACCATTGAGAATGAGGATGCCCTTTCTACATTAGGTGAGGAGATTGAACTCGTGAAATCCTACCTTGAGATTGAAAAAGAGAGGTTTAAAGAGAGAATTACAGTTCAATTTAACATTGATAATGCGCTCATTGATATTAAGGTCCCATCCCTCATACTCCAGCCTATTGTAGAAAATGCAGTAAAACATGGTTTTTCTATAACAAAGAGGGTGATTAATATAAAGGTGAACGCATATAAGAGGGGTATGTATACCTATATTACAGTGGAAGATAATGGGAGGGGAATAGATGGAAAAACACTTAAGGGAATCTTTGAGGGAAACAAAAGTGCAATGGGCCTTAGAAATGTAAAAGATCGGGTATTAAATCTCTATGGGCAGAGGGCGATCTTCAGGGTAAAGAGCAAGGTAAATGAAGGGACAAAAATAATAATTGGAATTCCAATGGAAGGAGTGCCTCAATGGATATTAGAGCAATTATCGTTGACGATGAAAGGCCTGCAAGGGAAGAAATAAAAAGTGTTTTGCAAAACTTTCCCGAAATTAAGATTTTTGGAGAGTTTGAAGATGCAATCTCTGCCTTTAATTTTATTTCTGAAAGTGAAGTTGATGTGGTATTTCTGGATATAAATTTGGGAGATATTTCGGGACTAAAACTTGCAAAAGACATAAAAGAGTTTAAAAATTTTCCTATGATAGTATTCGTAACTGCCTATATGGAGTATGCAGTTGATGCATTTGAAGTAGGGGCAGTGGACTATATCCTGAAACCTGTTGACGAGGGAAGACTTGCAAAAACACTTTTAAGGGTAAAGCACTTCATCGAGAAAAGGGGGAAGGAGAGAGAAGATTTTATCGTTTGTATCCAGAATAATGAACTTGTGCTTTTGAAATTAAATGATATATCGTACTTTTATTCAGAAGACGGGAGGCTTTTTGCGAAAAAGGGGAAAGTTGCATTTTTAGTAAAGAGCGTAGGCAATCTTCAAACAGCAGAAATGCGGTTCAAGGATCTGGGATTTTTTAGAATAAATAAGGAATATGTGATAAACATTTCAAAAATCTCAAAAATAATCCCGTGGTTTAAGGGAAAGTACCTCATTGAAATGGATGGAGGGGATAGACTCCCTCTTTCACCACACAGGCAAAAAGAGTTTAAAGAACTTTTGAAATTTTAAGAAAATTTCATCATCAATTTTTTACTTTTATATGGATTTTTTCTACATTTATTTGAAATCTATTGACAAGCCGAAATTTGTGGTAAAATATTATTGAGGGCATATGAGAGCCTCGGGGAATTTTAAAAAATTTAAAAACTTCAAAGGAGGTGAAGTATGTACACAGGCATTACCGTATTAATTGGTGCAATCTTCTACATCTTCTTCTACTTCACTTACGGTAAAAATCTTGAAAGGAATGTCGTAAAAGCAGATGCTAACAGGGAAACTCCTGCTGTAAGATTGAGAGACAATGTGGACTATATCCCTGCAAACAAGTTTGTCTTGTTTGGCCACCACTTTGCATCCATTGCTGGTGCAGGCCCAATTGTTGGTCCTGCGATCGCAGTGGTTTGGGGATGGCTTCCTGCATTGCTCTGGGTATGGTTTGGAAACCTTCTTATCGGTTCTGTCCATGATTACCTTGCTTTGATGGCATCGGTAAGGTATGATGGAAAATCCATCCAGTGGGTTGCAGGAGAATTGATGGGAAAGGATATAAAGTATGTCTTTGAGTTGTATGTTTACTTTGCAATGGTCCTTGTTATTGCGGCATTTATGGGCGTTTTTGGGCCTCTTGCAAACAGCACTCCCGAAATTCTTACTGCATCCTTACTGTTTATGGTTGCTGCACTTATTGAAGGGCAACTCCTCTATAAGACAAAACTACCTTTCTGGCTTTCATCTGCAATTGGTGTTGCATTAACAATCCTTTCAATCTACCTTGGATTTGTGTTCCCCTGGAAAGTCTCTCTTAATGCACTCTATTGGGGACAGTTTATTTACATTATTCTTGCAGCAGCCCTTCCCGTGTGGTTCCTTCTCCAGCCAAGGGATTATCTTAACTCTTATATCCTCTGGGGTGGTGTAATCATAGGGTCAATTGCAGCACTTATTGCATTTAAGCCATTTGATTGGCCTGCATTCACAAGTTTCTCTGCAAATGTTGTTTCGCCAAAAGTTCCTTCGCCTTTCTGGCCAACAATTCCACTTGTAGTTGCATGCGGTGCGCTTTCTGGCTTCCACTCAATTGTTGGCTCAGGTACCTCTTCAAAACAACTCGATAACGAACTTTCTGGTTTGTTTGTAGGATATGGTGCAATGTTTATGGAAGGAATGCTTTCAACCATTGTTATTACATCCATTGCAGGTTTTGGGCTTGGCGTTATTCAAGGTTTTGCAGACAAAATTGCACAGGCGAAACCTGGCCTTGATGTAGCACAACTAACAAATCCTTCATATATGGCGCAAAACGGAAACCTTATTATCAACCTTACGACAGCAGATAAAAAGGCAATTGTAGGTGGTGCAGGTGGACTGTTTACAAAATCTTTTGGTGCTCTCCTCAATGCAGCATATGGAGTTCCTACTAAGGTAGGAACTGTGCTTGGAGGTTTGTGGCTCTCTGCATTTGTATTAACGACACTTGATACAACAAACCGTCTTGCAAGGTATGCATTCCAGGAACTCGTTGAACCTTTAAAGGGCGTTTCGAAGGGATTGCACGACTTCCTTGCAAACAGGTGGGTTGCTTCAATCATTGCAGCAGCACTCGGTTTCTTCCTCATTGCAAAAGGTGGGAATGCATATACTGCACTCTGGGCAGGCTTTGCTGGCACCAACCAGATGCTTGCTTCAATTGCACTTCTTACAGGTGCAAATTGGGCAAAGAGAGTTCAGAAGGCATCAGGTGGCACTCTTGCACTTGTTTTAGTGCCTGCAATGTTCCTCTGGATTACGGTATTCGTTGCTCTTATTTGGTACCTCATAAAAGTTGTTCCAGTACAATTAGCCGCAATTAAGCCTATCCTTGGCGCATTTGTTGCGGTGGAAATTGTCCTTGCGGTGTATCTCCTTGTGGGATTCTTCAGGTCATATAACAAGGAGTATAAGCCTGCAACAGCAACAGGAAAGGCAAAATAAGGAAATGAAAAATTTCCTCGAGGCTCTCAAGCGTTTCTTTAAAGGTATTGATATCTCTATGAGGGAGAGCGCAACCTCCCTCATAGAGCATGAATTGGCAGAATTGGAAAACGCTTTTGCACTTCTTACTATGAGTATGTTTTCTGGTCTTCCGTTTCCTTCAACTGGCATTGTCTTAAGAATACTTCCATATATGGAAAGGGAAGTAAGGGTAATGTCCAAGAGAAGTGCTGACCTGGAAGATATATTTGCGCAGACGCTCTCGCATTTTGATATTGATTGAGGTGAAAAATGAAAACATACTTTTTTATAGGTAAGGGTGGTGTTGGCAAAACAACCGTTGCTTCTTCTTTTGCAATTGGTAAATCTTTTGAAAAAAACAAAACCCTTATTGTATCTCTTGACCCTGCGCACAACTTGGGAGATGCCCTCAACAAAAATGTGTTCGGGCATATCACAAGGGTCACTGATTATCTTGATGCAATTGAAGTTGATATTGATGAAATGATCAATAACTATCTAAAAGAGATGTCAGAAAAGATGAAAAATACATATCGTTACCTTACAGTCCTCAATATTGACAGGTATTTTGATATTTTGAGAAATTCTCCTGGCATTGAGGAGTATGCAACACTTGAAGCGATAAAGCGATTTTTAAATGTCTCCTATGATGCAGTTGTATTTGATACACCGCCTACGGGTATTACGCTCAGAGTGTTTTCGATGCCAAGGATTTCCATCATATGGACTAATAGCCTCATCGACATGAGAAGAAGAATCCTTTCAAGAACAAAAATGGTAGAGAATGTAAAAGGACCGATTGAGGAAGAAATCGATGGAGAAAAAGTAAGAGTTCCAACAGATGAAAGTGAAGACCCAGTTATGAGGGAGCTTTTTGCATATAAAAGTGATATGCAGGCGTTGATGAGTTGGTTCTCATCAGAAGAAAACTCTGTAAATATCGTAACTATGGCTGAGACGCTTGCATTTGCAGAAAGTAAGCGTATAATGGAAGCACTGAGAATTAACAATATGAAACTCAGAAGGATATATTTAAATAAATACCTTGTTTTTGAAACAGTCCCCGAGGAACTTGCAGGAAAGGTAGAAGAGCAAGAAAAAGTAATCGAGGAAATGAAAAGAGCATTTAGAGATATAGAAATAAAGAGAATACCATTTGTAAAAGTTTCTCCTCAAGGTGTTGATGCACTCTATTCTCTTTATAAAGATTATGTAGGATGAGGAGGTTAATTAGATGTCACCAACATTACTTATGATTTTTATTGTAGTTGCAGGAGTAATGAGCCTTCAGTTCTATAAAGGAAGAAAATTGAATGCTCTTCTTATGATTAATTACATTCGGGGATTTGAAGAGGCATTGCAGCCAAAGGATAAAGATTATATTTATCTTGGTGGAAGCGTTGGTTTTAAAGCACGATACCTGTTACAGAATAAGTCTGCAAAAGAGATGCAACTTACCCTTACCCTTTTGCCGAGGCAAAGTTTACTGTGGTTTCCAGTTTCCTTTATAACCCGTGGTGGGGATAGGCTTTACATAGTTCTCTCTCCAAAGTTTAAGGTTCAAAGGGATGCTCACATTGTAAGGAAGTTTTACCACAGATTTGGTGCAGGCATCAAAGAAAAGGATCTTTCAAAAGAGGATATGAAAATTGGGAATTCCAATTTTGTTGCATACTTTAAGAATAAGGAAGATGCTATGAATCTTAAGAGCCTTGTTGAAGAAACTTTTCCGCCTGAAAGAGTAGGGCATATTGCAGTGAACAGAGAAAACAATACGCTTTACTGCATCATTAAGCCAGACCCAAATTTTACCTCCAAAGAAATTAAAAAGTTAATCGACAATTTTCCCCAGGCATTTGAGGATTGGACTTACTTTAACGAAGATTAAACGGTTTACCTTTCGACTTCTTCTACATCTCTATACCAGGGAACCTGTGTGCCCTTTTTTGCTCTGTTCTCAAAGTTTCTTGTTTTTGGAGTCTTTTCTATTACTTCTTTAAGGAAATCTACTTTAGAATTTATTTCACTTAGTTGAGATTCCGTGAGTTTTCCCTCTGAAGTAAATGTTTTTGCAAATTCCTTAACTTTATCGAGGTTCATATTCGCATCGTAGTAAAATCCCCAGTCCTCTGAAAGAACTTTTGCAATGTAGGAAGCATCAATTGTTTGCTCCTTTTGTGCCTCTTCCACATTGTGTTGAAGGAAAAGAATTATAAGATCGACGACATCTTTTCTATTGATTTTGTGGATCTGAAGTTTTTCAAGCACTATATCCGCTAAACTTATCGTTGGAAAGTCGATTTCAAGACGGCCTTTACCTGGTGCATTTCCGAACTCAACATTATGTGAAAACTCGAGCCTGTCGTAAAAGACATCAACTGCAAAAAGTCCCTCTGGGTGCTCAAAAATATTTCTCTTGTATGCAAAAAGGGTGTTCACATAGATATTCGGTTTGAATTTTAGGGTTGTTTCAAAAAATTTTTTAACAAGTGGTTGCTGTCTTGAATAGGCAACTGTGTCGAGGTCTGTAAAAAGCGGTTTGTCTTTTCCAAGACGCTCAAGGGTATAAAAAAGATTGCGTATTTGTGGGTCTTCCGTGTGGATGTAGACTGCAAGTGCTCCTAAAATCCTTAAAACAACATTGTTTTCTTTTGCTTTCTCTACAATTTCTTTTGCAAGGTTAACGAAGTCTCCTTCACTCATATTTACAAATTTTTCAGCCATTTTTCACCTCTAACCCTGAATTTTAAAGTAATTCTCTACGCCACTTCTTGAGATATCGATAATGTATCCTCTTAGTAATCCTTCTCCATATTCCGAGCCAGGATTCAGGCAAAGTGTCTTTCCAATTTTTTCAAATCCGGAAGATTCGTGGATATGTCCGTGAAGCCCTAAAAGCGGCTCATATTTTTCAATTACTGCTCTTACTCCTTTTGAACCAACATGAACGAATTTTACGCCGTCAAGCCCGCCAACGAGCCTGAGGTTTTTGTCCAACTTTGGCGCAAGGTCAATTGCGGTATTAAATGGAGGTGCGTGGATAAGAAAGATCGCGTTTTTTGGATCTTTCAGTTTTGCAATTTTTTCTTCAAGCATCTTTTGAATTTCTCTATCGTCTCTCTCCCGAGGCGTATCCCAGGGCGTTGGATTTACATATTCGAAACTCATCACTTCATGCCCTTCAATTTCGATAATTTTGTCGAGAGGATAAACAATTCCTCTATCCTCGAATTCCTTTATAACGGGATCAACGACAAATTCGTCGTCATTTCCTGGCATTACAATCGTGAGGATCTTTTTCGTATCCACTTTTTCAACAAGGAGGTTGAGCCACTCTCTCATTCTTTTAACCATTTCTTCTTCCATTATCTTTTTCACTTTTTCGGGCTCATTTTTTAACTCCTGGACTTCTTCTTTTGTGACTCTTCTGAAGTATGCTCCCGCATTCGAAAGTTTTTCTTCAAAACTTTTTGCCTCTTCCTCGCTTTTAAGTATCCAGGTTGTTCCAAAGTAACTTGCCTTGTAAGAGTGATCCTCTTGAAGTATCAAAGGGACAAGCACCTTACCTGTGAGATCTCCTGAAAGGATTAAGGCGTCCGCTTCGTATATAGAAACTGCTGATATCCACTTTCTCCATACAGTAGTTGCGCCGTGCACATCGACTGCAAAGAAGACTTTCATATTTACCTCCGTATACTAATTTTATAGGGGGAGATTTACTCCCCCTTTTACAAAGAATTTTTATGCTGGTGGAATCTCCTTGAATATCTTGTTAGGGTCAATGCCTTCTTCTCTATTCCTGTGCCACATATAAACTACAAAGATCAAACCTATGAGTATGAGAAGTGTTGTTATAATCATTGCAAGAGTGTTTTGTTCTGTTGTTACATTTAGAATCATCCACCATCCAATACCAAAGGCAATTGCCCCCAATATTGATATAACAGGGATTTTGCCCCATTTGTACTGGAATGTTGATTTTTCGAACAAATCAGGGCGTGCATATGGCAAGAACATCGCAGCAAGCCCTAACGGCCAGATGAAGATGAGGCAGGTATAGTCTTCAAGTGCAAGCATTGCTGAGGACATTTGGACTCCTAAGGAGTCCCCAAGCCCAATAAATACGCCAATAATTGCAACAATCCCTACAAGGTGATTTGCCCAGGTTGGTGAGCCAATCCTTCCAATCTCTGTGAGTTTCAATGGAAGCATTCTATCGAAAGCCATCGCAAAGATTCCTCTTACGCCAGCCATCCATATAATCATTGAAGTATTAATATACCAGAGGAAATATCCAATACCTAAGATAATGGAGAAAATTGTGCTCTTACCAATAATTGCAGCATAAAATGGGATAGATGGAGCAGGTGGTGTTGTGCCCAGGAGTTGTTTTAATTCATCAAAATGGTTGTAGTAAAGCCAACTGTATTCGGTTATGAAATTGTAATTGAAGGACTTATAAACTGAGACTGCATTTAAGATGTAGAGAACACCGACAGCAATGAGTCCTAAAACCATACCTCTCATATAGGAAAGTCTCGGTGTCTTTACTTCAGAACCCACATAAGATACTGCTTCAACTGCAGTATATGCCCATAGGACGGAAAGAAGCATTCCCTGGAGCGCCTGCCCTGTCGGAAGATAAGCATCCTTAATGTTCAACTTGGTAGCAAGTTCATGAATGCCCTGATAGGTATTTGCACCGAAAATTGCATTGAACGATGGTTCCCCACTTTTAATGAAGAACATGATTATTGCAATGCCTGTAATTGCAAGTGGAATATAAATTATTGCTCTTAATACCCATTTGAGTTTGTCTATGCCCAAAAGTTCGAGTATCCACATAACGATAGTTATCGCTAACGCAATCCAAAGCCGTGTCCAGGGATCTGCAAGCCCTTCTCCCAGAGCAACAAGAGATGCGTTTTTGGATACGATCCCTGCAATTTGAATTGAGGAAGCAAGTGGTATAAGCCCAAGATAGTTAAGAAATCCTACTGCAAGGGCTGCACCACCGCCTATGACATAAGACCAGTTAGGAATGAAACCGAGAATTGGATGTAAGACCCTCGAAATAACAACATAGAGCGAACCACTCCTTGGGAAAGAGGCGGATAGAATTGCAAGAATAAGCACAGGTGGAAGCCACACAAGAAGTCCGATTAAAAATGCAAGTGTCATGTTCCCACCAGGGTACTGCCCTGGCACCTTCACGGTGTAGTAAGTCATTCCCGATGCTGCTGGTCCTGCGATTGTAAAAAGCAGGACATCCCACCAACTTAGCTCTCTTACAAGGCCTGAAGCCTTTCGTGTAAACACTACCGACTCTTCGTCGTCCATAATACAACCTCCTTTCGTTTATAGTTATATGTATTTTATTTTCTAAGTCAAGTGTCTTTCGAAGATTTTATTCAGTTTTCTTTTTTAAAGAAACCTTTCCACTACTTACAAGGTAGTCTAAAATTTGCCTTCCTTCTTTTAGAGTAATACCCATTTCTTTGCAGATTGTAGGAAAGTCTTTTATTCCATCAATTCTATTGTAAAAATCCGTGTTTTTCTTGGTAATCAATGGGACAGTGATTGCTTGCCAACTCATTTCTTTTACAGGTATTACAAGGTCTTCTTCCTGTTCCTTCTCTTCAGATTCGGATACTATTGCAATAAGCCCTTTATCAAGGAGAGAAGAAAGGATTTCAACTGTTTTCATTTCGCCCATAGGAGAATTCGTGAGAAGTCTCAGAAGTATTGTTGGTGCTCTAATGAGAGATAACACTTTCCATTCATCGGGTGTTAATTTTACTTCCTCAGATTTTGCTTCTCCAATGTCAAAAACAATGTCGTAGTTTGGGAATTTCTTCTTTATTTCTTTCCATCTTTCCACAATAGAATCAAAGTCCTGTGCAAGTGTCTGAAGTTCCTTCGCTTTTTCACCCTCTTTTACATCATCCATCTTAATAAACTCAAATTTCCCGGATATAAGTCCTATGGCTTTTTCGAAAGAAGAAATTGGATCTTTATCACCCTCTGCATTTACAATAACTCCTTTCTTAAAATAAAGGAAAATACGAGTTGAATCTCCAGCAATTTCTAATTTGCCTGTTTCTTCCATTGATTGGATAAAATTTAAAATGTCCTTAAAGTTAATTTCGCTCAAATCTCCTGTTAAAGCCATCTTGCCTCTCTTTATGTAAGGGGTCTCACTTACAATTATTATTATAAGTAATTTTTGTATAAAGTCAAGAAATTCTGCTATGAATTTTTTCTTTTTATGGTAAAATGTAGCATATTTGATTTGGAGGTTAAAATGACAAAAGCATCAAAAGTTGTTTTAGCAGTTTACTTTTTCTTCCTTGCACTCGTTACGATCATTGTGCCGTGGAAGGTTAATCAAGCAATTGCACAGGGGACTGTCCTTGTGAACTCTATTGGTTATGCGCCAATATGGTCTGTTCGAGCAGTAAGCACCAATTATGAGGCGGTAACTGTAGATTCCGGAAGAGTTATTCTTGAAATCGTCGCCTTAACTGCCCTCTTTGCTATCCCGTTTATCTTTACTCTTAAAAATGAAGATTATGAATATGTTGAACTTGAAGACTTTCAGGAAGGAAGAGAAGAAGGTAAAGAAGAGTCAGGCGAAAAAGATCAAGTTTAATTCTATTTCTGTATTGTTAGGTTTGCTACAAAAGGGGAGGCTCACCTCCCTTTTATTTTTTTAATAAAATTTAACATTGCTTGACTGAACAAAGTATTTATGGTATCATTAAGTGAAGGGAGGTTTTTATAATGGGAAATATACTGATAAAAACAGAAGTCCCTGGTCCAAAGAGCAGGGAAATTATGAAGAAAAAAGAGGCGTTCGTAGCATCTCCTCTTGAATCGCTTGCGCCATTTTTTATCGCAAGAGGTGAAGGTGCAGTTGTAGAAGATGTTGATGGGAATAAGTTTCTTGACTTTACAGGTGGCTGGGGGTGCCTTGTAGTAGGCTACTCGCCAAAGCCAATTGTTGAAGCGGTAAAAAAACAGGTCGAAAATTACATTCATACTGATTTTACTTCCATTCCATATGAACCATGGCCGGAACTTGCAAAGATGATTGCAGAACGTGCGCCTGGAAATTTTGAAAAGGCTGTTGCATTTTTTAATTCAGGTGCAGAAGCCGTAGAGAACGCAGTTAAGGTTGCTCGAGGCTACACTAAGAGAAGGGCGGTTGTTGTTTTTGATGGTGCATTCCATGGTAGGACGCTGCTTACGATGACAATGACACACAGACCGATGCCTTACAAATATATTTTTGGAAGTGCACCAGATGTTTATAGAATACCAAGACCGAATGTTCACAGGAATAAATACACGCCTAAAGACTTTGAAAGGCTTCTTCTTGATACAGTAGCACCGGACGATGTTGCGGCAGTAGTGATTGAACCAATTCAAGGAGAGGGTGGTTTCAATGTCCCGCAGCCTGGTCTTCTTGAAGAGATAAGGAGAGTAACAGAAAAGTACGGAATTCTTTTTGTAGCGGATGAGGTTCAAAGTGGCTACGGAAGAACAGGAAAATTCTTTGCAGTTGAAAATTGGGGCGTAGTCCCGGATTTGATTTCACTTGGAAAATCTATTGCAGCAGGTTTCCCACTCTCTGCAGTTGTTGGAAACAGAAAATTCTTCGATGCACTTCCAAAAGGCTCTATCGGTTCTACTTTTGGTGGCAATCCGGTTGCGTGTGTTGCTGGCATTGAAGTTATTAAGATGATCGAAAGAGAAAAACTTTTAGATAGAGCAGTTCGTCTTGGAAAAATCATTAGAGAGCGTTTCGAAGAGTTCCAGAAGAAATATCCTGTTGTAAAAGAGGTAAGAGGAGTTGGAGCAATGCAGGCAATTGAGTTCGTAAAAGATCATGATACCTGGGAGGAAGATGCAGAAACCTGTCAAGCTGTTATACAGGAAGCACTTAAAAACGGCGTTGTCCTTGCAGGTGCAGGCTTGCATAAAAATATAATAAGGTTGTTAATACCACTTGTGATAACCGATGAGCAACTTAAAGAGGGGCTTGATGTGCTCGATAGAGCAATAGAAAAAGTTACGAAAGGAAAATAGATCCTAATAAGATTTTAAAAGAGGGGTATTTATGCCCCTCTTTTATTTTATAACTTCTATTATATCCTTTGCGTTTTGGGGCGCTTTTTTTGAATAATTTATTATAAGTGCTATTGCTTTTTCAATAAGGCTTTCAGGATTTACTTCATTATTAAAACTGCGAATAAGGGCAGATGCCCCAGGAAATTGCGGTTTAAGTAATATGTCCGAAGGTTTTTTTAGTGTTTCAAGTTCATTATTTTCTAATTCGTTTCTTCCAATTACGATTACTGAATTATTTTCAAAGAAAACCCTGCCTCTTCTGAGTATCTTTGCATCGTTTCCATCAAAGTTAGGGTTGATTTTTTTGAGCGTCTTTAATCGCCTTGAGTATTCAGGGTCAGTAAGAATGCAACCTGATGCAGGCGTTTCAAAAACCTCAAGACCGAATTCTTTTGCAAGTTGAAGTTGAACTTTTCTACTTTCACCTTTTATATCGAGCATATGTTCTCTATTTATTAGTCCTCTTTTTT
>Ga0078972_1010956_pt1 | contig 16545 bp, 10 predicted proteins | sample YelNatPaOPGAMG01_FD_67568 | JGI IMG/M metagenome (GOLD analysis project Ga0078972, IMG submission 67568) | Hot spring thermophilic microbial communities from Obsidian Pool, Yellowstone National Park, USA - OP-RAMG-01 (SPADES assembly) (version 2) | ecosystem: Environmental > Aquatic > Thermal...
TGGTGCGCCGGGGGGGTTCGCCCCCCCCCCTCGCGAAAGGGCTCCCGGGGGGGACACACCCCCGCTCGCCAAAGGGCTACCGGGGGGGACACACCCCCCGCTCGCCAAAGTATATACGGGGCACGGCTGAAGCGAAGTATATTTGTCCTTCTCTTCGTCTTGGTCCTTTGGCTTGTCTCCGGGTAGCTCTGTCACAAACACGCCGACCGCGAGCACTTTCTTGCCATCGTTATCGAGTGTGACAGTTACCGCGGAGCCTTTCTTAACGTCCTTGAGATGGTCCTTGGCTTTGAGGACCTTTGTCTTGTCTTTACCAGCGGAGTAGCCTACCGGTGTATCACCGGGGACTTTGAACTTCTTTTCTTTATCGTCTACTTTCAGCGTCAGGATCTCGTTCTTGTAGGATTCAAAACTGCCGAAGATGTAGTTCACCTTCGGAGCGTCCTTCTTGGCGTCTTGGGCCGCTCCGGTCAAACGTGCCGCTACCAGTAGGGCCAAAAGACCGGCGATTTTCCAAACCATGCGACTCCTCCTTTCTGAATGACCCGCCAAAGAAAACCTATGCGCAAACCGCCCTCGCCGCCACCTGCCATTTTGCCCTCCTGGCAGGCCGTTGACTGTCATCCGCACACTTATCTCGACAGCAAACAGACGGCCTTGTGATGCAATATTCTGCTAACCCATTACGTAGGATAATCTTATGTCGAGTTGCTTCTCAAGAAAAATAATTGGCACCATACTTGCAACTTTTTTGGATACTCTTGTTTACAGCGAGAGAGGAGGACGGGCGGATGGACATCAATCGTTTCACGGAAAAATCTCAAGAAGCCCTGCAAGACGCTCAGCGGCTGGCAGTGCGCGGCGGCCAACAATACGTCGATGTGGAGCACCTTCTGGCTGCTCTGCTGGCTCAGGAACCGGGCCTGGCTTCGTCTATTCTGCGCAAGGCCAACGTCAATCTCGATGGACTCAAACGCCGTGTGCAGCAAGAGTTAGAACGGTTGCCCCGCGTCAGCGGCGGCGGCGGCGAAGCGATCAGCAGTCGGCTCAATCGCTTGCTCATGCAAGCCGAAGAGGAGGCCAAACAATTCAAGGACGAATACGTTTCTGTCGAACATTTGTTGTTGGCCCTTCTTGCCGATACCGGCACGGCCGGCCGGCTGCTCAAGGAATTCGGCGTCAACCGCGATCGCCTCATGACGGCGCTGCAAGAAGTACGGGGCAGTCAGCGCGTCACCACCCAGAACCCGGAAGCGACCTATGAAGCGCTTGAAAAGTATGGCCGCGACCTGACCAAGATGGCCGAGCTGGGCAAGCTCGACCCCGTTATCGGCCGCGATGACGAGATTCGCCGGGTGATTCAGGTGCTGTCGCGCCGCACCAAAAACAATCCGGTGTTGATCGGCGAGCCGGGCGTGGGCAAGACCGCCATCGTCGAGGGCTTGGCCCAGCGTATCGTCCGCGGCGACGTGCCGGACGGACTGAAGAACAAGCGGATCGTCGCCTTGGACATGGGGGCCCTTATCGCCGGGGCCAAATATCGCGGCGAATTTGAGGAACGGCTGAAGGCCGTCCTTAAGGAAGTACAAGAAGCGCAAGGCGAGATCATCCTCTTCATCGATGAATTGCACACCGTCGTCGGCGCCGGCAAGGCCGAGGGAGCGATGGACGCCGGCAACCTGCTCAAACCCATGCTGGCGCGTGGCGAACTGCACTGCATCGGCGCTACCACGCTGGATGAGTACCGCAAACACATCGAGAAGGATGCCGCCCTGGAGCGGCGCTTCCAGCCGGTCCTGGTCGATCAACCGTCGGTCGAAGACACCATCTCGATCTTGCGTGGCTTGCGCGAACGCTACGAGGTCCATCACGGCGTACGCATCAAAGACGCCGCCCTGGTAGCCGCCGCTGTGCTGTCCAATCGCTACATCGCGGATCGCTTTTTGCCGGATAAGGCCATTGACCTTGTGGACGAGGCCGCCGCCAAGTTGCGCACCGAAATCGACAGTATGCCAGCGGAACTAGACGAAATCACTCGCCGCATCATGCAGCTGGAGATCGAGCGCGAAGCCTTAAAAAAGGAAAAGGACACGGCCTCGAAAGAGCGGCTGGCCAAGATCGAAAAAGAACTGGCCGAACTGAAAAGTCAATCGGACCAACTGCGCGCCCAATGGCAGGCCGAAAAAGAAGGCGTACAAAAGCTGCGCAGCCTGCGCGAACAGATCGACCAGACCAAAGTAGCCATCGAGCAAGCCGAGCGGCAGTATGACTTGAACAAGGCGGCCGAATTGAAATACGGCAAGCTGCTGTCGCTGGAAAAAGAGCTGAAAGCCGAGGAGGAACGCTTGGCGTCCAAGCAGGGTGCGGCCCGGCTCATCAAGGAAGAAGTGGACGAAGAAGACATCGCCGAGGTGGTCAGCCGCTGGACGCACATTCCTGTGTCGAAACTGCTCGAAGGCGAGGCCCAAAAGTTGCTTCATTTGGAAGAAGAGTTGCACCGCCGCGTCATCGGCCAAGATGAAGCGGTGACGGCGGTGGCCGAGGCTGTGGTGCGGGCACGTTCGGGGCTGAAAGATCCGAATCGGCCCATCGGTTCGTTCATCTTCCTGGGGCCGACCGGCGTGGGCAAAACCGAACTGGCGCGGGCCTTGGCCGAGTGCCTGTTCGACGATGAACGGGCCATGATCCGCATCGATATGTCGGAGTATCAAGAGAAGCATACGGTCGCTCGTCTGCTCGGGGCGCCGCCGGGCTATGTCGGTTTCGAGGAAGGTGGCCAGCTGACCGAAGCAGTACGCCGCCGGCCCTACTGCGTGATCCTCTTCGATGAGATAGAGAAGGCCCATCCGGATGTCTTCAACGTTCTGTTGCAATTGCTGGATGACGGCCGACTGACCGATGGTCAAGGACGGACGGTTGATTTCAAGAACACCATCGTCATCATGACCTCGAACATCGGCAGCCAACGCATTTTGCAATACAAAGGGTCGTTCGTCGGCGAAGTTTACGAGCGTATGAAGGCCGCTGTGCTCGAGGAGATGCGCCATCATTTCCGGCCCGAGTTCCTCAACCGCGTCGATGAAATCATCGTTTTCCATGCTTTGAGCGAGGAACATCTGAAAAAGATCGTGGACATTCAACTGAGCCGTCTGCAACAACGGCTGGAAGATCGGCGCATTCGCTTGGAACTGAGCGAGCGTGCCCGGCAACACCTGGTCCAAGTCGGTTACGATCCCTCCTACGGCGCTCGGCCGCTCAAGCGTACCATTCAAAAGGAGATCGAGACGGTGCTAGGCCGTTTGTTGCTCCAGGGCAAGGTCCACGATGGCCAGACTGTCTATGTCGATTACAATGCGGATAAAGGAGAGTTAAGTTTCACTGCTAGGTGATAGGGCGACAAGCGGCGGGGTTTGGGTTTTGCCCGACGAGCGGGGTTGTATCAGCGCCTCGTGGGGCTTCTTATTCTCCCTCCCCTGGTGGGGGGAGGGCTGGGGTGGGGGGAGAAGTGCCCGCAAGCTCCGGAGTTCTCCCCTCCACCCTAACCCTCTCGCTCGCCCAGAATGTGTTCCCGCCGGGATAAACTCGGTAGCTCGCTTTCCGAATATAAGGAACGACAGCGATGTCCGAAGATTTCATTCGCATCATGCATGCGCTGTTCTTGCCGGCGGTAGAGTCGCGCCTCGTCTCGACCTGGAGCCCCGCCGCCGATGTGTATCGTGGACGAAACGGTTGGATTGTCAAGTTCGAGCTGGCCGGTGTTCGTCCCGATGACCTGGAACTAACGGTGCTGGGGAATCGCCTGACGCTGCGGGGGGTTCGCCGCGATTATACCACCCTGGAAGACTGCTGTTATTACCAAATGGAGATCGCCTATTGTCCCTTTGAGCGCAGCTTGACGCTGCCCTGTGACCTGGAACGGGCCAATGTCACCAGCGAATACCGCGATGGCATGTTGCTCGTTCGCATTCCGGAGGGGGCTTCATCGTGACCTCAACCGAAAACGTGGTGGTCCTGCCGGTCCTGCCACTGAAAAATACCGTCTTATTTCCGCATCTGTTCATGCCGTTAGCGGTGGGACGGCCGAATTCCATCGCTGCGGTCGAGGCCGTGCTGGCTACCGAGGAGAAAGCGTTTGTGGTCGTTGCCCAGCGCGACGGCAACAACGAGCAGCCCAGCATGGAAGACCTCTATTCCATCGGCACGCGCGCGGTCATCAAGAAGATGGCGCGCGGCGAGGGTGTCATTGAGTTGATCGTCCAGGGCGTGGAGCGCGTTTCGCTTTTGAAAGCCGAGCAGACCGAGCCGTTTCTCAAGGCCCGAGTACATCCGCTGCCCGAGCCGCAGGACACAGGCGCAGAAGTGGAAGCGCTGTATCGCGCCGTCGTCGATCTGGCCGCGCGCGTGTTGGAGTTGGCCCAAGTCCAGGTGCCCGTCAATGTCCAGCAACTCGTCGCGCAGACGCAAGATCCGCTGCGCTTCGCTTATTTGCTCGGCTCCATGCTCAGCCTCGACGTGGCCCGCGAGCAAGCCCTGCTGGAGGCCCCGACGCGAGCCGAGGCGCTGCGGCTGTTGCACGGCTATCTCACACATGAGGTCCAGGTGCTGGAATTGCGGAAGAAGATCAGCACTGCCGCTGAGACCGAGATGAGCAAGCAGCAGCGCGAGTACATGCTGCGCCAGCAATTGCAGGCCATCCAGGAAGAATTGGGCGAAAAAAGCCCCGAAAAAGCCGAGGTGGAAGAGCTGCGCCGTCGACTCAGCGAGGCCGACTTGCCTGACAACGTCCGCAAAGAAGCCGAGCGCGAGCTGAATCGCTTAGAACGCCTGCCGCCGGCTGCTCCCGATTATCAGGTCATCCGTACCTATCTCGACTTCGTCCTGGAATTGCCGTGGAACAAAATGACCACCGACGTGATCGACCTGGCGCGCGCCCGGCAAGTGCTTGACGAAGACCATTTCGACTTAAATGACATCAAAGATCGCATTCTTGAAGATTTGGCCGTGCTGAAACTCAATCCGGAGGCCAAAGCCCCGATCCTGTGTTTGGTCGGCCCGCCCGGGGTCGGCAAGACCTCGTTGGGCCAATCGATTGCCCGTTCGTTGGGTCGCGCCTTCGAGCGCATGAGCCTCGGCGGCCTGCATGATGAAGCAGAGTTGCGGGGCCATCGCCGCACCTACGTCGGCGCCATGCCCGGGCGGCTTTTGCAAGCCATCCGCCGCGCCGGCGTCAAGAACCCTGTGCTCATGCTTGATGAAATTGACAAATTGGGGCGGGATTATCGTGGCGATCCCGCCAGCGCCATGCTGGAGATCCTCGACCCGGCGCAGAATTATCAGTTCCGCGACAATTATCTCGATTTGCCGTTCGATCTGTCCAAAGTATTTTTCATCACCACGGCTAACACCCTCGATACCATCCCCCGGCCGCTTCTGGATCGCATGGAAGTCATCCGCCTTTCCGGCTATAGCGAGGAGGAAAAGGTTGAAATCGCCAAGCGCTACCTCTTGCCGCGCCGACTCAAGGAAGCCGGCTTAACGGCGGAGCAGCTGCAAATCCAGCCCGATGCACTACTCCACATCATCAGCCGCTACACGCGCGAGGCGGGCGTGCGCGAACTGGAGCGCATGTTGGGGAGCATCGCTCGCAAGGTAGCGCGGCGTTTCGCCGAAGGCAAAACCGAGCCGGTAACCGTGGGGGTCAAAGACCTAGCCGATTTTCTTGGCCCCGAACGTGTACGCCCCGAACATTTCCGCAAAAACCTGCCGCCTGGGGTCTCAACCGGCTTGGCCTGGACGGAAGCCGGCGGCGACGTTCTCTACGTCGAAGCGACATTATTGCAGAACGGCCGTGGCATGCGTCTGACGGGCCAGCTCGGCGAGGTCATGAAAGAGTCCGCCCGCGCCGCCCAGTCGTTTGTGTGGTCCCATGCTGAGGCGCTGGGCATTGATCCCGATATGTTCCGTCGTAACGGCGTTCATGTCCATGTACCGGCGGGGGCCGTGCCCAAGGACGGCCCGTCGGCGGGCGTGGCCTTGGCGACGGCGTTGACTTCTCTCTATACAGGCGTGCCGGTGCGCAGCGACGTGGCCATGACCGGCGAGATCACGCTGACAGGGTTGGTGTTGCCAGTCGGCGGCATCAAAGAAAAAGTGTTGGCAGCACGCCGTGCCGGCATCCATCATGTCATCCTGCCGCGCGATAATGAAATGGACTTGCGCGAGCTGCCGGATAATGTTCGGGCAGAGATGCGTTTTACCCTCGCTGAGCGCATCGAGGACGTATTGGCGGCGGCGCTGCCGCAGGTGGCGGAACGATTGCGCGAGGCAGCGCTGACGTAGATACCGCTGCTTCCGTCACCCTTTGCGGAGTAGCAAAGGGGGCGGAGCGGGCGAAAGGGGCCTCTTGCCAAGTCCCAACGCGTCCTGAATACTAGTCCAGAAGAGCGCTGGATCGAGCGCCCTTCTATTCTCTGAGGTTTGCGATGGCTTTCGACGACAATTACCCCTGGCCGCAATCGCAGCAACCTGCTCCGGATTATCCGCGGCGCCGGCCGCAGCAACTTTCTCCGTCCCCCTGGCTGACACCCCTTGTGACTTTGCTGGTACTGTGCAGCCTGCTCTTCTTGGGCATGACGCTGTGGAACGAGTACAAGATCCACCGCGAACATGAGGCGCGCAACCTCTACAGCACCCCGCGTGAAATCACCCCGCGCGGCGAACTGTCCGAGGTGGAGAAAACCAACATCGCCATCTACAAGAAAGCTAAGCCCTCCGTCGTCCACATCACGTCGATGGGCCTGGAACGCGACTTGTGGAGTATGGACATCCAGGAAGTGCCGGAAGGCGCCGGCTCCGGCTTCATCTGGGACGAAGGGGGGCACGTGGTCACGAATTACCACGTTATTCATAACGGTCAAGCTTTCCAGGTGACGTTGGCCGATCACACCACCTGGCGGGCATCGGTGGTCGGCGCCGCCCCTGATAAAGACCTGGCCGTCTTGCACATCGATGCGCCCAAGGGCAAGCTCGTCCCGATCACTGTCGGCAGGTCGGAAGATTTGCAGGTCGGTCAAATGGCCTATGCCATCGGCAATCCGTTTGGATTGGATTTGACCTTCACCACCGGCGTCGTCAGTGCTCTGGATCGAGAAATCCAATCGATATCGCGGCGGCGGATCAAGAACGTGATCCAGCATCAAGCCGCCATCAATCCAGGCAATTCCGGTGGACCGCTCTTGGATAGCGCCGCTCGGCTCATCGGCGTCAACACGGCCATCTATAGTCCCTCCGGCGGCAATATCGGCATCGGCTTCGCCATCCCAGTCGATGAAGTCAACCGCGTGGTGCCACAGCTAATCCGGAAGGGCAAGCTGGAGCGTGCGGGCCTGGGAATCAAGATCCTTACCGATCAGGCCGCGCGAGAATTAGGCGTGGAGAGAGGAGCGGTAATACGGGCCGTCTACCCGAATAGTCCCGCTTCCCGGGCCGGCCTGCGGCCCATGCGCACGGTGGGCAGCGGCCTGTTCGGGCGCATCCGCCTCGGCGACATCATCGTCGCCATCGATGACAAGCCGGTGGAAAAAGCCAACGATTACTTCGACATCCTCGAAAAATATAAGGCTGGCGATACCGTAACCCTGACGATCCTCCGCGACGGCGAGGAAGAAAAAGTGCAGGCCACGCTCGGCTCTTCGGATTGATCGAGACGACTATCAGCGCTTCAGCGCATACAACACCGCCGCCCGGCCAAGGCGGACGGCGCTGTCATAATCGTGTCCCAGGCAATCAGAAGATGTGTGCCGCTCCAGAGCACAGCCGAGATCGTACTTGCTGTAAATAACAACCCAGCGGCCATTGTACTTGATTCCTTCCAGGGCTGGGGCCAACTCCCGATACTCCGGATCCACTCCTTTGCCATCAGCCTTGGGACGGCGGCAACGCACCGTGCGAATCGGCTGACCGTTCAGTTCGGCGCTGTACAGCTCGTCCGAGAGCGGGATCGGCTCTAGTTTGAGATTGTCCTTGGCCCACAATGTTTCCATGAATTTGCGGAAAGCGGCATCGAAAGCCGGTGAGCCGCAGCAGGCGTCGGCCAAGAGCAAACCGCCCGATGTTAGGTTAAAATGCAGGTACTCCAAGTCTTTGGCGCGTTCCTCAAAACCTGATCGTCCATGCATGTACAAGAAGCGATAGTTCACAACGCCCTCAACGGAGGGATAAACCGGGGTTGTTTCCAAGAGCACATCGATTCCTGCTTTGCGCACTTCGCTCATGAGGTTGCGCATGGCCTTGGGGGCGGGCTGCCAATCGCCGCCACCCATAGGTGTATAACGGAGTTGGCCGACCTTCAAATAGCCGCGGCGCACACGCTCCTTGGTATCGTCGCGCGGGATCGTCACTTCGGACAACCGCGGTCGTGGCAACTCCAGGCCACTGGCATAGGCGATAATATTGGCCACTAACTGAAAAGCGGCGCGGCCTTCCGATGATTGGGTATCATTGGCCTCCCAATAGTAGGCCATTGGTTTGGGGCTGAAAATGGCCACCCATTTGCAGCCGTGCTGCACGCCATAGAGCGGAAACGGCTGGTGCGGCGTCACCAGGAACTTACCCGACGCCGTCCAGATCGGATGATCGTTGGGCAAAAGTTGTAGTTCGCTGCCCGGCAGAATGTCGTCGAGGAGTTTCTCGAATTGACGGCGGAATGCTTCTTTGCCGCAGCACGCTTCGGCGAGGAGGAAGCCGCCGTTGTCAATGTATTCCTTCAAAATGTCGCGTTCGCGGTCACCGATGCGCATGTCACCGTGGCCGTTGATGTAGACGATGGGTGACGGCAAAAGTTCTTGGGCCAACCGCCGCCGCTGTGCCGCCGTGTCGGCGTTGGCGTTGCTGCGTACATCGAAAATTTGCCAGGCCAAGGGCACCTGCTTAAACAACTCGCGGCTGGCGAACTCCACAATATGACGAGCATCGTTGTGCTTGTTGTTCCAGCCCTCATACTCCCGGGGACCGTAAGCCAGTTTGGTCAGCAGTACCGGCGTTCGCCCCTTGGCCAAAAACAACAGGGCGAAGCTGGTGGCCAACACAGGGGAGCCATCCAGATTGTTTCCCTGCCAGTAGCCATCGGTCTTGTTCTGGACGGCCACGAGATAACGGCAGCCAATTTCGTACCAGTCGTGGCCGCCGAAAAAACGTTGGCCCGTCAACCGGCCGGTGCGCTCGATGCCATAGAGACAGTAAAAAGGAAAGGGGGTATCAAGATCGCGGCGGACATTCCCTGGCTGTATTTCGGCGGGGAAGCGAGCGCCAATCCAGCGCAGGGCATCCGCGACAGGGCCATTCTCATCATATTGGCCGCAATCCTTGATGATGCCGCCCTCCATGTGCTGCTTGCCGACTTCCAGGTCCATGCCCGTAATCATCAGATTACACAGGCCGGCGCAGGTCATGGTGAAGCGTGGCCCGCGATCGCCGCCGCGGTCGTAGCCCCAAGCGCCTCCTTTCTGCGAACGCAGCATGTAGGTGCGGATGCGCGCCAAGGCGTCTTTGTTGACCGGGACGCCCGCTTCGATGCCGGCGTGCAGGCCAAGCACAGCGTACTGCGTGTTCGAGTTGTCGCTTGGCCCGCCGCCCTTGGTATAGCCCCAGCCGCTGTCTTTCTGGGCGTCGATCAACCATTGCACGTTGCGCCGAATACGTTCGCGGTCTTCTTGTTCGCCGGCCTGGGCGAAGGCCATCGTCTGCAAAGCCACAACATACGTTTGGGCAGGGGGGATCCCGCGAAGGTATTTTAATCCTTTTTGGATCGGTTCACTCTTTGGATTTTCCCCAGCGGTGAGCAAGGCAAGGAGAGCAAGGCTGGTGGCGCCGCCAGGATGACTGACGTCGGCAGCACTGGTCTCCCAGCTGCCGTTGTCGCGCTGTTGGCCGAGGAGATAGGTCTTGCCGTTCTTGATGGCCAACCGCACTTGTTCGACCAGCGGCTCCTCACTACGCACCGGCACAGCAACCATCGCCGATAGGATTGCAACTACCAACGGCGATAAGCACGATCGCATGACAATACCTCCGGAAAATGCCGCCCCAACGCAGCAGTAAACGGTCTACGACGATCACGGTTCCATTGTGGACCGCGACGGCGGAACTGCCAAGGCGGAATTCTTGCCGCCTTATTTCACCATATGCCCTCTGCAATAGAGGAAAGAAAAGCACAGGAGAGTGTGCTTGGCGGACAAAATTCCCTACTCGCTTGCAGGGGAAGGGTAGGGGACAAGTGCAAATGGACCAGGGTGTTCTCGCCCCATCGGCATCGATTCGTCTATCGACGGTTTGAGGAAATTATTATACTACTGGCGGCTTGATCTATCTATGGTCCCCAAGGGAGAAAGAAATGGCCGTCACGAAACCACGCCATCTGCTCAGCTTGGAATACGACAAATATGCAGAAGAATATCTGCGCAGCCTACCACCGGAGCATTTCATGGAAGCTACGGGCCAATCCATCCAGCGCGAGATCACTCTGGAAAGTCTCGCTCTTGTCAAGGCTCGCCGGCCCGATGTCCACGTTTTCAATGAATTGCTGGTGCAGTATCCCTACGGCAATGAACCTAAACCGCATCAAGTCGTACCGGACAATATGGTCGTTGTTTACGACAAACCGATTAAAGCGAGAGGAAACTACAAAGTGCCCCTCCAACCTGTCGGCCCCTTCTGGGTGCTGGAATATGTTTCCAAGGAGAGCAAACGCAAAGATTACGATGATAATATGCAGAAGTACGAGCAAGAGCTCAAAGTGCCCTACTATCTGACTTTCTACCCGGATGAACAGGAATTGACGCTATACCGACACAACAAGAGAAAATATGTCTCCGTGAAACCCAACGCCGAAGGGCGTCTTGCCCTTCCCGAACTGAATTTGGAGATGGCCCTACTGGATGGATGGTGCCGCTTCTGGTATCAGGGCGAGTTACTGCCCTTGCCAGCCGAGCTGTTGCATCGCCTCGAAGAAGCTGAACGACGCGCCGACCAAGAAAAACTACGCGCCGACCAAGAAAAACTACGCGCCGACCAAGAAAAACTACGCGCCGATGCTGCAGAGCGCGAATTGGAATTGCTACGGGCCAAGTTGCAAAAGATGCGCAATAGCAAGTAAGGCCCAGGGCCCTGGCCTCCTCAGCACGGGCAGAGCAAATCGAGGAGCTGTTGCGGCCCTTCGGCTACGTATAGCGAACGGCGATGCTCCATGCGCAAAAAACCGTCGGCGACGGTGCGATCGAGCCAGGCCAAGAGCGGATCGAAGAAGCCGGCGACGTTGAGCAAGCCAATCGGTTTGGCGTGCAGCCGCAATTGACGCCAGGTGACAATCTCGAAGAACTCATCGGCCGTGCCGACGCCGCCGGGCAGAGCGGCGAATGCGGCGGCGCGTTCGGCCATCAACGCTTTGCGTTGGTGCATGGTTTCGACAATGTGAAGCTCGGTCAAACCTTCGTGGGCCAATTCACGTTCGACCATCGAGCGCGGAATGACGCCGATGACGGGACCGCCTGCTTGCAGCACGGCATCAGCAAGAACGCCCATCAAGCCGATGTGTCCACCGCCGTAGACCAGCCCCCAGCCGCGGCCGGCCAGCGCTGCGCCGAACCGACGCGCCGTCTCTGCATAAATCGCCGGCCCGCCTTTGCTTGAGCCGCAAAACACCCCCAGATACTTCATGCCGAGCTCTCTCCGGAAGGACCGGGGACATAGGCCTCCTGAGGCGAAGGATCAGAGGCCCTACGTCCCTCGCTGGCTTGATTGTCTGCCGCAGGAAAACGGATGCGGAACGTCGTGCCATGCAGTGGTTCGGAATCGATCTCCAGCCGGGCCTTATGGTGTTCCAGGATGGCCACGACGAACGACAAGCCCAGTCCCATGCCGGTGCTGTGACCTTCGTAGATGGCGTTGTCGCGCTTGGTGGAGAAATGCGTCTCGGTGCAGCGGCGACGCACCTCTTCGGTCATGCCGACGCCGTTGTCACACACTTCCAAGACAATCTCCTGATCGCAGCGGAACGTGCGGAGTACCACTCGGCCGCGCCAGGCGGCGGCGGCAATGAGCGCCTGACGCCGGCCCTGAGCATCGAGATCGGCCGCTTGTCGGATGCGGTCACGCAGATGATTGCGCATCTCGAAGGTAGCGTCGCGGGCATTGAAGAGAAGGTTTTCGATGGCCTGCTGCAAGTGTGAAACATCGCCGCTGATCCACAGCGGCCCCTCCATCTGTACTTCGCGCACCAATTCCAACTTCCACTTTTCGCGGGCCAGCCCTTTCCAGGTCTGTTCCAATTCATTGACCACGGCGTTGAGGTCAAGGAGGACCGTCTCGGCACGGTTGGGATCGCGCCGTACTGTATGCAGGATCTGCTGCAAACGTTCGGTGACAGTGCTCAGTGTTTGCTGAATCTCGCTGAGCATCAGTGCTTGATCCGATGGCAGGCTGTCGGCCTCCAGACAGCGGCGCAGCAGGTCGTTGGGGCGGACAAGCAAATTCTTAATATTGTGAGCATAGGAGCCGGCCATGATGCCGATGCTGGCCCACATTTGCGATTTCAACTCCAGTGCTTGACGTTCGGCGGCTTGAGTCGCCAAGCGCTGTTCGAGCAGCTGACGTTCGGTCTCGGCCTGGCGGCGCTCGCGTTCCCGTTGGCGTCGCTGCACGATGACCATCCACGTCAAACTGAGCACCGTACCAGCTATCGCCAGGGCGCTGAGTTGGCGCAGCCGCTGATGATACGCCTCTTCATTACGCTGGCGTTTGTTGTAAGCATGCAACTGATAGCGGACATAAATAGTCGCATAAGGGGGGAGTAGGGCGTGTTCCAATACCTGATACTGGCTAGCATCCGAGGGCAGACCGGAATCCCAGGTGATCGGTGCGTCGAGGGGAAGACCGTCCGCGCCGAGCGGGACTGCCGACAGATCGGCCAAGGGCGTTCCTTGCAGATGGAAACGCACTTGCAGTTGATAAATGATGGGGAACAGCGGCAGTTGGCCGGCATCGCGTTTGGTAGGCGGCGAACCGAGAGTGCGCAGCTGCTCGTAGATTTCCTCATGGCGGATGGCCAAGTTCGCGCGCAACTGGAGGACTTCGCGGTCCTCGGCTTTCTCGGCAGGATGCGGGCGCGAGTGAATCCGCTGCACGTAGTGACGGGCGCGGGTCAGGTAATCCTCGATCATTTCGCGCAGAGTGCCGCGATAACCGCGGGCTTCGTCGAGCCATTCGCGCAGGACTGCCTCATCATAACCCTTCTCGCCGTCCAGCCAAGTTTGCAGCGGCACACGAAGGGCAACGAGGACCAGTCCCCATAACAACAGCGGAGCGGCCAAAATGCGCGCATAACTCCAGAAGTGCTTGCGCCGCCTGGTCCGCTCGACAAGAGATCCTGGGTCCGTCATGTTTTTGTCCTAATGGACATCGTTATACCACACGGTCAACGGGTCGCCGCGGCGCTGCCAATGTTGGCCGTGCTCGCCCTTGGCCCAATCACGGCGCCGCCATTGCCATACCTCGATGGTAGCACACGGCAAAAGCCGATCTTTGAAATCCTCATTCCACATCGGTTGCAAACAAACGACGTGCTCCCCGGTGCCATTGCGCCGTTGCCCTTCGCGATCGAACAGCGGCACACCTGAGCCGCCCAGCTCAATACGATCGTCTTCCCACCGCACCTCCGCGAGACGCTCGGCTAACTCCTCGGCGTGGGCACAGGGTGTTCCTCCTGCCGGCGCACCTGCCTGCACCAGCGCTGCCACAATGTCGCCGAACAACAACACATCCTCGGTCCCTGTCTCGGCCGTGCCGTCGCGCTCGCCGTCTCCCGTCTGAACATCTTTGCCTGAGCCGGCGCGAAAACCTGCATCGGCATCGATGGGATTGCGATGACAGAAAAACACCAGCGCGAACGGCAAATCCTGGATGTTCCAGGCCACGTGACGATCGCGGTAAACCGTGTTGAAGGCGATGGCGTCGCCGGTGGCGACGACGATCTGCACGCGCTTGGACAGCGACGGCATCCCGCGGACCAGGCCGCGCAGAAAGCGGCGCGACGGCTGCGTCTGACCCGCCACAATCACCAAAGGCCGGTTCTGCGCTTGAAACAGCAACGCATCGAGCATGTCCCCCGCTGCTTTGGCCTCGTAGCGATTGGGCGTGTCAAAGGAGCCTACGCTGGAATCAATGCGGTGCGGCGCCGGCGGGATGCCCAGGCAGAACGTGCTGGCGCTGCGCTCTTCGTTGGGATCGGTCGGCAGGCGTTGCTCCGGGAAAATACCCCCAGCCAGTCCCGGCGGAAAGTTGAAGAGCAGCTGATTGACCATCCACGTCCATTGATTCGCCAGGTCGCGCGCCGTCACCTGCCGCAGCGCCGTGCCGAAACCATCGATCAGATCGCGCGAATACGAATCGTCGTTCCACAGGGCCATGTACACGGGATCTTTATCGGGACGAAGATCATCGCGCCCCCAGATGAAATCACTGACGGCCGCGGCCATCTGCTTGTTAGCGAAGCAAAAACGGAAGGTGCGTCCGGGATACAGCTGCATCATTGGGACCGTGGCCTCTTCCGTCGTGGCAATTAGGGCTGTCTCGCCCTCGCTGTAGGGAGCGACCTTATCGGCCGTGGCGTTGGTCAACAACAACAGGGGGCGGTCCTGCGCCGGCAGCTTGGCGGCATTGCGGTTCAAACACGTTGCTAACTCGCGGGCGCTGTCACTGGAGCTGCCGCCGATAATGGCCAACGGCGGCGGCTGACGTGCCAAGAGCGCCTCAATCCAATCGCACGTCTTCCAAGCGCCGGTCAGTTTGTACCAACGAAAGACGAAACGCTTCCCTGCTTCGCTCCAGGACAACGCCACTTCCGGCACTGCCGCCGTCTGCTGAGGAAAGGCGGATTGGTCATCGGCTTGCACGCCAGGACGATGGCGCCGCAAGCGTTCGGCGGTTCGCCGTACCGCCGCCACGAAGCGCTCCCAGGACGGGGCGTTGGTAGCGGGATAGAGCCAGACGATCTCGCGTTCGCCGGCAAGCACCGGCAGTGGCGTCGGCCGGCCCTGCGCCGGCGGCCCCTGGAAGACGACTACCACGGCCCCCACGACCACCGCCGCCGACAACGCAATCAGGATCGACGGACGAAAAACCGCTCTTAGCATACCTACAAATTACCGGAGGAAGCGGCGCCCACGCAAGTTCGCCGGTCAACCGCGCGCCGTAGCTGTCAGCTGGAGTGCGCGGCTAACTTTTGCGCCCCAGAATGCGATCCAGCGCATCCGAAGTCTGGTAAATCAATGCCTCCGGATAATGCGAGAATGGATGGAAATACTCGAATGTGAGATAATCGCGATAGCCGATTTTCTCAAACGCCTCCATCACGGCCGGCCAATTTGTCGTGCCGTCCAACAGCGGCCGAAACGATTCCAGTGAATGATCGGTGCCTTTTTTGGTGAACTCCTTCAAATGGACGTTCTTGATGCGCTTGCCGAGCAGCGCGATCCAATCTTCGGGAAATTGGAACAGCATGATGTTGCCGGTGTCGAAGTGGACACGGACGTGCTTGCTGTGGAAGCTGTCCACGAAGGCATTCATGTCCTGTGGACTTAGCAGATAGCCATTGAAGAAAATATTTTCGATGTTCAGATAGACGCCGAGCTTTTCCGCCTTGGGGACCAGCTTGGCGATGGCTTCACGGGCACGGCGGTCACATACGTCGGCGGCGACCGGCTCATAATCCTTGATCCAAGGGACGTAGACGGCGCCCGGCACGACAAGGACGTTTTCGGTGCCGAGATCATGGGCTGCCTGCATCATTAGCTCGGCCAATTCCAGGCCGCGCTCCCGTTCGGCGGCCTTGTTGCTGGTCAGCGAATACGGCCAGTACAGAAATGAACAGATGCCGCTGATGGCGATGCCGAGGTCCGCCGCCATCTTGCGAATGGCTTGATACTCTTTGGCGCCGGACTTGGGCGATAGATCATTTTCCAGATCGTAGTTCAGTTCGATGCCGTCGAAGCCGGCGTCTTTGGCCAGTTGCAGGCATTCCTTGAGCGACATGCGTTGCGGATAGGGAAAGGCCCAGAGGTTGATCGACTTTTTCATGTCGTAGCGCCGCGGGGAAGCGCGGCGCGGATCAGGTTGAGCGGCGGGAACGGCAGGAGGGTTGCTACTGGCCGCCAGAGCGGCGCCGGCGGCCAAGGCCGAACGAAGGACCTCACGGCGGTCCAGGCAAGGGGTATCGACCTTCGGTTGATCGGCAGACATGGTTCGCTCCTTTTTCCACTTGTCATCCTTCGTTTAGCCGCGAGCCGTAGGCGAGCGCGACTGGAAGAATTCCGTTTCATTTAGAATTCCGTTTCGTTTAGCCGCGAGCCGTAGGCGAGCGCGAGACATTCTCCCCCCCCCCCCCCCCCCCCCCCCCCCCCCCGCGCAGCGGGGGAGAAGAGGGCAGCACTTTCTATTCATTGCGGGCGTGGGGCCCCGGCCCCCCCCCCCCACCTCCCTCTCCCTTCTTCTTCT
>Ga0078972_1010957_pt1 | contig 16544 bp, 14 predicted proteins | sample YelNatPaOPGAMG01_FD_67568 | JGI IMG/M metagenome (GOLD analysis project Ga0078972, IMG submission 67568) | Hot spring thermophilic microbial communities from Obsidian Pool, Yellowstone National Park, USA - OP-RAMG-01 (SPADES assembly) (version 2) | ecosystem: Environmental > Aquatic > Thermal...
ACCCCGAAAATATGCTGGCTGTGGACTCCAAAGGCATTCTGTCCAAAGACCGGGCTGACCGCGAAACCCTGCAGACCAAATTCAAAGAGAAATGGGACCTGTGCTTGAAGACCAACCCCAAAAACAAACAGGGCGATATGGCTGAGGCCATTAAGGGAGCTGATGTGTTGATCAGTGCTTCCGCTTCCGGTCCCGGCGTCATCAAGCCAGAATGGATTAAAACCATGGCCAAAGATGCCATTGTTTTTGCTGAAGCCAACCCGATTCCTGAAATCTGGCCCTGGGAAGCCAAAGAAGCTGGCGCCAGAATCGTGGCCACCGGGCGTTCAGACTTCCCCAACCAGGTCAACAATTCTCTCGGCTTCCCCGGCATCTTCCGCGGCACGCTGGATGTCAGAGCTAAAACAATTACCGATGAGATGTGCATTGCAGCTGCTTATGAATTAGCCAAGGTGGCTGAAGATAATGGCATCCATGAAGATTACATCATTCCCAATATGGACCAGTGGGAAGTCTTCCCGAGAGAAGCAGTGGCCGTTGGTCGCAAAGCGATTGAGCAGGGCGTGGCCCGTAAGGACATTCCAGCCGACGAACTCTACAAGATGGCAGAAAATACCATTCGCAAAGCCAGGGAAGAAGTCCAGTTCCTGATGAAAGAAGGCTTCATCGCCGACCCAGATAAATAACACGAATCTATAAAATCGTAACATCCCTTTTGGGGTCGGACCATGGTATCTTATTTAATATCAATGAGTTCGGTTATTTTTTCTGGCCTGGTATGACCTTAAAAGCTAATTTTGATAGGAGTATGATTGCAAATAATATAATCAGGTTGTGCGACGTCCAGTTGAATAAGATAGCGAGCTTTTTACCTTCAAAAATAGTTCTAAGGGTATTTTTTGGCTACTTATTTCTGCTTAACTTATTGATAATAAATGATTACTTATGGTCCGACCCCAAAAAAGGATTAATGAAGAAGATAAGATTTGACAAGACGGTTTATTTGTGATAATAATCTTAACAATCTTCACCGGAAGGGTGAAGGGAGAAGAAGGTTAAACAATGCGTGGAGATGGAGAAAGCTTTCTGCCAGATTTTTTAAGCCCTCCATAGTCTGTCAGCGAATACTTAATCATTTTTCAAATCTCGCTATTAATATTTAAACATATTAAAAGGATTAAAGAGGCGAGATGAGAGAAATCGAGGATAAGTGTATTTAAATAGCAAGTAGGCCATTTAAATAATTAAAATTCATCAGAAAGGAGGAAAAGAGAATGAAAAATCTGATGAAACTTTCAGTTCTCGGCCTTTTAGTGGTTTTCCTGTTCACCAGCTGCGCCAAGCAGCCGACCCAGCAAATAAATGATGCTAAGGCTGCCATAAACGCAGTGGTAACGGCTGGTGGTGAAACTTATGCCAAAGACGAGCTGAAGAAGCTCAACGATGATTTCAACGCAGCCATGGATGAAATTAATGCTCAGTCCAAGAAGCTGTTCAAGAAGTATGGCAAAGCAAAAGAAATGCTGGCCAAAGTTAAATCTGATGCCGACGCTGTAGTTAAGCTCATCCCTGCCAGAAAAGAAGAAGCCAAGAACAATGCCATCAATGCTCAGAATGAAGCCAAAGCCGCTTATGAAGAGGCCAAGGCTCTCCTGGACAAGGCTCCAAAGGGGAAAGGGACCAAGGCTGACATCGAAGCTATGAAAGCTGATCTGGCCGGCCTCGAATCTCAACTGAATGAAGTTCAGGCTTCTATTGACAAAGAAGATTATTTTGGCGCCAAGGACAAGGCTGTTTCCATTAAGGAAAAAGCCAACGCCATCTCCGAACAGGTTAAAGCTGCTATCGAGAAAGTAAAAGGCAAAGCGAAGAAGTAAGAAGCTTCTTTAATTCAGCAGGAGTCGAGTTGGTTAGTGAAGTTACGTGCAATCAGAGTAGCGGTTGCCCTGATATTACAGCTTAGTCTGATTATTTTTGTCCAGAATTGTACAACCCCACCGGCTCCTTCAGAGGTAAATGAGGCTCTGGCTCAAGAGCAGAACCTCTGGAGGGCCGGTGCTTCTTTTTTTGCTCCCGCCGATTATGATAATTATCGGAAAATGTTAGCCCTGGCTAAAAAGCATTTCGAGCAGGAGGAGCTAAAAGTTGGCTATTTCAGAAATTATGTCCGGATTAAAGAAGAGTTCCGCCGGGTAATCGAAGAAGGACAGCGAATCCAGAATTTAATAGATAACCTGAGAGCTTCTCTTTCTAAAGAAATTTTTTCAGAAAAAAACATCCTCTATTCAAGGTATGAAACTCTTAATACTCTGAGCCTGGAGCTTACTTTAAGAAACTTTTCGCGTCAGCATCTGGCCCAGGCCGATGTGATGTTTAAAGAGATCGACAGGTTAGTAGCCGAGGATAAATACGAAGAAGCGAAATCAAGGCTTAAAGCCATTTCCAGTCTCCTTAATCAGGCTGAGAATGTTCTGAAAAGTCAACTGGAAAGGTATATGGATCCGGCCCAGATTGTTCGCTGGAAAAGATTGGCGGAGAGGGCCATAGAAAAATCAAAAGATACCGGTGAAGTAGTTATTCTGGTCAGTAAGCTGGAAAGAAAACTGACCGTCTATAAATCAGGTATTCCGATTAAAACCTATGAAGTAGGTCTGGGATTTAATGGTCTCAGTGACAAGCTTCATGCCGGTGATGATGCTACTCCTGAGGGAGAGTATCGAGTAATTAAAAAAATTGCTCCGACTAAATATGGCAACGCTCTATTAATTAATTATCCTAACGAAGAAGATATAAAAAGATTTAATGAGGCCAAAAAAAGGGGTTATATTACTCCTTCTACCAAAATTGGCGGGTTGATTGAAATCCATGGTGGTGGCAAAGACGGATTGACCAGGGGCTGCGTTGCCCTGGATGATGATGAAATGGAAGAGCTTTATAAGATGATTCCCGTAGGAACTCAGGTGACGATTGTGGGAACGACTGATCCCAATAATAAAATCATAGCCATATTGAAAAAGAATAATCAATGAAGTTCTGGAAGATACTCATAGTCTTTTTTTCTCTTCTCTACATCTCTGTCATTTTAATTCTGGCTTTGTCCTGGATAAACAATTTAAAAATGGTAGGCGAATGGAAAACAGCCTATAATTTTAAGCCAGATCCCAGAGCCAAGATAAGCCCTGAAGCCCAGAATGTCGCCTGGAAACAAAAAATTCAAGCCCTACAGCCCAAAGGCGTTTATATTATGGTGGATTCTGCGGAAAATAAATTTTATTTAAAAAAAGATGGAGAAACCATAAGGGAAGGTTTAGTATCAACTGGCAGTGGAGTAATTCTGGTTGACCCTTCAGGAAAGAGAAGCTGGGTTTTTGATACGCCAAAAGGCGAGTTTTTTGTTAAAACCAAAATTCAAAATCCTTACTGGGTAAAACCGGATTGGGCCTTCATCGAGGAAGGTGAGCCCATTCCCAAAAATCCAGAAGATCGGGTAGAAGGTGGAGTCCTCGGAGATTATGCCCTGGGCTTTGGTAATGGTTATTTTCTTCATGGTACTCTTTATACCAGGCTCCTCGGCCGAAATGTTACCCATGGATGTGTCCGCTTTGCTGATAAGGACCTGGAAGCAATTTTTAAGGCGGCTAAAATCGGGACAAAAATTTATATTTATTAAAATTTATTAAAATTAATTAAGATAAAAAGCTGGAGATAGGATATTCAGGAAACGACGATGTTAAAAGATAAGTTGGAAGGAGAAAAAAGCCTGAGAGGCAAAAAAGCCTTTCTTCTAACTTTCCCCTTTCTTTTTTCCCTGATATCTATTGATGGCCTTAAGCCCCTGATAAATCCTATCAATTTTGAAAATCAGACCCGTATCACTATTAAAAAAGTCGTAAACCATCCTCTTAAAAAAACCGGCCAAACGCAGCTTTTAAATAAAAATGAGGAAAAAAGCAGAGTTAAAAAAAGTTCAGAAAATCAACCTCCAGCGAAAATTCAGCCGAAGGGCCAAGTAAATTTGCCTCTCTTAATTGAAAATAAATTTTTGGAAGAAGAATACAGTCTGGCTAAAAATCCCCAGTATTATTTTGTTCTCAACCTAAAAGATAAAAAGACCGAACTTCGTGCCAGAGGAATGGTCCTTAAATCCTGGACTGCCAGCCAGGTCAGATATTCAGGGAGGCCTGTTCCTTTGAAGGTAGCCACTTTAAAACAAAAATCGGCCCTGAATCCTCCCCAGCGCAAGATGATAAAACCAGGAGAATCTGAAATTGTTACCACTCAGAGCCAGGTTAATCAGGCTAAAAAGCAGGAAAAAACAAAAAATGACAAGGCAGTCACTGCTGCCAGTCCTGATTCGCAGGAATTTCAATTAGAAGCTCTGGAGATAACTGATATGCCAACCTCTTATGAATTAATTCTGGATAATGGGCTGAGAATTTCTGTGCGCTCTAAAATCAGCGGCCGTAAAAAAATGCAACAGGCGGTAGAAAATATTCTCTGGTATATCTGGCTTCCTGTTAAAAATTTTGTTATTAACCGTAAGAATCCAGAAACCAGGATGATATTGTATTTCGACAACCCAAGAGATGCTCAGGGACTTTACTGGGCATTTATTGATGGAATAAAAGGTATAATCTGGCTTCCCTGAGCGGGGTAAGCTTCTTTATTTTTTCCTCCCCGAAATTTTTCCCTTGAAGCTTTCTCCAGATAAAATCCCTTAAAATCCCTTATAGTCCCTTAAAATCCTTTATAATTTATTTTTATAATTTTGCTCTTATGGGCTTTGATATCCTTTTAATTTTGGCTGATATGGTCCAGGAAATAAAGAAAAAATCATAACCAACTGAAAATAAATAAAATAAAAATTATTAAAAAACTTGACAAAAGCATACTCAAATAATATATTAATATAAAGCTAAATAGAAAACAGGAGGAAAAAATATGGGTAAGATAATCGGAATCGATCTCGGCACCACCAACTCGGTCGTAGCTGTCATGGAAGGTGACAAAGTTACGGTCATCGCCAACGAGGAAGGCGGCCGGACAACACCTTCCGTGGTCGGTTTTACCCCGAAAGGGGAAATTCTGGTTGGCCAGGTAGCTAAGCGCCAGCGAATTACCAATCCTGAAAACACCATTTATTCCATCAAGCGCTTTATGGGAAGACGTTATAGCGAAGTGTTGAATGAGATCAAGCAGGTTCCCTACAGGGTAATTGAAGCACCGAACGGCGATGTCAGAGTTGTTGCTCAGGGTAAAGAATATTCTCCACCTCAGATTTCGGCTTTTATTTTACAAAAGCTCAAAAAGGCAGCCGAAGACTATCTGGGTGAAAAGGTAGAAAAAGCAGTAATTACCGTTCCTGCTTATTTCAACGATGCTCAAAGGAAAGCCACCAAGGATGCTGGAACGATAGCCGGCCTGGACGTTGTTCGCATCATCAATGAACCCACAGCAGCCGCTCTGGCCTATGGTATGGAAAAGAAAAAGGATGAAATTATTGCTGTCTATGATTTCGGCGGCGGTACCTTTGATATTTCTATCCTGGAAGTGGGCGAAGGGGTGGTTGAAGTTAAAGCTACCAACGGAGATACTCATCTTGGTGGAGATGACATTGACCAGCGGGTTCAGGACTGGATTGTCAGTGAATTCAAGAAGGAAACCGGTATTGACCTATCTCAGGACAAGATGGCTCTTCAGCGCCTCAAGGAAGCAGCGGAAAAAGCCAAAATTGAGCTTTCTACTATGATGGAAACCGAAATTAACCTTCCGTTTATTACCGCTGATGCTACCGGGCCAAAACATCTGTTAATGAAGCTGACCAGAGCCAAGTTAGAGCAGCTATCTGAAGACCTGATTATGCGTTCCATACCGCCAGTCAAGCAGGCTCTCCAGGATGCTGGCCTTAAGCCCGAGGACATAAATGAGGTAATTCTGGTTGGCGGGCAGACCAGAATGCCCAGGATTCAACAGCTGGTTCGCGATTTCTTCGGTAAAGAACCTCATAAAGGTGTTAACCCGGATGAAGTAGTGGCAGTTGGAGCGGCCATTCAGGGTGCGGTTCTTGGCGGAGAGGTCAGGGATGTTTTGCTTCTCGATGTCACTCCTCTAACTCTCGGCATTGAAACTCTGGGCGGCGTTTTCACCAAGATGATCCCTCGCAACACCACCATTCCCACCCGTAAGACCGAAATCTTCACCACGGCTGCAGATAACCAGACCAGCGTGGAAATTCATGTTCTTCAGGGCGAGCGAGAGATGGCCGCTTATAACCGCAGCCTTGGACGCTTCCATCTTGATGGTCTTCCACCAGCTCCACGGGGTATTCCCAAAATCGAGGTGACCTTTGATATTGATGCCAATGGTATTCTTCATGTTTCAGCCAAAGATTTAGCCACTGGCAAGCAGCAGGCAATTACCATTACGGGTCATAGTGGCCTGGATGATAAAGAAATCGAGCGCATGGTTAAAGAAGCTGAAGCTCACGCTGCTGAGGATAAGCGCCGTCGGGAAGTAATAGACGCACGCAACCAGGCTGACCAGCTCATTTACAGTGTAGAAAAAATAATCAGTGATAATCGGGATAAGATTCCATCTGAGGAGATATCCCGGGTTGAACAGGAAATTGCCAACACGAAAAAGGCGATAGAAACTGATAATCTGGAAGCGATTCGGGGAGCCATTGATTCTTTAGCCAGGGCATCTCATCGCATCAGTGAAGTTCTCTACCGTCAGGCAGGAGCTCAGCAGCAAACCCAGAGTCAGCCCGGAGGTGATTATCAGTCTTATACCCAGGGTGGAACTGGCAGTAGTAGCGGAAGCGGCGATGGCAAAGGCGGCGAGGATGAGGTCATTGATGCTGAGGTAGTTGATGATGACAAAAAGCATTGAATTAAGCGGCCAGCCTGAGAGTAAAATCTCAGACTAAGATAGGCGGTAGGTAAAATCAGCCAGAGCTGCATAGAGAAGCAGGCTATTCTGCCGGTCTGGGATCGGGATCGGCAGAATAGCTTCTCACCTTGGCTGTGAAAGGCGAGGAGAGAAATGGCCAAGAAAGATTATTATGAGGTTCTTGGGGTACCGAGAACAGCCACTCTTACTGAAATAAAAAAAGCCTATCGCAAGCTGGCTCGTAAATATCACCCCGATCTCAATCCTGGCGATAAAACAGCCGAAGCCAAATTCAAGGAAATCCAGGAAGCTTATTCAGTTTTAAGTGACCCGAAAAAGCGCGCTCAGTATGATCAGTTTGGTTTTGTGGGTGAACATCCACCCGGTGCCGAGGCCGGAACTGGCTATGGAGCCGGTACCGGACCTTTTACCGGTGGTTTTGAAGGTTTTGATTTTTCAGAATACGGAACTTCTTCTTTCAGGGATTTCTTCGAGAATCTGTTCGGTGGTTTCCGTGAAGAAGGTAGAGCCAGCGGTCCTCAACGTGGCGAGGACCTCAATTATTCGATGACCATTAGCTTTGCCGATGCCATAAATGGGCTTCAGACCAGAATCAAGGTGAACCGCCTGGTGCCCTGCCCGGTCTGTGGAGGAAGCGGTTATTCCACTCTTGGTGGAGAACGTGTTTGCCCCGACTGTCATGGAAGCGGAAGAACTTATGTTCAAAAAGGATTTATGAAATTTTCTTCTACCTGCCCCACCTGCCTCGGGACTGGAAGGATAAGCGGCCAGGTTTGCTCCAATTGCCGGGGCGAGGGCCGGGTTCCGGGTAGCGAAATAATAACGGTAAGGATTCCTAAAGGCGTCGATAATGGCTCCAAGGTCAGAATACCGGGAAAAGGAAATGCTGGGCTGAACGGTGGCCCGGCAGGGGACCTTTATATTAACCTGGAGGTTACACCCCATCCTTTCTTTAAGCGCGAAGGCCATAATATTTATGTTCGAGTGCCAATTACTGTGCCCGAAGCCACTCTTGGAGCTAAGATTGAGGTCCCGACAATTTATGGCGAGAAAAAGTCTATAAGAATACCACCGGGAACAAAGAGCGGTCAGAAATTCAGAATAAAGGGCGAGGGAGCCCCGATCGTGGGAAGAAACAGCCGCGGCGATATGTTTGTGGAGGTTACTATCGTTCCGCCATCTCACCTGGACCAGAGAGTGCGGGAATTGATGAAGGAGCTGGAAAGATTCTATGAGGCTAACCCCAGAAGCAACTTAGGAAGTTGAAGGAGGTTGAACCATGCCCAGAAGAAAGAAGAAGAGCGACGAATGGACTGAAAAAACACCGCGTGGATATTACCACATCAGTGCTGTAGCCCGAATGTATAATCTCCATCCTCAGACTTTGCGTCTTTATGAGCGAGAAGGTCTGCTTAAGCCTTCGAGAAGCCAGGGTAATACACGCCTCTACACCGAAGAGGACCTGGAAAGGCTGGAGCTCATTCTTAACCTGATTCGCGACCTGGGCGTCAACCTGGCCGGAGTTGAAGTGATCTTGAACATGCGGGAGAGGATGAAAGAAATTGAAAAGCAGGTCAATGAGCTTCTCGAGTACATAAAATCTGAATTTTTTAAGGGCCGGGAAGAAGAGTTTGAAGCCCGGCGCCAGAGTCTGGTACCGGTTCGAATGGGAAAGCCAATGCCGGTGGCCCGAACTGAAGATAGCAAGAGCGGACAAAGTAGGGCAAGAGAGAAATAGCTTTTAAACTCCAGCTCGAAATACTCTCGCCAGTAAGGCTTTTCCCCGAATTTTATCCTGATAGAAACATTTAACAGCTATCAAACGTTATTTATAATAAAAGAAGCTTATAACCCGCTGGAAAAACGTGCTACAAAATACTAAAATAATTTTGTAATAATGTCTTATCAAGATTATTTAGAATCAAGGAACATCAAGCTTTATCTGGAGGAGATTTCTAAAATACCGCCCATTACTGAAGAGGAAGAAAAAGAGCTGAATAAAAGAATAAAGGAAGGTGACCCCGAAGCCATCAAGCGTTTAATTGAGGGGAATCTTCGCTTTGTGGTCTCGTATGTGAAAAAGTATCAGGGAATGGGGCTGAGCCTGCTGGACCTGATCAACGAGGGCAACTTAGGGTTGCTGGAGGCAGCTCAGCGCTTTGACCCGGAGCGCCACGTGAAGTTCATTTCTTATGCCGTCTGGTGGATCAGACAGGCCATCATTCATGCTCTTTCTCAGTATGCCCATCAATTCAATATTCCCCAGAAGACTTCGGACAAAATTACCAGGATGAATCGGGAAATAGAATTTTTAAAAAAGGAATTGGGCCGGGAACCCACCAGAAGTGAAGTCGCCGAAAGAATGCAGATGACGCCAGAAGAAATTGCCGACCTGGAATTAATCCAGGAAAAGGGAGTTTCGCTCAGCGATCAGCTCGGCGATGAGGATAATCTGGTTATTGAGAATCAGGTATCTGATGAATTAGCTCCTTCGGTTGAATATCAAATAATAAAAAATTCCATAGAACAACAAATCAGGGAAGCTCTGAATGAGCTGGATGAAAGAGAAGCTACTGTGCTAAAATTACGATTCGGAATTGACTGCGATGAGCCAATGACCCTGCAGGAAATAGGTGAGCGGCTCGGCCTGACGCGGGAAAGGATCCGGCAGATTGAAAATAAGGCAATGAATAAACTGGCTAAGTCGCAAAAACTTAGACAACTGAGAGGTTATCTGAATTGACCGAAGAAAAAGTTTGTCCGATTTGCCACGGGACTGGCTGGGTGGTGAAGCAAACTGAAAAAGGTCCGGTGGCCCGGCGCTGTGAGTGCTTTACCGAAAAACAGGCTCTCATATTGCTGCAGCAGGCCCGGATTCCCAAGCGCTACGAGAATTGTACGCTTGATAACTACGAGATCCATCATCCGTCGCAGGGCGATGCCCTGAAGATTGCCAAAAAGTTCGTCAAAAATTACCCGGCTCAGGAAGTGGGGCTGCTGTTTATCGGACCATGTGGAGTGGGGAAAACTCATTTAGCGGTGGCGGTGATAAGGGAACTAATAATCAAAAAGGGCGTCTACTGTATGTTCTATGACTTCCGGGAGCTCATAAGGGATATCCAGAACAGTTACACGCCGGACAGCGAGGTGAGCGAGACCGACATTCTGGCTCCGGTTTTTAACTCCGAAGTCCTGGTGCTGGACGAACTGGGCGCCAAGCGGCCGACAGCCTGGGTGGAAGAAACAATTTTTTACATAATCAATTACCGTTACAATCAAAAGCGGGTGACCATTTTCACCTCCAATTATCTGGATATTGAAGAAGAGCCGGACAGGCGGGAAATTTATTACAAGAAAGGTGATGAAACGCTGGTGGACAGGATTGGAGTGAGGTTGAGGTCGCGCCTCTATGAGATGTGCAAGGTGGTGAATATTGTTGGCGAAGATTACCGGAAGGTGGCCAAGCAGGCCAGCTATCGGTTTTGAAGAGGGCTTGAGGTAATAAGTTTGAGTTGGCAAGTTTGGCGGGGGTGAGGATAAGTTGAGCCAAGCCGGTTTAAGTTTAAGATAATCAGGTTTAAGATAATTCAGTTTGAGGTAAATTTTTTACCGCATTGGTATTGAAAAAGAAATCAAATTTTGTTATAAATAAAAAGCCTGCTCCTCGGTAGCTCAATCGGCAGAGCGGGTGGCTGTGGCTATCGCAGCTTCCACGGGAAACCGTGGTTGAAAAACCGGGTGAATTCAGGGAAGCCTGCCCTTCGCCGGTGGCGGAGAATGGTAACCCTGAGCCAAGCCCTGAGCAACGAGCTCAGGGAAGGTGCAGAGACTAGAGCTTCGGCTCGTACTCCGGAGAGAGTCCGGGGGAAGCGCCCGGCACCCTCCCGTCAGGTAACTGACGTGGGTGATGAGATAGTCCAAGCCCAGGAGAAATTCTGGGGCACTTGTAACCACTAGGTTGCAGGTTCGAGTCCTGCCCGAGGAGCCATTTTTGCTTTATAAATCCTCGCGAATTAATTTCATCTTTTGCCTTCTTATATAACAAGAATTTATATAACTCCCATCCATTTTTCTTTATAACCTTCTAAACAAGGAAGCGATTTAATTGTTAGCCTCTTTTAAAAGTCTTTAATTTAATTTCTGATCATTTTATTCGAAAAATCCATTTGACTTTTTGAAGCTGTATTCATATAAAAAATAAAGAAGTATTGCTAAACTGAGAACACCCTAAGTGAGGAGCGAAGGTAAAAAGAATATGAGGAAGACAACCATCGAGCTTACTGAAGAGCAATATTTCTTCTTAAAGGAGAAAGCCTTAGAGCTGCAGAAGCATAACCATAATGCCTCTATCGTTTCCATTATCCGAGACCTAATTGAGAAGGACCTGTAAGATTGAAACCAACACAAGTTAGCTAAGGCAAAAAAATTATGATAAATGGAAAGGTTTAACAATGCAGCTTGAATACGTAGAAATTGTTACTTCTAAACCTGTTCAGAAGTTTCTCTTGAAATTTTATTTGTGTGATTTTTCTATACAAAATCTCATTATCATTAGTCCCTTTGTTGGCACTCTTGAGGGGAGCCGAGTGTCTTTAGAAAGCGTCTGCAAGAAAGCACTTGAAAATGGTATTTTTACCTATGTTATTACCAGGCCTCCAGAAGAAGAATATCATCAACGGGCAATTGACACTCTTATGAATTATGACCATGTCGAATTACGCTTTAACGAATCTCTGCACGCCAAACTTTATATTTGCCTAGGTCAGGATGAATCTCATAGCTTCGCACTCCTCGGCTCAGCAAACCTGACTCGGAACTCGATAGAGAAAAGTATTGAAATCGCTATGATGATTTATGGCCGAGGATACGGTAAGATAATTTTGAGGGAGCTTTCCCGATGGGGACTTGAAAGACTTAGAACCCTCAATGATACAAAACTTGTAAAAAAGATAAAATTTCAAAGGAGGTAATGTCATGGACTTTAAGGAATGGTTCTGTTTGAATGGGCGGGAGAGTTTCACGATTGATCCTAAGGTGAATCCCGATGATGCAAGGTTTTATTTTGGCAGGGAGGAGATAAAGAATCGGATAAAGGCGCAATTGAGGCGCTCTTTTGTGGAGCCGGGAGTGCCTAAAATGGTTATATACGGTTCTTTTGGTTCTGGTAAAACTCAGACCCTTTTTCATTTAGAGCATTACCTCCAGAATGAGTGTCCAGAGGCATGCCGTCAGACTCCCAGAATCCTTCATCTTGACCTTGAAATGCATAGCAAATCTGACCATAAAGATTGGCATCTCCAATTAGTGGAAACATTAGGGAAATCTACTGTTTCCGCTTGGATAGATCGGCTATTCAGTCGCACGCAGAACTTGGACACGGAGCTCAGAAGTATCTTTGGAAACGTCAACATGGCCGAAGCGGCGAAGAACCTAAGAGCTGGTGGAGATATTGGACTTCTTGCCTGGCGCTGGTTTTGTGGATATGAATTAAGACCTAACGAACTGGAACGACTTAATGTTACTAGGTCTCTCGGTGATCTCGGCGCAGGAGACATGGTAAATGCCTTAGTGGGCATTGGTCGATTGGCGGAGAGAAATGAAGAAAAACTTATCTTCCTCATGGATGAGGCAGAGCAATTTAAAAATGTGAAAACAGGCGACGCAACTGAATCTCTCCATACATATTTAAGGAAACTGGCAGAACCTTCAAATTCTTCTGTGGGCTTTATCATCGCTTCATACGCTCTAACGCTTGATGACATGGCAGAACTTCTAGTCAGGGCGGATGTCCGTACCCGTATAGGAGAAAACAACTTCGTTGAAATACCTCCACTTCCTTCTATTAAGGATGTAGAGATATTCTTGAAAGAACTTTTAGCAGAATTGATTGAACAGAACAAGGCAGAGGAGAAGATTCAAAATGAATCTCTTGGAGTGAGTCTTGAGACCTACCCGTTTACGGCAGATGCTTTTGAGGTGCTCTGCGAGTTTGCTTCGCAGGACCCCACAAAGGCATTACCCCGAAATCTCATCAAGGCTGTTAATGAATGTGCTATCTCAGCTTGGGATGAGAGAAAACCTATCATTGAACCGGATATTGTGAATGAGATCGCTCCTCTCATATTTGGATGATCACAATGAAAAAATTTACGGTAAAACCCAGACTAAGCCATGCTCGGCGCCTCCTAATCGGAAATCACGATGAAAGTAAGGAGTATGTCTTTCTTGGCAGGCTTGCCGAAGCTGGGCAACTGGTTAGAGTTGATTTCGACCTTTCTATTCCTCATGTGGTTGCTATCTTCGGCAAAAGAGGGTCCGGGAAATCTTACACCCTAGGGAGTTTTCTTGAAGGGTTGTGTACCAGAGAAACAGAGACTACGATATCGGCTATAACTAAAACCCGGGCTTCACTTTTATTCGACACTCTCGGAATCTTTCAATGGTTAGATGTGCCCTTATCGCCGAATTCTCCTCAGAAACTCCTCCAGGAACAGGCACTTGCTCAAAGAGGATGGGATATCCGAAGTGAACCTTTAGATGTGCAGATCTGGGCCCCAAGAGGAACGACATCATCGTCTAGGCAACATAAGGAGTTCACCATCAACTGTGCTGATTTTACTGCCTCTGATTGGGGCTACCTTTTTGGCGTAGATATTCTTCAGGATCGTATGGGCCAGCTTCTCAATGATGCCTATGAAAAAGTGGTAAACGAGGGTTGGTCAGATGGGTCCCATACATATCCTCCTAAACCGCGATATGCCATCGAAGACCTTATGGAATGCATCCAAGCTGACACAGAGCTCTTAAATAATTATCACAGTGAAACGAGAAGAGCAGTCCTCCAGCAACTTTCTGTCTATTGGAGGAATCCTCTGTTTCAGCCGAAACGCAAGATTCCAACGGCTTTGAAGTGGTTGCTGGAAAAAGGTGAAGTATCCGAAGAAGAACTGAAAGCTTATGAGTCGCTTGAAGGAACATCGTTGAATTCCATTTTAAAGCCTGGGCAATTAAGTATCTTGCTTCTCCATAAAATATCTGATGAATTGCGTTTTGTTCTTATCGTATCTTTGATCCGAAAAATTATGCAGGCACGCATAGAGACGTCTGAAATGGAGAAGAATCTGAAGATTTTACCCAACTTGAGCGATGAAGAAAGAAGAGCGATCGAAGAGAAAATCAATCAAGGAATTCCTCCTACTTGGATTGTTGCTGATGAGGCTCAAAACTTCTTACCTTCGGAGCGCAAAACTACCGCTACTGATATTCTCATAAGACTGGTCAGAGAAGGAAGAAATTTCGGCCTATCCTTTATGTTAACAACACAGCAGCCATCGGCCATCGATCAGCGAATCCTTGCCCAGGTGGACACGCTAATAGTGCATAAGTTGACTGTCCAGGGTGACATTGAATACATAAGGCGTAATCTCAAATCAGCCCTGCCGGAGGAAGTTAAATACGGAAACAGCATCCTATCTTTTGATGACCTTCTGAGGACACTCGATGTAGGGCAAGCCATTGTTTCTAATACTGAAGCGGACAGGACTTTTATTCTAGATGTCCGACCTAGGGTAAGCGTTCATGGAGGTTTTGGAGTCTGATGGAATTTATGCGGGTCTTTACCAATCCAAAACGTTGTATGCAGCGTCTAGGGTTCCTGAAGCCATTAGTATGGCGGGCGTCTCAATCTGCTACCAATAACCTTTCTACTCTTGGTAAGGGATTAATTTCCTCTGTTACCCAAAAGATTTCTGTGATCTTGACGCCTCAATTTCAAGAATATATTAGGTCAGCTCTCACTGACTCAGTTTATAAAAACATCCAGACAAATGTGTCTAAGCATGTTGAACACACTTCAGATAAATTTCAAGTTCAGATCGAACTCCAAGATTATTATTTGGCAAATGCTGACCTTCCTTCCCGACGCGGCAGGCTAACCAACGACGATTGGAACAAGTACCCCTATTTAGCTCTTAATCTGGGATTGCTGCGAAAAGGCACTTATTCTCTTTTAGTACGAGGCCAGTCTTTCCTTTCTCTTGTAAATGATGATGAGAAAAAGGCGTTTCTCAGAGCAGGAATTGTATCTTTCAGTGAGGGACCAAATCCTTTCCAGCTAACCATGCCCCAGAGATTCCTCTTTCTTTTTTCGTTTGTTGAAGGAGACGGGGATGTATTGAAGTTGCTCTATAAAAAAATATTACGCGCTTCAGAACCAATCCCAGATAGAGAGGCCGGCAGCTTTCTTCCAGAAATTTATCGAACTATCGTCAAAGAATATAGACATAAGGCGCGAAGCGGCGATGACGTCTTAAGGATTCAGAGGCTTCTTGATACAGCGGACAAGATTGAGAGATGGACAAAAACAAAACCGACAGGTAGTAAAGATATTTTAATGCAAAGCATAACTCCCAGACTTGAACCCTTTGTAGACCTTGGTCTCCTTTCTAAACCCGACCCTTTTGCCTACCGTTATCAGGTAACGGATGCTACAAGGACTTTATTTGAAGCACTGATAAATGCAGAAAGTATTGACTACTTCCTTCACCATTCCTTTTTTGAAGCTGCAAGTAAAGCCTTCGACCTCAATGCTGAGCACCGAACGGATAGAGAAACTATCCTACCTCTGGTTCAAAAAGCCTATATGATTCTCAAGAGTCCCCTTGGCTATGTTCCGATTTTAGAAGTTACTCTACTTGCTGGAATTCATTCTATCATAGAATCAGGATACTACTTTGAAATCTCTGAGGCAACGGACATGCTCAAAGCACTTCAGAAAGAAAGACCAGAACTTGTAAGGTTCAATGTTGACCGATGGGGTGCATTAACCTTTGTGAAATTCAATGGGGACATAACGAAAGTGCTTGGAGGATGACGAAGTGCCCATACCATCTCAAAAAGATATTCTAATCCCACTCCTGCATCTGATTCATGCTATGGGTGGTGAGGCAAAACCCAGGGAAGTTTATGACAAACTTGCTGATTACTTTAGACTTACTGAAAAAGAGCGTGAGGAAATAGTCCCTTCTGGACTCGGCAAGAAGTTTGACAATCGAGTTCAATGGGCAAGATATAGCCTTTGTTCCCAAGGTTTCTTGGATAGTTCTACTCGTGGTTTATGGAAAATTACCGAGAAAGGCAGAAACGAGTTATCCCGTTTAGGCTTGATTGAAAAACCATTTCCCGAATTAGCATCTTCCAAAGACCAGGGCATTTTAATAACTATTAAAGGTGCAAAAGAACCAAAATCTGATGATGAAGAGCTTATAGAACTCATTCTTCAGGAAATTGCTCCTGATGGTCATAAGAAATTTCCCGAGGACTTCCTTGATGACAATTGTACCGATTTCTATGAGTTAGAACTGCCAGGGACACAACTTCATCTTGCTCCTCTATCCAAAACAATTATCACTTCACCAAGAGGATATTTTCGTTATCAGGGAAAGAATCCTTCTGAAGCTAAATATATCCTTTATGCCCATAATGTAGGTTCTAAGAAAATCAGAATACCTAGAGATAACCTTACTCTGTTTAAGACAGTTAAAGCCTATGAAAAATATTGTGATGAAATGACTCGTAAGGCTTTTGAACTTTTCCTTGAATTCACTAATGATGAAGATAAAGCTGAGCATCTT
>Ga0078972_1010959_pt1 | contig 16541 bp, 21 predicted proteins | sample YelNatPaOPGAMG01_FD_67568 | JGI IMG/M metagenome (GOLD analysis project Ga0078972, IMG submission 67568) | Hot spring thermophilic microbial communities from Obsidian Pool, Yellowstone National Park, USA - OP-RAMG-01 (SPADES assembly) (version 2) | ecosystem: Environmental > Aquatic > Thermal...
CAATAGATAGTAGGATAAAAAGTCTACTTCGAAAATATAAGATACCTCTCGACAGCGATTTCATCATCACATGTTGTAAAACGAATAATATTCCAATTAGACCATTTAATAGAGCACTATACGCACAAAAAGATGACAAAATTCTATGATTCAGGCTTTATCTCTTTCAACACTATCTTTGTGGGCTCCTTTCTGGCATACTCTTCGATTGAGTGTTGTTTAGTTCCATCATCTACTGGATGAATAGTTTTGACACGCTTTTTACGGGGCATGGGTATCAAAAGATACTAAGCATACGGGAATTAAAGGTTTCTGCCACTTTAACCATTATTTTTGTGAGTGAAAGGTATGGTCATGAGTCAGAAAAAATGCGGTTAAGGATTTGCGGGCTGTTTGGTATAGGATAGATGACAGATAAATCACTGTTTTAAGATTTTTGTTCACTTTTTAGTTAAAGTCAAAAAATGAGTAAAAGCTCAAAAATTCAAAGGTTAAAATTCGGGTTAGCATTCAAATCTCATTTATTTTTTTGGGAGACCTTAAAATCTTTGAGATTGCCTTTGCAGATTTTGGGTTTAAGTGCAATTGTCAGTTTTCCTTTATATACTAGTTCCCATAAATTTTTAATTAATGAGGCATGGTGAAGTATGGCAAAAACTCAAGCGGAAAGAGAGCAGTTAAAAAAGAAAATAGTCATGCTTTCCACCCAACAAAAATTCCTAACTATCCAGAAAGTAAGTGATTTGCTGGAAATTTCTTACAGCATGGCAACTGGATTACTTTATGAGCTAGTGAATGAGGGACTTTTACACTTTGAATGGTATGGTTGTGCTCGTGTATTCACTCCTGTTCCTATAAAAAACGAACAAATAGAGGTGAGAAAGCAATGACGGGAGAAAAAATAGGTTCTGATGTCCTCGACACAGAACCTCCAAAAACCAAATACGACAAAAGGAAAGCTGAGCTATTAGAAAAAGCCAAGAAAGAGGTTGAAAAGAAAAAGAAACTTGAAGAAGAGGAAGAAAAATTAGCAAAAATACCAATACCAGGAGAGAAAGTCGAAGGCGAACAAATCTTTCTAACCGAAATTGAAGCAGAAGCTATGGCTGAGGCTCTTGGACTAAAAGGCAAGGACAAAGAAGTCTATGTTCATGAGCATTTCCGCAGTAAACCAAAGAAAAAGGAAGAACAAGAGTCGTTCTTCGATTTTCCATAGGTGGACTCCACAAACTATGGATGGTGAGATAGAATGACTGAAGTTAAGGAAGAGAAATTCGACATATCAGAATGGTGGAAACCAGAATTCTTACAGGAATTTCAAAAGAAACCAATTAAAGAAAAGATAAAAGACCTGAGCTTTACACATTTTTGTATAACGCTACTTGCTGATGATTTTAGTAAGCATATCTGGTTCAAATACAAGAAAAAGATAGTGAAGTTTGACAGAGAAGAGTTCATGCGTATTTTTGAGAACAGGGAATCTAATGAAAGCTTTATAAAAGACCTTTTTGAAGTTTTGAAACGACATTTTCCAGAGGAGGCATTTACGGAAGAAGGGATGAAAGACACAGAGTCTAACTTTATGAGAGAGGAATATTACAAAGATGAAGCAGATCGACTTAGAAATGAAATAGTTAAGCTTATCTACGAGAATAAAGCAGAACTGATTCCAGATTGGGTCCCAAATAGTGATTCTTATGAAAATCTAAGATATTTAGAGAACTTCATAAAAGAAGTTAAGTTAGACCCTTTCATTAGTTTAGATGAAGAAACATTAGAACTCAAGTATGGAGTTTATGCTCTAAACTACTTTTTGAACTTGGTAGGCAAAGAAATAGAGTCTAAACAGCATGCAGAGAAATTTGAGAAGTTGAAAGCAAAACTTCTGGAGTTAAACCCATTTCCAGCCGACTTCAAAACAATACGAACTAAACTTGAAATAAAAGCTGGTAGTGAAGATGCTAACTTATTGTCTGAGGTTTTGGGTTACCCCCCATTCTCGTATGAGAAATGTGGGAACCGTTATGTTTACATGACCATGGAACAGAAAGAACATCTTGATGTGGTTAAATCTGAAAATGATAAGGGCGTTGAGAGAGTGTAGGTTCGTCCTAGCTCTCCAATAATGCCCACGGAACTAAACAGATGTAGTGAGGCAGTAAAATCGTCCCGTAAGGGATAAGAGGTAAAGAGAAAGATGTTAAGATGGAAAGAAGCAACATAATTCGAGCAAGTTTCATAACAAAAAGTGAAAAGCGACTACAATTTCTAATACAAAAACTTGTCGAAGCGTTTGGAAAAGAGAACGTCAACTGGTTAGTTCCAAAATACGTTCCAAAAAGCCAGATTTTTGTTTTAGACATGGACATTAGAATACCTGACGTATTGCTTCGCTACGATTTTAAGGAGGCTAAAACATCCAGCGGAGGCACTGAATAACCATGCCAGATGTTATTAACTGTAGAATAACCTTGTCATCTTCGCACTATACTCTGACTAAAGAAATCCACAAAGCCGCAGAAGAAGTCGTTAAAAAGCGGTTCGGCGAAAAATCCATTGTCTTTTCTGGAGTTGAATACGCACCTAGCGAGACCGGGCTATATTTTGCTCGCATCTATCTAAATTTGGAGAAATCAATTGGTCAATACTATGAGGTTCCAGAAAGGTCAGGGATAAAAATCAACCTAAGGGAGGTAAAAGCTGATGCCAATCAAGGGCAAGGAACAACCTGAAGAAGTCACTGACGAAACAAAGGAAAAGAAGGTCAAGGACAAGGAAGTTGAAGGAGAAGTCAGGAAAATCGTTGAGCTAAAAGAGAAAGAGAAGGAGGTTATCCTAACACCTTCACTATTCGATTACAATAACAACCTATTGGCAGAGCAAATATACAAGGATGGCAAGTTTATGTTTGCTGTTGCTGATTATGACTCAAACAAAGTGGATTTTAGGGAAGAAATAGTATTGGAAGACTACATCTATAAACCTATTCCAGCCAAAACATTGATGGACAAAAAAGTAGTATTATTTCCGACAGGTGTTTCAGAGTATGGAAATACGGAAAGCTTGTTCAAAGATGTAAGGAGTTTCATTTACAAATACTGGGATGCCAAAAAGCCATCTGATTATGATTTATCAACTTACTATGTTCTTCATAGCTATCTCTATGATAAGTTTGAAGAAGTTCCTTATCTTCAAAACATTGGCGAATGGGGAGCTGGAAAAACAAGACAGTTATTGACTGTAGGATGCTTATGCTATCGAGCAACCAACATTTCTGGAGCACTTACTGAATCAGGGCTTTTTCACCTTATCGACATATTCAAAGGAACAGTGAATATAGATGAAGGAGATTGGTCAGTATCAGATATGTGGGCATCAGTGATTAAGATATTAAATCAAGGTTACTGCAAGGGCATGTCTATAATACGCATGAGAGAAGGAAGCGATGGTAAGCTATTTCCAGTTGCATATGACCCTTTCTCTCCAAAAAACATAGCAACACGAAAGCCATTTGTAGATAAAGCATTGGACAGTAGATGCCTAAAAATATTTGTTAAAGACCCTGAAGACCTTAGGAGTGATATTCCATTAAACATAACTCAAGAGTTCTACGGTGATAGACAAGAGCTAATCAATAAACTTTTGCTATGGAGAATGAGGCAATATCCTAATGTTAAGTTAGATGAAACACTACAAAATCAAATCAATTGTTCAGAACCAAGACTAAAGCAGATTATAATACCTGTGATTAGCTCAGTGAATAGTCCTATTGCTCGTTCAAAGCTCATTGATTATGTATCACAGAGAGAGAAAGAGATAATAGAAGAACGGAGAGAGACTGTTGAATATGCAGTCTTTAGAGCATTGCTTGATTTTGTCAAAAACAACATCTATCCTACTGTAGGAGATATAGCTGACAGAGTTAATTTACCGGGTAATAATCCAACATTTGATTTAACACCGCAAAAATGTGGCAGGATATTGAAACAAGTATTTGGAATCACTACTCAACAAGACAATGCAGGCTATAAGAGGGTAATATGGGAAAAGGAACAATTGAATAAATTTGCACGGAGATACGGGATTAAAATTGAATAAAGTTGGCGTAACCACACCCATACCTAACTCAGTTAACTCAGTTAACTCAACTGCAATTTCAGGGAGGATTATCCATTTCCCATTTTTCTTTTCCATGTTTTCTTGTTTCTTAAAATCCAGTTTCAAGATTATCAAATCAATTTCTGAATTAACTGAATTAACTGAGTTAAGCTAAAACAAGGTATAGGAGGGTTTGAGCTAAAATGAGTTGGGAAGTCCCAATTCAATGTCCATTAAAAAAGATTATAGAAGCTATGGGAGGAGAACTACGAAAAGACTTTTCTTGTAAATATTGCTTGGTGAATTGTCCATTAACGAACCAACCACGAAAATTAAGCCTTGAATGGGAACCTAATAACTGGGTTTTAGATTTTTCAGAGGAATTCTCTGACTACATAAGTGAGGTTAAAAACCGTAAAAATATTCAAAGCTTTAACCCACTAACTAAAATTAGCACTAAGAAGGTAATGAGTGATGTGAAAATAAAGGGTATATATCCTAAAGTTAAGGATGCAGTCAAACAATATTTTAACTTCGGTTGGGATAAAAGAATCTATGACCTCATCGCTTGCATAATTATAGCTAGTTACATGAACTCTTACACGCCTTCTCTATCAGAAATAAGGTGAAAAATATGGAATATCCCGCAGTAACACAAAGGTATGTGTATCTGTGTGTGTCTCTCATAAATATTGAGATAATTAGGCGAGTTGGTTGACTCAGTTAATACAATAATGGTAAAAATTGAGGAATATATTAATGGGAAAAATATGGGCGTCATTTTGATTTCTTTATCCTTTCACTATCGTTTCATAAAGGATTCACTATGAAATCACCTGGGTTTCCCTTTAATTTTATCTCACTTTCCTAATGACGAGGTGATTTGAAATGGAAAAAGATGAAGAATACTCAAGCATAAGCATAGCCACAATCCGTTCAGCCGCCAAAAGAGATAGTGCGATGCGGATTTTAGCATTCTTAAACCACAACTCAGAATCACGAACCATACAAGAGATTTCTGACGCTTTGGAAATGGACTGGGGAACTGCGAAACACAACTTACTGAAACTAACTGAAGCTGGGTTTGTTGAACTTGTCCCAGACAAAATGGATGCAAGGTGCAAGTATTATCAAATCGCAGATAAAAAGGCAACTGAGAAAGCCATCGAACTATGGGAGGATAGGCAAAGGAAACTGGAGAAAAAGGAAGAGGAGCCTAAGCTCAGACCAAAAGGTGAACTAGTAAACCCGACCGAGGTTGAGGAAGTGTACTAATTGACTGAATATAAGATATCTTATAGTGATATTAAGTTATGGAAAAAATATGCACTCGATTCCATAGAGACTAAAGGAATAGTGAAAGCTCACAATTTGATTTTCATTTATGAAATGGAGGTAGTAGTAGATATGTTCCTAAACACATTTAATAAAGCACGAAGAACAGCTTTGCGGTCACCTCGCTTGCTTTTTGGTAGCTTGTCAACGTAGGACAATGCTTTACAAATTTGTTCTGTGTTATCATAACCTGCACGGAAAACGAATAATCTGTCTTTAGCAATATCTTCTGCCAATCGTTTCGGGCTTCCTTTTTCTTTTTCGAGTATTTCCATAACTCGTCTATGGTAATCCTTCACCCTATTGTAAAAATCTACCTTATCTTTCTCGATTTGGTTTGTTCTATGACTCAAAACCAGAGTGCCAATTTTTCCAGCAACATCGGTTAATATTTTGATAATTTCTAGTGTAAAGGGGTCAAGTCCATTCAAATCGCTTTCCTCCGTTCTTGGACGGCGCTTTTGAAACAGAAATTGCATTCATTTTGAGCACGCATAAATTGGCTCATATGAATCATTTAAAAGAGATAAGCAAGTCTTTATAGATTTTACTAAAAATTTTTCACTTTTAATTTGGCAACCTCTTAATGTATAATAGGGCAAATTAGAAAACCACAAAAACTATCAGTCTGAAATGTAACTAATTTCTTAAAGCATTTGAGAGTCGGAATCGGGTTGGAAGCGTCTAGTTCAGATTTATCCGAAAAAGAAGCTTTCAGATTACGTAATACTCTCATGATTATGCCTATACAGGTTTTGTACTTACTTGCGAACAAGTACGGAGTTGAAATTCCTTCTGAAGCTGTAGGAATCCACGAAATAGTTGACAGTTTTCTTGATGAGCTGAGCTTAGAAGCAAAGAAGGAAATTCTTTCTCAATATGGAGATGCTGGAAGAGTATCCTCATTTGTTTTTGTAACAAAAGAAAAGACTCCAGACATACAGAGCATCCTTTCTAAAGCTAAAGCCTTGCTAGACATAAAGCCTGAATCAGATTTGTGGGAAAGCTATCCATATTACGATGAAGTTGAGATTGACCATGCTACAAGGACCCTGCGAATTAGATTTCATTATCTTCTTGGCGCCTTTTCCTACATAGATGAAAGCACTCGAACTCCTAAGGTATTTAGGAATTATTGGAGAGGTGTGGTCGTTTACAGACCCAATAGGAAAATCTTGGAGATTAGAGTTAAGCATCGGTCTATGGCAACAAAGATGTCTGCGAGAATTCCAACGTACTTGGGGCTTGAGCCTTTTTACTCGATAAATCTCATGGATGAGAGGTTGAACAAGAAATTCGTTGATTGGATTAGCTCTCTTAACAGTGCTACTATTGAGCTTCCCTTGTCAGATGTTTCAGGTTCTATCATAATCACTGCAAGAAAGGGCATGGATTTGAGGACTGCTGAGAAATATCATCAAGAACTCAAGCACGGAAGATTAAGACATGGACATGTAACGATTAAACCAGATGATGACCATAAAATCAACTTTCATATCTATTTCAGAAATTGTCACATAAAATACACGCTTCTGACCAGTGAAACAGATATAGAATACGTGATAAATGCATTAGAAAACATAAGTGGAGGGGCTATGGTTGAGAGAGCAGAGAAATTGCTCACAGAATACTTTGGAAAGCAAGCTTAGAGAATTCCTCTCGCAAGGTAGGAACAGGTTCTATCTTCGTGATTTTGTAGAATATGCAAAGGTTTCTCTGCTTGAAGCAGAAGACTTCTTTATCCCATTACTAAAAGAAAACGAAATCGAAGGAAGACTTGAAGTCAGATGTCCAAGTTGTGGAGCCGAATTGGGAACTTACAAGAAGTATCTAGATGTGCCTGAAGATATAACATGCGAACTGTGTGGAGAGGAATTTCCGAGGTCTAGTGATTTTCTGGAAATAGTTCTGGAGGTGAAGGACAAGTTTTTTCGTGCCCGAGAAGGGTCGCCTGAGCCTGATTGGGAGAAAGCTCACGAAAGAAGAACTGAACAATTTGTTGAAGGATGCCGTTGAAGAGAAGAACGGCATAGAGAGAGGAAAGAAGTTTGAATCTTTTTTTGAGAATTTTATGACTCAACAAGAAGGTTTCATATATATAGATAAGCACTGCCGTTCAGAAGTTGGCGAAATAGACTATTTCTATCGCAGTGAGCATGAAGACCATCCATTGTGGAAAAAATGCTCCTATCTTTTCATTGAATGCAAGAACTGGGAAGGTACAATTAGTTCGAAAGAGTTGGACCATTTCATACGCTTGCTGGAAGCCAAAAACACCTTTAACTGTTGTGGCATCTACCTGACCACAAGCTCTCTCAGTCCTGAAGCCCTCACAACAATAAGAGATGCGAGAATAAAACAAGGAATGCTCATAATACCTGTTGACAAAACAGAACTCTCTAAGCTTATTGAAAATGGTTTTAAAGCATATATTCAGCAAGCGTGTGACAGACTATTGGCGAAAGCATAACACATGTTTTCTTTTTAGTAGTCACCACATACTCTTCGGATTAACTACAATCTAAAAGTTGTGAATCGTGGATATGAATCTGCTCAAATTAGTCCTTCATTGAGGCATTTCTGTTTGAGTTGATTAAACAGATTTTTGTCATAGTTTATGTAGGTTGCTGGTATTTTATCGAAAATCCTTTGCAGCTCGTTGCCCCTTATTCCCCATCTACCTTTTATGATTCCTACTACCCAATTTTCATTCTTTTTGCCTCTTATGAATGCAACAATAGCTCCTTCCACTCTGTTTCTCGTGAAATCTTCAAATTCTAATCCCATTTTTTTCTTCTCCTTTTCTGCTTTAATCTGTGCCTTTTATCCATTTATCGAGTCTTTTAGAAGGTTCTACTTTCATTCTCTTCTCCTTCTTAGGCTTCTTGTGAGGTTTCCATTTTTCTGCAGTTTCGACGAGAATGTCAACTTCTTTCCTCTGAAGCCTCATTCTCCTAAGCAAATCTAAACCTTCATACACTTGCTTACGCTCATTCTCCTTCAGTTTGAGAACATCAAAAATGGCATTATCAAGCTCTCTCCTAGCCTCTTGCTCTAATTTTTCATCACCTTTATTCTGAGCCTCACAAACCTTAGAAAAAGCATCTTCAATTTTTCGTCTTTCTTTTTCTGATAGTTTTTCTGGATTTAAAATTGGTAAATCTTTGCATTCATAAATCTCTAACTCCAAGACTCCGCCACCATAAAACCTGCCATGTAGCTCAGCTAAGAGTGCAGTTAATGAAGAGTTGAGTACTCCTGCAAGAACATTAATGTGCTCAATTTTTTTAGGTCTAATTTCATAGAAAGCTTTGTCAGCTTGAGCCTTTGCCTTATTGACTGCAAAAATACAACGCTCCCAAATTCTGCAAGAAAACAATAGAGGTGAAGGCTCTCTTTCTCCCAAATCATACCATGTTTTTCTTGACTTTACAGAAGAGAGGTTATGATACCCTTTAACAATAGTTCCACCTTTCTTCCCACCTTTTATCCGAACCTCAACATTCTCCCCGTGTTCAATATATTTTATGACATTTGTATCTTGCAACTTTTCTTTAGGTTCATGGACCATAAGAACCCATTCATTCACATCCTTCGGTTGAATTTCAATTCTGATGTTTTTAGGAGAAGAAATAAGAGGTTCTAAGAACTTCTTCTCTATACCCCATAACTTCACCTTTTCCTTATCTAAGTAGAAAAACTCGTTTGCCCCTGTCTTTATTGCATAACTTACTCTCGCCAATTCACCAAGTTTAGCCATTTTTGGATTTTCTTTTATTTTAAAGTATATGGCTGGGGCTCTGAGGAATTTTCCCCACTTGTCCTTCGGTTGAAGCTCCTTCTGTTTCTTAACTGTTATTCCTATACGCTCATCTTCAAAATCTTCCTTGGCGGTCTCAATTGTTCTAACCAATACTTCTGTCGGCATAGCTTTCTTTATCCTAACGAACTTGACAATGTTGTCGTCTCTATCTTCTTTTGATTTATCCTCTTTTTCAAGGATGGTTATGCATGTTCCGACAAGGGCTTTCTCAAAGGCTCTAACATCATACCAGATTACTGCGTGAATCTTAAAGTGGTCAAGAAAGAACCGTTTTAGGTCTTCACCAAAACCTACGTCAAGCCATGTATCCGAAGTTATCTGTCCCATCATACCATGATTCTTTAGAAATTTCGCACTGTGCGTAAAGAAATATGCATAAATCCCCGCTCTAGCATCCAACTCAATTTTCGAACCATCCGAATACGTTAATGCTTCTTCTCTGATTTGGTCTTTGTATTCCATTTCTTCCTGTCTTGTATAAGGAGGATTAGTTACCACAACATCAAGGTCTTTAGGAATAACACTCAAAGAAGGCTTAACCTTAAAGAAATCACTGACAACCAAGTTTATGTGTCTACTTGCAACTTTAAGATTTCTAACAGCCAAATTTATGCTTGACAGTTGTGCCGGAAAAGGGTTAATGTCTACACCATATAATTGATTTAAAATTTCTTCATGCAGTTTAGCATCGTCTGCAAATGGGTTTTCTTTCTTCTTCAGGTCTTTCAACTTGTGATAGGCTTTGACCAAAAAGCCTCCACTTCCACAAGCAGGGTCTAGAACCTTGTCATTTGGCGACCGAATACACATTTCCGTTATTAGCTCAACTATTGGTGGTGGAGTGTAATACTGTCCCAGCCTATGCCTCTCCAAATCTGGAATGAGTTCTTCATAAACCCTGCCAATAACATCGCTTCGTATCTTTGAAAGGTCATAAGTTCCAAGTTCTTCAATGAAATCGTTCAAGGTGTAGATTAGCTTCTTGGGTAACAGAATTTGGTCAAGAACGGTGTGCGGTTCAAAAATAGCCTCATAATCCACATCCTTACAGACTTTGTCAAAAACTGCCCTAAGACTTTCTGAGAACACTTTCGGGTCTTCTGTTTCGATTTTTGTTAGCTTAGGTAAAGAAGGAACTTGAGTTTCTAATGTCTTATAGAAGGTCAGTCTATTCATGAGCATGTAAGCAAGTTGCTCGGCAATTCTCTCATTCATCTCTGGAGAATACTCAAAAAGCTGTGACCTAAGCCATCCCACATATTCCTCTTTGAACCTTGCATCCTCTCTCAGTTGCCGATTTAAAGATTCCAACACGAAAGGAGTAATGAATGTGTGAAATGTCCTAAGCCTCTGCAAAAACACATCGTCAAGCTCAAGCCACTTGCCAACACCAATCCTAAACTGACAAACCTCTTCTAAAAGTGTCTTAGCAAATTCTTCATCAAAAGAAACCTTATAGTGTTTTAGTCTCCTTTGTGGGAGAGGAACTCCAGCAGTAAAAGTGTCAAATAAGACGAGAACTTCTCCGTTACAAGTAGCAAAATAGGGAGCACCTAATTCGACGGCATAACTAGAAGCTTGTCTAATCACATCGATACTGTAAGGGTCAAACTTGCGGTCAATGAAAGGAACCTTACGCTTAGTTTCAATGACCAAAAGAGACATTTTCTTGCCTTTATCAATAGCCTCAACTACTAGGTCTGGTCTCCCATCAATTGTAGGCTCAAATCTGACGCCAGTAAACTCAACGTCATTGTAAGAAAACTTTTTAGCAACAAGGTTCTGGAATATTCGGTACAGCTCTATCTGAATGTTCCTTTCAAGCACCGAAGTCAATATTCGTCCTATCCTATTTAGTATAGAAAATCACATCGTCATATAAAAGAATCTTACTTTAATACCCCTGCTCCTAAATTCAGTGACAAAAACTATCAGAAAATAATCTTAAAATTCTAATTTCCATAAAAAATTCAAAATTTAGTTCGTTGTCATGGTATTTTGAATTTTTACTTAAACCAAAAAATCCAATGTTTAGGCTTGATTATTTTCTAACTCGGTTTTCAAAGTAGAAAAATGGTCAAAAGCCAATATGAAGGATTTATAAGGGATTTTCTATGCTTTTTCCATCAGGGCATAGAACATAATCCAATCGACTGCACCTATTTTTACAGCAATGCAGGTGGAAGATTTTACCGTCCATCCTTGTTTGGCTAGTTTGTTAACTTCCTCCTCAAATTCTGTTGGTTCTTGGACAGTTAAATGCTGAGTTCGATACGATTTCCAAATAATCCTATAACTACTCAACCGTATATCACCTCCTTCACTGTTGGTTACAGAAAACAATGGATGTTTCGTAATGTTTTCCACAATTATGGTCAACCCAATACGCCTTACGTTGCTTTTTTGAGTTAATGAAGATGTAGAAATCGATTTTTTCTCGCCCAATCCAATATCCATCTAAAGGAGTAAAAGATGTATCTTCCCTAATCTCAACAGCCCCAGCATACCTTTTACCTGACTCTCTAGTCTTGTAAGCTCCCCCCTTCTTTTGCTTAGAATACTTGTAAAGGCTTTTGTCTTCCTTATTAAACTCAAGTTCGATTGGTTCAAGGTCGATAACTTCATAAGGATGAGCAAGTTCCCCTTTAGGAACTTTACCTGGATGTCTCCTTTTCGTTATGACTCGATACGCTTTAACTGTTCCATTATAGTTTTCGACTTCTTTCAATAGGTTGTCCCATATAGCCTTTGGCATGCAAATCTCAGGCGGTTTATTTCTCATACTTGTCTTCCTTCTTTTCTATAAGCCTTATTTCTTGCACTGTTTTTATCTTTTGAGCTGGTTCAGGCACCTTCATCCATATTGCTGAAATCTTATTACCATCTTTTGTTTTCTCAAGCTCAACCTCAAAGTCCTCTGGCTGACCCACAAAAAGTTTTATTAGGCATTGCGTTGCTTGTTTGAGTATTTCGTTGTTTGTTAGACTTGACTCAAACACTTTGCGATTGGCTTTAAGTAAAGCGTCGTGAAGGCTTTTAGCTAAGTCTGATGGCAACTTTATAATAGCTAACCATGGTTTTTCAGTCCTATCAATAACATGCTCTTCCGTTAATTCCTTCAGCCTTTCCAAAGTCATGTCTGGGTTCTTTGATAATTTCTGAACAACTTTGATTAAAGTAAGCGGATTATCGATTAGTTTAGTCAATGCGTACAAACGAGTAAGTCCAATATGCTTAATTACATTTAAGTCAATTTCCTTGAACTTATCAGGATATTTTTGTTCGAGTGTCTCAAGCATTTTGAATAGTTCATAGACTTTGACGTACTGGGAAAGTAAAGATTGTTTTGAGTTTAAGACTTCAGGATATATCGGATGGTCTGAATCTACATCATCAATAAGCTCCTTAGCCACTTCAGTTAATGCGCCTTCTTCCTTTCCTAATTCTTTAGCCTTAGCCTCTATCCACTTCACATAAAACTCGGCTTGTTCGTATGTGTTCCTTTCTTTCCTTTTGTGCATAATGTTAGAGAGTTTGAAGGCATCCGCATCAGTCAAGCCATACCTAATATCAACCAAAATCTCTGGTTCAGTCTCGTCATGATAGAGCCTTATGTCTGGTTTCTCTACTAATGCAAACCTACGAGTGTCTCCATCAACGACCTCATATTCATTTGGAATAGTGGGATGAGGACGGACAATAATGGGCTGTTGCATGCCATCCCTTCTAACACTCTCCATAACCTCATGACTCCGTTCTCTTTTCGGCAGTATGGTTGATGGATGAATGAGTGTTATCCCAACTTTCTTAATCTCCATTGTTTTAGCTTGCTCTTCTTTTAGACGCTGAAAGTCTTTTCCTATTATTGGCATAGTTTCACCTCTCTCCATGTTTTTACTGGAAGAATTTGTTTAGCGGGATTTCCGTGTCCGCTTATTTTTATTTTGAAGCGATGGATGTGTTTATAAGTTTTTAACCGCTTCACCAAAACTCAGTCTTAAAAATAAGCGTATTTTTCAAAAAAAGTTAAGATTTTTTGTTGTTTTGAATTTATCGAATTTTCTAAGTAGTCAATAGCTTAAACGAACAAAATTCAGTCAGCAAACACCTATCACATAACGGATTTTTTGTCTTACAAACTTCACCACCAAATCTCCATAATAGCCAATCAATAGTGCATGGTCTTTCTTTTACTTCTTTAGCCATAGTTTTTCCAATCTCTACAATCTCTTCTAACTTCGCCTCTTCGTCAATTAATCCGAGCCTTAAGAAGAGTTTTTGTAATTGTCGGTCAGGCTTGACTGTTTGAATTGAGATTTCCTTGAGAAATTCATAGACATTCCGTTCTCCTATGCCTTTGAACCCACCATAGTATCCCTGCAATTTTTCTATCAAGTCATCAATAGAAGAGAAAGAGTTGAGGTAGTTTTTGAATGAGCCATACTGCCTAACAATTTCCACCATTTCCTTGGCATTGGATATTGTTGCCTTAATCTTCCCTTCATGCCTAATTATAGCCTGATTCTCCATTAGTTCCTGCACTTTCTTTTTATCATACTCAGCTACTTTATGAAAGTCAAAGTTAGAGAAAGCATCGGAGATAGCATTCCATCGTTCCTCTATTATTCCGTTTCTTATACCGCTAAACACTGTTCGTGTTAGAGTTTCAAAGTAATCCCTATCATCCCAGTCTTCAGTTGAGAGGTTGCGGTAATAGTCTAATTCACTGTCTATATTAAGCCCAATGTTCCGCAGTGTTTGTAAGATTAGTTCATAGATTCGTTTTAAGAAGGGACTGTTTTAATCATCCTGTTCTTTAGAATGTATTCAAGTTCTTTCTCGACTGTTTCAGGTTTAAGGTTGAGGGTTGATGCTATTTCCTTCACGCCTTTGCCTTGTTCAACTAATGCTATAATCTCTTTATTCCGTTTTGAAATTGCTGGTTTTTCTGGTTCTTTGACATCTTTCTGAATTGATTTAATTATGTTTTCTTTTGCTTGTGTTGGTAATTGTTCCCAATCTTCTGGTGTCATATTGGTTTCCTTGAGCATATTATGGAATTGTTCTTCACTCATGCCTTTTGGAACCGAAGTTTTCGGTTTTATTTTAGAAATTAGGTCAGTCTTTTCCGCAATCTTCATTTCCATTTCTAATAGTTGTAGCTTTCTCCCATCCTCGATTATCTTTGCAATAGCTTCGATGTATTTTGTTGATAGTGCTGATTTGTCTGGCTGAATAGGTTCATATTTTCTGCATTTGTAAGTCAAGCATTCTTCACAAGTCATTGAGTAAAGCTTTCCGCATGTAAGACAGCACTGTTCCTTCATCTTAATTTCTTTATTCTCCATTTTATCACCTCCTTTTATGGTTTACACTAAGTTTCGAGTTTGTTTTTCCAGAAAAATGGGAATTTTTAGGCAGTCAAGAACGTCTTAACCCATGATTCGAGGAGCTTTTCAATGTATTGTTTCGCTAAATCATCCCTTCCGAGTTCCATTAGCTTTGTTATAGTTTCAGTTTTCGATTTTATCATAGCCTGCTGTTCCTCGGTCATCTGTGCCTTCGTCAAACCTTCTAAGGCATTATATATTTCCGTGATTTTTCGCCTCTTCTCTATCTCTTTCTTATACTCCTCTAAATCTAATGGCATACCACAGAAGTCGCAGTTAGTGTTAGTATATGGGTTAAGTGCTTGACAATGAGGACAGGTTTTTGGAAGTATCTTCCTTTCTTCATTTCCTTCTACTATGAATCCCATCTTCTCTAAGTATGTCTTACTTTCTAATTCTGCTCCAGAGTGAATGTATCTTCTTGCCATCGCCGTGTTTGTCCAACCTGCACGCCACATTAGGAGTTGTTCGTTGTAGTTCTTATTGTTAGCAAAGTAAGAAAGCCCAGAATGCCTAAACCAGTGAGGGTTCACTCTTTTCTTTATTCCCAACCTTTTAGCGGCATTCCTTAGCAATATTAAAACATTGACATCTGAAACTGGATAGTTATGGTCGTATGGTGAAGGAAAGAGGTAGGCTTGTGCATCGCCTTTACATGGATGGTTATCAACCCACCTTTTAAGGTCGGATGCGAACATTATGAGTGTTACTGGTTGTTTCTTCACTCCTCCCTTACTCCTTTTGAAATGTAGGATAGCGATTAGCTTCCTTTTGCCTTCTTTATCAACCACTGAACTAAAAACCACATCGCCCAAACGAAGGTTTAGGACTTCGCTTATCCTGGCACAGCTTTCATAGAGAGTTAATACTAAAACCTTGTTCATCTCCCTCTTTTTCCCAGCCTCATTTGCTAATGCAACAACTTCATCTGGCGTTAGTGTTTCTGAAGGTGTTAGTTGTTCCAATCTAATCCTGTAAAATTTGAGGTGCTTTGTGACTTCTGTTTTCCCAATGAATTTGTAGAAGTTTTTTATGATTAGGATGAGAAGGTTTTTAGTGCCTTCACTTTTGTATTTTGATAGAAAGAGGTCTATATCCAGCCTATTCGCATCCTCAAACTTTTTAATCCCACGTTCAAGTAGGAACTCACCAAACTTTTTGACCCTTTCAACGTAGTTTTCTTTAGTGTTTTCACTACAACCATGTAAGGAAAGGTAATATTGCAAAATCTTTTGGCGCATTTCCTCGGTCAGATTTCCCTTTTCACACCGTTCTACAGCCTCAGATTTAGGGACTGAGCTGATTACAGTTTGCATTCTGAAAATCCACCTCTTTTTTGGGTTTTTTATATATTATATCAATTAAACAGTCCTATTTAGGTTTTATTGTGCATTTTATGGGCAATAATGGCTAAAATAAGGCGGAAATGAAGAAATAGGCGCATGAACAAAGCGAAAATGGTAAAGGAATTTTTTTCTCGGTTATTTAGTGTTTTATCACTAAGGTTATATATGCTTTTATTTATCTTTCCTAAAGTTATCGTGTGCTAGGATGTTGGAACATGAAGCCTTTGCCTAAAGAATTCAACCCCATAGAAATTGAGAGGAAATGGCAAGAAGCGTGGGAGGAGATGGGTGTTTACCGTTTCGACTGGAAAGACTCTAAGCGTCCAGTCTTTAGCATTGACACTCCTCCGCCTTATCCTTCCGGCGAATTTCACATGGGTTTAGTGTTAAATTGGACATACTTTGACATAGTAGCCCGCTACAAGCGCATGAGGGGCTATAATGTTTATTTTCCTCAAGGATGGGACTGCCACGGATTGCCAACAGAAGTGGAGGTTGAGAAGAAACATAAAATCAAGAAGACAGACCTTCCGCCAGACAAGTTTAGAA